>OGYS01000018.1_pt1 | contig 79628 bp, 85 predicted proteins | sample 1576611 | NCBI WGS metagenome assembly OGYS01 (sample SAMEA3541571, study PRJEB24748) | human gut metagenome | biome: human gut; feature: human-associated habitat; material: faeces | place: China | collected 2012
AGGTGTCTACCCTCTTGCCCCGCCGCGGGGCGCGGCAGTCTCCCACGCTCCGCAGAGCGCATTTCATTCTTTAGGAAACCGCAAAGTAATGCAAGTCCCCTCGCCGAGTACACTCTTCAGTTCAACCTCCGCATGATGCAGTGCCGCACCATGCTTGACAATCGAAAGCCCCAGTCCGGTGCCGCCGGTCATCTTGCTGTGGCTTTTATCCACGCGGTAGAACCGCTCAAACACGCGCTGCTGGTCCGCCGGTGCGATACCGATGCCGGTATCCGCCACCTGCACGAACGGCCGGCCGTTCTCTGTGCCGGTCACAAGCGTCACGCTGCCCTGCGGCTTATTATAATTGATGGCGTTATCCGTCAGATTAAAGATCATCTGCTCAAGCGTGCGGCGCTGACCGGAAACCGCAGCCGGTTCTCCCTCGATGTGCAGCGCAATGCCCTTGCCTGCTGCCTTGCTCTGCAGGCGGTCGCGCACAGTATCACAGAGTGCGGACAGCTCCACCGGCTCAAAGGCCACCGTTTCTCCGCCTTCATCCAGTCGGGACAGATGAATGATATCCTCGATGAGCGCCAGCAGCCGCTGCGCTTCCGTGCGGATCTTGCCCGCAAACGGCGCCACGTCCTCCGGCTTGGCAATGCCGCCCGCGATGATCTCCGCGTAGCCCATGATGCTGGTCAGCGGCGTTTTCAGCTCGTGCGACACGTTGGCGGTAAATTCCTGCCGCTGCTGCTCGGCACGCTCGCGCTCGGTAATATCCACGATCAGCAGCACGGCCGCGTGCCATGCGCTGTTCTCCTCCACCGAGCTTGCCGTAAGTTCATAAATGCGGCCATTCCGCTCAAGTTTTCCGTGCGCGCCTTTGCCGTCGAGCGCCTGCTCGACCACCTGAATGTAATTCGCATCGCGGCACAGCGTCAGATAGCTTCTTTCCGCACTGTCATGCGGAAACAGCGCCCGCGCAGCGTGATTGGCGAACAGAATCATGCCCTTGCCGGAAAACAGCACCAGACCTTCGTCCATGCGGGCCGTAATGTCGTCAAACTCAGCCTGACGACGCTGCAGCTCGTCCATCTGCGCCTGAATTTTGTGGTTCTGCTTGTCCATGCGGTGCAGCAGCGGCGACAGCTCGTCATAGGCTTCGCCCTTCATCGGATCATGCAGGTCGAGCGCTTCGATCGGCTTGAGGAACAGACCGGTCAGCCAGCCTGCCAGCACAGCTGCAACCAACAGCGTCAGCAGGATGATCAGCACAATCCACGGTGACGCATTCGACAGTGCGCCGAACACGCTGTCCGCAGTTGCGGAAATACGCAGAACATCGCCGTTTTTCAGACGGACCGCGTAATAAAACGTCTGCTCAGCGAAGGTTTCGGACAGACGGTTGTCCTCACCCGCGCCTTTCTTCTCTGCCGCCGCAATCTCCGGACGGACGGCGTGGTTCTCCATCTCGGAGGCATTCGTGCGGTTGTCGTACAGCACCGTGCCGTCCTGCGCGACCAGCGTCAAACGGTCGGCGTACACCGAGCCGCACTCCTCCAGTTCCTCCCGAATGTCATCCACCGCAGACAGGTAGCTGCTCTCCGTTATCAGCCGCTGCCGCATATCATTGGTCAGACCGGCGTGAACCGCCAGCAGCAGCAGCCCGGTCGTCAGCAGCAGCGTGACAAGCGACGTGAGAAAAATGCTGCCGAATACGCGCTTTCTCATGTGTGCTCTCCCATACGGTAGCCGACACCGCGGACAGTCTCGATCAGCGCACCGTCCGCGCCCAGCTTTTGCCGCAGCGTGCGGATATGCACATCGACCGTGCGGGTTTCGCTTTCATTATTATAGCCCCAGATATTCTCGAGCAGCACATCGCGCGTGAGCACGGCACCGCGTTTTTTCATCAGCAGGCACAGCAGCTGGTACTCCTTGAGCGTCAACTGCACCTCCTGCCCGTTAACGAATACGGTGTGAGCACGCTCATCCACACAGATGCCGCCGGCTACCAGCGGACGCGGCTCATCCTTGTCCTGCATATCCTCGGTGCGGCGCAGGACCGCACGAATGCGCGCGATCAGCTCCATCATGCCGAACGGCTTGGGAATGTAATCATCCGCACCGGTGTCCAGACCGACTACCTTGTCGTACTCCGTGTTTTTCGCAGTCAGCAGAATGACCGGAACCCTCGCCGTATACGGCGCTGCGCGCAGACGACGCAGAATAGTGATGCCGTCCTCACCGGGCAGCATGATATCCAGCAGAATCAGCTGCGGCTTGCATTTTTTCAGAGCAGCGGTCAGCGCCGCACTGTCCTCGAAGCCGTCAGCCTCAAAACCGGTGTTGCGCAGTGTATACACCACCAGTTCGCGGATACCCGCATCATCTTCCACACAGTATATCATATATTACACTCCGATTTCTGTCAGCGTGCCGCCGCTTCCGCGCCGTGCATTGCACTTTTATGCGAGCCGGTGATGGAAAACTCCACCCATTCGGCAATATTGGTCGCGTGGTCGCCGATACGCTCCAGATACTTGGCGATCATCAGCACATCGAGTACGCGCTCGCCGTCCTCCGGGTTCTGCGCGATCTCCGCGATGAGGTCGCTCTTGCACTCGTCAAACAGGCGGTCTACCACGTCATCATATTCAATAACGCTCCATGCAAGGGTCAGGTCACGGCGGACAAACGCGTCCAGGCTGTCGGTCACCATTTTAATGGTTGCCTGCGCCATCTGGTCGATATGCGTGTTGTGACCGCACGCACCGGACAGATACGTTACAATCTCCGCAATATCGCTTGCCTGATCACCTATACGCTCGATATCCGTGATCATTTTCAGCACGGAGGAGATCAGACGCAGATCGCTTGCCACCGGCTGCTGCTGCAGCAGCAGCTTGAGGCACATGGACTCGATTTCGCGTTCCTTGCGGTCGATCTCCTGATCGATGCGGATGGCGGCCGCCGCCAGCTTGATATCGCCCTCAAGCAGAGCCTTTACCGCACTGGCGATTGCGTTTTCGCACAGTGCTCCCATCGAGATCAGCTCATTGTTCATCTCCGCAAGCTGATTGTCAAAACGGTTTCTCATTAGCCGAACCTCCCCGTAATGTAGTCTTCCGTGCGCTTGTCCGACGGCATGGAGAACAGCTTTTCGGTGTCATCCACTTCGATCATGTCGCCAAGCAGGAAGAATGCGGTCGTATCCGAAACACGGGTGGCCTGCTGCATATTATGCGTTACCATAACGATAGTATAATCCTTTTTGAGCTCGAGCACAAGGTCCTCGATCTTCGCGGTGGAGATCGGATCAAGCGCAGAGGTCGGCTCGTCCATCAGCAGCACCTCCGGGTCTGCGGCAAGCGCACGCGCGATGCAGATACGCTGCTGCTGACCGCCGGACATGGACAGCGCGGATTTTTTGAGGTTATCCTTGGTCTCCTCCCAGATAGCGGCACGCTTGAGCGAAGTCTCGACGATCTCGTCAAGCTGCAAACGGCTCTTGATGCCGTGCGTGCGCGGACCATAGGCGATGTTGTCATAAATCGACATCGGGAACGGATTCGGCTTTTGGAATACCATGCCGACACGGCGGCGCAGCAGATTGACGTCACAGTTCTTGTAGATATCCTGACCGTCAAGCATGATATCGCCCGTGATACGGCAGTTTTCCACCAGATCGTTCATGCGGTTGAGCGAACGCAGCAGCGTAGACTTGCCGCAGCCGGACGGTCCGATGAATGCGGTGATCTCATTCTCCTTGATATCCAGATTGATATCGTGCAGGGCGTGAAAATCGCCGTAATGCAGATTCATATTGTGAATTTCGATCTTATTTTCCATGTTCATTCTCCATTTACTTCTTGGTCAGCTTTTTCGCTGCCAGAGCGGAAAGCGTATTCATCAGCAGGACCACCAGCAGCAGAACAACTGCGGTAGCATTTGCCTCGTTCATGTGCAGCGCCTCACCCGAGAGCACATACATGTGGATGGCCAGCGTACGGCCGGACTGGAACAGGCCGGGAATCTGTGCCATGGTGCCTGCGGTAAAGATGAGCGCCGCGGTCTCACCGACGATGCGTCCGATACCGAGGATAACACCGGACAGGATGCCGGGACCCGCAGCAGGCAGCACGATGCGGAATACCGTGCGCAGACGTCCGGCACCCAGACCGAACGAGCCTTCGCGGTAGGAATCCGGAACCGCAATCAGTGCTTCCTCAGCGGTACGCATGATGAGCGGCAGGATCATGATCGCCAGCGTCATCGCACCGGCCAGCAGCGAGTATCCCCAGTGCAGCCTGGTGACGAAGAACAGCATGCCGAACAGGCCGTACACAATGGACGGAATGCCGGAAAGCGTCTCGGTCGTGATGCGGATGACGTTTACCAGCTTATTGCCGCGCTTGGCGTACTCATTCAGGTACACGGCGGTGAACAGGCCGAGCGGCACGGCCAGCAGCAGTGCCAGCGCGGTCGTTTCAACCGTAGTGAGGATGGCAGGCATCATCGAGACGTTCTCAGAGGTATAATTCCACTGAAACAGCGACGGCTTGAGATGCGGAATGCCCGTCACCAGAATATAGCCGAGCAGGAACAGCAGTACCGCAAAAGTCAGCATAGCCGCGCCGTACACCAAACCCTTGAGCACAGCCGCAGATGCGGCGCCGTGCACCTTTTCGGTCTTTGCCTGTACGCGCACTGCCGGTTTTGCAGCAGAGACAGCTTCTCTTGTCATGCTTCCTTCCTCCTCTTGAGAACCGAGAATGCCAGATTGATGAGCAGAATGAATACGAACAGCACAACGCCGGTCGCAATAAGCGCCTCACGGTGCAGGCTGGTGGCGTAGCCCATCTCAAGCACGATGTTTGCCGTCATGGTGCGGATGCCCTTGAGCATACTGCCGGTCAGCCGCGGCTGGTTGCCCGCTACCATGATAACCGCCATAGTCTCGCCGATGGCGCGGCCGATGCCGAGCACGATGCCAGCCAGCACGCCGGACTTGGCAGCCGGTACCATAACCGTGAATATGGCACGCTCATGCCGTGCGCCCATGGCAACGGCGCCCTCGTAGTAACTCATCGGAACCGCACGCAGCGCCGCTTCGGACACACCGATGATGGTCGGCAGAATCATAATGCCGAGCAGGATGGACGCCGCCAGAATGGACGAGCCGGAGATATCCGCGCCGAACACGCCTGCCACCGCACGGACTGCCGGTACGATAATGACCATGCCGAAGAAGCCGTATACGATGGACGGAATACCGGCCAGCAGCTCGGTGCACGGCTTGAGCAGACCGTACAGCTTTTTCGGACAGTAGAATGCCATGAATACCGCGGTCAGCAGACCGATCGGCACGCCGATAACGATCGCACCGGCGGTGATGTACAGGCTGCCGAGGATCATCGGCAGGATGCCGTAAATGTCGTTGCCCGGCTTCCACTTCGCGCCTGTGAGGAAGTCCAGCAGGCCAATCTCCTTCATGGCAGGCACACCGTTCGCAAACAGGAAAATACAGATGAGCACCACCGCAAAGATGGAGGTCAGCGCACAGAGGAAAAATACCATGTGCATCAGGTTTTCCCGAAGGTTTTTCATAAATCTTTCTCCTATACAGGCACAGGGCGAATCGCTTCGCCCTGTTTTATCAGTCTGTGAATTCGCTTACGCGAGATCGCCCCAGTCAGTGATGTCACCGACATAGATACCCTTGATCTGATCCATAGACAGGTCGTCAATGGTGTTCGCCGGGTTTACGACTACTGCGATGCCGTCCAGCGCGATGGCGGTGCCGGTCAGCTGTGCAGTCTCGTCATCCTTCAGCTCGCGAGATGCCATGCCGATGGCAAAGGTGCCGTCCATTGCGCCGGTCATGCCGGAGGTGGAGTCAGAGGTCTGCAGGTCGATGCTTGCGTTCGGGTTTACAGCCTTGTACGCCTCGATCAGCTTCTCCATAACCGGGGATACCGAGGAGGAACCGCCAACTGCGATCTGGCCGGAGGAACCGTCGGAAGTAAAGGCTGCTGCATTGTCGTCAACAGCGATGTACTTGTTATCGGTTACAACAGCCTGACCTTCCTTGGAGAGGATGAAGTTGATAAAATCCTTGGCTACGCCGGTCGGCTCGCCCTTGGTTGCAATATTGAACGGACGGGACAGCTTGTAGGTGCCTGCCTTTACGTTATCTACGGCAGCTTCTGCGCCGTCTACCTTGACAGCCTTTACGGTGTCGTTCAGCGCACCGAGGGAAATGTAGCCGATAGCCTTCTCGTTGCCTGCTACGCTGGTCAGCACAACATCGGTCTTGTTGGCGATCTCGGCATCCGCGGTGGTATTGTCGATCTTCTCGCCTGCGTCGTTCTTCTCCTCTACACCAGTCAGTTCGATGAACGCGCCGCGCGTACCGGAACCATCCTCACGTGAGATAACGGTGATTGCACCGGATACGCCGCTGTCATTACCGCTTGCTTGGGAATCCGAAGAATCGGAAGAGGAGCTGCCTCCGCAGCCGCTCAGTGCACCGGTCAGCATCAGTGCTGCCAGAAGCATGGAAATGCTCTTTTTCATAATTAGTTCTCCTTTTACATTCGTCTTCGTTTTTTGTTACAAGATTATCTTACGGAAGTTTTGTAAAATGCAAAAGCGAGAGTTCGTTAAGTTTAAGTAAAGTGTGTGTTTTCGAGTAAAATCTATGTTAAACCGAGGTTTTCGCCTGCGATTCAGCGGGATTTGTGCTCTGCGGAGTGCAGGAACGTGCGGCATCCGCCGCAGGGGCAAAAAGGAAGGACAACCTGCGGTTTTCCTTCCTCTTTGGACTCCTACCTTTCCCTTGCTTCCTAATCTGACGCAGATTACCTACATGTGACCGCTGCGAAACAGGGGAACGGCAGAGGATTTTTTCTTCCGTGTTTTTCGTGACCTGTTCGCAGGGTCGGATAGTGTTCTGCTACACAGGTCGGCTACTTCCAGCAGGCGCGGCACAAGGTGAATTGCCCGTAGGGCAAGAGAGGGCCCCCTGGGGGATGACAGTGCCGCGCAACTCTTTAACACGTTATACCGCACGGCACCTGCGAATTAAGCGTTTGGTACAATTTATCCTCGCAGACCCTGTCTATTATAACGCGCTCACGAATTGCGCGGCACGGTCATGCCGCGCCTGCGCAGAGTAGCCCGTATGTGTAGCGCTAATCTCCGGAATTTCCCTATTGACACAGGCTGACTCTGCTTTGTACAATAAAACAAAACAACGAAACGAGGTGCCTGCTATGCACATCCACCATTTAGCGCTCCGTGTGCGCGATTTCGAGAAGTCGCTGCATTTTTACCAGACGCTCACCGAGCTCAAGATTCACACGCAGTTCTCCGCGAACGGCGGCAGCATTGCTTATCTGCAGAACGCCAACGGCGAAACCCAGCTGGAGCTGATCGGCATGCCGGAGGGCGAGACCGTCAAGGCGTCCGGTATGTTCCTCTGCTTCGGTACGGAGGATATCGCCAGTGCACATGAGCGTGCCGTCCTGCACGGCATGAATCCGTCCGATATCCGTCAGCCGGAGCCGGACGCACGCTATTTCTACGTTTACGATCCGGACGGTCTGTCCGTGCAGGTGCGTGAATACCGTTAAGGCAATACCGCATAATTGAACAAGAGCGATTTGCGAGCAAATTTTGCGTACTGACGAGGCGCAGTTTTGCGGTAATACTTGATGTATTACCGTGAAACTTCGGCAGCGCGGACGGAACTCGCGCAAGGAACCGAAATCAAAGTCAGAACACGAAATTTCCGCAAAGCACCGCGGCAGCGCGACCGGAGCCTGCGCAAGGAGCCGCCGCTTTAATTGTGCGGTGTTGCCTACAGTATACCACGAAATCCGACTTTCTGCAAAGCATGGAAAACGCGCCTGCCGATAACCGACAGGCGCGTTTCTCAACGGATTTGCTTACTTTTCTGCTATATGGCGGCCGAACGAGGTCGAATTCATCGCCTTCTGCAGCGCCGGCAGAAGCGCCATTGCAACAACTACCGCGATAATGATATTCGGAGGCGAGGTCATCAGCTTCGGAATATTGGCCACAAAAGCCGGAACCAGAGCACTGCCGCCAATCATCAGCTCAATAATGCCCTTGAGCATGTACAGCAGCGACGAGAACACCGCACCTGCAAGGCACGCCACGAGGTTGCGCGCAAATTTCTTTGCGGCCGCAGCACCGGCGTAAGCGATCACGCCGCACAGCCATGCCATCAGGAAGAAACGCACGAAGGTGATCCACGCCTCCGGTGCGTACTCCGGCGTCATCAGGTCGAAGATCATCGAGCCGATACCGGCTGCAAGACCGCCGCGAACCGGTCCGAGCAGCAGGCCGCACAGCAGCACGAACGCGTTTGCGAGCTTGATCATGGTGGTGCCTGTCGGCGTCGGAATGCGAATGGACAGGAACATGGTAACAACGAATACCACTGCCGCCATCAGACCGATCATCACGATGTCGTACAGCGAAAACGCTTTTTTCTTGGATTCCATCATAAATCCCCCTGATCTGATATGTTTTATTTATCATACCGCGAATATGGTCTGTCGAAAATGGTCAGTTCGCATTTATTTTACAGGGTCAGATGGATAATCCCGGAACGGCTGGGCAAACTACGCGTACAGAAAGGGGAACCTTGCATGAAACTGGATAAACAAACCTATCAACAGCTGCTCGAACGCAAAAGCCCGAATTCGCCGCTGTGGCGCGACTGCCTGCTGGCGTTTCTCATCGGCGGTGCGATCTGCACAGCCGGCGAGGGTGTGCGGCAGCTGTGGCTCTCCCGCGGACTGGATACCGAAGACACAGCCGCCGCAACCGCCATCACGATGGTGTTTCTCGGTGCCCTGCTCACCTGCCTGCACTTGTACGAAAAGCTTGCAAAATATGCGGGAGCAGGCACGATTGTACCGATCACCGGCTTTGCAAACGCCATTGTTTCTCCGGCGATGGAGTTCAAAAGCGAGGGACTTATCCTCGGTCTGGGTGCAAAGCTGTTCGTTATCGCGGGACCGGTGCTGGTGTACGGCATTTCGGCAAGCGTCATCTACGGTCTCATTCTGTTTTTGACTGGAGGCGGTTCGGTATGATAAAGCGCATCGGCAAGCGCACGCTTGCGCTCGAAAACCGGCCGTATCTGCTCGGACACGCGGCGGCAGTCGGCAAAAAAGAGGGCGAAGGCCCGCTCGGTGAGCGGTTTGACTATGTGGCGAAGAATGACCGGATGGGACAGCGCTCGTGGGAGCTGGCGGAGAGCGAACTGCAAAAGACCGCCATCCGGCTTGCGCTGCGCAAGGCCACCCTGCCCGAGCGTTCGCTCGACCTGATCCTTGCAGGCGACCTGCTCAACCAGTGCATCGGCTCGTTTTTAGCGTCCATGCACGCGAATGTGCCCTATCTCGGACAGTACGGTGCATGCTCGACGATGGCACAGGGTCTTGCGCTCGGCGGCTGTCTGGTCGAGAGCGGCGCGGCAGACCGCCTGCTTGCGGCAGCATCCTCGCATTTCTGCTCGGCGGAGCGGCAGTACCGTTTTCCGCTGGCCTACGGCGGGCAGCGCACACCAACCGCACAATGGACGACTACTGCGGCAGGCGCGGCTATTCTCGGCAGTGCGCCGGTGCCGAACGGCGCGGAGCCGTGCGATGTGCGCGTGACGCATGTTCTGTTCGGCAAAATGGTCGAAATGGGCGTCAAGGACGCGGCCAACATGGGTGCGGCGATGGCGCCCGAAGATGTGAATTTAGACCCATACATTTTTCGGCGCGCTGAGCGCTGTGTTTTGCACAAAACCTGCTGTTATCAGAACCATTCACTGGTATTCCCGTCCGAACGAACAAAAACAGACAATCCCCCTGATACCGGGCCGGCATCAAGGGGGATTTTATCTGCGCACATGCTTTTCTTATCCAAACACCGCAGAGGCGAGCGGATAGACCACAACAAGACAGGCCGCAAGGGATAGCACAAGGAACACGAGGTTCGCCTTGAGCACACCGCGGACCGTCACATGCCCCGGTCCGAAGATGAGCGGTGCCGGTGTGCACGCGGACGGCGTCAGAGATGCCATAGATGCTGCGACACCGATGACAGCGGCGAACGCTCCCAGATGCATGTTGGAACCGGAGAGCAGCGCCAGACCGATATTGAAGAACAGCACCATCGTCACCACATTAGAGAGGAAATTTGTCATGATGAGTGCCGCAATCGCGAGCAGTTCGAGCAGCACTGGACTTTGTATTGAGCAGCACTCTCGTCCGTCCCTATACGGCCTGCTATATGATTTCTGTTCGTCGGTTTTGGAGTTTTCCGTCAGTTTTTGGCTGGCACCCGGCTTACTTGTCGCTGCTATATCGAACGCACTGCAAAAACCAGGTTGCGGCTTAATGCACAACCTGGTTTTTCTTTCCTCATATCAAGCAAAAATTACTTGTTCTTATTCTTGATGTACTCGTCCATCGCAGCCGCAGCGCGCTTGCCGGCGCCCATTGCGAGGATAACGGTAGCCGCACCGGTAACAGCGTCACCGCCGGCGAATACGCCGTCCTTGGAGGTGATGCCGTGCTCGTCATCAGCCACGATGCAGCCCTTGCGGTTGGTTTCCAGACCCGGCGTGGTGTGACGGATCAGCGGGTTCGGGCTGGTGCCGATCGCCGCGATGACACAATCGAGGTCGAGTACAAACTCACTGCCCTCAACCGGAATCGGACGGCGGCGGCCGGATGCGTCAGGCTCACCCAGCTCCATCTGCTGGCACTTGAGGCCGGTGACGTTGAAGTTCTCGTCAGACAGCACTTCGAGCGGCGCGGTCAGGAACTTGAATACAACGCCCTCTTCCTTCGCGTGGTGAATCTCCTCGAGACGAGCCGGAAGCTCCTTCTCGGAACGGCGGTAAACAATGTAAACCTCGTCTGCGCCCATGCGCTTTGCACAGCGGGCAGCGTCCATTGCTACGTTGCCGCCGCCGACAACAGCGACCTTCTTGGCGTGGTAGATCGGGGTGTCCGCGTTTTCCTTGTATGCCTTCATCAGATTGATGCGGGTCAGGTACTCGTTTGCGGAGTAAACGCCGTTTGCGTTCTCGCCCGGAACGCCGATAAAGGTCGGCAGACCGGCACCGGAGCCAACGAAAATTGCTTCAAAACCGTCACCGAACAGCTCGTCGATGGTCTCAGAACGGCCTACAACAAAGTTCAGCACGAACGCAACACCGAGATCCTTCAGCGTGTCGATCTCCTTCTGCACGATAGCCTTGGGCAGACGGAACTCCGGAATGCCGTACATCAGAACGCCGCCTGCGGTGTGCAGCGCCTCGAAAACGGTAACCTCGTAACCCATACGAGCCAGATCGCCTGCGCAGGTCAGACCGGCCGGGCCTGCACCAACGATGGCAACCTTGTGACCGTTGGATTCCGGCTTGACAGCCTTCTCGGTGCTGTTTTCGCGCGCATAGTCCGCAACGAAGCGCTCCAGACGGCCGATGGCTACCGGCTCGCCCTTGATGCCACGGACACAGTGACACTCGCACTGGCTCTCCTGCGGGCATACACGGCCGCAGACAGCGGGCAGAGCGGAGGTTTCCTTGATCTTCGCAGCCGCCTCGAGGAACTTACCCTCTGCAACCAGAGAGATGAACTCCGGAATCTTGACCTGTACCGGACAGCCGGTCATGCAGGGCTTGTTCTTGCAGTTCAGGCAGCGCTGTGCTTCCTCGATCGCCATTTCAGCGGTATAGCCGAGCGTTACCTCTTCAAAGTTCTTATTGCGGACGTCCGGCGCCTGCTCGGGCATCGGGCACTTGTTCGGATTCATATTCGGCATGATTACTTGACCTCCTTCTTGAACAGATTGCAATGCTCCTCGCGGCGCTCTACCGCCGCGCGCTCCTGTGCCTTGTACATGGCACCGCGGCGCATTGCACTGTCAAAATCAACGAGGTGACCGTCGAAATCCGGGCCGTCAACGCATGCGAACTTGGTCTCGCCGCCAACGGTAAGACGGCAGCCGCCGCACATGCCGGTACCGTCAACCATGATGGTGTTCATGGAAACGATGGTCTTGATGCCGTACGGACGAGTGGTCTCGCAGACAAACTTCATCATGATCATCGGGCCAATCGCGATAACAGCATCGTACTGGTTGCCCGCATCGATCAGCTCCTTGAGCACCTGCGTAACCAGTGCCTTGCGGCCGTTCGAGCCGTCATCGGTCACGATGTGCAGGTTGGTGCAGGCGTTCTTCATCTCGTCCTCGAGGATGATGATATCCTTGTTGCGGAAACCGGCGACCAGGTCAACCTCAGCGCCCATTTCGTGCAGCTTCTTTGCCTGCGGATATGCGATCGCACAGCCCAGACCGCCGCCGACAACAGCGACCTTCTTGAGTCCCTCAAGCTCGCTCGCCTTGCCGAGCGGACCGACAAAATCATGCAGGCAGTCGCCCTCGTTCAGCGCGCCGAGCGCCATCGTCGTTGCGCCGACCTCCTGGAAAATGATCGTGACGGAACCCTTTTCGCGGTCAAAATCTGCGATCGTGAGCGGAATACGCTCGCCTTCTGCGCTGACACGCAGGATGATGAACTGACCCGGCTCTGCCTTGCGGGCAACGTGCGGTGCCTCGATCACCATCAGCTTGGTGTTTGCGTTCAGCGTTTGCTTTTTCAAAATCTGATACATTGGTCAAATATCCTTTCGCCAAACCGAATCGGGGTATAGGAAAAGCCGCATAAGCGGCTTTTCCAGCAATATGAGAAGAAAACTTATGGGTTAGTTAAAAGAGAGAGAATAAAAATATTAGAGAGTATATCTTAATGACATGAAGAATGGGAAGAACATTGGAGCGTTTTCCCAAGCGCGAGAGTGAGATAAGGGATCAGAAAATGATGCTTATACCAGGCTCTTCAGCTTGTCCAGATACTCCTGTGCATTGTCCGGAGTAATGACCTTACAGCCGGTATCGATGAAGTCATCCAGCTTTTCGCCTTCTACAACGTCGAGCAGGCTCTTAACGCACTGGTAGCCCATGTTGTACGGGTCCTGTGCAACGGTGCAGGAGATTTCGCCGTCAACAACTGCCTGTACGCCGGAGGAGATGCCGTCGAAGCCGCATACAATGATGCCGTCGCCGTCACGGCCTGCCTGCTTGATGGCACGGGATGCGCCGAGCGCAACATCGTCTGCGCAGCATACGATCGCATCGATGTCCGCGAAGGACTGGAGAACGCCATCGGTTACGGTAACAGCCTTGTCGCCTACGCCGTCGGTGTACTGCGTGGAGATAATCTCGCAGCCGCCTTCTTCAAGTGCCTTCTTGTAACCAGCTACACGAGCCTCAGAGGTGGACTCGCCCTGGATATTCGCCAGAATAACAACCTTTCCGCCCTTACCGATCTTCTCGGCTACATACTTGCCGCCCTCGTAAGCAGCGTCCTCATGCGCCGTGCCGATAAAGGTTTCCGCCTGATCAAAATTGGTGTCGATCGCCAGCACCGGGATCTTGACGCCGGTCAGTGCATTTGCGATCTGGTCTGCCTGCAGCGGTGCGATAGCGATCGCCTCGCACATATCTGCGTTTACAATGGTCTCTACCATGTTCAGCTGACCGTCGAAGTCGGTATCGCTGTTTGCACCGCGTACGTCAACCTCTACGTTGCCGAGATCCTTTTCCGCCTGCTCGATGCCTGCGATAACGTAGCTCCAGTATTCGGAAGAGGTGGTCTTGAGCACTACGCTCAGCTTATGGGTGTCGCCGCTGCTGCTTGCCTGGGAATCGCCGGAGTCATTGCCGGATGCGCTGCTGCCGCCGCATGCACTCATGGAAACTGCCATCAGTCCTGCCAGCAGCATCGCTGCGGAACGCTTAAAAAGGTTGCTTCTCTTCATCTTTCTTTCCTCCTGTTAGACAAGTTGTCTATTGGAATCATATTACCGGGTAATATGACCTTCTTTATATCAACAGGGGCGGTTTCACACCTATTCCCGCCCCTGCTGTATACCATTCGCAGGGAATTATGCCTCTACCTTTTCCCACTGACCGGTGGTCTGTGCCTTGATCAGTGCGTCGGAGATCTTGCATGCCTCGTAGCCGTCCTCAGCACCCGGGCCCGGAACGTCGGTCTTGCCCTGCAGGTAATCTACCCAGTGCTGCAGCTCTTCCTGATAAGCAACTACGAAACGGTTGGTCCAGTCCTCCGGGATGGCCTGGCCGCACTGCAGGTAGGAGCGGACGATCGGCTCTGCCGCTACCGGCAGGCGGATGGTGCCCTTCTCGCAGACCAGTTCGCACAGGATCTCGTAGCCATAGTAGCTGTTGCCGGAAACCTCAACGTCGATCAGTACGCCGGAGTCAGACTGCATAAGTACCAGCTGCGGGTCCTGGCAGGTGCCTTCTGCGAAGCAGGTAGCGCGGGGGAAGCGAACAGCAACTTCGTTCAGGTTCTCACCCAGCAGCCAGCGGCAGATGTCGATCTCGTGGATGGCAATGTTGGTAATGTGCTGCTCGGTGGTGTGGTTCTTCGGATGGCTGCGGGTACGGCTGATGCAGTGCGCCATCAGCGGAGCACCCAGCTCGCCGGAGTCGAGGATCTTCTTCATCTTGATGTAGTCCGGGTCAAAGCGACGCATGAAGCCGATCTGCAGCAGGCGCTTGCCGGAAGCCTTCTCCGCCTCTACAACCTTCTTCGCGTCCTCAAGGGTGGTAGCCAGCGGCTTCTCGCAGAATACCGGCTTGCCGGCCTGGATGCACTTTACCGCCAGATCAGCGTGGGTGCCATCCCAGGATGCGATAACAACAGCGTCGATTTCGGGAGAAGCGATCAGCTCCTCTGCGCTTGCCATTACCTTTGCGCCGTAGGTCTTAGCGACCTCCTCGGCACGCTCGGTGTTCAGATCGTAAACAGCAGCCAAACGAGCGCCGTCTACATAGGTTGCAATGTTCTGAGAATGGGTGTGACCAATGTTGCCGCCTGCGCCCAGTACGCCAATAGCGAGTTCCTTCTTGCTCATGATGTGAATCTCCTTTTTTCCTTTATCTAAGGCAACACCGCACACTTAAAGCTGCGGCGCTTTGCGGAAATTTTGTCCCCTGATTGCGTTGCGATTTCTTGCAATACGTCAGTATTGCTGCAAAACCGCGCCTTATCAGTGCGCAAAATTTACTCGCAAATCGCTCTTGTCCAATTATGCGGTATTGCCATAAAAAGCGGTTGTAATTTACTTCTTCTTGCCGTCCAGATATGCCTGATGCAGCTGCAGACAGAACTTCAGGCTCATCGTGCCGTCGTGTGCGGTGGTCTCCGGCTTGCGGCCGGTGCGTACACAGTCAACGAAGTCGTCGATCTCCGCCTGGAACGCCTCGCCCCAGCGGGCAAGGAAGCTCTCCTGGCACTCTTCCACGAAGCCGTTCTCGGTGAACTGCGAGAGGTAGTTCTTGCGCGGTACCGAGTTGACACGCAGCGTGCCCTTGGTGCCGACGATTTCGCTCTCAACATGGCTGCAGGTTGCGGTGCGGCCTACCTGAATGTAAGCGGTGGTGTTGTTATCGAACTTGGTCAGCGAGAAACCGTTGTCGTAGTCGTTGTAATCTGCCAGACCGGTGCAGACATAAGCATCGCCGGTTGCAAAGGAATCGACCGGATCGCCCTCGAGGAACCAACGTGCAAGGTCGGTGTCGTGGCTGCCCATCTCGATGAACCACGGAACGTAAATGCCCTTCTTAACGCCCTCCAGATGTGCCTCAAGCACGCTGGACGGGTCAAGCGATACGCCTTTGAACAGAATCGGCTTGCCGATCGCGCCGGCGCGGATCTTCTCCTTCGCCTCTGCGTAGGACGGATCAAAGCGGCGCATGAAGCCAACCGTAAAGCACTTGCTGCCGTTCTCGGCTACGGCCTTCTCGATCTCCTCACAGTCCTCAAGGGTCTTAGCCAGCGGCTTTTCGCAGAAAATATGCTTCTTGGCCTTGCAGGCTGCCAGACACGGTGCCTTGTGAGCATCTGCGCCGGTTGCAACAACGATTGCGTCAACCTCGGGATTGTTTACCAGCTCGTCTACATTGGTGTAGCCATACGGTACGCCGAATTCCTCCTGAAACGCCTTGACCTTGCTCTCGGTGCGGGCGCAAACCGCTACAACCTCTGCGTGAGGATTACGCTGCAGGCTGGTGGCGTGCATTCTGCCCATCATACCGATGCCAACGATACCGAAACGAATCTTCTCCATTTGTAATCCTCCTTATCAGATACCTGCGGTTTTCTTGATATACTCGCGTGCCATCTTAGCATACTCGAGCGGATTTGCCTTTGCCGGGTCCTGCTCGGCCTCTACGATGAACCAGCCCTCGTAGTGTGCATCGTGCAGAGCCTTGAATACGCCCGGATAGTCGACGCAGCCGTCACCCGGAATGGTGAAGCAGCCTTCGAGTACCGCCTTGCGGAACTTGAAGCCCTCGGCGTAAGCCTTTTCCATCATGTCGGGACGGATGTCCTTGAGGTGAACGTGGCCGATACGCGGGCCGAACTCCTTGGCTGCCTTGACGGCGTCCTCCTTGGAGAAGGTGAAGTGGCCGGTGTCGAAGCAGAGGTAAACATAGCGCGGATCGGTGTTGTCCATCAAGCGCTTGGTTTCCTCGAAGGTCTGTACAACCGTTGCCATATGGTGATGGAAGCACAGCTTGAAGCCGCGGTCAGCAGCAATCTTGCCCAGCTTGTTCAGACCGTCGCACAGCTTATCCCACTCTTCGTCGGTGGCGATCGGCTTGTTGTCACCGAACATCGAGCACTCCTCTGCGAACAGGCAGCGGGTCAGCTCGCATACGTTGATGCGGCTTGCACCGACAGCCTCGAGGAAGTCCAGCTGCTCGATAAATGCCTTTTCGTTCTCCTCGTAGGGGGTCGAGCACAGGAAGCTCGAGAACCACTGGGATGCAATCTTGATGCCGCGCAGGTCGAGTGCCTTGTTCAGTACGGCCGGGTCGGTCGGGAACTTGCCGCCAACCTCGGTGCCCTGAAAGCCTGCCAGAGCCGCTTCGGAAACCATCTGCTCGAAGGTGAGCTCACCGCCGAGCTGCGGCATATCGTCATTCGTCCAGCCAATCGGCGCGATGCCGAGTTTTACGTTGTTAAACATGATTTGCTACCTCCCTCAGCATTTTTCCCAAGTGCCCGACTTAACAGACTTGAGAACTGCGTTGATAATACCGTCAACCTTGGCGCCCATCTCGAAGTCGCAGATGTACTCGCCGCCGTGCATAGCCTGCATCAGTGCGTGAGCCTGCAGGGTCTTCATGTCGTCGAAGGCGATCGCGATGCCGCCTGCCGGCTGGAAGTACTTGAAGCCCTCGTGCTGCGGGTTGAGCAGTACGGTGCGGAAGCCGCAGTCACGGCCGTTGTCCTTGTCAGCGTCAGCCTTGAAGTAAACCTGAACCTCGCACATGCGCTCCAGATCGTATACTACCGAGCCCTCGGTGCCCTGAATCTCGTAATAGAAGTAGTTCTTGCGGCCGGTTGCAACACGAGAGGACGAGAAGTCACCAATTGCACCGTTTTCATACTTAACGAGGAAGGTGATGAGGTCGTCGTTCTCAACCTTGCCCATCTCGGTGCTGCCTGCCTTGATCGGACGCTCCGGAATAACGATGGACTGTACGCCCAGAACCTCGCTCATGTCGCCCATGATCATCTGGGAAACGCTCAGCAGGTGGCTGCACAGGTCGCCGAGTGCGCCCGAGCCTGCCAGCTTGTTGATGTGACGCCATGCGATCGGAATGGACGGATCGAGCAGCATATCCTGATCGTAGGTAGCGTGTACGCGCATGATCTTGCCCAGCTTGCCGGACTTAACCAGCTCTGCAACGTACTGGTTTGCCGGGTTCATGATGTTGGAGAAACCGCAGTAGTTGACTACGCCCTTTTCCTTAGCCAGATCAGCCAGCTCGCGGGACTGCTCAGCAGACAGAGACAGCGGCTTCTCGCAGAAGACATGCTTGCCGTGCTCCAGAGCAGCCTTTGCCATCTCGTAGTGCATGCAGTTCGGGGTTGCAACGTCAACCAGGTCGATTTCGGGATCGGTGACAACGTCCATCCAGTTGGTGGTGTAGCGGTTGTAGCCCATGTTCTTGGCGAACTTTGCTACTGCATCCTCGCTGACGTCGCTTACCAGCTCAAATACCGGCATATCATCGCCGAAGATCATGCGTGCGTTGTGGAATGCGGTGGTGTGGGCCTTGCCCATCCAGCCAGCGCCGATCAGACCGATTTTAATTTCCTTGCTCATAAGTTTTTCCTCCTCAAAAAATCTCAATACTCTTGTTGGATTTTATCGAAAACGCCTTGTGCGTTTCTTACAATGTGAATAGATGAATGGTTTCCGGGGGCCGGCTCATTATCGAGCCAGACCGATCGGAGAGAACAGCGCGTAGACGCAAAGCATCAGGATGAAGCAGGTCAGCGCGGCGGGTTTTACATACTTCCACGGGGTCAGGTCAACAGCCTTGGAATCCTCGAGGATGAAGTCGGTAGCACGGGGCTTGAACTTGCCGATGAGCAGCATCAGTGCCAGGTCTACCGGGAACAGTACCGAAAGAACATACAGGTAATGCACATTCAGCGGCAGGAACTTGGAGATCGAGTACAGGATGACGTGTACGACCAGCGTAATTTTCGGTGCGCAGGCCGGAACGCGTTTGGTGTAGAAGCCTACCAGCACGATCGCGAGGATCGGCATGGAGTAGAAGCCGAAGCACTCCTGCAGGAAGTCATACAGACCGGACGGTGCATTGCTGACGAACGGCGCTACGCAGATGGATACGATCGCAAGACCGGTACCAACACGCTTGCCTACTCTTACCAGATGAGAGTCGCTTGCGGTCTGGTTGAACAGCGGACGGTGGAAGTCCAGCGTGTAAAGCGTTACACAGCTGTTCAGTGCCGAGTTAAAGGACGACAGGATCGCACCGAACAGAACCGCTGCGATGATGCCGAGCAGCCAGTTCGGAACAACCGTGGTGATCAGAGACGGGTATGCCAGGTCGCTGTTTGCCAGGCCGTCTCCGAAGAAGCGGTAAGCCAGCAGACCGCAGATGGTGATGAAGAACGGGTCCAGCAGCTTGAGGAATGCGGTGAATACAGCACCTCTCTGTGCCTGTGCCAGATTCTTGGCAGCCAGCGTGCGCTGGATGATGGACTGGTTGGTGCACCAGTAGAACAGGTTGTTGAACAGCATGCCGAGGAACAGAACCGGCCACGGAATCATCGGAGGCAGAGCGTTCGCCGGATTGACCGCGTTGAACTTTTCCGCCGGAACATTGGTGATGAAGTCCTGAATGCCGGCAAGGAAGCTGCCGTTGCCGAGGATGCAGATGGACAGGATCGGGATCAGCAGACCGCCGATCAGCAGACCCACGCCGTTTACGGTGTCGGATACCGCAACTGCCTTCAGGCCGCCGAAGATTGCGTAGATGGAACCGATAACGCCGATTGCAACACACAGGATCGCAATACTCTGATAAGTGGTGATGCCGAACAGCTGATCCAGATGGAAAATCTGGTTGAAGGCCAGCGCACCGGAGTACAGTACGGTCGGCAGGTAAGTAAGCATGTAGCCGAGCAGGAACAGGAACGAGATGATCTGCTTGGTGGTGCGGTCAAATCGAACCTCCAGAAATTCCGGAATGGTGGTGATGCCGGCTTTCAGATACTTCGGCAGGAAGATCAGTGCCAGCGCCAGCAGCGCGATACTTGCGTTTACCGACCAGCTCATGGCGCCCATGTTGGTTGAGTAGCTTTGTCCGGCCTGTCCGACCAACTGTTCGGTGGACAGGTTGGTCATTTCCAGTGAACCGGCGATGACCAGGCCGGTCAGTCCGCGTCCTGCAAGGAAGTAGCCTTCCTTGGTGGACAGGTTCTCCTCCTTGGTCTTGTACCATGAGATCAAGGCCACCAGACCGGTGAAGGCGATGAATGTTAAAATGATAATCAAATGTTTCAACCCCTCTTCTGAACAAGAAAATCCTATTATATTGTAGAATTTCCTATTCTTGTTTTTTCTTTTCCCTTTGTCTTTTTAACTCAAAAGAAACTATTTTTTGCGTTTTTGTTCGTTTCCCTTTCGTTGTACCTATCATATATCAAATTCTCACATTCATCACTACACAGGATAATAATAAAATATCAAAATTTTATACTTTTTATCAGTATCATTTTTTGATATAATTGTATAAGAAAAGCGAATGACTGCATTTCCATGCCATGATATGGTACAAAAAAGGAGTTGACACCAATTATGCTTAATGATATGGGTATTCTGGCAGATTCTGTCCGCTATTACCACGATGCAGATGCCTTCACCGCGACTAACCTGTACCATGTTCCGCACGCAGGCAGCTACCATTGCGACGAAACATACGGTATGCAGCGTAATTATCTGGATATCTGCCAGATGCTTATTGTAGATGAAGGCGAACTGTCGGTCACCTACCGCGGTGAAACACGCACCGCCGGTCCCGGCAGCCTGATCCTGCTTGACTGCAGAGAACCGCACAGCTATCACGCCCTCACACCGATTCGCATGCGCTGGTTCCACTTTGCAGGCAACGGCAGCACGGCCTATACACATCTTATCCTCAATACGCACGGGTTCATCCTGCCCACCGGAAGCAATGCCGAGATTGAGGAATGTGTCCGCCGCATCATGGTCTCGGTGCACCAGAACCAGCCCAATCCTCATATTATTTCCCTGACGATCAACAAGCTGCTCGTTCTGCTCGTGCTCGTGCTCGGGGAAAAGAAAAAAAGCGATCTCGAGATCGCCATTCAGGACTCAGCCGACTATATGACGTACAATTTTGCGGACAAATCGCTCTCCATCGAACACCTGTCCCAGCGTGCTGCGCTCAGCACCTGCTACTATATGCGTAAGTTTAAGGAATACCAGTCAGCAACACCGCATCAGTTTTTGCAGACTGTGCGTCTGAGCGCCGCAAAGCAGCAGCTGCTCACCACCTCGCAGAGTATTGAGACCATCGCAGATAACTGCGGTTTCTCCAGTGCTTCGCACTTTATTATGGCCTTCCGCAAGAGCACCGGCATTACCCCACATCAGTACCGCACCCAGTGGAAATAAAAAGCACACTCTCCGTACTGCGTCCACCGGATGAAACGATCGCGTGTACAGACAGGCAAGCGCAGCGCAGCTGTGCTATCCGAACGGTGATATTCATCAGATTGCTGCACGAAATATCGTTTTTATGACGCGAATTGTATAGCAGACCAATCGCGTACTTATACAAATTATGGTATAACCATCAAAAATCAGGTACATACACGGTGCCTGAGAGATAGGCAAACCCAGCGAAAGATGGGGACGCAAAGCCGGAAGAGTCTAAGGCGGCGAACGCCGCAATGACAGCCGGTTGTAAGCATCAGCGAAGACGCTGTTAACCTCTTCTGCGCTTTATTAGGCAGAAGGAGGTGTACGCCGTCAAAAGAATATGGCAAGCTGATTCGCGGTGCAATACACTGCTCGCAGAGCAAGTAAAACTCTGCCCTTTTGTGCTGTTCCAACAAAGATATAAAAACGCTTTCAAGTCATGAGTAGCCATGTCTTGAAAGCGTTTTTTATTTAAATTTGAAGCCGTTAAGACAGATAAAATGAGGAGGGAAAGTTATGAAAAAATGATTGTTATCGACAATAGTATCATTGTGTTTGTTTCTGACAATGGCGCCGACTGTGGCGTTTGCGGCGGTCGCAGAACTCGAACGCGAGTACATCCTCCAGCGCCAGCGCGAGGGTATCGCCATTGCCAAGACAAAGAGCCAGTACACCGGACGCAAGCCGATACCGCTGTCGGACAACTACGAGCGGGTTGTTTCCCGATGGCGTGCCGGAGAGATTACCGCAATCGAGGCTATGTGGCAGACTAGACTTAAACCTAACACCGAGTTCATGGAAAACGGTCTGGAGGCCGAGCTGGACGATCAGCTGGGCTACAACCGGTATGACTACAAGAACAAGGACACGGATAACGGCCGGAATGGGCACAGCAGCAAAACCCTGCGCACCAGTTTTGGCGATGTAGAGGTATCTGTGCCGCGGGATCGCAAGAGCGAATTTGACCCCAAGGTGCTGAGGAAAAATCAGACCAGCATCAGCCAGGACATCGAGGATATTTTCATTGCCTGTACGGATAATTTGACCGGTTTTTCTGCGGCGATCGAGGCGGTCTATCCCAAGACGGAAATCCAGAACTGCATCATCCATCAGCTTCGAAATTCCAGCAAATATGTCTCCTACAAGGATTTGAAGGCACTTATGGCTGACTTGAAAGCAGTCTACGCAGCGGTAGATGAACCGGCTGCTTTGGACGCGTTAGACACGTTCGCAGAACACTGGGACAAGAAATACCCCAAAATTTCTCAGTCGTGGAGGGATAACTGGGCAAATCTCAGTACCTATTTCAAGTTTCCTCAAGAACTTCGGCGGCTGATCTATACGACCAACACGATTGAAGGCTTTAACCATCAGCTCAGGAAGGTAACCAAGTCGAAATCCGTGTTTCCGACCGATGACAGTCTTTTCAAAATGCTGCAGCATGAGCCGAAAACCTGTAAACGCTGCACAGTATGCGCTCAGAAACGGAGGAACAGCAAATGATTACGAATGAGTACGGCATCCACACCTTTTCACTAAAATTACAATGCAAATATTCCGAAATCCAGAATATTATCGAACAAAACGAGTGCATTTGTACCGGCAAAGGGAAATTAGGACTTTCGTCGTATTACCAGATGCCGCAGTTCAAGTCCATCGACGTTGAAATTCACTTAGGGCAATCCATCTCGCATCCGTGCTGGCTGATACTGATTGTCAACCCGTCTTCTCTGCTCGCCAGTACCTATGAACCGACTGCATTATTTCAAGCTGACGAAAAGTCTGTACAGCAGATAAAGCACCGTCTGCGAAATATCCTTGATAAAATCGGCATTGACCGGCGGCTCAAAGGGTTTAAGCTGTCGAGGTGTGATTTGACCTGCAATCTGTATTATGACCGCAAGGCGGATGTTCAAGATCGTTTGGATATTTTCAAGAAATCCTTTCCTATCCTCCACTACAGTGCGGTTAAGTTCGGCCAATATTCAAATTCCAATGAAAGATTCAAAGGCGCCAATAAGCATTCATCGAGTTAACGTACTGGAAATGGTTCGGATAAAGGCTTGTTTCAGGGTGCTTGAGTCTGCTTAGACAGCATGATTTGACGTTTGATCGCCAACATTAGAATAAGCATACATGAATTAAAGTGAAATGCGTTTTCACCTATGTTGATGGAGGTTTTCTATGCCGAACGATGAAATCCTGACCGTAAAAGAAACCGCAACCCTGCTCAAGACCACGCGCCAGCAGGTGCGCAAGATGATCGCAAATGAAGAACTCCCGGCCGTAAAGGTTGGCCGGGAGTGGAGGGTGCTGAGGGCGGGGATTATGGAGTTTTTTTGAGGTGAATTTGTAAACATACCTATTGGGTCATGTAGCCGTATATTTTCCGCATCAACACATCCAGATAAGGTTTTCTTTCGCGCTGTAGAATATAATTTGATCCTGTGGAAGATGAAGAGTTTGGCTGATATATTTTCGCTGATGTTCCCGATTGGCAATCTGAGCTGCCGTCAGAGATGTGCTATATCGCGAGATTGGCGCTGCTTTATCGGCGCAGTTAATCGCAATAATCAAACGGGAACATGATACAAGGACAGCATTGACTGAAACAATGCTAGATCGTTAGCATAATCTCTTTGATCCGAGCACAGCACATATACGATACAGATGCAATGATGCAATATATCTTTCAAGCATCAAATTCCACACACAGGATCAAAAATGATCAATCAATGCGAAATGGCAGGAGCACTTCATTCATGCGTTCAATATTCTGTACGACGCTGTCCTTGCGGCGGATAGCGAGGCTGACATAAAGCGTGTCGATGAGGGAGAACTGCGCCACGCGCGGCGACACGAAAAGCTGCTCGGGCGAATACAGCTCAAGGCAGATGTCGCTGACCTCTTTGAGCGGCGTATCCGGATAGCCGGTGATGCCGATGGTCGGCGCGCCGCACTCCTTCGCGGTACGCACGGCCGACACGATTTCGCGCGTCTTGCCGGTATGCGAGATGGCGATGACCGCCGTATCCGGGCCGCATTGGCTCGCCTGAATCTGCATCAGGTGCGAATCGGTCAGCGAAACCGCGCGGATGCCGATGCGCATGAGGCGGATGTAGAAGTCCTCCGCGATGGTGCCGGACGCGCCGACGCCGAGGATGAGGATATTCTCCGCCCGGTTGAGCACCCCCACCGCCTGCTCGATTTTCTCGAAATCAAGCAGCTGGAGCGCCCGCTCGAGCGTGTCGATATTCCGGCTGAACACATTCTCCGAAATGGTCGAAATACTATCGGTTTCGGACAGATCTTCAAAAATCGTGCGCACCGACTTAGGAGAATATTTCGCCAGCAGCAGCTTTACCTCGCTGAAGCCCGCGCAGCCGACGATCTTGCAGAATCGAATAATACTCGACTCCGCGATATCAAGCTCGGCCGCCATCTGCTGAATGCTGATCGAGGTAATATGTACCGGATCGGCTAAGATATAGTCCGCAATCCGCTTTCCAACCTTGGATAAAGTCGAATACTGCGACTGAATTGCGGCATAAACGTTCTTGTCCATGCAATCACCCTGCACTTCCGCATCATATAGTAATTTCATTGTATCACAAAACATCGACCTTGTGAAGAATGCACAAAATTGAATATTGTTCTTTTTACAATATGATTTATTGAATTTTATTCCGCTCAGTGCTATACTTGTAGATGTTCGGTGGAACGGACTTCCACTGAAAGGGTATAGCGAGAGACGAGTCCGGACAACGTCTCAAAGGCAGACCCACTCCCGATGCGCCCGGCGCACGGACGGTCTGTATCGCTGCAACTGGTAAAAGAAAAATAAAAAAGGACTGAGCAAAACCATGGGCAAATCCAGCAACCCGACTTTCGCGGGTGATAAGGAATTTGAGAAGATCCATCTCAAGGAAAAGTTCTCCTACGGCCTCGGCGATGTTGCCTGCAACGTTGTCTACGCCCTGACCACCTCGCTGCTGATTTACTTCTACACCAACGTAGTCGGTATCTCGGCGGCTATGATCGGTACCATCATGCTGTTCTCCCGTTTCTTCGATGGTATTTCCGACGTACTTATCGGTCATCTGGTTGACCGCACGCATTCCAAGCACGGCAAATCCCGTGCATGGATTCTCTGGATGATGATTCCGTACGGCATCGCAGCCATCCTGCTGTTCACCGTTCCGCCCGCAACCCCGATCGTCAAGGGCATCTACGTTTTCATCACCTATAACTTCTGCACCACCGTTGTCTACACCGCACTCAACCTTCCGTATGCAACGCTAGCTACCCTGATGACCCGCGATACCGACCAGCGCGCCGTTGTCAACCTGTTCCGTACCGGTATGTCCGCCCTCGGCAACATGGTCATCACCGCCATTACCTTCCCGCTGGTTACCCGTCTGGGTGACACCCAGCAGGCATGGATCGAGGTTTCCATCCTCTACGCCATCGTTTCCATCATCATGCTGTTCATCTGCTTCAAGAACTGCCACGAGCGCGTCAAGGAAGAGACCAAGACCAAGGACGGCAAGAACGTTCCGCTCTGGATGGGCATCAAGCTCTGCGTCACCAACAAGTACTTCATCATGTTCTTCATGCTCGCTGTGTTCCTGTCCTTCTATGAGGCAGTTACCGGCACCTGCAACGCATACTACGCACAGTACATTCTCGGCAACCGCGACCTGCTCGGCGCACTCGCATCCTTCGAATCCATTCCGCAGATCGTCACCGTTCTTGTTCTGTCTCCGTTCATCGCAAAGTTCGGCAAGCGCAACGTAGCGCTGATCGGTGCGATCGTCGCCGTTATCGGCACGGTCTCCCTGTTCATCAACCCGAGCGCCCTCAATCTTGCACTGTTTGCCTGCGTCATGCGCGGCATCGGCAAGGGCTGCTTCCGCGGCGTAAAATACTCCATGCTGGCTGACGTTATCGAGTACGGCGCATGGAAGAGCGGCATCCGTGTACAGGGCCTGATGGTATCTGCTACCACCGCCGGCCAGAAGTTCGGCTCCGGCATGACGAGCGCGATCTTCGGCGCCCTGATGAGCCTTGTAGGCTTCGCCGGCACCGCAACCATCAATGCCGCACAGTCTCAGATGCTCATCGCCATCTACATCATTGGCAACATCATCGCTTGGGGCGGCATCGGCGTTCTGCTGATCTTCTACAAGCTCGATAAGATCTATCCGCGCATTATCACCGAGATGAAGCAGCGCGAAGCTGCCGAAGCAGCAAAGACGACCGCAAACGCCTGATTTTCCCCCGCACTCCCTCATTTTTACGCATCATCTTTTTCTTCCCTTATATGGAACAGCCGGCGGAGTCAAGCATTCCTGCCGGCTGCCCCCATATTCTACCGCAAATAAAATTCTGTAAATATCCACCATTTATATGAAAGGCGTGTAACAAATGGAAACCCTGTCCTACGAAAAACGCATCGAACTCGGTAATCTCGTCCCGGCGCTCGGCCAGTTCAAGGTCATGGAAAAAATCCCGCAGTATCAGCAGTGCGAGGTGCACAACCTCGTGGATGCGCCCGCCGAGGTGCCCGAAACGCTGCGCCACGTTGTATTCAACATCGAGCGCGGCCAGACGCTTCACGAAACCATCGACTTTCTCAATATGTGCCCCGACCTCAAAAACATGGACATCATCTACGCCAACGAGCTGGATGACGGCGCGGTCCGCTCGGGCAACTGCAACGTTGCCTACGAAATCGCGAAATCCATCGGCATGAATTACGCCTACGGTCTGGAGTTTATCGAGCTGGTAAATCCCGAGGACAACAAGGGCTTCCACGGCAACGCCCTGTTCTCCCGCTGGCCCATCCGCTGGGCGAAGGTCGTCCATATGCCCGAGCAGTACAACTGGTACTATGACCGTCAGAAGCGTATCGGTGCGCGCGTTGCCATCGTCTGCTCGCTCGACATCGGCGGACGCGAGGTCGGCGCGGTCAGCGTTCATCTGGAGAACCGCGCGGACAGCGAGGGCCGCGAAGCGCAGATGGCAGTCGTATATGATGAGATCAAGCGTTCGTTCGCGCCGGACACACCGGTCATGATCGGCGGCGATCTGAACACCAATACGTTCGACGGCAACGACATTCCGGGCTTCACCGCGCTGTTCAACGACCCGGAGCGTCTCTCCAAGCATATGGAGCACGTTGAGCAGTACGAGCGCGTTCTGCCGCAGGCGGAGGAAAACGGCTTCTCCTACCGCGAGTTCAGCAGCATCGAGGGCACGCGCCGCAAGCCGATGCCGGGCGGCAAGAGCATGCTGCTCAAGCTGGACTGGCTGATGGCGCGCGGCATGGAATGCGTCGATCACGGCACGATTTCGACCGAAACGAAGGACTGCACCTGGGCCGAGCCGGGCAGCGCGCTGGCGAAGTTCACAGGTCCCGAGCTGTCCGACCATAACGCCTGCTGGGCAGACTGTCGATTCGCAAAGTAAATACTGAAATCTATTGTAGAAAGCTGCACACGCTGCATACATATTGGCAGCGTGTGCACTTTTTATCGAGTGAGGAGAACCTACATCAAATGAGTGGAATGATACAATACCTGCGCGAACTTCATTTCGCCTCGGTCGTAGTGCGGCTCGCCCTTGCGATGCTGCTCGGCGGCTGCATCGGTCTGGAGCGCGGACGCAAGCGCCGTCCGGCCGGTTTCCGCACCTATATGCTCGTCTGTCTTGGCGCGGCGCTGACCGTGCTGCTCAGCCTGTACGAATTTACCATGGTGACAGGGCCGTGGTCGGATATTTGCGCAGAGATCGGCATAAAAACCGACGTTTCGCGTTTCGGCGCACAGGTCATCAACGGCATCGGCTTTCTGGGCGCAGGAACCATTCTCGTTACCGGCCGCCAGCAGGTCAAGGGCCTGACCACTGCCGCTGGTCTGTGGGCGTCGGCCTGCACCGGCCTTGCGGTCGGCGCAGGATTTTACGAGTGCGTGCTCATCGCATTCGCGATGATATTTCTCAGCATCCGCCTGTTCCCAATTGTGGATGCGTACATACAGGAGAACGCGCGTGACATCAATCTGTACATGGAGTTCCATTCGCTCGGGGACATCAGTACCATCATCAATCAGCTGAAAGCGCAGAACGTGCAGATCTACGACATCGATATCGAGCGGAACAAAAGTGGCGAGGCGCTGCACCCAAGTGCGATCTTCTCGATCCGCCTCAATGAAAAAATACCGCACACGCAGCTTCTCTCCGATCTGGCGGAGCTGGACTGCCTTTGCGTGATCGAAGAGCTGTAAGGAGTGGACTGCTATGTTATCTGTTTTTGACGGCCTGCGCGACGTGACGACGCTTTCCGTGTTCGTGCGTCTGGCCTGCGCGCTCATCTGCGGCGGCATTATCGGTATCGAGCGCTCGTACAAGCGCCGCCCGGCCGGCTTCCGCACGCACATCCTCATCTGCATCGGCGCGGCCATCACCACGCTGACGAGTCAGTATCTGTATCTGAATATGCACTATTTTACAGATATGGCGCGCCTCGGTGCACAAGTTGTTGCGGGTATTGGCTTCATCGGTGCGGGCACCATCATCGTTACCAAGCGGCAGCGCGTCAAGGGTCTGACCACGGCGGCTGGTCTCTGGACCTCGGGCATCATCGGCCTCACCTTTGGCGGCGGCTTCTACGAGGGCGGCATTCTCGCGACCGTGTTCATCATGCTCGCCGAGCTTGTGTTCTCGCGGCTGGAGTACCGTGTGTTGGAGCACGTTCCCGAGATCAATGTGTATATGGAATATGAGGATAAAACGTGTCTGGACGATGTGCTGCAGCTGTACCGCAGATGTGATGTCAAAGTGCTGAATATCCAGATCACCCGTGCGGCGGAAAACGGTGAGCACAATGCCTGTGCCATCTTCACGCTGCGCCTGCCGCGCAGCTGCACGGTAAACCGTCTGATGACACTGGTCGGCGAGCGTAAAGGCATCATGTCGGTCGAGGAACTGTAAAACGGAAGAACGCAGAAAGAGGCTGACGAATCTGCGCTTTCAATCGAATGGAATTCGCGTCTTATGTCACAATTTTTCGTCTCTTTTGTAAAAACGAAGTGTACATCCCCACTTTTACGAAAATTACACAAAAATGAATTTCTCTATTGAATACGCGTTGCAGTGCGAGAACTTTTTCTGTTTTTCCTTCATTTTTAACTATATATTATAGATATAGAAGCTCCTGAGATATTCTCAGGAGCTTACTTTTTGTCAAAAAGGAGGAAGCAAAGATGTTCAACAATCAAAAATTTCTGACACGTGGCGTGGAGCGCGAAATTCCCGCATGGCTCGTCAACCTCATGTGGCACATAGTCTTGACGATGGAAGTGCCGAGAAAGGATTACCTGCAAGTGTTTATCCTTACCACAACGCCAACCGGTCAGCACATCGTCTACGAGCAGGAACAGCCGCCGTATCGTTACGAGCTTGAAGTGGAATGTCCGGACGCGGTGGACGCGAAGGTGTTCGTGATTGATGACCGGACATATTCCACTATGCTGCTGGCGGATGAATATTAAAACCCTACAAACGAAACGGAGGAACAACCAATGCAAGAGACAAGAATTTGTGCAAACTGCGGTGCAGAACATCCGATTGAAGATATGTTTGAGGTAGAAGGCGACTGGCTCTGCGAGGACTGCGCCGACCGTTTAACCGTCATCTGTGACCACTGCGACGAACAGATTTATGCGGAAAACGCCATCGAAGACGAGCATTATTCGCTGTGCCACGACTGCGACTGCATCATCCGCACCTATAGCGCCTACTACGATGACGACGGTCGCACCTACTGCGAAAGCTGTTAGGACGATCACGAGGGCGCGATTCACGAGTATAACTATATGCCCGACCTCGTTTTCCACGGCAAGGGTCTGCGGCACTTCGGCGTAACACTGGAAATCGACAACGGCGGCACAGACCGTTACAATGCCGAAAAATTGTTGAACATCGCCAATGCAGACGCGGAGAATTTATACATCAAGACGGACGGCAGCTTGGACGATGGTTTGGAACTCGTCACGCACCCAATGACGCTTACATACCGTTTGAACGAAATGCCGTGGGCGGCGGTGCTCCACAAAGCACAGGAAATGGACTACCTCAGCCACGCCGCTGGAACCTGCGGTCTGCATGTGCATATCTCGCGTCTGGCGTTCGGCTGCACCTACGTGCAGCAGGAAGCTGCGATTGCACGGCTTTTGTACTTCGTCGAAAAGTTCTGGGCGGAACTCTTGCGATTCAGCCGCCGTACACAATCCCAGATGAACCGCTGGGCGGCGCGATACGGCATGAAGCTTACGCCGACAGACCAGATGAGCCACGCCAAGAACTCCTGTGCCGGACGCTACACGGCGGTAAACCTGACCAATTCGGATACCGTTGAAATCAGAATGTTTCGCGGTACGCTCAAACTCAATACCCTCAAAGCCACCTTACAGATGGTTAACCATCTGGTTGAGGTGGCTGTTGCTATGTCCGACACCACTGTACAGGAGCTTAGTTGGTTTGATTTTCTGGACACCGTGCATGAACCAGAGCTGATTCAGTACCTCAAAGAGCGCCGTTTGTACGTCAACGAACCCGTAAATGCAAGCGAGGAGGAATAATATGTGCAGTTTATTCGGCTTAATCGACTTTAAAGAGTGCCCGAGCACTCACACGAAAAACAAAATCCTGAATACGCTGGCGCGTGAATGTCAGGTGCGCGGCACGGATGCAACCGGCATCGCCTATAACTTCAAAGACCGTCTGCGGATTTACAAGCGCCCGATTCCCGCTCGAAAGATGAAGATTCACATTCCGAACGGCGTGAATGCGGTTATGGGGCATACCCACATGACAACACAAGGCAATGCGCAGTTTAACCAGAATAATCACCCGTTCCTTGGTCACGTTGACGGCAACAGCTTTGCTCTCGCGCATAACGGCGTGCTCTGGAATGACAAGGAACTGCGCGCAGAAGAAAACCTTCCGCTGACAAGCGTGGAAACGGACAGCTATGTTGCCGTTCAGCTCCTTGAACAGCAGAAAACCCTCGACTTTGACAGCCTGCAATCCATGGCTGAAGCAGTCGAGGATTCATTTGTCTTCACGGTTCTGGACAAGGACAACTCCATCTGGTTCGTAGTTGGCGATAATCCGCTGTGCGTCATGTTCTATGATGGCTACCTTATTTACGCCTCGACACAGCAAATCCTGTGCAAGGCCATCAAAAAGCTGCGGTTAAAAGCGCCAACGGACATTCTGGAGCCAAAGGAGGGTGAAATTCTGAAAATCGACCGCACCGGACGTATGACTACAAGCGCATTTACGCCGAAAACCAGTTATGAGCATTGGTGGCGGCGTTATTCTCCATATTACCGCGACTACTATGAGGACACGCCGGAAAACTATGATGACCTGTTCTCGGTTGCCAAAGCGTTTGGCGTGAGCGCAGATGAAGTGCAGGCATTGCTCGACTACGGCTGCTCCGCAGATGAAATCGAGGAAATGCTCTACGATCCGGCACTCCTGAACGAAATGACCGGTGAAAACTTTTATATGCGTACTGATTAGGAGGTGATTTTATGGACGCAGTAAAAGTCGTTCTCGGCGTGATGACGGTCATCGGCCTGCTGGCTGATCTGCTGTCAGACGATGACTGAACGCAAAAGTACCGGCTCACGCGAACCGGTACTTTTTTGAGTCTTTCATTTGGGTATACCCATCTAAAACAACGAAAAGCTATGTCAATAGGGTCGGTTTTGGACTCTTGAAATATGTCAAAATATGCGGCGACCCTATTGCACTTAACCACGTTTCAACTGCTCAATAAGATTATCAAACAGAGATACAAACTCGCTCTCAATCTGCGAGTAAATTTCCTGCGCGGTTGCATCGTCATAAATGTGCGAGGTCTGGTTGCGAGCATTCAGCAGTGCAATCCACGCCTGTTCATCATCAATCAGGCCATACGAGAACGCCTTACGCATCGTTGCTTTCGGACTGTTCAGTTCAGTAAATCCTTGGTCAAGTAAGAACTCACGAGTGGTTTCCCACGCCAGCTCGCAGGTGAACTCAAAGCGCTGGATTACACCGTCGCGAATGATTTTGGCAGGATTCTCTTGATACGCCTGCACGCCTTCGCGCAAGCGTTCTACAGCATTGGTGAGATTTTCGAATTTCGTATTGTAACGGTCCAGCAAGCAAATCCCGTCCTTCTCTATATTTTGAAGCAATGCGGCATCGGTGTGTTCGCTGACAAACACCAGATCAACCGAATACAGCGAGTCCAGATCATTTTCCACTGCATCGCTGAATAGTGTACGCTGTTGCGGCGTGCAGCCCCATACCGCGAAATCATAATCACTGCGGGCGTGATGATCGCCGCGGGCACGCGAACCAAATAATACTAGTTTCGGCACTCCATAACGGTGCGCTAATTGTTTTACCTGTTCGATTGTCTTATCCATCAGCGTCACCGTCCTTATATTTCTCATTATACCATACTTAAAGGAGAGATACACCATGAAAATCGGCTATATCCGCGTCAGCACCGAGGAGCAAAATACCGCTCGGCAGGAAGTCCTGCTGCGTGAGCTTGGTGTTGACGAGGTTTTCATCGACAAGGCCAGCGGCAAGAATGCCGATCGGCCAGAACTCACCCATATGATGGAGTACGTCCGCCGCGGCGATACCGTGATTGTCGAGTCGATCAGTCGTTTTGCCCGTAACACACGAGACCTGCTCGATCTCGTGGAACGGCTGACCGAAAAGCATGTAGAGTTTGTCAGCCGCAAAGAGGCTATCGACACCACCACACCTACCGGCAAATTCATGCTGACTGTGTTCGCCGCGGTCGCAGAACTCGAACGTGAGTATATCTTGCAGCGTCAGCGTGAGGGAATTGCTATCGCGAAAGAACAGGGCAAGTACACCGGCCGCAAGCCAATGCCCCTGCCGGACAACTTTGAGCGAGTGGTTGCTCGCTGGCGTGCCGGGGAAATCACCGCCGCAGAAGCCATGCGGCAAACCGGATTGAAGACGAATACGTTTTACCGGCGGTGTGCGAAATCGAAACAAACCGCAAACAACTAAGATTCCATTGTATACTTTAGTTACCGCTATACCTTAAATATTAACCGCCGAACCTCTCGTTTATGGGAAGTCCGGCGATTTTTTGTTTTATCCGTTTCGATGTTTTAAGCGAAAGTATGCGACCAAGTCTTCTCATGCCAGAATCGCTCTTCTCTGTTGCTCCACAATTTCAGACAGCCGGTTCAGCCGTTCCTCCGGCAGTTCGATAGTCGAATGCGGCCTGAATCGAAAGCCGTCCAGATTTTTCAGCTCCTGCCGGATTTCACCGGTCAGCATGCCGCGTGCCGTCTTGATAAAATCCACGCCGATACGCGGACGGCACTTGCCGATGTACCAGTCCGGATTGGCCAGCTGATCTTCGTCCAGATCGAACAGTAGACTGCGGTTATGGTCAAAGACCGGCGCAGGCTTTTGAATTTCCATCGTCTGATTGTCGAACAGGAAGCCGAAATTGCCGAGATGGCGGTCTGTGTTGAGAATGAGCGCGTCAAGTACGAACATACGGCGGAGTGCGTCCTCCGCGCCAAACCCGGCATACAGCCGCAGCAGCTCGGAAACCGTTGTCGGCCGGTCGGGAAAGTCGCTGATTTTGATGAGCCCGGCCTGCTCATCGGTAAACAGACGGCACTTGGATATCAGTCGATGATGGTAGAAATCCAGGTCGTAATCCACAGCCTGTGGACAAATCTGTGCCGCAATCTGGCACGCAAGGAATTCGGACAGCGGCTCGATTTCATAGGTGTCGCTGCCGCCCTTGTAGAGATAAATTCCGTCCGGTTCGCGCACCCAGCATTTTGCGTAATAGCCGTCCGTACCGAACTCCGGCGAGGTGGAGGACAGGGACTCTACGCTGATCACGCCGCTGAAAGCCGCCTGCGCGATGAGGGCATCAAACTCGTTTCGATATAGGGAAACCTTGTCCCAGCCGAGCGTTTCCGACTCTTCTTTCACCCAAAACGTATCGTTGAGCGACAGCGCATGCGTCACACGAAGAAAGCCTTCCAGACCGATGCAGCCGTACTGCTCCAGAAGCTGCTCGATATGCTTGCGGTGCTTGGGTGCTTTACGCTTCTCAAGCCACGCCGTCAGCGATTGCAGACCGAGCGGGCGCAATTCGGTGTACCACTCCTGCAGAACCGCGCTTTCCTCTCCAAATTCGTCCTGTATACAGGAGAACAATGCCCACGGCTCGTCTTTATTCATTAAGATGTATCGCATAAGGCGCCCTCCTTTCGCACTTTGGTGAGGTAATTATAGCATATTGAACACAGAATGGCAAAAGTAGCATAGCATCCGCCAGAACTACAATGTAATTGATAAATTGTGCCATTCCGCAAAAAACCTGTTTTCCTCATCAAGAACGAGGATGGCGATCTTGGTGTCATGGATTCATTCTCCGTGCGTAGCCGCTGAACTTCTGCGTCCTCTGCGCTCTATGGCAAATGCCTCCGGCCCTTTACTTCAAATCGTCTCGCTGTTTCGCAATAACTCAACTTTTCTTTCATCATGTTTTGCACGACCAGTTTCTTAAGGCAATACCGCATAATTGAACAAGAGCGATTTGCGAGTAAATTTTGCGTACTGATGAGGCGCGGTTTCTTGCAATACTTGCCGTATTGCAAGAAATCGCAACAAAATCAGAATACAAAATTTCCGCAAAGCGCCGCTGCTTTAATTGTGCGGTGTTGCCTTAAATTCTGGCGTGTCCCGTTTGTTCATTTTTCCTCTTGGCATAATAAATCACTCCATCTGTTAGATAGTATATCATACTGTCTAACAAATGGGGGTGCAGTTCAACATATGTCCCCCTTCTTTCTCATTCCTCTGCTGCAGTAAATCTGATTCATCGTTGGGTTTTCGATCAAGATCAGCAGGCAGATAATCTATAGCACTCCGAGGCGTAAAAGAACGCAGTATATCGTTTTTTAGGCATGGACGCATTTCCTTAACAGTTTCCCATTGGATATCATCGAACATTTCTTCTCTATCTTCGTCTTCATCTTTTCGGCAATTATTTGTAAACTTATGAACCAGCTTTTTGTAATGTTCAGGCAGCACCCGTTCCTTCCCATACAGCGGGTAATACGGTGCTGAATGAAAGAGTAACAATCTTTTCGAGTGGGAAATACAGTTCTTTATACAGAACCAGATGTTTTACCAGTACATCCTCTACTCTCTCCAGCAAGTGCTCTGACGCTTCACTTATGACAAAAGTTTCATACACATTATCTATTAAAGAGCAGGAGGTATTGTACTTCAGCAGTTCCGCTTTATCGTGCTTATTCCCGTCTCCCTTAACTTTATATATGGCATTTAATACGAACAGCAATGGCAGTACAGGGTAAATATATGGTATCGAAAAAACTGCGTTATACCTTGTCTTACTGCAAACTGTTATCTTCTTTACAGGCACACCTTTATACAGTAGTTCGTTATCAAATCGCCGATAGCAATTATTGATATCCTCCGTAATTTTCTTTATTAGGTTTTTTCCATTATCCTCATAGTCATGCTATTTATCGCTCGTCTCTGAACGGCTCAGCAGATGCACCATATTACTGATCGCCTGAAACAAGTAATCATTTTCATCACGAATTTTAAACAGCAGTTTGTAAGACTTCATGTCAGCTTCATCATCATAGCTACGCATGTTAATTTTTGTAATATCTTCTTCAGTCCCAAAAACAAGTCTGGTATAGAGAAACTGAAGCTCATCCGAGCTCAAGTCTTCTCTTTTCCGGGCTCAGTCAGAAAATCTGTAAGAATACGAAAATTCCTATCTTTGTACCCAGGAGTATTGCTGTTTTCAACGAATTTCGCAAATTCAGTCATCTGCTGTTCAATCTTATGCCGAAGTTTTTTCTTTGACAAATTAGCATTTTCAAAATCAAATGCGCTATTACAGAACTTCTCAAACACTATAACCACTGGGCCACTCCACCGCACGACGACAAGAAGGCCGCACGCCGCCGCACTATTGGCAGCGTCAACCTGTTCCTCGTCTCTCCCCTGCGTCCGAAGTTGACCAACTTTCCGATGCTGGACATCCCGGCGAGTGCCAGCGCGGTCTCTACCAAGAAGGGTAAAACCGGCAAGACCGATCATCGCGACTGCACCGCCGGAATTGCCTTGACAGCCGAGTTCGTGTTGGACGGCGTTTCCGAACTCACGCGAAGCATTTTCGTGTACCTCGGTAAGCCGCTCAATCTGACCGAGGACGTCTGCCCGGCTCTGATTGGAGCAGCCCTCGAGGAGTTCGCTAACTGGTTCGCGGACAACTACGAACATGCAATTGCGCTGCTGCATCAGATTGCCGACAAGCCGGACATCCTGTCCCATCTGCGGGTCGAGGGCTCGGATGCGTTCGCTGATCTACTCACGCGCGAACGCCGTATCCAGGCCAATCTCGCTCTGCTTCGGTGGTCTTTCTTATGCATGGTCGAGATGATCAAAGAGCGCATGGAGTTACCTTCCAGCAACGAGCATGCGCTCTACGAAAAGTTTTGGGAGGCCATTCACTGCTCTGTCCGCAAGCAGGTGGAGGAATTCGCCTATTTTTAGCATAGCACCTGCGGCATCGAGCCGCAATACAGGCGCGGTTCCGCAGGTGTCTGATACGGCGAAATCCGGTTATCCCGAACTGTCGTATATATAGTATAACAATGGAAAGAATATACAATGCACCCACCATCTACACAAACCAAAGGAGGTCAACCCTTATGTTCAAGCCCACACCCACCTGTCCCCTGCCCGACATCCGCGAGGCACGCATCGACCCGACCCTGCCGGTGAACGAGCGCCTGCGCCTGTTCGCCTCGTCTGTCAGCGACCCACACCGCTTCCGCGTAGGCGACACTGCGGTTGAGGTGCTGTTTGATGACGGCGCACCCAGTCTGCAATCCTGCCTGACCAACCTGTGCAAGCGGCTCCAGTGATGGTAAAAGCCGGATAACCGAAGCGAAGCCTTGCGGCACGCCGTGTGCTGTGATACACTATACGTGCAAAACACAGCCTGCGGCGTGCCGTCCGTTTTTTAGGAGGCACTCAATGGCACGAAAAAGTAAATACGAACCCCAAAAGTTATCCACAGTCCTGTGGAAACCCGCGCTCTATATCCGTCTTTCCCGCGAGGACGGCGACAGCGAGGAGAGCAACAGCATTATCAGTCAGCGCGAGCTGCTGACCGAGTTTGCAGATACGCAAACCGACATGACCGCGTCCCGGCTGTACGTTGATGACGGCTATACCGGCACCGACTTCGACCGGCCGGATTTCCGACGCATGATGCACGACCTGCGCGCCGGCATCGTCAACTGCGTGATCGTCAAGGATCTGTCCCGACTGGGACGCAACTACGTCAAGGTCGGCGAGTACCTTGAGCACACGTTTCCGCTGCTGAACGTGCGGTTCATCGCGCTGAGCGAGCGCATCGACAGCGTTGCCGACCCGCGCTCGGCGGACAGCCTGATCGTGCCGTTCCGCAACATCCTCAATGACGAGTACGCGCACGATATCTCCAATAAAGTCCGCGCTTCGCTCGATCTCAAGCGCCGGCAGGGCAAATTTATCGGCTCATTTGCGTCCTACGGCTACCGCAAAGACCCGAACGACCACAGCCGGCTGCTGATTGACGAGCCGGCTGCCGCCGTTGTCCGCGATATTTTCAACTGGTTTCTTGCCGGAACAAACGTACTCGGTATTGCCAAAAAGCTGAATGCTAAGGGCATTCCGAATCCATCTGCCTACAAACGGCAGCAGGGCATGAACTACCGCCATCCGGCCTCGGACAAGCTGGACGATCTGTGGCCGGACAGTTCGGTTCGCCGTATCCTGCGCAATCCTCTCTATACCGGCACTATGGTGCAGGGCAAAAACCGCATGAAAAGCTACAAGCTGCATGTCAGCGAGGCCGTGCCCGAGGAGGACTGGATCACTGTCGAGCAGACACACGAGGCTATCATCTCAAGCGAGCTGTTCGCCAAAGCGCAATCCCTGTTCGCCCGTGATACGCGCACCTCACCAGCACAGCCCAAAGTCTACCTGTTCTCCGGTTTTCTTCGCTGCGCAGACTGCGGCAAGGCAATGAATCGAAAGCTGATTTCCCAACCGCATCGCGACTATTGCTACTATATCTGCTCGACGTTCAAAAAGCAGCACAGCGGCGCCTGCACGAAGCATACCATCCGCAGCGACCGGCTGGAGCAGGCTGTATTGGAAACGCTCCGTCACCAGATTGCTCTGGCGGTCGAGATGGATGAGCTGATTGCCGAGATCAACCGCAGCGGCACGCGAAACCGTTCCGTTAAGCCTCTGCTTGACGAGCGGGCACAGTTTGAAACCGAGCGCGAACGCATCGAGCAGATGAAGCTGTCCCTGTATCCGGACTGGAAAGCCGGAGATATTTCGCGTGAGGAATACCATCGGCTGAAAGAGCAGTTTGAGCAGCAGCAGGCCAAACTGGACACACGTCTTGCGTCCCTGCAAGCGCGCATTGACGAGGTGCAGAGCGGCGTGGACGAAACCAATTCGTTTGTATCACAATTCGTAAAATATCGCAATCTGCCCAGTCTGACGCGTGAAGTCGTAGTCGAACTGATTGACATGATTTATGTGCATGAGGGCGGAAAAATCACGATAAAGTTTAAGTTTTCGGACGCCTATGCAGTCGCGCAGGAGTATATCCGCAAGCATGGTCAGACCGCATAAGGCACATAGTCCTAAAATAACATCTTCCCCCGCTGCTGCCGACACCCTTTCCGCACTGCTGGAGGATTTGGGTGCCGAGCCGCGGGACTTTGACTGCATCGTTACCGGCGACCTCGGTCACATCGGTGCGGACCTGCTGCTGACGCTGCTGCGCGGCGACAGCATCGACCTGTCCCCTGTCTACTCGGACTGCGGCAGCCTGATTTTTGGTGACGAGCAGGACGCGCATGCAGGCGGCTCGGGCTGCGGCTGCTCAGCGGCAGTTCTCTGCGGACCGCTGCTGCGCGATATGCATCGCGGCAAAATCCACCGGCTGGTGTTTGCGGGCACGGGTGCGATGATGAGTCCGACCTCGGTGCAGCAGGGACAGCCGATTGCAGGTATCTGCCACGCCGTTGTACTGGAAAGGAGCGAAGCATGAACTACCTGAACGCTTTCTGGGTCGGCGGACTGATCTGTGCGCTGTGTCAGGTGCTGATTGACAAAACCAAGCTGACACCGGCGCGTATTCTCGTTTCGCTGGTGGTGCTCGGTGTTATCCTGCAGGGGCTCGGCTGGTATCAGGCAGTTGTGGACTACGCAGGTGCAGGCGCGACTGTGCCGCTGCTCGGCTTCGGATACTCGCTGGCAAAAGGCGTTGCCAAAGCAGTTGCGGAAAGCGGCCTGCTCGGCGTGTTCACCGGCGGCGTGACCGGTGCGGCAGGCGGCATTGCCGCCGCGATCGTGTTCGGCTGTCTGTTCGCGCTGCTGTCCAGACCGCAATCAAAGTCGTAAAAATAACACTCCCGCTCGGAATCCACCTTCCAAGCGGGAGTGTCTTTGCAGCCAATTCTTTCTTTATCCGATTACGCAGATCACGGTCATTATCATGGCGCATACCACCGCAGCCGCGCTGACAGTGCGTACCTTGCTTACCGCGCCATCGGCCTGCTGCCGGTCTTCACCCAACAGCCATGCCGGTCGGAAATAGAACAAGATACCGAGAACGAACAATACGCCTATGCTGACCCAGTCATAGATTTGCATTTTCAATGCCCCATTTCTTCATTTCCGTAACCCAATACTCTCTCTTCATTTCTCTCTCCTGCTTCCGTCTGCCGAAAGCTGCGGCACTAACCGACCGGCTGCAATCCGTCGGTATCTGCCGCTCGCGCACCTGCGTCTGTATACGCGGTGCAAACCTGCTCATCGCCTGTCTCTGCAGGTGATTCTTTTTTATCAGGTTGATATTATTTTATCACATCCCGCTGTAAATCTCAATGTTTCTGCGGCTTTACAAAACACTTTCTCCAATTTAACCAATTTCTTTTTTATGTTTTTGGCAAGAACCCTTTATTTTTGTGCACTTTATCTGTATCTATCTCCTTGCTTTATTGCATATTTTCGAGTATACTAAGAAAGACGAACTTTATCCCGCAATTGGGAAGGAGGAACTTTTTTAAATGCTGTACTCCAAAAACAAAAAACGCGGCTTCACGCTCGTGGAGCTGATCGTTGTGCTGGTCATTCTGGCGATCCTCGCGGCGCTGCTCATTCCGGCACTGACAGGATATATTGATAAGGCGAAAAAAGATCAGGTCATCGCGGAGACGCGCATGCTACATGAGGCCGTGCAGACGGAGATGTCCGAACTATATGGTTCTTCAAATTGGAAACTTAATTCCTACACCACACTTGCAAACAGTACAGGTACAGTAATTGGTAACAATTCTAATGGTAATCCTAATAGTTATGATTTGAAAGCCAACTACGATAAAATTGCAAAACTTTCCGAAGTACCTTGTCTGCAGAAAGGCGGTTCTGGACAATTTCTCGTTCTTATCAATAGTAAGGCACAAATCCACGCGATTATTTATCACTCCGACCGTGGCTATCTCGGTCTTTACTTTAGTGATACCAACCAATATAGTGCCTATAAAATTGGCGAAACTGCTGAAGGCGGTAAAATAAGTGATAACATGTTCCGTTCTTATTATAGTTCGGTTTATTATAATGCCGCCGTTGATGCCGTGCCCGACTCCAACGGCAATTACAACGACAAGAACTATTATTGGTGGTCTTGCACCGGCATCCGCGGTATGCTGAACATCAGCGAACTTGTTTTCCCATCATAACAAAATCCCCGCCACTCGGCGGGGATTTCTTTTACCATATGATATTATGCCTCAAACCCATCCGGGAACACAACGGTCAGCACCCACTTGAACGCCTCTTCGCCGTAAACGGCGTGCGGCACCTTGGCGGGCATGACCAGCGTTTCACCTGCCTTGACAATATGCGGCACACCGCCGACCGTAAAGCGTCCGGTGCCCTCGAGCACGGTCACCATTGCGTCGCCGGTGGAGTCGTGCGTGCCGATCTCCTCGCCCTTGTCAAACGCGAACAGCGTAATGCTGACCGCCTTGTTCTGCGCCAGTGTCTTGCTGACCACCTGTCCCGACTGAACGGAAACCAGCTCAGCGAGCCTTACAACGCTCTCATGGTCGATATTGCGGATGAACTTGTCCATAGCTTCTCCTCTTTCCTGTCGTTTGCTTTATGCGGACAGTATACCACGCCAAGCCGCCGATTTCTGTTGTCCGCACAACATTTACAGAAAAATCGAATTTTCCTTGCGCGCTTCAGTCTGGAATTGCTCGAGCATAGCGGTGTGCGACAGAAAATCCGGATCATCAAATTTCTTTGCACCGCTCGGGCAGTAAGTCGTGCAGGCACAGCATTTAATACAGGTGCCCGGAATATTAGACGGGTCGTTCGGGTCAATCGCACCCATCGGGCAGATTTCCGCGCACAGACCGCAGTGCTCACACAACATCATCATCGTGCTCGGCTTGGCCTTCAGGAACTTTGCGGGCGTTTTGTCGGTCTTAAGCGGCGTGTAGTAGGCTGCCTGCGCGTCACCCGGCACCTTCGGCGGCTTGATCTCTCCCTCGCTTCTCAGCTTGAGCGCCGCACCCTGAGCCAGCATACGCAGCTCACTGAGGTCAGCCGCGTCCGGACGGCCTGCCGCCAGCTTGTCCGAGAATACATGCCGGCACAGAAAAGCGCCGCCTGCCGCCGGTTTGAAGTTGTTTTTGATCAGCAGATCGCACATTTCGGCAAGCGCGTTGTCATACGCTCTGCCGCCGTAGGTGACGAGCGCCACCGCCGGTGTACCCTCACCGTGCAGGCAGCGAGCAAAGTCCGGCGAAATCTTGTTCGGCAGCCGACCGGCATACACCGGACAGCCGAATACGACCAGCTCATCCGGGGCAAACTGATACTCCTGCGCACGGTCAGACGGCGTGTTGAGTGATATGTACCGGCACTCTGCCTTAAACAGACGCGCCAGTTCATCCGCCGTTGTTTCAACAACGGTCTTTGTGCTTCCTGCCGGACTGAAATACACACCCGTAACTTTTTTGATATCCATATCCTTTTCGTCCTCCGCTTTACGCTTATTCTACAATTTCAATACGGAATACGTTGATCGTGTCCACATCGGGGCAGCAAAACACCGCCACGCCGTCCTCCTGCCCGGGAAGATGGCCGCCGTAACGCAGAATGTCGATGTATGGGAACGCAACGTGCATCGCCATCGGGCAAAGCTGCCCGCGCTCGGTGTCGAAGTCGAAGCTGTCGCCGATTTTGTGCCCGCGGTGACAGCCGTGCTTGCCTTTTCGATCGATCAGCGTAATTTTGATCTTGGGTCTGCTCATTTGCGCCACGGCTCCTCACCCTGATGCAGAATTTCCATCTGGCACAGACGCATCGCGTTCAGCGCGGTATCGTGCGACTCCGGCGTGACGCACGCGCACAGTGCCGCGTCGATTACGATGTTTGCCTCCGGGAATGCTGCCTTGCACAGCATGGCGTTGGAAATCACGCAAATGCCAGTGCATACGCCGACAAATTCGATCTCCTCCGGCGGCTCGTGCAGAGCGCGTAGCGCGTCCACAAGTGCCACCGCGCCGAAGGTCGGCTTGCGGATAATGCGGGACGCCGGAATGCCATCCACAGCGGCAGCAATGGCATCGTCCAGCGCATGACCTTCCGTTCCTTCGATGCAGTGCGGCACCGGCAGATGACGCCCTTCGTTTGTCTCCATGTAGTTCGGCTGGTGGGTATCCAGCGTGACGAACAGATTCTCACGCGGTGCATTTTTTGCCTTCTCTGCAACATAGGGCACGATGGCGCGCGCTTCAGCCGTACCGAGAGGGCCGCTGATAAAATCCTTCTGCATATCCACTACGATAAGAATTTTCATAAATTATGGTTCTCCTTTGTGTAGTGGTTATAGTATAGCATTGTTTGATGGGGTTTTCCATGCATTTTCGTTTTTTAGCGAGTGCTAACCGATGGATTGCCGCTTGCGAAGCGAGGTGAACTGCGCTGACGCCGCGCGGGCGCACAAGAGGGTAGACAACCTGCGGTTTTCCACCCTCTTATGAATCTCCCCTTTTCCCTTGGATAGTCTGGCGCAGACCGGAGAACGGTGACCGCTGCGAAAATGGAAAACGGCAGTCGGGTTGCCGTTGCGTGTCTTTCCCCGCCTTTTCGCAGTTCACAGATAAATTACTGCTACGCATGCGGGTTCATCTACGCAGAGCGCGGCACAAGGTGAATTGCCCGAAGGGCAAGAGAAGGTCCCCTGGGGGATAGCAGTGCCGCACAACTCTTTGGTACGTTATAACGCACGGCACCTGCTAATTTAGGTGTTCGGTGCCATTTATTTTCGCAGGTGCTGTCTATAATAACGTGCTCACGAATTGCGCAACACGGTCATGTTGCGCCTGCGAAGACTTTCCGGTCTGTGTAGCAGTAATGTATCTAACACTCCGAACAGGTTGCGAAAGACACTGTAGTAAAAATCCTCTGCCGTTCCCCTTTTCTACGCTTACGCAGTCTACCATCTGCACCCAAGCTACGCCGCAAGGGAAACGGGTGTTCAAAGAGGGTAGAAACCGTAGGTATCTACCCTTTTTGTTCCCGCGCCGGACGGCGCACGTTCCCCGCACGCTGCAGCGTGCGAAATCTCTCGCCCAGAAATGGCGAATCTCTTCACCCGATGAAATCCTCCACCCGGTCTGCCGCCCTGTGCATCGCATGTTCCGCCTTATGCGCCGCGTGCTTGGCATTCCGCCGCATCGACGGATTGAGCATCGCGCCGGCCGCTACCATCGAAACCACCGCGCCTGCCATCGCTCCGGTCGCAATGCCGGAAACAAAAGGTGAAATTCGCATAAAAGATCTACCGCCTTTCATAAAGTTTATAGAATCAGTATGCCCGCTCGTCCCTCAAATTTTGCACAGCAAAAAAATGCTTGTTTGGCACAATCGACTATTTACAATCGCATGTTCATATTATATAATATATCTAACAATCCGCCTTTAAGGTGCGGCCCGTGAGCCGCGCAAGGCAGAAAACAGTGCATACGCCGTCAGCCGTAGGACAAGGGGGACAGGTGTAGTATTTCGTGCGGCTTTCTGCTAATTGTTGTGGCGGAGAGTCATTTTTTTGCATTTTTGAAGGGAGGCGGCAGATTGACCGAACCGAAGATCATACTCGATCAGGATGGTATTCGCCGTGCACTGACCCGCATCGCGTTTGAAATCGTGGAAAAAAACAAGGGCGCGGAGCACCTGCTGCTCGCCGGTGTGAAAACACGCGGTATCTATCTGGCACAGCGCATTGCTGCCAAGCTGGGCGAGGTTGAAGGCACGGCACCTCCTGTGCTCGAGCTGGACGTTACGCCGTGGCGCGATGACGTGCCGCGCATGGACGCTCCTCTGCCCGATCTCGATCCGCGCATTGCAGGCGCGACCGTCATCATCGTGGACGATGTGCTGTACACCGGACGCACCGTGCGTGCCGCCATCGAAGCCATCTCTCACCGAGGACGCGCCGAGCGCATACAGCTGGCTGTGCTGGTCGATCGCGGTCACCGCGAACTGCCGCTGCGGCCGGATTATATCGGCAAAAACCTGCCTACCGCGCGTGATGAACGCGTTTTTGTCCGCCTGACCGAAGTGGACGGCGAAGACAGTGTAAACATACAAGCTCGCAATCCGTAAAACAACATCGCACCTGAGAAAGGAAGAACCGAATGTCTATCCAAACCTTAGTAGAAAAGATCAAGGAAAAGGGCAACCCGACCGTAGCCGGCCTGGACGCTCGACTGGAGTACATCCCGCAGCATATTTCGGGACGCAACATGATGCTGCACGGCGAAACGCTGCGTGCTGCCGCTGAGAGCGTCGTAGCCTTCAACTGCGGCCTGATCGACGCACTGTGCGACATTGTTCCGGCCGTAAAGCCGCAGGCTGCGTATTACGAGCTGCTCGGCTCCTACGGTGCGATGGCACTCAAGGAGACCATCGACTACGCACACGCCAAGGGCATGTACGTTATCGGCGATATCAAGCGCAACGACATCGGCGCTACCGCAACCGCTTACGCAGAGGCTTACCTCGGCAAGACCCGCGTCGGCGATACCGAGATCGCACCGTACGGCTGCGATTCGGTTACCGTAAACGGCTATCTCGGCACCGACGGCGTAGAGCCGTTCCTCAAGGAGTGCCGCAGCCGCGAGAAGAGCCTGTTTATGCTGGTCAAGACCTCCAACCCGTCCTCCGGCGAACTGCAGAACCGCGACATGGAGGGCAAGCCGCTCTACGCCCGCATGGCCGAGATGGTAGCAAAGTGGGGCGAGGGTCTGGATACGCCGTGCGGCTACAACCAGATCGGTGCCGTAGTCGGCGCAACCTACCCGGAGGAACAGAAGATCATCCGTGAGCTGCTGCCGAAGTCCTACTTCCTCGTACCGGGCTACGGCGCGCAGGGCGCAACCGCAAAGGACATTGCAAATGCATTCAACGACGACGGTCTCGGTGCTATCGTAAACTCCTCCCGCGGCATCATGTGCGCATGGAAGAAGACCGGGGGTAACGGCGAGGATTACAAGGAAGCTGCCCGCGCAGAAGCCATCCGTATGCGCGACGACATCGTAGCGGCGATTAAATAATATAAACCGCGCCATCGGCGCGCATTAAAATAGAATTTGCCTTGCAAATTCATAAAAACCTGGAGCACGTATCAAGGTTTTTATACAAGTACGGAGCAAAGTTTCGCTCGTCGGAACTTTGTGCAGTTCTGGACATATCCGCGCTTTCAGCGCGGTATGTCCCCTCGATTGAAACCGTGGTTTCAATCGAAGAATTAAGGAGCGTGTGGATATAGTGAAAAAAGCATACTTACTGCTGGCGGACGGCACTCTGTTCGAGGGTACCGCAGTCGGCTACGAAGGACAGAGCATCGGTGAGGTCGTATTCAACACCGGCATGGCAGGCTATCAGGAGGTTCTGACCGACCCGTCCTACTACGGTCAGGTCGTTACCATGACCTACCCGCTCGTCGGCAACTACGGCATCAACTTTGAGGATTATGAGTCCCGCAAAAGCTGGGTTTCCGGCTTTATCATGCGCGAGATGTGCGAATACCCGTCCAACTGGCGCTGCAAGGTAACGCTCGACGAGTACCTCAAGGCACAGAAGGTCGTTGGCCTTGCCGGCATCGATACCCGCCGACTGACTCGCAAGCTGCGCGGCGAAGGCGTTATGAACGGTGTTATTTACACCGAGGGCTTCGAGCCGGATGAGCAGACCATCGCAGAAATGAAGGCTTACGTTGTAAAGGATGCGGTTAAGACCGTAACCTGCGACGAGAATATCGTTTATCCCGCTGACGGTGAGACCAAGTACCGCATTGCCCTGTTCGATTACGGCGTAAAGTACAACATTGAGCGCGAACTGTGCAAGCGCGGCTGCGAAGTCACCGTTGTTCCGGCGTACACCAAGCCGGAGGACGTAGTCGGCAAGTACGACGGCGTGATGCTGTCCAACGGCCCCGGCGATCCGGCGGAGAACGTTGAGATCGTGGCAAACCTCAAGGAGCTGCTGAAGTCCGACATGCCGATCTTCGGCATCTGCCTCGGCCACCAGCTGCTGGCACTGGCTATCGACGCAAAGACCACCAAGCTGAAGTACGGCCACCGCGGTGTCAACCATCCGGTAAAGGACATCGACGCGGACCGCACCTACATCACCTCTCAGAACCACGGCTATGCCGTTGTAGGCGAGTCGGTTGACCCGCAGATTGCCCGCGTGCGCTATGTCAACCTGAACGACGGCACCGTTGAGGGTCTCGAGCACATCGACCGTCCGGTATTCACCGTTCAGTATCACCCGGAGGTATGCCCCGGCCCGATGGATACCTCGTATCTGTTTGATAAGTTCATCGAAAATATCGAAAAGTCGAAAGGAGGCGCTCAGTAATGCCGCTGCGCAAGGATATTCATAAGGTAATGGTACTGGGCTCCGGCCCGATCGTTATCGGTCAGGCTGCCGAGTTCGACTATGCAGGCACGCAGGCGTGCCGCGCACTGCGCGAGGAGGGTCTGGAGGTTGTTCTGGTAAACTCCAACCCGGCAACCATCATGACCGACAAGGCTATGGCGGACAAGGTTTACATCGAGCCGATGACCGTCGAAGCCGTTCAGGAGATCATCAAAAAGGAGCGTCCGGACTCTCTGCTGCCCAACCTCGGCGGTCAGACCGGTCTGAACCTCGCCATGGAGCTGTGCGAGAACGGTTTCCTCGATAAAATGGGCGTAAAGCTGCTCGGCGCTAATCCGACCACCATCGCAAAGGCAGAGGACCGCCAGATGTTCAAGGACACCATGGAGAAGATCGGTGAGCCGATCATTGCCTCCAAGGTTGTTCACTCGGTCGAGGATGCGGTTGATTTCACCCGTGAGATCGGTCTGCCGGTCATCATCCGTCCTGCGTACACGCTCGGCGGCACCGGCGGCGGCATTGCCTACACCTGGGAGCAGCTGCGCGAAATTGCAGCCTCCGGCATCATGTACTCCCGCGTGGACGAGATTCTGGTCGAGAAGTGCATCGCAGGCTGGAAGGAAATCGAGTACGAGGTAATGCGCGACCACAAGGGCAACGCCATCACCATCTGTAACATGGAGAACATCGACCCGGTCGGCGTACACACCGGCGACTCTGTCGTAGTTGCGCCGTCGCAGACCCTGTGCGACAAGGAGTATCAGATGCTCCGCACCTCCGCACTCAACATCATCACCGAGCTGGGCATCGAGGGCGGCTGCAACGTGCAGTACGCGCTCAACCCGGAATCCTTCGAGTACGCCGTAATCGAGGTAAACCCGCGTGTTTCCCGTTCCTCCGCACTGGCTTCCAAGGCAACCGGCTACCCGATTGCAAAGGTAACCGCAAAGATTGCAGTCGGCTATGGTCTGGATGAGATCTCCAACGCCGTTACCGGCAAGACCAAGGCATGCTTCGAGCCGACGCTCGACTACTGCGTTGTCAAGTTCCCGCGCTGGCCGTTTGACAAGTTCGTTTACGCGGACAACACCCTCGGCACCCAGATGAAGGCCACCGGCGAGGTTATGGCCATCGACAACAGCTTTGAGGGCGCACTGATGAAGGCTGTCCGCGGCTGTGAGATCAAGCTGGACAGCATGATCGCCCCGCACATCCAGAAGCAGTCTGACGCCGAGATTAAGAAGGGCGTGTCCCGCACGGACGACCAGCGTCTGTTCCACATCTGCGAGGCTCTGCGCCGCGGCATCATGACCATTGAGGAGATTCACGACATCACCACAATGGACGTGTTCTTCCTGCACAAGTTCCAGAACATCATCGACATGGAGAAGGAACTGGCTGCAGCTGACAAGATCGACTCCGATCTGTACATCCGCGCCAAGAAGATGGGCTTCCTCGACAAGACCATCGAGCAGCTGTCCGGCAAGGACATTTCGGATGTTAAGCGTCTGCCGGTATACAAGATGGTTGATACCTGCGCCGCCGAGTTCGAGGCAGAGACCCCGTATTACTACTCCACCTATGATGAGGAGACCGAGGTTGCACCTCCGTCCGGCAAGAAGAAGGTTCTGGTACTTGGTTCCGGCCCGATCCGTATCGGTCAGGGCATCGAGTTCGACTACTGCTCGGTTCACGCTGTCTGGGCACTGCAGAAACTCGGCTGCGAGACCGTTATCATCAACAACAACCCGGAGACTGTTTCCACTGACTTTGATACCGCTGACCGTCTGTACTTCGAGCCGCTGACGCCCGAGGACGTTACCGGTGTTGTTGAGGCAGAGAAGCCGGATTATGCAATCGTACAGTTCGGCGGTCAGACCGCCATCAACCTTGCGGCGCACCTTGAGAAGCTGGGCGTTCCGATCCTCGGCACGCCGGCATGGTCGATCGACGCCGCTGAGGACCGTGAAAAGTTCGACGTTATCCTGGAAAAGTGCGGTATCCCGCGTCCGGCAGGCCATACGGTTATGACCGAGGAAGAGGCTGTCAAGGCAGCCGACGAGCTTGGCTATCCGGTTCTCGTTCGTCCGTCCTACGTTCTGGGCGGTCAGGGCATGGAAATTGCCTACAAGGAGGCCGATGTCCGCGAGTTCATGCAGGTTATCACCCGCAACAAGGTCGAGAACCCGGTTCTGGTCGATAAGTACATGATGGGCCGCGAGATCGAGGTCGATGCCATCTGCGACGGCGACGACATCCTCATCCCGGGTATCATGGAGCACTTCGAGCGCGCAGGCGTTCACTCCGGCGACTCCATTTCCATCTATCCGTCCATCAACATCGAGCAGAAGCACAAGGACACCCTCGTTAAGTATACCGAATCTCTGGCAAAGAACCTCGCTGTTCTCGGTCTGGTCAACATCCAGTTCGTGCTGTACAATGATCAGATTTACGTTATCGAGGTAAACCCGCGTTCGTCCCGTACCGTGCCGTACATCTCCAAGGTTACCGGCGTGCCGATGGTCGATCTGGCTACCCGCTGCATGTTCGGTGAAAAACTGAAGGACATGGGCTGCGGCACCGGTCTGCATCCGGAAAGCGACCACTATGCGGTCAAGGTTCCGGTATTCTCGTTCCAGAAGCTGCGTGATCTGGATACCCAGCTTGGCCCTGAAATGAAGTCCACCGGCGAGGTTCTGGGTGTTGCCAAGACCTTCCGCGAGGCACTGCTCAAGGGTCTGACCGGCGCAGGCTTCCAGATGAAGAAGAAGGGCGCTGTCCTGATCTCGGTCCGTGATTCGGACAAGCAGGAGGCAATCCGCATCGGTGAGCGCTTCGAGGCTCTTGGTTTTGATATTTACGCTACCAGCGGCACCGCAAACGTGCTCAACCGTCACATGGTCGCCACTAACGCCATCCGCAATGTGGATGAGCCGTCCCCGAACATCATCGACCTGATCGAGTCCGGCAAGATTGACTACGTTGTTGCTACCTCGGTCAAGGGCCGTCATCCGGAGCTTGGCTCGGTACACATCCGCCGTACCGCGGTAGAGCGTGCAATCCCGTGCCTGACCTCGATGGATACGGTTTCCGCGCTGCTGCGCTGCCTGGAGGGCGATATTAAGATTGAAAACTGCGAAATGGTTGATATCAACACCATCTGATTGCAGTGAAATAAAACAGAAACCCGAAGGGAGGAACTTCGTAAAGAAGTTTCTCCCTTCGGGTTTTATAATCCGCCGGAGTAGATGCGCCGTATGAACAGCATCCGGAAACGCGCAAAGGAAATGGAAAAATCATTTTAGTCTCTTGTATAGCGTAAGAAAACAGAAACGGTGCAGTCAATAAGACTACACCGTTCCGAAAAATGTTAAATTGAGATGCAAAAGCTGTCTTGGGGTATCTTCTTTGTAGAGGGTGCCCAAAATCGACTGCTTTTTATTATGCTGTTGTACGAGAAAAATTAGTCCTCGTCGTCGATCTCCAGGTAATCCTCAAGATCCTTGAACAGGGCGGTCGGATCAACATCGTCCTCGAGAACGATCTGAAGCGGCTCGTTCAGGGACAGTAGGAACATACCGAGCAGGCTCTTTGCGTCTACCATACCGCTCTTGCCGTGAATCCAAATATCAAAACCGTAACGAGTTACGATCTTGTTGATCTTCTGAATGTCGTCCGTATTCTTTACACGGATACCTCTGGTCATAATAACTACCTCCTGAGATTGTACTTCGTGAAACCCTTTTATGTTAGTTTCATTATAGCATAAAACAGCAGAAAGAAAAGAGGTTTTTGTAGATTTTCTCATTTTTCAGCGTTTTTCGCTTAACATAAGCACAATTTCTCAATTATTTAGGCACTATTCACAGATTATAGACTGTATGTTTGTGCACAGTGTTGAGTCTCTCAATCGGATGATTCGTGAGAAGCGACAAAAAGCTGTACAAAAAATCGTATGTTTTGTCAGGCAGGATTTTACTTGTCCAGTGAAACAGCGTGATCCCGCTGTGACAGGCGGCCTTTCCCTGCGGTATGCAGCAACAGCACGGCGGCGATTACTGCGGTCAGCACCTCCGCGATGGGGAACGCCAGCCACACGCCGGCCGGCAGCAGGTGCGCGAACAGCCATGCCGCCGGCAGTACAAAGATCAGCTGGCGCAGCAGCGACACGAGCAGCGACTGCACACCGCCCTCGGTGGCCTGGAACACGCCCTGTATGGCAATGTTTGCACCTGCGAATACAAAGCTGACCGCCAGCACGCGCAGACCGGTCACGCACAAGCCCATCGTGCCTGCGGACAGTGAGAAAATACCTGCCAGCGGCTGCGCCAGAATTTCTACAGCCGCAGTGCAAACCAGCATGAGAACAATGGTGTACATCAGACCGCAGCGCACGCCCTCGCGGATGCGTTTCGTGTTCTGCATGCCGTAGCTGAACGACACAATCGGCGTAATTGCGTCACGCAGACCGAACGCCGCGAACAAAACGAACTGCTGAATTTTGTACACAATGCCATAAGCGGTGACATACGAACTGTCCAGACTGCCGAAAATCAGATTGACACAATAATTCATCACGCTCATCGCACCCTGTGCTATGATGGCCGGTACGCCGATGGAGTAAATCTCGCCGACGATACTGCGGCGCAGGCACAGAGCCTTGCGGCTGAACGGCAGTTCCCTGTTCAGCCGGAAATGGAACACGGCCGCCAGAGCCAGAGACGCAATCTGACCGAGCACGGTCGCCCATGCCGCACCTGCCACGCCCAGTTTCGGACAGCCGAGCAGACCGTAGATCATGATCGGGTCAAGCACGATGTTCGTCAGTGCGCCTGTCACCTGTGCGATTGTAGAATAAAGCGAACGACCGGTCGCCTGCAGGGTTTTCTCAAACACCGAGAAGAACAGAATGCCGAACGAGGCCATACAGCAGATGCGCAGGTACTGACTGCCCATCGCCAGAGCGGTCGGGTCGCTCGTCTGCGAGCCGATGTACGCACCCGCACCGAACGCGCCGAACAGCAGGCACACCGCATAAATAATTCCTATGAGCGTCAGCGCATTGCCTGCCGCTGCTCCCGCCTTCTCTCGGTCACCCTGACCAAGCGCGCGTGCGATAAGCGCATTTGCGCCGACACCGGTGCCGATGCCGACGGCGACCATCATCATCTGCACCGGAAACGCAAGTGTCAGCGCGTTGACCGCGATTTCACCTTTTTCCGCCATGTTTGCCACAAAATAGCTGTCCACAATGTTGTAGACCGCCTGCAGCATCATGGATAGTATCATCGGTGTGCCCATCTGCAGCATGAGCCGTCCTACCGGCGCGGTCGCCATTCGTTTTTCTGCCTTGTTCCGATCCATATCGAAACCTCCTGATTGGATTTTCGGAGTCTTTACGGAAAGCTGCCACAACCTGTCTTTTGCACAAAAGAAAAAAGTGCGTAAATCCATCTGGATTTACGCACTTCTGCTACTCGACCGCTTTATTTTATCAGCGTTTTTCACACTTGTCAAGCGGTTAGACCGGATACTTCCGAAAGATTCCCGGTGCAACGCCGACGTTCTTGCGGAAGCTGTGAATGAAATTCTCCTCGCTGTTGTAGCCGGTCGCGTAGGCGATTTCTTTGACCGACAATTCGGTGGACGCCAGCATATACTTCGCCTTATCAATGCGGCGCAGCACGATATACTCATACGGTGAATAGCCGGTCCGCGCCTTGAACTGCCGTGAGAAATGCGACGGACTCAGGCTGACGGCTGCTGCCGCGTCCTGCACGCCGATCGGCTCGAACAAATGCCGGTTCATATAGCGGATGGCCTGTGCAATACGGTCGCCGCCTGCGGTGCTCTCGGTGGTCTCGTCCAGCAGGAGCAGGCACAGCAGCCTGTGGATCAGCTGTGAGCACCGTGCCTCGCTCAGCCGCGCGTCCTCGGCGCAGGCGCTCCGCAGAGAATCCAGCATTTGCGCAATCTCCGCCGGTGCGGCCGGCGAAAATGCCCTGCGGCCGCGTGCCTGCAGGATTTTCTGATAGAATGCGCGGGCATTCAGGCCGTTGAACAGCAGCCAGGTGAACTCCAGTCCGTCCGAGGCGGCATAGCTGTATGGCTCACGGCAGTCGAACAGCACAATCTGTCCGGCGCCGGCGATGGCAGGCGTACCGTTCAGCGTCAGCTCCATTGCGCCATCATGCACAAAAAACAGCATGATATTTTGGTTGTGATCACCCTGCAGGGCGATTTCCGACCGATGATTGAAAGAATACCGGCTGCTGCAGAAGTAATGTCCGAGCCGCGTCGGGTAATAAAAAAGCTCCTTTGCAAGCGAAGACGGCGTAAAAAAGTACCGTTCCGAGGTCTGATGGACACCTAATTCGGGAATCAGCATAGCGGTCACTCTCCTTGCCTCTATCCTATCAGAAGTATCCGTTTGATGCAATAGCGAATAGCAGGATTTCGCAGGTTTAGGGTGATTTGTATCATTGGCAAGACGGCAGAAACGCTTTATAATAGAGCCATCAAACAGGGAAGCCACCCTTGATATGGCAAACAGACAAGGAGGATCATTCTTATGAAAATCGCATTTGACGTTGACGTTCTTGCCAAGCAGATGTCCATCAACGATTATGTTCACAAGGTAGCTGACTGGGGCTACAAGTACATCGAGCAGTCCCCGCATCCGCGCATTAACCCGTTCTACAAGCACCCGCTGTTCTCCAAGGAGTGCCAGCAGGAGTACAAGCAGGCTCTCAAGGAGACCGGTGTAGAGATTTCCTCTTTCATCGTTGTTTACCGCTGGTCCGGTCCGACCGAGGAGCAGCGCCAGCACGCAGTTGCAAACTGGAAGCGCATGATCGAAATCGCGGTTGACATGGGTGTACCGGTCATCAATACCGAGTTCTCCGGCGACCCGAACCAGCAGGAGATCTGCAACGGCATGTTCTTCAAGTCTATGGAGGAGCTTCTCCCGATTATCGAGCGTGAGGGCATCCGCGTAGAGTGCCAGTCTCATCCGTATGACTTCGTAGAGCTGAACGACGAGGCCTGCGACATCGTTAAGTCCTTCCGTTCCAAGAACCTGGGCTACGTTTACTCCGCATCCCACGGCTTCTTCTACGATCAGGGCAAGGGCGACGTTCGCCACATGCTGAAGTACGCCGGCGATGAGCTGACCCACGTTCTTCTGGCTGACACCTGGAACCAGACCAAGGACTGCCGCTACATCGTAAATCCGCCCTGGCTGAACCAGCGCGGCCGTGCTGACTACACCATCCATCAGCACACCGCTATGGGTGAAGGCGAGGTTGATTTCGACGGCATCTTCGAGACCCTGCGTGAGATGGACTTCGCAAACAAGCAGCTGAAGCCGGACGCACCGAAGGTTGGCGGCGACAATATCATCTGCGTATCCTACTTCGGCTTCCCGGAGAAGATGGATCAGCAGGCTCCAGAGGCACTCGACCGCATTAAGCACGAGCTGCTGTAAAGAATACTTCCTGAATACACAAAAGGACTTGAGTTTTCACTCAAGTCCTTTTTGCATACTGTCACAAAACGTCATTTCAGCCGACAAGCGGAATGGAACGCACGCTGCCGCGCAAATTGATTGGCTTTGCGCCATATGCACTTATCGGCAGATAAAAACGGACAAACCGCTTTGGTTTGTCCGTTATATTTTTATTCTCCGCAGCCGGGACAGTCGGAACAGTCACCGCACTCGGTGCCTTCCGCGGCCTTGCGGTCCTCGTAGGCGCGCAGCGTGCCTTCGGTCATGTGGCTGAGAGCCGCCAGCCGCTCGTTTACCATATCCCACAGGCACATCGGCAAATGGTCGCGGTGTCCGCGGTGGATAGTCACGCACTCGAAGCAGTTGCCGTGATGGCGGCACGCCTCCTTACACGGGCAGTGGTCACCTGATTCGCGCACCTGACGCAGAAATTCCAGCTTGATCTTGAGCGCTTCTTCCTTCTTGCCCTCGCGGTCAAGGTCGTTCTGCAGGATGGCCAGCTCGTTTCCGTCTATTTTCATAAGTATCGCTCCTCTATATATTGCACTGTATTGCATTTCCATCATAGCAGAGTTTTGACAGTTTCGTCAAAGCAACTTTATCCAAAACCGTGTTTTCGTGCAGTTATACAGATTTTCAACACTCATTTTATCTATTTTGCCATTGACAAAAAAGGACAAAATAAAGCCCTCATTCACAGACACATGAACGAGGGCTTTTACTTCCAAATCTCCATAGATCCTCTTTTCCCGACAGGATATTTCCCATCGCATTTGGATTGGTATTCGGTTGTTTTTTCGGCATCTTTCGATCTTACGTTCGCGGAACCGCCCGGCTAAGGTTCGTTTACTGCACAAACTACATAATCCGTTTGGTTGCCTTTCCTACATTCGGGAACTCTATTTCCAGTGGGTGATGCGTCACTGCTCGGCGGAAGATGTGATACAGCCTGCCTTGTCGAACCGGATTTTACTCGGACTTTGATATTATCTCGTTCCGATACGGTATGTCTATGCTGCAGATACTCATCAGTATGCCCATCGGCGGGTGCAGCATCCGGCAGGTATCGTAAGATACTTCGTTTTGTTCGCCGGCGCATCAAATATCAGGGTTCTGTCATGTATGAACCTTACTTTCCTGCTGCCTCGATCCGCTTGACTGTCTTAGTATGCCATGTACGGATAGTTAAATTCACGAGGATAGCTTCCCCAAAGTTACCGTTGTTGTTACCTTTGCTTAGAAGCCGATCGCGCTTTTCAGGCGGTTCAAATTGTGGAATTGGAACTCGCTCATTTTTTCAGCTATCACCTTGATCGTTTCGGTCACAGCGCCGCGGCGAGTCCCGCGAACTGGTAAGATGCCTCTTCTGATACCATTGGACTCACCTCTTTCGTGGGTATCAAACCGGATTGACATCCTTCAGATTAGATGAAGGTTTGCGCCTTTTGGAGTAAAACCCCTGTTTTACTTTGCCTTTGGTGTTTGCCTTTATCTTTTCTGTGTCATTATAATATCATCAATATTGCACAACGTCAAGCGTTTTTTACGACTTTTTAGACTGCATATTGCACAACAAAAAGCCGTTCATTTCGGTGATTTGGCTCTTTTCTCCAAGTGTGGAATTTGGTATAATAAAAGTGTTAGGGCTTGCGAAGCGAGCGGAATCTGCGCTGACGCCGCGCGGGCGCGGCACGGGTATGTCGCGCAACTCGCTGGTCTGGATATAACGGATGACACCTCCGAGTTACAATTATCAGTAATCTTTACCGTAGGGTGCAACGTCCTCGGCACACCGTTACTTTCTGAACTGCACCATCTGCATCGCAGGGGCGGTCATTGGCCGTCCATGCAACGTGAGGACATTACTTAAGGCAACACCGCAAAATTTATTTGCAAACCACTCTTGTTCAATTATGTGGTATTGTCTTAACTCCCACTTGGTAGGAGCTCTTCACTCTAATTTCTAATCACTAACTACTAATCCCAAAAGGAGGCTATTGCAGTGGAAAACTTTAGCTTTTATATGCCGACACGCTTATTTTTCGGTGCCGGATCGGTCAAGCGTCTGGCCAAGGTACGTCTGCCGCAGGGCACGGGTCTGATCATCACCGGCGGCACCTCCACCACCAAACTGGGTTATGTGGCCAAGGTGGCGGATACGCTGGCGGAAGCCGGTCACCCGACCATGGTATACAACAAGGTACAGCCGAACCCGACGATCGAGGGTGTGCGCGAGTGCGCTGCGCTCTGCCGTGAGCAGAACATTGCATTTGTTGTCGGTCTCGGCGGCGGCTCGTCCATCGACACGGCCAAGGCGGTTGCCATTATGGCGACCAACGACGGCGACTGGTGGGACTACATTCACGGCGGCACGGGCGGCGGCAAGCGCATGGTCAATGCCGGACTGCCGATTGTTGCCATTCCGACGACCGCAGGCACGGGCACGGAGGCTGACCCGTTCACAGTTATCACCAACGGTGAGGAAAAGATCGGCGGCGGCGGTGAGAAATGCTTCCCGACCATTTCGATCGTCGATCCGGACTTTATGATGACCGTTCCGCCGCATCTGACGGCATACCAGGGCTTTGACGCATTCTTCCATGCGGCCGAAGGCTATCTGGCTAAGACTGCAAGCCCGATGAGCGACATGTTCGCGCTGCAGGCAATTACGCTGATTGGCAAATCGCTGGCAACGGCTGTTAAGAACGGCGGCAACGCCGATGCACGCGCGGATGTGGCACTGGCAAACACGCTGGCAGGTTTTGTCGAAACGCTGTCGAGCTGCAGCGGCGAGCACGCCATCGAGCATGCGCTGAGCGCATTCCATCCCGATCTGCCGCACGGCGCGGGTCTGATCATGCTGTCCAAGGCATACTGGAGCCGCTTCAAGGACACCTCGGCTGACCGCCTGCAGGCCATTGCACACGCACTCGGACGTGCGGACGGCGATTTTCTCGCTGCGCTGGCTGAGCTGCAGCAGGCGTGCGGCGTGGACAAGCTGCGCCTGTCCGACTACGGTGTAAAGCCGGAGGATGCAGGCGAACTCGCTGACAACGCAGCAAGCACCATGGGCGCTCTGTTCCGTGTCGATCCGCGCACGCTGTCCCGCGAGGAGATTATGGACATCATCACCGAAAGCATTTAAGCGAATACGCTGAGAGCGGACCGATTGGTCCGCTCTTTTTTCGATAACGGCAGTTGCTAACACATTTTCGCGCGATAGCGCTGACTTTTTGACTTTGGGAGGGAGAAAGTTTCAACCAACGGGCGGAACTTTCGGACGACTTTGTGTCGTTTGCGTTACATCTGTGTTACACTGCTTGTATTGCCGCCAGATCATGCTATAATAGTCACAGAGTATGATATACGTCATACATCTATTAGCTTGCGGCTCTGCCGCAGACAAGGAGGTACACTCTATGAAATTTCAACAGGTAATGGCATTTTTCCTCACCGGTGCAACGGCACTCTCCATAAGCACCACCGCGCTCGCTGCCGACCTTCCGGATAACGTTGATACCACCGTATCCGCCACACAGACCGCCGATGAGCAGGAAAACAACCTTTACACCAGGAACGACAAGGACCTGACCAATGCCGAGTTCGAGCAGAAATACGAGCTGCCGGAGAACTCGTGGTTCACGCCCGCAGTCCGCTATGTGATTGAGAACAACATCATGTTGCCGGCGGGTCATATCGACGGTAAAGAATATTTCCCGTGGTTCAATCCGGCGGAAAACCGCTGCACGGTTGCCGAAGCGATTTACAACAGTGCAAAGCTCGTTGACCCGGAACTAACTGCATCCTATGCGGGCATGGCTGTTAAGGAAGCGCCCGATTACGCCGAAATCCCCGAGCTTTACCGTGATGGCGCTTCGTTCTGCTTTGAATCCGGCATTATGACCGGCGACAGTCAGCACTACCTGCGTCCCTATGACTCCATCTCCCGTCAGGAGTTCGCGGCAGTGCTGCAGCGCTACATCGCGCTGCTCGAAAAGGCCGGAAAGATTACGGTTTCGACTGATACGAGTGTGAATACCGCGTTTACCGATGCTTCTTCGATCGCTCCGTGGGCGAAGGATGCCGTTGCGTTCTGTCAGACCAGCAAACTGATGAACGGCGACAATCACGGCGCATTCAATCCCAAGGGACAGATTAAGTCGGTTGAGCTGGCACAGGTGCTGTACAACCTGTCTCAGCAGATCAAATAATGTGCAAAACCACCTGTTATCACTGATAACAGGTGGTTTTTCTATGTCTTTGGGACATCAATTTCACGTCACAGTTTTCAGTCAAAACGCGAATTGTAAAAATACGTTTTATCTGCTATAGTGCAGATACCGAGAGACAGCTTCCGCGAAAGAGGTGACGGCTCTATGAAAAAACGCATTGCATTCCTGCTGATCGTTCCGCTGCTGTGCGTACTGGCTGCAAGTCTAAACATCAGCTATATGCCGGCCGGCGGCCTGCTTTTTGTCAGCAGCACGCCGGACGATGAACTCACTGTCTGGCAGAAAACCATGCCTGACGGCACCAAAATCGCCGTTTACGACAGCGAAACCTCCATCGTATACGCCAAATACCGCGGTTTGACGTACACCATCACCGAAATTCAGAAGCCTGCGGATGGGCATTGGCTGCCGGAGTCCATTAAGGTCTACCGCGGTTCGTACACCTCTCCCGACAACACATAAGAGAACAGCCTCAGAGCGTGATTTTTGCACGCCTCTGAGGCTGTTTTATTTCATTCCATGATGGAAAATTCAATTTCTTCGACGGTATAACCGTCCTCGATGATAGTCGGTGCGCGGAACAGGTCATCCTCGAGCGTATGCGGCAAATGCGCCAGACACAGGTGCAGCACGCTGCCGCCGCCCTCTCTCTGCGTGAGCAGCAGCCGTCCGCCGTGCGCCTGCGCGATTTGATTGACGAGCGGCAGGCCAAGACCAAGCGGTGTGCCGCCGCGCACGAGCGCCCGGTAATCGTCCATCGAGGTGGTGCGCCGCCAGCCGGAAAGCAGGTCATCGAACTTCGCCGGATCCAGTCCCGGACCGGTATCGGCAACCGCAATCGTCACAAAATCCCGCGTATCGGTCAGCGAAACCGTGATTTCGCCGTCCTCCGGTGTTACGCGCAGCGCGTTTGTCAGCAGGTTATAGATTGCCGTACGCACCAGTCTCGCGTCAATGAGCGCGTCTGCGTGCTCCGGCACCTGTACGATGAATTTTGCACTGCCCGCAGGCGCATGCGTCTCAGCCTGCTGTACAGCATCGCGGCAGAGCGCTGACAGGTCGCAGCGCCGCAGAGAAAGCTGCTCGGTCAGCAGAGGGTCGTGCAGTAAATCCGAGTGCGTCAGCAGCCGATACAGCCGCATGCACTGCCGCCGCAGCCCGTCTGCCAGTGCAGGATCCTCCACCTGCTCGGCCTCGGCCATCAAAGCACCCAGATAACGCGAGCTTTTGTCCTGAATGACCCGCAGGCTGCCGTCATAGGCGGCACGGTCGCGCCGCAGATACGCCAGCAGTGCACCGCCGCGGTGCGGGATCATTTCGACCGTGTAGACCGTTCCGTCGATGTCCTCCTCTGCGGTGCAGGCAGACTGTGTATTTATGCACCGGAGCAGTATATTCCGCGTGCTGCCGCTCAGGAACGGATCCAGCTCCTCCATCGGGTGCAGACCGGAAAGCTGCTGTGCCGCGTCGCTGCACCGCTCAATACGCAGCGTATCGCTCACTGCGAACAGCGCCGCATGCCGCAGCTCGGTGCGCAGCAGCAGCTCACGGACTGCGTTGCCGTCCAGCTGCGAAAAAAATGCGTCTTCCATCATTATCCTCCCAAAACACCGTGTAATTTTACCTTTGTACTGTGGGAAAGCTGCTGTCATTCTCGATCGTGTTTTCCTGCGTCCGGTATATGCTGCGCGGTATTTGGCATACTAATCTCTGTCTTCGCGGATGTGAAAAAACAGCACGGCGCGCGCTGTGCTTTTCTCATCCCGAAAATCGGGGGATTATACAAACCGAATCCCCATATTTTGTACGATGTGTTTATTATACCACTGCCGCTACTGTCATTGCAAAGAAAATTATACAAAAATACCGGGCAGAATGACAAGAAAATCACAAATATTACACCTTGCGGCAAACTGCGCATTTAGTGTATAATAATAACATCAACAGAGAACTTCATCAAAACATTTAGGAGGAACACTGTAAAATGGGTATCAAAGTAGGTATCAATGGCTTTGGCCGTATCGGCCGTATGGTTTTCCGCGCTGGTCTGAAGAACCCGAACATTGAGTTCGTAGCGGTAAACGATCCGTTCATGACTCCGGACTACATGGCATACATGCTCAAGTATGACACCATGCACGGTCGTTACGACGGCACCATCGAGTATGATGACAACTCCATCACCGTTGATGGCAAGAAGGTTCAGTTCTTTGCAGAGATGGACCCGAAGAACATTCCGTGGGGCAAGGTTGGCGCTGACTACGTTGTAGAGTCTACCGGCGTATTCCTGACCAAGGAGAAGGCACAGGCTCACATCGATGGCGGTGCTAAGAAGGTTATCATGTCTGCTCCGTCCAAGGACGACACCCCGATGTTCGTAATGGGCGTTAACCAGAACACTTACACCAAGGATATGACCTTCGTATCCAACGCATCCTGCACCACCAACTGCCTGGCTCCGATCGCTAAGGTACTGGACGAGGCATTCGGCATCACCGAGGGCCTGATGACCACCGTACACTCTGCAACCGGCACTCAGAAGGTTGTTGACGGCCCGTCCAAGAAGGACTGGCGCGGCGGCCGTGCTGCTTGCGGCAACATCATCCCGTCCACCACTGGCGCTGCAAAGGCTGTAGGCAAGGTTTACCCGAAGCTGAACGGCAAGCTGACCGGTATCTCCATGCGTGTACCGACCCTGGACGTTTCCGTTGTTGACCTGACTGCTAACCTGGCTAAGCCGGCTACCAAGGAAGACATCTGCGCTGCTATGAAGGCTGCTTCCGAGAAGCCGCTGTCTGAGGGCGGCCTGAAGGGCGTTCTGGGCTACACCGAGGATGCTGTTGTATCTTCTGACTTCCTGGGCGACGAGCGCACCTCCATTTTCGACGCTAACGCTGGCGTTTACCTGACCGACACCTTCGTAAAGGTTGTTTCCTGGTACGACAACGAGTGGGGCTACTCCAACAAGCTGCTGATGCTCATCGAGCACATGGCAGAGGTTGACAACAAGTAATTGCTGCCCACTGGCGTATAAAATGTTTTCAAAAAGCTCTTGTTCTTCGGAACAAGAGCTTTTTTCTTTCTCTCCGGCTTGACGGCACAGGCATATCATGCTATACTTAGTTCAAATTTAGACTATCTATTTTTGAAGCAGGTGATATACATGAATCCCTATATGGAATTTACGCACAAGACCGATCTGGCATACAGCGCAATGTGCCGACCGCTGTGCCGCGAACTCAAGCTGACACAGACGGCGTTTGACATCCTGCTGTTCCTTGCCAACAACCCCGGCCATGACACCGCCAGCGACATCGTGGAGCTGCGCCGGATCAAGGCGAACCTCGTATCAGTCAACGTCAACCGGCTGGTCGAAGAGGGCTATCTGCGCCGCGAGAGCATCCCCGGCGACCGCCGCAAGACCCGTCTGATATGTACCGACAAGGCGCTTCCCATCATCGACCGCGGCCGCGCATTGCAGGCGCAGTTCATCGACCGTCTGCTCTCCGGCATGAGTGATGAACATCGGCAGGCGTTTGGCGATGCCGTCGGTGTCATCGACCGCAATCTCGACCAGCTCTTGCAGGAGGTGCGCTGATATGACGATGCTTTTCACCGTGCTCGTCACGTTTTTCGCCGGCATGGGCGCTGGCCTCGGCACCGGCTTCGCGGGCATGAGCGCCGCCGCCGTTATCAGCCCCATTCTCATCACCTTTCTGCACATGGACCCGTATATGGCGGTCGGCATCGCGCTCTCGTCTGACGTACTGGCGAGCGCCGTTTCGGCCTATACCTACGGCAAAAACAAAAATCTGGATGTCAAAAACGGCCTGCTGATAATGCTCAGCGTGCTTGTATTCACCGTGGTCGGCAGCTATATCGCCAGCCTGCTCCCCTCGCGAACGATGGGCAGCTTCTCGGTGTTTATGACGTTCCTGCTCGGCGTAAAATTCATCGTCCGTCCGGTCATGACCACCAAAGAGGCGATGATGAACGTGTCCGCGCGCAAACGAGCTGTGCAGTCCATTGTCTGCGGCGTGCTGATCGGGTTTATCTGCGGCTTCATCGGCGCGGGCGGCGGCATGATGATGCTGCTCATCCTGACCTCGGTGCTCGGCTACGAGCTGAAAACCGCCGTCGGCACCAGCGTGTTCATTATGACGTTCACAGCGCTCACAGGCGCGGCCTCGCACTTCGCCATTGGCGGAATGCCTGACCCGCTGATCTGGGCTCTGTGCGTGATCTTCACGCTCGTGTGGGCACGCATCGCTGCCGTGTTCGCCAATAAGGCCAGCCCGAAAACGCTCAACCGCGCCACCGGCGTGATTCTTGTCGTGCTCGGCCTTGCTGTTATGTTATTCTCCAAAATCGCATAAACAAACCCCTTTCCGCTCTGTCGGAAAGGGGTTTTTCAGTTGAAAATTGAGAATATGGATATTTTTTTGCCTGAACACAAATTGGTGCTGGAACATGATGGGTACTATTATCACAGCAGTATGGCGGCCAGAGAGAGGGCAGAACGGAAAGACCGCGCCCTGCGAGATGCGGGATATCAGGTGCTTCGGATCTGTGACAGCCGGGAGCTGGCTGAGCCGGTTGTATTGCAGAAGACGAAAATTCTGTATCGGTTTGATGAGCAGGACAGGCATCTTGACCAAATGATCGCCTCTGTATTTTGCTATCTTGATTTACAGCCGCTCGATTTTCATCACCGGCGGGATCAATATGCAATTAATCAAATGTATTTTCATGAGCGAAAGAAACGCACTCTGGCGGTAGAATATCCTGCAATCGCGTTGGAGTGGAGCACCCGCAACGCCGACAAGCCTGATACTGTATTCAGCGGTTCACCTCGAAAAGTTTGGTGGCACTGTCCAAAATGTCAGCAGGAGTATCGAGCAACGATCGCTAATAGGACCAAGCGCCGTTCCAACTGTCCGTTCTGTGCCAATCTTCAGGCGTATGAGAAAAACTGCCTGGCAGTGCTCCGGCCGGAAATTGCCGCGGAGTGGCATTCTGCGTTAAATTCCCCTCTGACACCTTATGATGTAGTGCCCGGCTCTGAAAAAAAGTATACTGGATCTGTTCGGAAGGACATGTTTGGAAAGCAGCCATCTGTTCCCGCACCAATTCTCGAAAAAGCAGATGCCCCATCTGTCATCCGAGAACTGGGACGCGATGCGGCTTGGTGAGGCCGCCGGAGCCTGCGCTTATTTGAATCTGGCACCCCACAAAGAATTTGCCGCTTTTGCCCAGTGAGATAGCAGGGCAATCCAATAGGAAATTTGGGTGGAAATGTGAAAAGGCCATGAGTGGCGATGCGAGAAGGGACATGTCTGACAGAGTTTCATCAGCAAGCGGATTCGCGGGGATGGCTGTCCATATTGTTCCGGTCGGCGTCCAAGCAGAGCGTATTGTCTGCAAGCCTGCTACCCTGCCCTTGCTCCTATCCATACAGAGTGAATTGAACATTCAATAAAGAACGTACGTTCTTTTTAGTGTAAATCATGCTGCATTTTCGTATTTTCCTCAGAATCAATCCATATACTATGTTATTTTATGCGCTCGCTTCTCAACGGCAGTTCTCCCTCAAATCTGCGGCTGCACCTGCAGGAACTCCGCTGTTCCCTGTTCTCCGGTTTGCATTTTTGCCGGTTTCGTGGTATATTTTTAATATATGCCGTATGACTTTGTAAGCGGTCATACGCGTCAATCTGCGAACACATCATACAAAGGTGGGGAGCAAAGATGAACGGACCTACATTACAAGTGCAGATGCTCGGGCAGTTTACCCTTCGATACGGCGACCGCACCATTTCCGACAGCGACGACCGCTCCCGCCGGGTATGGTCACTGTTGGCCTATATGCTGTATAACCACGGCCGCTCGTTCGCACAGGAGGAGCTGATCCATCTATACTGGAGCAACGGCGATAAAAGTGCGGATCCCGGAAATGCGCTCAAATCAATCTTTCACCGCATTCGCACCGCGCTGGACAAACTGCAGCCGGGACTTGGCCGCCTGCTCATCCGCCGCAAAGCAGGCCGATACTTCTGGAACAACGTTATACCGCTTTCCCTCGATACCGAGGACTTCGAGGCGCATTTTCATGCCGCCGAAGCCGCCGAAGACGACGATATCCGTCTGGCAGAGTATCAGGCTGCACTGGCGCTGTATGCCGGCGATCCGCTTCCTCGCATGACCGATGAAATCTGGACTATTCCAATCGTGGCCTACTATCACAGCCTGTACACCCGTGCGGCAGCCGGGGCGATCGAACTGCTTGAAAAGCAGGAACGCACCGCCGAAGCCGTTGCGCTGTGCCATCAGGCGATTCATATTGAGCCGTATCAGGAGGACCTGTATGAGCACCTCATGCGTGGTCTGCTCCGCACCGGCGATATGAAGGGCACTATGTCGGTCTACGAGGAAATGAGCGAGCTGCTGTTTGCGCATTTCGGCGTTATGCCGTCCGAGACGCTGCGCACGCTGTATCGTCAGGCAACACGCACCGTAAACGACCGCACACTGACCATGGACGAGGTTTGCTCTCAGCTTGCGGAGCCTGCGCCGCACGGCGGCGCCATGGTATGCGAATACGACTTTTTCAAGATTCTGTACCGTTCCGAAGCCCGTTCGATCGCACGAAACGGCCATTCAGCGAATATCTGCCTGCTGTCGGTCTCCGGCAAGGACGGCGAAATGCTTGCACGCCGCAGTCTGGACCCCGCAATGAACAATCTGCAAGTGCTTGTCCAGAACAATCTGCGCCGCGGCGATGTGATCGCTCGATGCAGCATTTCGCAGTATATCATCCTGCTGCCGCAGGCGAATTACGAAAACAGCCGCATGGTCGCCGACCGACTGGTAAGCGCGTTTTACCGTCGGTATCCGCACTCGCCCGCACGGCTCCGCTATACGGTGCAGCCGCTGACGTAATCGGACTTTCAAAACAACTGCGTGCCGTCTATCCCGCGCACAATAAAGGAGATAAACATGGGTAAACAAAGCTGGAAGCCCGGCAACATGCTCAATCCCGTTCCGGCGGTGATGGTCAGCGTTGCCGATGAAGCGCACCGTCCCAACATCATCACGGTAGCGTGGGCCGGTACGATCTGCACCAACCCGCCGATGGTGTCGATTTCGGTCCGTCCGTCACGGTATTCTTACGATATTATCGAGAAAACCGGTGAATTTGTCATCAATCTCACCACCGAAAAGCTGGCGCGCGCGTGCGACTACTGCGGCGTTGTCAGCGGCCGTGATGTAGACAAATTTGCGAAAACCGGTCTGACGCCCATGCCGGTCGAGCATGTCAGCGCACCCGCTATCGCGGAAAGTCCGGTCAACATCGCCTGCCGCGTGACCGAGAGCCGCGCACTCGGCAGCCATACCATGTTCATCGCCGAGGTGGTCGGCGTGACGGTTGATGATACATATCTGGACGAAAACGACCGGTTTCATATCAACGATGCAAACCTGATTATGTACTCCCACGGCGAGTATTTTGCGCTCGGCAAATATCTCGGCAAGTTCGGATACAGCGTGCAGAAGAAGAAAAAGAGGAAGAAGTAAGGCGTTTTCAACTGCATACTATTGGCTGAAATATTAAATCGAAATTTGACAAAGGAGTGTGATTATATGGGTAAAGCGATTTTGGCAGCAATCGTTACATTGATTGTTGGTTATTTAGGTACGGTCGTAGGAGTTGAACTTTTAGGTAATTGGTATGAGTTTGGATTGCTCATTGCTATTGCAGTAATGGGTGCTTTTATCATCTACTTCAATGACAAGAAGTAAGACGACTTCCAGTTTTCCGCACCATGCAACCCAAACAGCGCAAAACCGGCATCTTTCGATGCCGGTTCTTTTCATTTCATTTCTTTATCAAATCGCTGTTCAGCCCAGCATTCTGCCGCGCAGCAGAATCGTGTGAATGTTCAGCTCCTCATCCAGCAGGAGCACATTCGCCAGCTTGCCCGGCTCGAGCGAGCCGTAATCGTGCTCAACGCCGATAGCGCACGCCGGATTGGTGGACGCGGAACGAATCGCCTGACCGAGCGGAACACCCATTTTAACAGCCGAGCGCACGCAGTCCATCAAATTGGTTGCGGAACCCGCAATCGTGCCGTCGTGCAGGGTGGCAAGGTTGCCGCGCACGGTAACCGCCTGTCCGCCGAGCGAATACTCGCCGTCATCCAGTCCGGTCGCCATCATGCTGTCCGAGATCAGGATAACACGGTTCTCAAACAGCCGGAAGGTCGCGCGAACGACCGACGGATGCACATGCACGCCGTCCGCGATGAGTTCAACCGCCACGTTATCGTTGTCAAAGGCTGCACCGATCACACCCGGTGCCCGATGAGAAAACGGCGGCATGGCGTTGTACAGGTGGGTCACCTGCCGCGCTCCATGCTTGAAGGCTTCGCAGGCGGTGTCGTAATCCGCTGTCGTGTGCGCAATCGAGATACGCACCTCGCCCGCCAGCTCGTCAATGGTCTCCATCGAACCGGGCAGCTCGGGTGCCAGATCGCACAGCTTGAACAGACCGCCGGCTTTTTCCTGCACCCGGCGGAACATGGCCGCGTCCGGCGCATGCAGATAAGCGCCGTTCTGCGCACCCTTTTTCGCCTCGGAAATGAACGGGCCTTCCATGTTGATGCCCACAAGCGCCGCGTCATTACTCTCCGCCTGATAGGTTGCGGCGGCTTCGGCAATCTGTGTCAGCTTGTCCTCCGGATAGGTCATAGTCGCCGGACAGATGGCGGCCACGCCGATCTGTGCCTGATACTTTGCCAGTGTGGAGATAGCCTCATGCGTGCCGTCGCAGAAATCGCGGCCCATGCAGCCGTGAAAATGCAGATCGACCAGTCCGGGCACGGCGTACAGACCGCCCATATCCACCGCATCCGCGCTCACCTCTGCGGATGCAATCCGGTCGCCCGAGATGGACAGTCCGCCGGTTTTGAACGTGCCGTCCGGCTGATATACCCTCAAATTGCTAAATTCCATAACTTCTCTTCCTTTTTAGAGCAAATCGCCGCACTTAGACAGTGCTGCCTCGTCCGCTACGATGGAAACATCTGTGTGCAGCTGCAGGATGGATGCCGGAACCTGAGGCGTTACCGGGCCGAAGAACGCTTTGCGGACGGTCTCTGCCTTGTTTTCGCCCGAAACCACCAGCACGATGCGCCGTGCCAGCATGATGGTCTGCACGCCCATGGTATACGCCTGCCGCGGCACATCATCCGCCGACGCGAAAAAGCGTTTGTTTGCCTCGATGGTGGACTCGGTCAGATTTACACAGTGCGTACCCTTGGAGAAATACTCGTCCGGCTCGTTGAAGCCAATGTGTCCGTTCAGGCCCATGCCGAGCAGCTGCAGGTCAATGCCGCCCGCCGCCTTAATGGCTGCATCGTAGCGCTTGCACTCCCGCTCGGCGTCAAGCTGCGCGCCGTCCGGCAGATTAATGCGCTCTGCCGGCACATTCACCGCGTCGAAGAAGTTTTTGTGCATGAAATAGTGGTAGCTCTGGTCGTGATCGGGTGTCAGGCCGCGATATTCGTCCAGATTGAAGGTCGTGCAGCCGCCGAAGTCCACATCGCCCTTGTTATACCATTTAATCAGCTGCTCGTAAATGCCGATCGGTGACGAACCGGTTGCCAGACCGAGTACGGAATCCGGTTTGAGAATAACCTGTGCCGAAATGATGTTGGCTGCCTTGCGGCTCATGTCGTTATAATCCTTAGCGCGAATGATTTTCATGGAATACCTCTTTCTTCTGTCTCCGGAAATAGAAAGGGCAGGCAATGTGCCCGCCCTTTCCATTGCGCGGAGCGCAATCGTGATATGCAAACAAGATAGGTTAGTTAGATTGGTTGCGATTTCTTAACCATTCGGTGTTCCCACGCGGCTGTATTTCCAAACCGTGTGCGAGCACTTCAGGCTGCGTTGAATTGCTTTCAGTGTTACTTCAGCATCTTTGCCATTTCGTCGGCTACGAACTGGACCTTGGTGCCAATGATAACCTGAACCGCGGTCTGCGACGGACGCATTACGCCAGCCACGCCTGCAGCCTTGATCTTTTTCTCGTCGACGAGCGTGCCGTCCTTGACTTCCAGACGCAGACGGGTAATGCAGTTATCCAGAGATTCTACATTTTCCTTGCCGCCCAGACCTTCGAGGACTGCAGCTGCAATAGCGGTGAAGTCGTTATTTGCCAGCTTGGCATTCTTGTCAACCTCTGCGAAGTCGGCTTCTTCATCCTCACGGCCCGGGGTCTTGAGGTTGAACTTGGTGATCGCAAAGTAGAATACCAGATAGAATACAACGAATGCTGCGATACCCAGCGGGATGATCATCAGCGTGTTGTTCGCTGCCGGCAGGAAGGACGAGAATACGAGGTCGGTCGCGCCTGCGGAGAAGCAGAAGCCTGCACGGAAGCCGACATAGTAGGTGATAATGGCGAAAATGCCGTACAGAGCAGCATAAACAACATACAGCGGGAAGCACAGGAACATGAAGCCGAACTCAAACGGCTCGGTAACGCCGCAGATGAATGCACAGATGGCAGCGGACAGGACCAGACCGATAGCAGCCTTTTTGTTCTTGGCCGCCTTGATCATCGCGAGAGCCGCACCGGCAACACCGAACATCATGCAGGGGAAGAAGCCGGACATATACATGCCGAGGCTCCAGCCAATGACATTGCCGGTGATGCCGACATCGCCGGTCTGAAAGCCGGCCCAGTAGTTCTGCAGGTCTCCGAGGCCGATGGTGTCAAACCAGAATACATTGTTCAGCGCGTGGTGCAGGCCGGTCGGGATGAGCAGACGGTTAAGGAATGCATAGATGCCGGCGCCGATACCGTCCATGCCGATGATGCCTTCGCCAACAGCTACCAGAGCGCTGAAGATGACAGGCCATACGAACAGCAGGACAACGGATACCGCGATGGAAACCAGACCGGTTACGATGGCAACGCAGCGCTTGCCGCTGAAGAATGCCAGCCAGTCCGGGAGCTTCGCGTTTTTGAAGCGGTTATAGCAGCTTGCGCCGATGATACCGGCGATGATAGCGATAAATACGTTCTGGATCTTGTCAAATGCCAGCGTTTTTACCGGATCATCCGCGATTGCGGGCATCAGCGTGGTAACAACGCCGGTGCTCAGCAGGTTGGTCATCATCAGCCAGGATACCAGACCGGCCAGTGCCGAGGTACCCTCGCGGTCGTCGGATAGTCCGACTGCAACACCGATGACAAACAGCCATGCCATATTGTCAATCAGCGCGCCGCCTGCCTTTATCAACAGGAAGCCAATGTTATACAGTGCACCGCTCGTGGCCGCACCCGGCACGCCCATAACGCCCGGAGCGATCGCGTAGCCGAGACCCATCAGGATACCGCAGATCGGCAGCGCAGCTACCGGCAGCATCAAAGCCTTGCCCAGCTTTTGCAGTTTTTTCATCATAAGAGTTTCCCCTCCTTATTTTGTGGACCGCCGAAGCGGCCGATTGTGTTGACGGATGGGAGAGCCGAACTCCGTTTCCGTCCCCCTATTTCATCGCCGTTCACACCCAGCGAAATGAAATCCTTACAAATTACTCTCGAGGAACGCCTGCATTGCAGCTGCAGCGGTCTCCTCGTCCTCACCCTCGATGGTAAGCTTTACGGTATCGCCGCCCTTAACGCCGAGTCCCATCACGCCCATGATGCGCTTGGCATCGACTTCCTTTTTCGGGCTGGCGATCATGATTTTCGAGGCAAACTTGCCTGCCTCCTTGACCAGCAGTCCGGCCGGTCGAGCGTGGATACCCAGTGCATCCGTAATCGTATATTCAATGGTCTTCATCTCAGAATTACTTCCTTTCCGTTACTTGGTTTCCAGGTGCAGCAGTACGTCGCCTGCAGAAACCGTTTCTCCTGCCACGGATTTTACGTCCTTGAACGTATCCGGATTGCAGATTAAAACCGGCGTTACGATCTTGTAGCCTTCGGCCTTGATGGCCTCCGGGTCAAATTCGATCAGCGTGTCGCCCTTCCTGACCTGATCACCGGCCTTGCAGCAGGCCTTGTAATGCCTGCCCTCCAGCTGTACGGTGTCGATGCCAACGTGGATGAGCAGCTCTGCACCGCCCGCCGTGGTCAGCGATACCGCGTGACCGGTCTCAAACATCACATCCACCGTGCCGTCCGCCGGAGCAACAATGCGTCCTTCGGTCGGCTCGATTGCAATGCCCGGACCGAGAATGCCCTGTGCGAACGTGGGATCGGGTACGTCCTCCAGTGCTACCACCTTGCCGGCAACCGGCGCCGTTATCTCGATGCCGCTGTCGCCGCCAAACAGATTTTTCAGTTTACCAAACATTTAGCTCACAACCTTTTTGATTCGGCAATACCGCATGGTTGAACACGAGTGATTTGCGCGTAAATTGTGCGGTGTTGCCTTAAGTATGCCTGTTTTGTCCGAAAACATACAGAAAATAAAAAGAACCAAACTTCTGCACAGATACAACTTGCCCTTTGATGGCAATTCCTGCGAGAAATCTGGTTTTGCCCGCCGAAGCGGTAACAATCCATTTCAAACGGATACTGTTTACTTGTTAATTGCAGTATAACAAACTTTTCTCACCTTGGCAAGAGCAACCTGTCGAATTAGTTGCCAAATTTTCGCGTTGTTTTTCTGCACTTTGCACAAAAAACAAGTCCGCACTGCTTGTGCAGTACGGACTCCGTGATTACTTTTTATCATCAATGTGCTCCATCACACGGGCGATGTGAATGGTGAGATACAGCAGCTCATTCTGTCCGGAGTGGAAATTTTTCTCCCTCTGGACGTACACGCGAATCTTGTCCGCACAGGCATACGCCTTCGGGTACTTGAACCGCACCACATCGAGCAGATCGCTGTCCTCATCGCCGTAGCCTTCTCCGCTGACGATACGCCGTGCGTAGAACTTGAGGTGCGTGACAAACCGGTAGTAATTGAGCGATTCATCATCCGGACGGAAACCGTATTCATCGTAAACGATGCGGAAAACCGCCTGCAGCAGATAGGTCATGTCGTAAATATCGCGGATTTCACCACCGAGCTGTGCATTGACAAAGTGCAGCGCGATAAACGCTGCCTCATCATCCGTGAACTCCACGCCGGTCTCCTCCTTGACGATCTCATTCGCCTTGAGACCCACGCGGAATTCGTCCTTGTACAGCTGCCGGATGTCCCACAGCAGCGGATTGGGCAGTACAATGCCCTCCTTATAGCGGTTGACGGCCGCCGAGATATGATCGGGCAGCGTAACGTAAATGCTGTCCGACAGCTCCTTGCCGAGCGCGATCTTCGCATGGTTGATAATGCGTTCGCTCATCAGGAAATGCGGCAGCGGAATGCTTGTTATCAGCTGCTGGAACCGGTCGAAAAGCTGATCCGAGTGCAGCGTGAACCGCTTTTCCACCTTGTCCGGCGGTGCTTCGTCACCTGCGCGGCGGCCGAAGCCCAGACCGCGCCCCATAAGCACAGTCTCCGCACCGTTTTCATCCAGCGCGACCACAACATTGTTGTTAAGTACCTTTTCTATTTTCACGTCCGCGCCTCCTGACCCGCACCGCAGCACGCATCAAACGCTTCACGCGCCGCACGGACTGCATTTTCGTCGCACTGCCACAAACTGAATTCGCTCAGTCCGGGCAGCCCCATCGGCACATTTTCGCGCCGGAACTGCATTCTGCTGTTTTCCACCCGCTTTGCGGAAAGATGGAAGGCATTCGCGCCTGTTTTCGGCTGCAAATCGCGGATAACATCGGCGTTTACGCCTGCACCGACCAGAATCTGCACGTCCTCTCCTGCTTTTGCAACCAGCGCGCGCAGTAAATCCGCGCCTGCGGTGCAGTCCGCCTGCTGCCCTGAGGTCAAAATGGTATCCACACCCAGCCGCTTTGCGGTTTCCAGTGCCGCAAACGGATCGCGGCAGACATCGAACGCACGGTGCAGCGTCACACCGCAGCCGCCTGCAAGCGCGATCAGCTTTTCCATGCGCGCCTCGTCAAGATCGCCCTCGGGTGTGAGCACGCCGATGACAATGCCGTCCGCGCCGAGCGCGGCAAAGCGCTTCACCTGACGGCAGAGCAGCTCAAATTCGCTTTCCGTATACAAAAAATCGCCGCAGCGCGGACGCAGCAGCACACGAACCGGTACGGAAACCCGTTCCCGCACCATGCGGAACAGATCCTCATCCGGCGAAGTACCGCCGATCATTAAATTTGCGCATAACTCCAGCCGCATAGCACCGCCGCGCTCCGCGCTTACCGCAGACTCGACCGAGTGGGCACAAACCTCCAGAACCGGTTTCATTTCCTGCTCCTCCTTCGAGACAAAATAACGCTTGGCAAATTATGTGATTCAATCCACACTGTTATCCGTTAATTATATCACCGAAAACCGCATAGGTCAACGCAGGTTTTTACAGCATTCTGCACAATAAAAATCAGATGTTTTCATATAAAATAAACCACCTCCCCGCTTCGTATGCAGAGAGGTGATTTGCAGTATTTTCCGCATAATGGCGGCTGATCTCGACCATGCCGCGGATACCGTCGATCGGTGTACGGACATCATAGCGCTGACAGATATTTGCGTCCATATTCCCAAAAAATTCTCCGCGCTTTTGGCTGTTTCTTTTCTTCGGCTGAGCTGTCTTGTCAGTTTGTATAAAAATGCAAGCAAGTTTTGCACAAATCGGATAGTTTGCAGGAATTCGAGCATACTTATGCAAATAGACCGCATATTTTGTTGTTTTTTTAACAATTTTGTGCTATACTGAATATACAGCCCATAAAATGGGTAATGCGCGCCGGAGCAGTTCCGCTGCACCGGGCCGACAGGAGAGGTGTTTTATGAACAGTATTACAACCCGCGTTTGGATCGCGGGAGCAAGCGGCAGACTGGGTTCCGCGCTTAGTCATCGTTTCGGCGGCAACACAGCATATAAGCTGGTAACCAGCGACCGCGATGTACCGGTTGAGGATGTATCCGTTGTCGGCCGTTTCGCCGATATTAACCATCCGGATGTCATCATTAACTGTGCCGGCCTGACCGACGTGCAGGCCTGCGAGGAGAACCCCGAAGAAGCGTATAAGATCAACGCCATCGGCGCCCGCAATCTGGCGACCGCTGCAAGACGCATCGACGCAAAATTCATTCAGATCTCGACCGATGACGTATTCGGCGGCGACGAGGACAAGGCTTTCTGTGAGTTCGACGATCCCCATCCGACCACGATGTACGGCAAGAGCAAGTACGCCGGTGAAAAGCTCGTGCGCGAACTGACCGACAAGCATGTTATCGTGCGTTCGTCGTGGCTGTACGGCGTCGGCTCGTACGACTTTGTTGACCGCGTGCTCGATACGGCGGCAAAGGAAGGCGCGGTCCATCTGCCGGAGGACGAGATTTCCTCCCCGACCTCGGCGAAAGCGCTCGCCGGCTTTATCGACTGCCTGATGCACAGCCGCGAGTACGGCCTGTTTCACGCATCGTGCGACGGCTCGTGCTCCCGCGCAGAGTACGCCCGCGAAATTCTGCGTCTCGCCGGCAAGGAAAACGTGCCGGTCACCTCGGCCTCCGAGAACACCGCGCTGCGCCCGCGCTTTACGCTGCTGGACAATATGATGCTGCGCATCACTGGTTTGTATCAAATGCCGGACTGGCATGACGCACTGAGCGAATACATGTCCCACCGGCAGACGGGAGTAAATAAATGAATGAAGTAAAAGAGAAAAAGAAAATCGGTCTGACTACAAAGATCTTCATCGCGCTGATCGCCGGTGCAATCGTCGGCATTGCGCTCAACATGTTCGCAGCTGATGTGGATTTTGTGCAGAACGTACTGGTAAACGGCATTTTTTATGTTGTCGGTCAGGGCTTTATCCGCCTGATGCAGATGCTGGTCGTACCGCTGGTATTCTGCTCGCTGATCTGCGGCGCCACCGCCATCGGCGACAGTAAAACGCTCGGCAAAGTCGGCGTAAAGATCATCGGCTTTTACATTTTCACCACGATGATGGCAGTTGCCGTTGCGCTCGGCATCGGTCTGCTGATCAAGCCGGGCATGGGCTTGGATATGTCGCAGATCCAGACCGCCGAAGTCACCGCTTCTTCGGATTCGGTCAGCTTTGCGGAAACCCTGCTGAACATTATCCCGAAAAACCCGATCGGCGCACTGGCCAACGGCGAAATGCTGCAGGTTATCGTGTTTGCGCTCATCATCGGCGTTATCCTCGCCAAGCTGCAGGATAAGACCCAGCTGGTAACGAACTTCTTCCAGCAGGGCAACGATATTATGATGGAAATGACCATGATGGTCATGGGTCTGGCTCCCATCGGTGTATTCTGCCTGATCTCTAAGACCTTTGCCGGTCTTGGTTTCTCCGCTATGGTGCCAATGTTCAAGTACATGGGCGCGGTGCTGCTGGCGCTGTTCATCCAGTGCTGCGGCGTATACCAGATTCTGCTGGCGCTGCTTACAAGACTCAATCCGCTGCGTTTCCTCAAGAAATTCGCTCCGGTTATGGGCTTTGCGTTCTCGACCGCAACCTCTAACGCCACTATCCCGATGAATATCGACACGCTGGAGGAAAAAATCGGCGTCAACCGCCGTATTTCGTCCTTCACCATCCCGCTCGGCGCGACCATCAACATGGATGGTACGTCCATCATGCAGGGTGTTGCTGTTGTATTCGTTGCACAGGCGTTCGGCATCCAGCTGACCCCTGCAGATTATCTGACCGTTATTGCAACCGCAACGCTCGCCTCCATCGGTACCGCAGGCGTGCCCTCGGTTGGTCTGGTTACGTTGGCGATGGTATTCGATTCGGTCGGTCTGCCGGTTGCCGGCATCGGCCTGATCATGGGTATCGACCGTATCCTCGATATGGCGCGTACTGCCGTTAATATCACCGGCGACGCTGTCTGCACCACGATCGTGGCGCATCAGGACGGCGCACTGAATAAGTCTGTATTTAACAAAAATTAAATCAAACTGACAGGAAAAACCCCGTATTTCGTAAGAAATACGGGGTTTTTCTGGTGCCGCCAGCCGGAATCGAACCGGCACGGTTTTAAGGCCGGGGGATTTTAAGTCCCCTGCGTCTACCAGTTCCGCCATGGCGGCGTGTAAATATTATACCAGAACGGGCACGGTCTGTCAAACATGTGCGCCGCCGGTTTGAGGATTTTTCAATCCCGCCTCTGCTGCTTTCCTGTTGCGTTCTACCGGAAAAAGTTATACAATAAATATAACAATTCTCCTGCGCAGAAATGAGCATACGGTACGCGTTCCATGCCGTTCCGGCTATGCATTTGGCGTACCGGTTCGATGTCCGAAAAAATTTTGAAACAGGCGGAACAAACCATACGGAACAAACGTCTAAGCTGATATATGACAATGACCCCACCGCAGCAGCGGCCGTGCTGTCGATGGCATTCGTTATTGTCATATACAGGATAGAGCGTATAAGCATTAACAGTGAAAAGGAGGAAAAAATATGAAACGGTTTCAGAAGGCGTTAATCGGTGTTGTGGTGAGCGGTGCATTGCTGTTCTCGGCACAGGCGGCGGAACTGCCCAGTGCGGCACAGGATACGCTGCAATCGGCTATGACTAAGGTACAGCAGGAAGTCAAGGATTACGGTCAGGTGAAAACGCTCGGCTTTACCGGTGAAAACTGCGAGATTATCCTCTCGAACCTCAACGCGAAACAGTATTTGGTTAACCTAACAGCTGACAGCACACACAAGTATGGTATTCTGGACAAAGCAACCGGCAAGCTGGTTGTTCCTGTGGAGTACGATTATTACATTGCGCTTGACGGCACGGAAACACTGGTTAGCCAGTACGGCGCTGATCATCACCCCAACTACTGGTTCGCCGATGAAACCGGCAAACTGACGCCGATGAAGCTGCCGTCCGGTTATGAGCTTGCGACGTATGAGCCAAACAGCAATGTGTTCGTGCTCTTCAAAAACGTGAAAAAGCCGGTATATGACCCGTATTCCGGCGATGGTCCAACCACACAGGTTGAGGATGTCACCTTCTGTGCTCTGGCCGACAAAGACATGAACATCATCCTCGATGACATCGACATGGTACCGGATTGGTACGCCGATTTCTTCATCGCAAAGACCGGCAGCACTAAGTGGGAACGTATTGACAAGTCAAATACGAGCGGCAACGGCACCTACGGTCTGTTTGACCCGAAAACCGAAAAATTTGTCGGCAAGCACGATTTTAACCAGATTTTCTGGTACGATCAGCACTTTATCGGCACACGCAGCAGCGGCACAAAATCTTATCTGCTGGATGGCAAGGGCGGCGAAACCCTGCTGCCCGCAAACGTCAAGGAGTACAGCAGCTGGGCCAAAACCGAAGTAGCTGCCGCAGGAGAGCACGGTCTCACTGAGTCATTCTCCTATCCCAGGCTGGACATTACCCGCGAAAACTTCACCATGCTGGCGATGAACCTGTACAACAAGATTTATCCCAACAAGGAGATTCCGGCTCTGGAAACCAAGTTCACCGACTGCAGGGACGACCCGAACGTGAATAATGCCGCCGCACTCGGCATTGTCACCGGCTACGAGGACGGCACCTTCCGTCCGTACAAGACCATCTCCCGCCAGGAGGCTGCCGCCATGCTTGACCGGCTGTATCAGGCACTCGGCGGCAAGACGGACGTGGTTTCCGAAAAGGCCTTCGCTGACGATGCCAAAATCGGCGACTGGGCGCGCGGCAGCGTTTACGCCATGCGCCAGACCGGCATCATGCAGGGCAAGGAAAACAATCAGTTCTGCCCGACGGACGGCTACACCGCAGAGCAGTCCATTGTGACCATCGAGCGCATGTATCAAATCATCAAATAACCAGCCATACCAAAAGGACTTCGTTTTAACGAAGTCCTTTTTGCTTACTCATAACGTCCCATGAAAATCTCGGTTACGATGCCGTTTTCGATGGTGACACGCAGCAGGTCCACCATCGTTTCGTCCCGTGCGTCCGGCGAGCCGTACAGATCGAGGAACCGTGCTTCGCTATCTCCGACACGCAGTCCGCGCACGGTTTTGCGCCGCCAGAACAGCCACCGGCGGGTCAGTGGAATTTCATCCGGTGCCTCGGTGATGATAACGCGGTTGCGGCTCTTATCCCACCGTATCTGCGGAATGTGGCTGTCCCACAGGTACGAAAACGGCGTGTACAGTACGCCATTCTGTTCCACGCCGGAGACAGCGGTCTCAGCACCGTGCAGTGTGTAGGTTTTGCCGTCTGTCGTACCGCCAAGGCGCTCTACAACCTCGTAAAGTGGGACATACGGCTCGTTTTTGTACAGAATAACCGGATTCTCCAGCGTGATCGGCTCTCCGTTCTGCAGGGCTTCCCTGCTGCCGATTTCTATGCTGAGCGACGTGTTCGTCCGCTCCAGATAGCCGATTCGCCAGGCCGCCAGTCCAATCGCAAGCACAAGCGCCAGCAGCGGCAGCCAGTATTTTTTCACAATACGCATGATTTTCCTCCCTGATTACGCCTTCTGCGTCATGCGCAGCATAATGACGAGCGTCTGCTCGATGGTGCAGCCATCCTTCGGGCAGAATTTGCTACCGCTCTTGCCCTGCAGGATGCCGCCCTGCTGCATCGGTAAACCGAATTCTTCGTCCAAAGGCCGATACTGCGTTGTCGGCATAGATTTTCGCAGAATTTTCGCTCGAAACCGTGCCGTACAGCACGTTGTACAGTCGATGCAGAATCACTGTTGCCTCCTGATGCGAAAGCTCGCGCGTCAGCTGAAACGTGCCATTCTCGCAGCCGGTGACGATGCCGAGCGATGCGATATCTGCATCGGCATACAGCCGCACAGCACGAGCGCGGACAGCATAACCATTCGTTTTTTCATGCTCCCTATCCCCTTGCCAAATGAATTTATATACAATATATAGTATATAACCATTCTGCCCCTGTCAACTGTGACACGAAAATAAGTTTTTTGAGAGAACTTTGTCTCACTTCCCCCGTCTAACGGTTATAGTAAGTGAAGAACCTCACAGGCAGGAGGTATTTTTATGAAAAACGGCGTTATTTGTGTGCAGCCGCGCTGATCGCGGGCAGCATGACGGCGGGAGTCGGTGCTGCAAGCGATAAACCAAACGCCGATGATACCCAGCTTGGCGATTGGGCACGCAGCAGCGTGTATGCGATGCGCGAGATCGGCATTATGCCAGGCAAGGAGAATAACCGATTCCGTCCTAAGGATGGGTATACGCAGGAGCAGGCTGTTGTAACGGTGGAACGGGCGGTTTCAGGCTGTGAAGCAATATTAAAATTATTTTTTTCTGTTGATTTTTCGGTACATATTCCGCCGCAGATATCCAGTTTGTGGATGTTTGCGGCGGTTTTGTTTTTGTGAAATTGTTGCATACACCGTCTATTTTCCGGCATTTTCAGGTGTTTAAAGTCTTTTTGCGATTTTCCCGCGAATCTCAAAAAGGTTCTTGCACTGGTACTGGCGTTTGCTTGCGCATTCACCATG
>OGYS01000033.1_pt1 | contig 70859 bp, 78 predicted proteins | sample 1576611 | NCBI WGS metagenome assembly OGYS01 (sample SAMEA3541571, study PRJEB24748) | human gut metagenome | biome: human gut; feature: human-associated habitat; material: faeces | place: China | collected 2012
CTTACTATCTGCTTTTTTCTTTCAATCTCAAGCATTTATAAAATGTTGCTCTACAGCATGGCGTTTTCCTTCTGAAATGCTATTTGAGAAAAACCAAATGTATCACAGAAATAGAAACGGCTTTCTCCCGGTGAGTGCTGTATTTCCAGAATGTCAGAGACTGACATGGAATGTCCGGTGAAACCGATCTTTTCCAGATAGCGGGCATCCGCTTCATCTTTGCGGTTGAATGTCCGGTAGATTTCTTCCAGTGTGGCGACTTCCGTTTCTCCGCAGAATACGGATTCATAAATTTCTGCAGGCGGTGATGGATACCCGGCTTTTTGAAAATAGGAAAGGGGCATAAACATCAGCCTGTCCTGATCCAATTCCGGGATGATCTGATAGATCGTTATTTTCATAAGACATCGTCCTCCTTTGCCAAAGAAGGACCTCCCTGGTTGGAAGATCCTTCGTAATCATTATGGTTATTCGTTACACAATTCTTTTTCATAGTTCAGGAGCTGCTCCCAGGTCAGCCATTCCGGTTTCCCGTCAGCAGGAAGCTCCTTCCACAATTCTTTCATACGGTCAATATGATGCTGCGGATCACTTTCGGATAAGATGGTAACGCTCCGGTTCCCGTAGCCGAGAAAATATTCGCAGTCACGCTGCATCCGGCTTAACATCATATACTGGAACTCATACGGGGATCTTCGGAACGGTTCTGACTCAAAGGTATATTCCTGCTGGATGTGGGATACTGGCTCCCCATCCAGGTCATTCCTCGTAGTAGAATACAAGTCCGGGGTTTCGGATTTCCCCAGGTTAAGGTCTTTCCAGAACTGTCCGTACTGATCCTCATAAGTTGGACAAGAAAAATCATCTATGCCGATGAATTTCAGCGTCAAGACCGTCTGTTTCTTTTCTTCCATAGTTCATTCACCTCGTTATGCAATCTCATTTTCCATTCCCATGCTCCATTTCAGCTTTTCACGCACGTCCATCAGGATAAGCCCTAACTGGTTTTCCCCGTGGCCGTTGACTTTGCCTCAGAAGTAATCGCCCCAGGTATTGCCTTCTATGAGAAGGCTGTTTCCTGTGGCAAGCAGGGCATCCCGCAGCTTTGGGTTCTGCATGAACTTGCACATACAGATTTCATACATCAGGGAAATCTTTACCTTATCCCAGTCCGGGCGCAGCGTGAGGTTCTTTCCACGCTTTTTGGCTTCTGCCGGGTTATGCAGGCGGAAAATAGAGAATTGCTGCTGCTCTTTTGCACAGCAGGTCTTCTGCGCCTGGAAAGCGGCTTCATTATTGGCGTAGGTCTGCCCCATGTAGGTAACAGGAGCCGGATAAAAATTACTGAGAAATGCGTATTTTCCTGTAAAAGAGGAGATGACATTCCTGTGAGTTTGTTTATGGATAGTTTCTTTTGGTTGATCATTGGATTTCATGCACATTCCTTTCCGCACAAAAAAAGGAACCGCCTATCCTATAGGTAGTTCCCTTCTTAAACATAGTGCTTAAATCTTCAGTTTGTCTGTAATTCTTTTTGCTCCTGCTCTTCATAGAACCGGTCTGCGATGTACCCTGCCGACTCCGCCCAAAGCGTATTCTCGGTATTCTGCAGAGCCTGATACGTCTTGGAATGGTAAAAGGCTCCGGCGGCATCCTGGAAAGAAAGATGGCTCCGTTCCTTGATGATGTCGATCACATCCCGGATCTGGATACACAGGTTCATCGTGATATCTTTGTTATTGAAAAAATATTTTCCTTCCATAGTTTACGAAACCTCCCTTCGGGATTCCAGCGTCAGGTGCTCCAGGGCAAGGGGCGTATGGAAAGACACCTGGTTGTTGACTTTATTATAGCGAAGCCTTTCCACTGCTTCCTCGGCTTTTAAAATACCTGACAGGTATAACTGCACAGTCTCCATTGTATTGTCGTCTGCAACAGGCCCTACGACCACATCATAAGCGTGCTGGATGCCGCCTTTCGTGCGGTTTTCTTTGATAAACTCCAGCCACTCCCGATCCAGAGCAGCAAAGTGCTTGATCTTCAGGTCCTCTGTCTGGTGGAACAGGTAACGGTAAACATATCTGCCGCCTTTGTGGGAGCGCAGATAAAGACGTTTGGCCCATTCCTCCGCCTGGCTTTCCAAGACGGTACAGTAAAATCCCCGGCCAAAGTCACGGCGATTATGGGATTTTCCCAGGTCAATCTCATCAAATGCGATGTTGGAACCGTGGTAAAGTACCAGTTCCAGAGCATTTTCTTTGATGATTTCCTCCACATATTGAAAAGTCTCTTCCATATCTAACTGATGAAGCGTTTCGTGCTGTATCAGAATTTTTTCAAAAACCTGATGCTTACAGAAGAGATCAAAGACGTCCCCTTCAGACAGATGATGCTTTTGTGCGTAATACTCGACTGCTTGTACAGATAAGATTTCCACATCGGATTGAATACTCATACTCATCATTGCCTCCATTTGCCTCTATTATACCCAAAGGAAACGGGATGTTCAACGTAAAAAACAAGCGTATCTGCCCTTTCCATACTGCCAGACAGGTAATTTTTGGAGAAGCTGCTTGTCAGGCAGCTTCCCCAAGTGGATCATGTACAATCTTATGCAATCATTGCTAAAAACTCTGCTTCTGACAGGATCGTGACGCCAAGAGCCTGGGCTTTGGCCAGCTTACTGCCAGCTTTTTCCCCGCAGATCAGGTAGTCGGTCTTTTTGGATACCGAGCTGCCCGGCTTTGCGCCAAGCGCCAGGATCTGGTCGTTGATCTCTGAGCGGGTAAAGTTTTCCAGCTTTCCGGTTGCTACGATTGTCTTTCCTGCAAATACATTGTCTTTTGTCATAGTGGTTTCTTCCTTTCTTTCTTCAAATGTAAATTCTTTCTGTAACGTGTCCCACAGCGCCAGGTTTTCTTCATCCGCAAACCAGTCATGGATGTTCCGGTTCAGGGTGGCGCCAAAATCCTCTAACTGCGTGAAATCATAGCCATCCACAGCAGCCGCTTTGAAGGCATCCAGACTGCCGGAGAATACGGTATCTAATACCCGGCTTTTTGTACGGCCTACCATGGGAATATCCATGCTGATCAGATAGCGGACAAAGGTGGTGCTGCGGCTGGCCTGGATTGCGTTCCAGAGCCGGTCAAAGGACTTCTCCCCGAACCCTTCCAGCCGGATGATCTCTTCCCGGTGCTGATCCAGATGGTAGATGTCATGGAAGGTCTGAAGGTATCCCAGATTCAGGAATTTCTCCAGGGTAGCCTCACTTAACCCTTCAATATTCATGGCCTTCCGGCATACGAAATGGACGAATTTTTTCAACTGCTGGCTTTCACAGGATGGATTGCTGCAGTGTACGGTTTCAATGATCCGTCCTTTTTCTCCTTCTTTTCGATGGAGTTCTGTCGGAGCACCGCAGCACGGGCAGATAGCAGGTGCTGCATCCAGATAGTGTCCACGGTCCAGGTTCTCCTCTACATGGGGAATAATCATGTTCCGTTTGGATACCAGGATACGGCATCCCGGCACCAGCTCCAGTTCCCGGATAAAGGTGAGATTATGAAGCGTGGCTCTGGATACAGAGCAGCCGTCAATCTCCACTGTGTCAAAGACTGCCACAGGCGCCAGTTCCCCGAAACGGGAAGGTGTCCATTCAATACTTTGGAGGACAGTTTCATAGGTTTCATCCTCGAACTTATAGGCAAGTCCGTCCTTGTAGTGGTGTCCGGTTCTTCCGCAGCTTGCAGAATATGCTAGGTCATCGAAAATCAGTACCATTCCATCAATGGGAAGATCCAGTGTTTCTGCCTTTTCCTTCAGGTCCTGGATACGAAGTTCCAGATATTCCGGCGAAATTTGATTAGGGTTCAGAGGAATATACGGGCAGGAACCAAAGCCCAGCTTTGATAACTGGTACAGACGTTCCTCCCGGCTGTTGCTGTTTTCTCCCTCATCCAGTCCTTCCAGTACGTTGAATGGGAGGAAGGTGACACAGCGGCCTTTGCAATTCTCAGGATCCAGGCTCCGCACAGATCCGGCAGCCAGGTTCCGGGCGTTTTTATAAGGTTCCCCGTTCCTGTCCCGGAGTGTGGTGTTCAGCCGTTCAAAATCCTTTCTGTGTATGAAGGCTTCCCCGGTGACAACCAGCCGTTTCTTATAAGCAATAGAGATCGGTACATTCTCAAAGGCGGGAATGTTATGGGTGATATCTTCGCCAATCTCCCCGTCTCCCCGTGTGGATGCCTCTGCCAGCCTGCCGTTTTCATAGGTGAGTTTTACTGTAAGGCCATCCAGTTTCAGCATGAGCAAAGCTGCGTGATTGCCGCAGAAACGGTACAAATCTTCCACCTGCTTTGTCTTATCCAGGGATAGAAGCGGATGGGGATGTGGTACTTTCTCCAGTTCGCTGACGGGTGGGTAGCCTACGGTTTGGGTAGGGGAATTAGAGTAGATAATCCCTGTCTCCTCTTCCAGGCTTTCCAGCTGTTCGTACATCCGGTCATACTCCGCATCGGAGATCTCCGGTACGTTCAGGTTATAGTAGGCGTGACGGTGCCGGTTGAGTGTCTGAACCATTTCCTTGATCTTGTCTGCTGTATTCATTGTTCTGTTTCTCCTTTCTGTTACCATGTCCATCCGGAGCATTGAAAAACAACCCTCCTTTCCCATGTTCAGGCATAAAAAAAGAGAATGACGCAAAATGTTCATTCTCTAACAACGTGCAGTTTTCTGCAAAATAAAAAAAGCCAGAAGGTACTGCCATGATGGCAGAGTATCCCTCTGACTGATTACAAACCTAAACAGCGTGTGATAAATCCTTTCCGGATAGACACAAAATATATGGTACAGATTGAGTATAACACTATATATTGTGCTGGTCAAATAAAATATGGATATCTATGCCTATATATAGCGTTGCAAACCGTCAGCTTTCCTTTGCGGGGCAGATTTTAACAGAAAAATCCTCTTGACGAAAGAACATATGTTCGTCATAATAAGAGAAAAGGGAGGCGAACATGAGTTTGGAAAGAAGAAACGTTATTTTTCATATTGATGTAAATTCCGCATTTCTGAGCTGGGAAGCTGTTTACCGCCTCCACCATTTAGGCGGGAAGGAGGATCTGCGGGAAAAGGTGTCTGCTGTTGGCGGTGATATGGCAATGAGGCACGGGATTATTCTGGCCAAATCCATTCCGGCCAAAAAGTTCCATATAAAAACGGGAGAAACTATTCTGGAGGCGAAACAGAAATGTCCGGAGTTGATTTTGGTTCCACCCAATTATAACCTGTATGAGAAATGCTCGAAGGCATTTATGGATATCCTGCGTCAGTATTCTCCGGCCGTAGAGCAGTATTCCGTGGATGAAGCCTTTGTGGATATGACTGGTACAGAAGAACTCTGGGGCGATCCGGTGACGGCGGCTTACAGAATGAAAGACCAGATCCGGGATACGCTGGGATTTACCGTCAATATCGGGATCTCGGAGAACAAGCTGCTGGCCAAGATGGCATCGGATTTCCAGAAGCCGGACCGGGTGCACACGCTGTGGCATAATGAGATTGAAGATGAAATGTGGCCGCTTCCGGTGAGTGATCTGTTTTTTGTGGGTAGGGCGACTGCCAAAAAGCTGTTTAACCTGGGGATCCATACCATAGGGGAACTGGCCCATGCAGATCCACATCTGCTGAAAGTGCATCTGAAGAAACATGGAGAAGTCATCTGGGCCTTTGCCAACGGGATGGATGTGTCCGTGGTGCAATCCGAAGCTCCGGCGAATAAAGGGTACGGAAACTCCACCACCATTGCTTTTGACGTGACAGACGCATCTACGGCGAAGCTGGTGTTGTTGGCGTTGGCGGAGACGGTGGGAACCAGACTGCGGGCAGCAAAGGTGCGGGCGGAAGTGATTGCTGTGGGAATCAAATCTCATGACCTGCGTTATGCCAGCCACCAGATGACGCTGCGGAACGCTACGAACATAACCATTGAGATCCATCGCTGTGCCTGCCAACTTTTTGACCAATTATGGGATGGGACAGCCATCCGGCATCTGGGGATCCACACTAGCCGGGTAAAGGACGGTTTTAATATGCGCCAGTTGGATATGTTTGATACAACGGACTATGAAAAGCTGGAGAAAATGGATGCTGCGGTGGACCGGATCCGTGGACGGTATGGGATTGACTCGGTGAAGCGGGCGGCATTTGTGGGAAGTCCGATTGACCACATGAGCGGGGGCATCTCGAGGGAAAAAAGGACTGTTGATTATAAGAAAGTCAGGGTAAACTAGAGGTGATAAAGTATGAGTATGGGAATAGGTACAAATACACAAAATCCCGATGAGGGGGAGTTGAAAAGGGATTTAGAAAAGATTGCCTGCGGTGTCTGGTTTACAAGCACCGGATCCGTCATGCCCAAATTGGTCAAGTACCAGGATGAGGAAGGTCTGCTTCATACGATCAGCCAGATCCATGTGCTGACACAGGAAAAGAAATATTACTGCGGCATCCCCATCCAGGAATACCGGTGCAGTACGGTTCTGGAAAATCAAGAGTATCTATTCCGGCTGTATTATTATCTTGAGGATAATTGCTGGAAGATCAGCTGGGAAGGAATATAAGCCAGCAGGCGAAAGGAGAAAAAGCTGATGTGTGGACGGTATTATGTGGATGATGAGACTGCCAGGGAAATTGAGAAGCTGGTGCGGGATCTGGATAGGAAACTGCAGATAGAGCGCACCGGGGATGTATTCCCTTCGCAAAACGCTATGATCCTAAAGGGCAAGGAAAATCATCTGGCTGCAGAACAGATGAAATGGGGCTTTCCAGGGTTTGAGAAAGGAAAACTGCTGATCAATGCAAGGGCAGAAAGCGTCCTGGAGCGCAGAACCTTCCAGGACAGTGTGCAGCACAGGCGCTGCATTATTCCGGCTAAAGGTTTTTATGAATGGAATAAAAGCAAGGAAAAATTTTCATACGAGAGGAAGGACGCACCGGTTCTTTTCATGGCAGGGTGCTATAACTGGTATGAGGATCAGGAAAGGTTCGTAATCATTACAACAGAGGCAAACCCTTCCGTGGCGCCGGTCCATAACCGGATGCCGCTGATCCTGGAGCAGGAGGAGCTGAAAGACTGGGTGTTGGATGACGGGGCGATAGAATATTTGCTGCATAAGACGCCGGTTCTGTTAAAGCCCCATGCTGAGTATGAGCAGATGAGGTTATTTTAATGAGTTGGCATAGTGTTAATGGAAAGAATTTGGTATAATCGAGATATCAATAGCAGCAGAAAAGAAGAAAAAGTGTGGCTATCTCTATAAATGCTGAAAAGCTATTAGTTGATAGGTGAAACTCTGCTCGTTAGGAGGGAGAGAAACATTGTGATTGAGGTTTTTTACGCAGAAGATGATGAAATCATCGCTAAATCTGTAAAAGAATATCTGGAACAGCAAAACTGCAAGGTAACCGTCTTCGGCGCGATTGTAGATATTAAGAAAACACTGATTAACCACTTGCCTGCCGTTATTTTATTGGATTGGAATATGCCGGACGGTCAAGGAAACGAATTGTGCCGCTGGATTCGAGATAGATGGAATGATTTGCCCGTCATCTATTTGACGGTTCGCGGAGACTCCTGTGATATTGTTAGCGGTTTTCAAAATGGCGCAGACGATTATGTGGTAAAGCCTTTCGACCTCGCCGTTCTGCACTCGCGTATTCTGGCACTGCTTCGCAGAGCAAAGGGTACAAAAGCAGTTAAATTATCTTGTGATGACCTGATATTGGATAAAGAAAAAGCTGCTGTTTACTATCAACAGAAAGAAGTTGCTGTAAGCCAGTCAGAATATCAGCTTCTTCTGCTGCTTTTGGAAAACAAGGGGAAAACTGTCACCAGAAGACAACTTTTGGAACAGATTTGGGATAACAGCGGGAACTATGTCAATGACAACACGCTGACTGTTACCATGAAACGGTTGAGAGAAAAGCTGAATCATCCGCTCTGTTTGAAAACAATCAGAAGTTTTGGATACCGTATGGAGGATACAAAATGAATGAAAGAAGAAAGCAGGGAATCCTACTGCTTTTTCCAGTCGTGGTTCTCTTGCTGGGTATAATTTTCACAACCACGTTGTTTTATCATACCTACCGCCAGATAGCTTATCAACATATTTCTGCATTCTGCGAAATCCTTCTGGAAAATTCCCCTGAAGCCGAGCCACAGCTATTGTCTAGCTTGAAAGAGTATCACTCGTTGAGAGAACAAGAGATAGCAGAAAATAACTATTTGGTAATGTATGGCTATCGTGCAGGAGAATTTTGCAAAGAGCTTCCAACACATACTTTTATTCTTCCTGTCATGCTATTTCTTACGGTTTCTGGAGCATTTGTCTTAACAGCATGGCTGTTTCGCAGGCGTAGTCAAAAACGCATCGTCGATTTAACCGAGTATTTGGAGCGGGTCAACATAGGGGCTGGGGGAACTCTGATACAGTCGCAGGAAGACGATTTTTCCAGGTTACAGGACGAGATATACAAAACCGTTACAACTCTCTATCAAACCAGAGAAGCGGCCGTTTCTGCAAAGAAAAACTTTGCCGATAACCTTGCCAATATCGCACACCAGCTAAAAACACCGATTACCGCAGCGTTCCTATCTTTACAGCTTATGAAGAAAGAAACAGCCAATGAATATGCTAATCAGATTGAAAAGCAGTTGGATAGGCTGAACCGTCTGGAAGAATCTCTGCTCATGCTTTCTAAGATTGACGCAGGAACGCTGCTGTTAAAGCACGAAAGAGTTGATCTTTATACAGCACTTAATCTGGCAGCGGAAAATCTGAATGATTTATTACAAGATAGCCATATTTCTATCGAAATACCAGAAAACGGCTGTATTGAATTTTTCGGTGATATGGAATGGACAATGGAAGCCTTCATCAATTTAATGAAAAACTGTATGGAGCATTCACAGCCTGACGGGATTGTCCATTGTGATTATTCAGACAATCCTCTTTATGCAGAAATTCGGATATGGGATGATGGAACAGGTTTTGATACGGAGGACTTACCACATCTTTTTGATCGCTTTTATCGTGGCAGGCGTGCAGTAGGAAATGGTATCGGAATCGGTCTGGCACTAGCCCGTTCTATCTTTGAATTACAGAACGGGACGATTACTGCTTATAATCGGCGAAACGGCGGTGCGTGCTTTGAAATAAGGCTGTACAGTCACTGAAATGTCACTTTACTTTGCTATACTGTACGCAAGATAAACCGCAGTATAGAAAGGAGAAAGCGACGTGGAAATACTAAAATGTGAAAATTTACGAAAGGTATATGGCTCTGGAAATAATCAGATCGTGGCTCTGGATCATATTGACCTCTCCGTTCAAAAAGGAGAATTTGTGGCAATCGTTGGTGCGTCTGGCTCCGGGAAATCTACCTTGCTGCATATTTTAGGCAGTGTGGATAAGCCCACAGAGGGAAAAGTAGTGATAGAAGGAACGGATATATCTAAGATGAACCGAACGCAGGCGGCGATTTTCAGGCGCAGAAAAGTGGGGCTGGTCTATCAGTTTTATAATTTGATTCCAACGCTTACCGTCCGAAAAAATATCCTTATGCCGCTCATGTTAGATAAACGGAAACCCAACCAGGAATATTTTGACCAGATTGTCCGTTCACTAGGCATTGAAGATAAGCTCGATTCTCTTCCCAACCAATTATCGGGCGGGCAACAACAGCGTGCTGCCATCGCTCGGTCTTTGATCTATCGCCCGGCCATTTTACTTGCTGATGAGCCAACAGGAAATCTTGATCGAAAAAACGGAGAAGAAATAATTGACCTATTGAAATTGTCAAACCGCAACCTGGACCAGACCATTCTGCTGATCACCCATGACGAAAAGATTGCTTTAGAAGCAGATCGTATTATAACCATAGAGGATGGGAAAATCGTCAGTGATCAGAAACGGAGGTAAGGGTATGTGGAAAGACTATTCAATCGGATTTATAAAAAGGAATCGCGCTTCCAGCTTATCCGTCCTCGTTGCCGCGTTCATATCGGCCTTGTTTCTGTCTTTGCTGTGTGGCCTGTTCTACAATTTTTGGAATTACGAGATAGAATCGATTGTCCTGGAAGAAGGAAACTGGCAAGCCCGTATTACAGGAACATTTGAAGAAGATGCGGTGTCTGACATTGAATACTTTGCCAATGTGGAGACCGCTGCTGTCAATGAAGAATTATCAAACGGGCAAACCCTTGTAATTGATATTTGCTTTTACAACATGAGGTCAGTATATCAGGATATGCCCCTGATTGCTCAGCAACTGGGAGTACCCGACAGTTCCGTGTCGTATCATGAATCCTTGCTGTCAACGTATTTTATCTATGACCCGCAGGATACCACCCCGCCTCTATTGATAGCCTTTTATTTGGCTGTGCTTCTGATTGTATCGGTGTCTTTGATTTTGATTATTCATAACTCCTTTGCTGTATCCATGAATGCCCGTATTCATCAGTTTGGTATTTTTTCCAGCATAGGGGCAACACCGGGACAAATTCGTACCTGCCTTTTGCAAGAGGCGGCTGCTCTCTGTGCCATCCCAATTTTGCTCGGAAGTTTTATCGGGATTGCCTTGACTTTCGGAACCATACAGATTGTAAATGTTCTTGCGGATGGCATTGTAGGCAGGCATAATGCAGTATTTACTTACCATCCTCTCGTATTTGCCGCCACAATTCTGGTATCTGTTCTGACAGTGTTGATTTCTGCATGGCTGCCAGCCAGAAGACTAAGCAAGCTGACCCCGCTGGAAGCCATTAAAAATACAGGCGAGTTACAGCTAAAACGGAGGAAAAAATCTCGTATTCTTGCACGATTGTTTGGAGTAGAAGGTGAATTGGCTGGCAATGCGCTGAAAGCGCAGAAGAAATCCTTAAGAACATCTACACTGTCCTTAACGCTCTCCTTCCTGGGTTTTACGTTCATGTTGTGCTTTTTTACTCTTTCAGGAATCAGCACAAACCATACTTATTTTGAACGCTACCAGGACGCCTGGGATGTCATGGCAACCATAAAGGACACCCCGATAGAGGATTTGACTCACGAAGATGAAATCCATACGCTGAATAATACAGACAGTGTAATCTATCAAAAGGCTGAGGCTTATAGTTCTGTTCCCATAGCGGCTATCAGCGAGGAAGTGGAGAGCCTGGGAGGATTAGAGGCGTTGGCTGGAACCTCTGTCAGCGTTGCCGGTGATACCTATACGATCCAGGCCCCTATTGTCATTATGGATGACAGCAGCTTCGCTGCATACTGCGAGCAGATCGGCGTTTCTCCGACAGGAACAGGAAGTGTGATTCTGAACCATATTTGGGACAGCGTAAACAGCAATTTCAGGTACAAAGAATATGTTCCGTTTTTAACTGAGGGACAGGACACTATCCTCCTGCAGAATCGTGATGACGCGGCAGCCACTGTTACAATCCCTGTTTTGGGCTATACACAGGAGCCGCCGGTTTTAAGAGAAGAATACGATAACTATGCTTTGGTTCAGTTCCTTTCGGCTTCATCGTGGGAACAGATCGAAGAAGTGATTGGAAATGCAGAACAAGACACATATATCCGCGTACTAGCCACGCAAGAGCGAACCTTAACGGAATTGAATACGATAGAAACGGAACTGACAAATATTCTAGGGCGTGAATTTACGCTTGAGGTGGAAAACCGTGTTCAGGAAAAAATAGACAATGACGCCATGTTAAATGGCTATCAGCTGATTATCGGGGCATTGTGTGCATTGCTTGCTATGATTGGAATCGCCAATGTCTTTTCCAACACGTTGGGTTTTATCCGACAACGGAAAAGAGAGTTTGCGAGGTATATGTCTATCGGTATGACACCGGAAGGTATGCGTAAAATGTTTCGGATTGAGGCCCTTGTTATTGCAGGACGTCCCGTCCTGATTACATTGCCGATCACTGTATTGTTTGTATGGTTTATGATAACGGCAAGTTACCTGAATCCAATAGAGTTTTTGTCAGTGGCTCCGATTGTTCCTATCGTAATTTTTATCGCAGCAATTTTTGGATTTGTTGCACTGGCATATTATGTAGGGGGCAAAAAAATCTTGAAATGCAATATGGCGGAAACATTACAAAATGATTATATGGTATAGATCAATATACACAAGAAATGGTATATTTGGAAGAATGCATTAAGAAAATTGATTAATAGTTCTCTTAAAAAGCTAAGTATGGAGGTGCATAGAAGTGAGAAAATGTATTCGTTGTGGAAGTATAATGAAAGAAAATTGTGCAGTTAAAGTGGAAGGAGCCGGATATGGGATTATTCTGTCTTCTGATGAATCAAAGCTGTTTGGTGGCAGGATGGGAAAACCTAAAGTGGCGATTTGCCCGGAATGTGGAGAAGTTTCCATTTATCTGGATGATGTTGAGAGACTTAAGAATTTAGGATGAGATGCTTTGTAAATATCTTTGATCGGTTGCGCTTATAGGAGGTGAAAGCATCGGCTATTTTCTGATTGTTGAATTTAAAGATACTGAAACCACTATTTTACATCAAGTTCTATCTGTTATTAAAGAACATATTACAGTGGAGGAATATAGATCAGACTTGAGAAATGCCACCACTTTTCCAGGGCTTTCTATTCTTCCAGATCAGCGCAGGATATTGGTGGAAGGAAAAGAAATATATCTTACGCATCATGAGTTTGATATGATGCTATTTCTGGCCAGACATCCAGGGCAGGTTTTTAGCAGAGAACAGCTATATGAAGCTGTGTGGGATGATATTCCCGTTAGTGTCTATGCAAAGGTCATGTGCATGATCAGCAGTATAAGACAAAAGCTGAAAAGCTGCACAGATAAGGAATATATCCAGACTGTTTGGGGAGTAGGAAACAAATTTGATCCGGGAACATAAAAAGAGCCGTCCGTGAGGGCGGCTCAAAATCATTTAGTCTTCGCCAAGAAAATAGTCCACTTTCTTAGCATATTCTTCCTGCTCTTCCATAAACAGTTCCTCCAGAAGTCCGGCCTTACCGGTTTCCCGGTATTCCTTCAGTCCTTCGATGTATCTGCCCCGGAACTTGTCCTCAATGACCACCGGCGTCAGATCTGCTTTTAAGCATTCCCGGAACAGGATCAGCCTGCCGGTTCTGCCGTTACCGTCCTGGAAGGGATGCAGCGCCTTATACCGGGCATGGAACTGAGCCATGACGGAAAGAGTCTTGACTGAGATTCCGTGATACCAGGCGAGAAGTTCCCGCATTTTTTCCGGCACTTCTTTTGGAAGGGCGGTTTCATACATTCCTACCATATTTGGACGCTCTTTATAATCCCCGATGGCATAGCCGTTGGCACGGTCTTCAAACACACCGCTTTTCAGCTCAAAATGGAACGCCTTGATGAGTTCCTCGCTCAAAGGCTCATCCAGCGTATCGATCATCTTATTGAACATCAGGAAGTGACCGTTGGTTTCCTCTACATCTTTGGCCCGGTAATAATCATCACTGCGGGGCAGCATACCGGTGTCAAACAGAGAGGCTGTCTGCTCCTCATTCAGTGTGGAGCCTTCGATCTTATTGGAGTTGTAAGCCAGCGTCCGCTGGGTATAGGCGTAGATACCGGAGCGGTCAAATTTCTTCCGCTCAATCCGGAAACGCCGGATCAGTTCTTCGTTCTTCATAGGAAATCGCTCCTTCTTATTCTCAATGAGTCTATTTTACCATACTGCCTCGACAAGATACAGAGGGGATTTTCTGTCGGATCTGACAGAAATCTCAAGCCTGGGATGCAGGCTGTCCGTTGGGGACTTGTAACTCCAATTCCGCAATCTGCCATTCCATCCAGTCTCCATGAACGACAGCGGTAGCAGACCAGCCATGCAGAAAACTGTATTCCCGGTCAGAATCCTCTTGTTCCACTCCATCCAGGGCGCTTTCATAGGCAGCTTTCATTGCTGCGTAAACTTCCTCATAGTCGGTACTGACGATGGGATCTGTCAGACCGTCCGTATACCCGTGTAAAACATAAATCTTTATCGGTGTATTTCCTTGCGTATTCTTGCAGACATTTGTCATCAGGCGGCCTCCTTTTCACGTCCGGGCCAGGTAATATGGCACTCACATTCGGTCAGCTCCGGATCGTGCTCTAAAGCTCCATAAACTGCCTCCCGCTCTTCAGCGGAATCATATTCCTTGTCCAGTTTAATGACTTCTGCCTGAATAAAGAGAGCGTTTGTATACGAGGCGGTAACAATGCCGTCCTCCATGACCAGCACCACACGGGGCGCCTGTTCTGGATGCGGGCGCAGTTCACCGTTTAAAATCTGTTTCTCGATTTGATCAATCACGTTCTCCATCGTAACACGGTAGGAAACATTGATGTCTGCCTGTTTCTCATACAGTTCATAGGCTTTGCACAGAATATCTGTCTCATGTTCCAGCGTCTGATAGGGAAGGTTGCAAAGCCCGGTTTCTTCCGTGCGCCGTTCTTCGCAGCACTCCATGAAATCCTGGAAAAAGCAGTGCTTTTTGTAGATTTCATGGGCTTGCCGTAGCTGTGGCAAGGTCAGGGTAAAGGCAAGTTCCTGTGGTGTTTCATTTCTTTCTATTATCATAGCGTTTGTTCTCCTTTCTGAAGGAGGGCTGCGCCTGGCAGCACAGCATCCTCCTGTTTCCTGTAAATCAGTAACGTTCCCCGTAAATCCAGGGGATGATCCTTCCATTCTCCGTCCTGATAGACCTGTCTGGTCAAGGTATTATAGATGACCGGCGTTTTTTCAATATCCGCAAGGTCAGCGACCAGGCAGGTTTCCCGGTCAATATAGGGCCAGAGTGCCGTTTCGATCTCTTCCCGCAGCTTTAATGCCATCCGGTGGATCTTCGGTACGTCATAGTCCCTGGTGATACTTCTCCCGATTTCCTTTGGGATCCGGGAATGGTCAATGGCATCCTGCACCACGGCGGTCTGCTCCTCCAGAGAGAACTCCGGATTGATCAGAAGATGGCGGCAGGCGACCAGAAGGACAAATTCCTGGACGCTTTCCCGGATCTGTGCCTTCAGCTCCTCATAAGGAACACGGTATACGCTTTTTAAGGTTTCCAGAGGAACCCGTTCCCGGTTGAGCTTCAGGGTGGAGAGCAGCTTTTGCAGGCTGCTCCCTAGGTTATAAATGTCAGTCAAGCGCACATCACCTCAATCTCTGCCGGACAGCGTGCGTAGGTCAAATGGTAAACGGTGTTTTCAGTTTCAAATACGACGCCGTCCTGTGAAACCTCCAGGATCTGCTGGACCAGAGAGGTAGACAGGGACCGGGAGCCTGTCAGGATCCAGGCCCGCTCATGCAGACGCAGGGGCAGGCTGAGGGTGGCGGTCAGATGGATCTGTGTCTTTTTTACTGGCATAGCCGTGATTTTTTCATTCGTCATAAAAGAGTCACACCTCCATTCCATCCAGACTCCGTACTTTTCTGCGGAGGCGGTAGAACCGGCTGTGTACCCCGTGGGATGTAATATTACAGATCTCGGCAATTTCGTGGTAGGTGTAGCCGTCCGCCTGCAGATGGACCACCTGGCGCTCCTTCGGCGTCAGATAAGCCAGAAGCGCCAGCAGGCGGTTCCGGTCATCCATTGCCTCTGCCAGAGGTTCCTGCCGGGTGGGAAGAAAAGCGTCCAGTTCAGCGGTATCTTCCTGATACTCCTCCAGATAAGCCCGGCGCATGGGCCGGTTCTGTTTTTTCCATTCCGTTGCCAGTGCATCCCGCATGGCGATGCGGGCGATGGTGGAGAAGCGGTACTGCTGAAGTTCCGGTTTCTCCAGATAATCCTGTACGGCTTTCAGATAGCCAAAGACAGCGGTATCGTAGTAATCCTCGATATTCAGGTGGCGTCCGTTCAGATACTGATAGATAAAATCATGGTGCTTCTCTGCGAAAATTCTCTGTTCTTCTGTTAATGGGTGCAATGCTTTCATAATCATTCGTCCTTTCTATTCATTCGGTTTGTATTTCCGGGTAATCATGTTTGCTATCAGGCGTGTGCAGTTACACTCGGCGCCCGATAAGCACCGTCCTGGCTCCGGGATCAGCAATAGCGCTGCTTTTTTAGAAGCCAGAGCTAAAGTGACCGGAAACAGTGCGGCAACCTTCCGGGAGCAGTCGGGAACTGGCGGGCAGAGACCTGATTGAGAAAACATTTCTCTGCCCTCCTGGATAAGAGAGCGCAGTTCCTCTGTGATCTGTGCGCCTTCTGGCAGATAGCAGCCTTTGGATGCCAGGATGCAGTCAGTGCTGCTGATGGCAAGCCCGCAGCGGATGTTCTTATAGAGAGGCTCCAGGAAATCCCGAAGTTCTTTGGAACCGGTATTCCGGGGCGTACACTTCCGGATGCGGATGGTTGTCCCGTCCGTGGCAATCTCCAGGGTGCTGCCGCTGCGGATGCCTGTTTCTTTGCGGATATCCGCAGGGATGATGATGCGCCCCTGGGTATCCATGTTTCGTATCACGGCAATACTCATAAAAACCGTCCTTTCTTTTCCGCCGGAACAGAAAAAGAAGCGGGGCTTCCGCTTCCTTTCCTGCATGGCTGTATCGTGTGTTTCTATGCTGCGTATGGGTAAGGCTGCCGCTGCATCTGCTGGCGCTGGGCCTGCTGATTTGCGAGCATCTCTTTCCCGTTTGAGATCAGCGGCGGGGCAATGCAGCGCTCCCACTCGGTCACATAGGCATCCACCCGCTTTAAGAGCAGGTAGAGATCCATGTCTGTAAGCTGGATAAAGGCAGATTTGTCCATCTGGAAGCTGCCGGACTGCATATAGGAGCCGCCGTTTCGATTCTGTACTTTGATCCCCCTTCCGTTTATGATCTGGATCCGCCACGGGTTCTTCATTTCCCTGCCATCGGATGCCAGGCTGTGCCTGGAAATGGAAAACTGCTGTGCGGTGGAGTACCCGTACTGATCGGGTTCCCCAAAGATCTTGCTGATACTCCATTCATATTCCTGAAAGCCTGCGGTAAGACGGGTGAGGAAAAACTGCACCTGCTCCGGGCTTAAATGGAACCGGGTGATGATGTTGCGGTCCCCGGTGCCGTTGGAATAATCCTGGATGGATACGCCGATGAGGGAGTGAACCTTATGGTTGTTCTCTGAGAACTCTCCTTTGGCGTGTATCTGTGCATAGCTGCCAGGCAAAGCGGCCCGCAGCCGGTCATGAAAAGAAATCAGTTTTTTGTCATTCTGGACTTTACAGATCTGATCTGATGCCAGGTTCTGATAAGACTGGCTCATAAGTTATCCCTTCTTTCTATGAATTATTTGAGGTACTGTTTAACGAGGAGCGTCAGGTTTTTCGGCAGATCGTCCAGACGGGTAATGTCCAGGAACCCTTCCTGATAGATGCGCTGGATGGCATCCTTGTCCTCGCCAATGGCTGCCGCAAACAGTACGATATTCTGTCTGGCGTATTCCAGCTTGATCCCACGGAGATCTGCTTCCGCCTCCGTGCCGCGATAACCGGTATCGGCTGGCTGACCGTCGGAGATCAGGATCAGAAGTTTCCGGTTCTCCGGTCTTTTCGCCAGATGCTCTGCAACAAAGCGGAGCGCTGCGCCGTCCCTGTTGCCGTTGCGGTCTATCATATCCATCAGCCGGTAGCGGTCATTCTCGTCCACAGAGTCAAACTCCGCATAGGAATAGAGGGCTACGCCCCGGTAATCCGTGGAATGGCCATAGATGGTCACCGGGATCCCCAGGCTGACACAGAAGTCATAAAGGACAATGGCTGTCTTTCTGGCGTGAGTGATACGGTCACCCCAGCCCATAGATCCGCTTTCGTCAATCAGGAGCCCTACTGCCAGCCGCTGTTCATCGGCTGGGAGCCTGGTCCGGATGAAGAAAGAACCGTCCTTGTGATGGAAGGAGCGCATATCCAGCCGCCGTCCATACAGAAGGTTCTTCTGCTTTCCGCCTTCCGCCTCCTCTTTTAAGAGGGGCAGTATGGAACTCTGCAGGCGCTTGGAAGCCCTGAGAAGAGGAGGTGCAACTTCCTCATACTGCCGGATCAGCCGGTCTGGGATGTCCTGTACCCGATGAATGGTCACATGGATACCGGCATGGGCATTTCCGTAATGGATATCATTTGCTGCTTTCTGTAATTCTTCTGTCAGCTGCTGTTCATAGGCTGCCTGCGCTTTTTCTGCTGCGGCTTCATTTAAGACACGGGCAATATCTGATGCCGCATCCTCATAGCCGGTGCCGGCATACTGGGATGCGTAGGTTACGCCCGGATCATTGCCGTCTAAAATAGCGCTGGTCTTGGCAAGGGCAATCCGCCCGCCTTCCTCCGCCATCACTTTTTCCGCTTCCTTCAGGCTTTCCTGACGGCCTTTGAAAGAAAAGAAATCTGCGTCTTGCGGATCGGTGCCTGCGCCTCCTTTGGCGGAAGGGATATTTTTTACCTCTCCACCACCTTTTCCCAGAGGAATGGGCGTGCCGCCTGCAATCTGCTGATCCAGAAGATCCTGAAGCTCCTCTGTTGCTTCCGTTTCATCCTGGTGTTCCAGCTTCTCCCGCATTTCTTCTACCAGCGGTTTGATAAAGTCCCAGAACAGGACAAGCAGGCAGTTTGTCGCAGTCAGCCGTTCCCTGATTGACGGTGCCTCCAGCGCTGTGTCGATATACTCCATGCCGTCGGTCAGCACATCCAGATATTCGCTGTCGCTGTGGTAGCGGTTACTGATGGTGCCGGACCGGCAATAGGCCAGAAGCAGGTTGGTGGCAATCGTAAACGGCTGGTAGTCCCGGCTGAGCTGTTCATGAAGATCCGGAATCTGCTCCAGCATCCGCAGGTTATTGAGCTGGATGCCCTTTCGGAAGCTGCCGGGAAAGGCAGCACACATCCTCGCTTCAATATAGATGTCTTCCAGGATGTTCTGAAGAGAAGCCGCACAGGTCTGCAAGGTCAGAGATACAGCCTTGTCTTTTTCCTGCAGGGCGTCCAGGATCTCCGTCTGGTTTTTCTGATAAGCCGGCAGCTCCACGGAAGGATCTTCCGGGTAAAAAGAGCCGTTCCCCAGGTTTGTCAGGTAGAGGTTTCTCGTGGTGAAATCTGTAAATAAAAGATGCGCCGTCTCATGTCCGGTCATCCCTACCAGGCTCAGCGCCCGCAGGAAGCGGGACGGAAAGCTCTGAGTAACATGGTTTGCCGCATTCAGGTAGATCTTATAAGAGTCTGTGTAAGCCAGTGCCGCACCATGGGATTCGTCCCAGGAAATCAGTGCCTGCAGACCGTAGCAGTAACGCCCGGTAGCAGCACGTGCCTGGGAGGTCAGATACTGATGGAAGGCAGAGGACGTAAAAAATTCCTGATCGGTAATGGAAGATTCCTCTTCCCGAATCATCTGCTTTAATTTTTTCTGGTTGCTGTTCAAAATTCTATTTCCTTTCTATGAGATTTTTTGTCAGCAGGTCTTCCACGGAGCAGCCGTAATAATCTGCCAGTTTCAGGACAGCATAGGCAAGCGGAGTGGCCCTGCAGTTTTCGTAATTCATAATGGTTTTTGGCGGCAGGTGTAAGATCCGCGCCACCGTTTTTTGGGAAAGCCCGCCCTGAGATTTGCGTAAGTAGGACAGGTTTTTTGCAAGAAGTGCATACATTTCTGGTTCTGTAAGAGGCGTTTTACCCACTGGCTTGCCTCCTCTCTTTTCAGGATGGCAGGACAGTATCCAGACAGCTTTCCTCAACCTCCGCGCGGCTGATCGCATCTGCCGTAGCAGAAGGCAGGATGGTGTAATGGGCCGCCTCCCGGATATCACCGCAGACCATATAGGACTGCACCCAGGAAATCAGTTCCCGGACACCGCAGCATCCATCTGTGATCAGGTTTTCCCGACAATATTCCGAGATGGAGTGGACGATCCGTGCCATTGTCTGAACGGTCTTTTTCTCTTTACAGCCGGTAACGCCAACCACTCGTTCCACCAGTGTCTCCTCATCCGGCTCCATCAGGTCGATGAGCACACTCATACGGGAGATTACGGACTGGTTTAGGGGCTTGCAGCCTGCATAGTCATTGTTGGTTGTCACGACGATCACCATATCCGGATGCCGCTGAACCGTTTCTCCGTTGGGGAGAAACACACTGTTGCATCGGTCCATCAGGGAGTTTAATCCCACCAGCACACCGGGATTTGCAATGACCGTCGGCTCCTGTATCTCAATCAGGTATCCGTTCCGTATTGCTTCCACCAGCGGCGTATCCACGTAGCGGAAATGCTGCTGGCTGGTTTTGGAGGCATAGTATTCGTGCATTTCATCAAAAATAGTATCAATGAGCTGCTTGTAGACCTGATCTTCTGTAACATTTTCATCGTAGGTTCCGGTCAGTTTTTCATAGGCGCTTGCCGGGTCCAGCATGATATCCTGGAAAGACGGATACTGCCGCTCCAGGGCAGTGCGTTTCCCGTCCACATCCGGCAGGATCTGCCCGAGCAGATCGAATACCTCTGTATTTGCGGAACAGGTCAGGCACCGGTAAGGAAGATGAAGCCCGGAAGCAACTGCTTTGGCTCCTTCCGTTTTTCCCGTACCGGCAGGGCCACGAAGGAGAAAGTTCCGCATGGGCTGTACCGTGTCCGTAGTGACTTTTGCGTGTTCACAGATCCGTTTGACTTCCTTCGGGATGATATACCAGTCCGGCAGTACCGGGACGGTCAGTTCCTCCTCCGGAGTCAGTACACGGGCAGGTGACAGGATATACTGTCCCACAAAATCCGCTTTCGCTATGACTTCCGCTTTCTTCTTAAAGGTGTTGCCGGGTTTCAGTACCTGGAAAGCCCCATGGATGATTTCCGTAGGCGCATAGGTTCCCGTTTGAAGAGCCAGCGGCTTCAAAAGCGGGATGACACCATTGGCAGCAATATCCGTGCGGATTCCTCCCGTTGGGAGCGTATCACTGTATCGGATCCGGCGGTAAGCATTGTCACAAAGGACAGCCGCCGTTTCTGCCGCCTCGTCCATGTCCGGATAACCGGCTGCACGGTATTCTTTTAACTGCTGGTATTTCTCATTGAACTCCTCATCGGAAAGAAACGTAGGCATCAGAGCGAATAACAAAGCAGTTCCTGTATTCTCGGAATCTTTGAATACATATTTCTCCGGTGTATTTTCTGTATCCGGCGGCACCGTGTACTTCCCGGCAATAAATTTCCCGTTTGCCGGGTTATAGACCACCACATGAAGTTCTCCGGTACGGCTGGGATATTCTGCCACCGTATAGGTATTGGTCTGGCTCCCGATTGCGCCCAGTTCCTCTGCTGACTTCCCGCCTGCGGGCTCCTCCAGTTCCATATAGGTCAGGACGGCCTGCAGGGTAGCCGCATGGAGCGTGCTTCTCTTTTGCGGCTGGGTACAGTATTTGGATGCGATATTCTTAAACACGGCGTCATCCGTATAGTCCTTAAAAGGTTCCGGGAGCGTGCGCTGGAAGGTCCAGCTCTCCACTAATTTTCCACTTGCCATCGTTGCTTTTCCTCCTTATGCCCAGGTGATCTCTACTGCGTTTTCCGTCTCTGCCGCTTCCAGTTCATCATCAGCAAACACCTGCAGGAGTGCAGGCCAGTAGGCTTTCGGCGGGAAATGCTCCAGCTTGCCTTTTACTTCCGGCTCCTTCCCATTGAGGATATAAATGTCCCCCTGTTCTCCGATGAACAGCTTCTGGTGTCCTTTTGCCTGTAAATTCCCGATCATTTCCACAAGGAATGGTTTCCCAATCAGGGAGTACCAGGACGCAGGATCAACCTTTGGCGTATCCGGGGATGCGGATTTGTCGCCTTTCCGTTTCAACGCAGAGACAGTCAGCATCTGAAGATGCAGGTTTCCGTACTCATCCATAGACACTTCCGCAAAGTTATGATTACCGGTGTTCCTGGTAGATAAGCGGATCGCATCGCCATCCAGCAGGTGGGAAAGACGCAGGGGTTCTGCAAACTCCCAGGTAGCTTCCGGAAAAGCAGACTGAAGTGTGTCTGTGATCTGGTAGCTGATCTGCCGGATCAGGATGGTTTCCAGATCCGAGTTCCCGTTTCCTGTATCCATTGCCCTCCCAGCCGGAATCCGCAATTTCCGGAGCCCGGAAGCAATCGGAGGGATGATAAGGAGTGCCAGGGAGACAAGGACTCCCGCAGCAGCGATACCAGTCATCAGATAGGACTGGCTCCCCTTTGGAAGCAGAAATGCCGCCGCAAACAGGCACAGTACAGTGATCTGTAACGTCATTTTGATCGTTCTGGTTTTCTTTGCTTTCATGTAAATTCTTCCTTTCTTCTTAAAACTGCTGTGCCGCACCCAGGAGAGCCGATGATCGGCGCTCTCCTGGATCCTGTGCGGACACAAAAAAAAGAACTGCCTGTACGGAGTAGTCTCCGGGTGCAATTCTCTACATGGATCGTTCCTTATGAAATTTTTTGTGCGTCAGCATCAAGCGACAAAGGGAAGTGTCTCTGCCTGCTGTTCTGTAACCTGGGTAAATCCATCTCCCGGATAGCCGCCCTGTGTTCCCGGAGCTGCCCCGTTTCCAGGAGCATAGCCGCCGGAAGGCTGCTGGTTCGGATTGCCCTGTGCGTAATTCGGTGCGCTTCCAGGATTCGGAGCGTAGCCGTTCTGGGGCTGGCTGTAACCGTTCTGTGGTACGTTGCCACGAGGAGCATTTGTTCTTCCCTGTCCTCCCTGCGCATATCCATTCTGGTTCTGCGGTGCGGCGCCTGCAGGTGCATAATTGCCGGCAGGGGCACCGGATGCCTGTGGATAGCCGCCCTGTGCAGGTGTCGGGTATCCGCCCTGCTGATTGGGAACAGGAGCTCCTCCGGGCTGTCCATAGCCGTTCTGAGGAACGCCTCCAGGTACACCGGGATTGGCTCCATTTGCATCGTCATAAGTCATAGGTGCAAACTGCCAGTCTTTGACAACCACGCTGGGGCCGGAGTTCGGTTTCCCCTGGTTTTTCCCTTTCTGATGAATGAAGGGATGCAGCTCCAGCTCTCCAATGATAATCAGACCGGTTGACTTTTTTACTCCTGCTTTGATCAGGCGGTCTGCCAGAAATGAATTGAAATAGCAGGAATAAAATACGGTTTCTTTGTTCCCGTCCGCTCCCCTCTGGGGGCAGGAGATGTCCAGAGTCGTGTAGGTGGTGTTGCTGTTCTTTGCCTGCATGATCTGAGGATCCGAGGTCGGCCTCCCTGGTAAAAAGATGATTGCTGACATAGAAATTCTCCTTTCTGCCTCTATGGGCGTTAAAAAATAAATAATAGTGAAAATAAAAAAAGTGCCATTACAGTGCCGTAAAAAACGGCATTATAATGACACGATTTTCCAACTTAAACAGCATGTGTCCTGGGTGAATGGCCCAGACTCCCATTTCGGGATGACACAAAAACTCAAATACAAGATTATAGTAGCACAAGATATAGTGGGTGTCAAATGAAAAAGCGTACTAGATATAGATTTGTCAGGGCGGATATGGTGAAAGGAATAAGAAAAATTTGAAAGTGACAAGAGCATTGCCTTTTCAACGGGAGTATCTTTCAGAAGTTATGGAAGCATATAGCAAAAGAATATATCCAGACCGTGTGGGGAGTCGGATATAAATTTGTGGGTGTCCCAGGGGAGTGAGCCCCTGGGATGTTTATAACCCTTTCTTATAGATACATAAGAACAATACTATACTGTTTAAGAACAATATTTTACTTTATTGGTAAGGTGATAATAACATTCAAGCCATGTGGAATTATCGCAGAAAAATGTATTGTTCCTTGATGTGCTTTTACAATTTGACGTACAATTTTCAAACCTAATCCATGTTCTGCATCATCTTCACTACTTTGAGAACTGGAAATATCTTCGTTGCTGTTCAGTGCGTTTAGTTGAGGTTCACTCATGCCATGGCCATTATCAAAGACAATAAAAATACAACTATTCTCATGGCTGCCTACGGAAAATTCAATCATACATCCTGCTGGATTATGGACAATGCTGTTACGGATTAAATTTCCCAGCATCCGTTGCAACAACAAATTGTCTCCACTAAGTTGTATGGCTTTCCCTGGTTGTTCTTCATAAAACTTTATTTCAAATTGTTCTGGAATACCGTCATTCAGTATTCCGCTTACGACCTGTCTAGCCAGTTCCACAGCATCCATATTCTGCTTGTGAATTGCCTGCATAGAGTATTCCAGCTTCGTTGTCAGGTTTAAATCAGACACTAAATTTTTTAATTTTTCGCTTTGGCTAAGAATTATTCCGGCCTGTTTTCGGGTTTTGTTTGGCAGTTCAGGTGTTTCCTCAATTTCGCTTGCATACCCCAAAATCATGGAAAGAGGTGTCCGTATATCATGGGAAATTCCTCTGATCCACTCAGCACGGGTGTTATCCTTTTTTAGTAGATACTGGCCAGCCTTATTTAATCCAGCATTGATTTCTGCTAATTCTCCGGATTCCTCCAGATGGACAGGTTTCCCGGCTGAAAGATGTCGTATGCCATTCAAAATCGGTTCCATAGCTTTTTCAACCCGATGGATATTTCGGATAAATAAATACAGCATCAATAGGATGTTAATGCAGATAGCAGCTAAAAATCCATACGCAATCGGCCCAATATACTGGGCTTTGATTGAAATGTAGTAATTTGTTATATCTCCCGGAGGAAAGCCAACTACCAAAAGGCTATCCTGTCGGTTCCAAACATTAACTGGATAATCGTTAAGATACCAACGGCTAAACATAGCAATGTCCATAGACGAATAATGATATGTCAATTCTTCTGGCAGGTTTTCTTCCCAAATGACCGCACCATCCCCATCCAAAATCATAGCCCATGCATTTGCTTTATTTAGCATTTCTGTTGCCTGTTCATCACCCACAAGTTGTCCATCTTTCAAAGTGATATGATTGGAAAGATTTTCAATGGGAAAATTTGAATCTGCAACATTCTCCAAATAAGCAACTGCTAGATACGAGCCTATCAATAAAACATTAACAATCAGAAAAAGGACTACAATGCCAATAGAAGAAAAAATATAGCGCCGAAAAAATCGTTCAGTTGAGTTCATGTTTGTGTCCCCCTTATATTTAGGCGATAGCCTATTCCTTTGATTGTCACAAGCGCAACTGGCTTTGAGGGATTTTCCTCGATCTTTTCTCGCAAATGTCGGATATGGGTTGCCAATGTGCTTTCATATCCTTGCCAGAAGTCACCGCAAATAGCCTGACACAAGGAGCCGGTAGTAACTATACGGTCTGCGTTTTCATACAACTTTTCAAAAAGTTGGAACTCTTTGGCCGTCAATGAAATGCTTTCTCCATTACGTTGCACGATTGCTTTTTCCAGATCAACGATTGCAGCGTCCAAAAACACCTTGCGCTCTTTTTCCGGGTAGACCCTTTTTAATATAGCCTGTACTCTGAACAGCAACTCTTTCGGCAAAAACGGTTTCAAAAGATAATCATCTGCACCATATTCAAAACCCGTAAACTTGTCCTCTGCTTCACCGCGGGCTGTTAGCATCAAGACAGGAATTTTGCTTGTCTTTCGGAGTTCTTTTAATATAGCAAATCCATCCATGCCCGGCATCATAACATCAAGGATTATCATATCAGGCATTTGTTCTTTACACATTTTTAATGCAGCTTCGCCAGAGGAGGCTGTCAATATCTGTGTAAATCCTGCTCGCTCAAAAATGGACTTTACCATTTCCAGTAACTCATATTCATCGTCCACTACAAGAATCATTCTATCGTTCATAAGGCACCCCCTTTGTGTTCTGTTCTTATTATACTGCAAGATGTATAGATTGCCTATTCTGCCTTTGAAATCTCAAAGCAAACTCAAAGTTGCCTCAAAGTTATCTCAAAGTTGGTGTGATATGCTGATTATGAAATAAAAAAGGAGGCGCAAGTTATTATGAGTGATTACATTATTGAAACGCATGATCTGACGAAAAGATACGGTAATCAGATCAGCGTTTCCCATCTGAATATTCATGTGAAAAAGGGCCGTATCTATGGATTGTTGGGGCGCAACGGTGCAGGTAAGACCACGACAATGCGTATGCTGTTGGGACTGACAGCCCCCACGTCCGGCGAGGTAACAATTTTTGGGAAACACTTTCAGGGCAACGAAAAGAAAATCCTGCCCCGGATTGGCTGCCTGATTGAGTCACCGGGCTTCTATCCCAATTTAACAGGAACAGAAAACTTAAAAATTTTTGCTACTCTGCGTGGATTGAAAAATCCAAAGTACATTAAAAACGCTCTGGAGCTTGTCAATCTGCCTTACCGGGATAAGAAGCTGTTTTCACAATACTCCCTTGGTATGAAGCAGCGTTTGGCAATCGCATTGGCTGTCATGCACAATCCTGAATTGTTGATTTTGGACGAACCAATCAACGGCCTTGACCCTATCGGCATTGCCGAGGTGCGAGATTTTATCCGGGAATTGTGCGATGCCAGCGGTAAAACCATTTTAATTTCCAGTCATATTCTTTCGGAAATCTCTTTATTGGCAGATGATGTTGGCATTATTGACCATGGAAAGCTGCTGGAAGAAGAAAGTCTGAAAGAGCTGGAGGCTAAAAATGCCAAATTCATCCACTTCTGCGTATCGGATGCACAAAAAGCCGCGCAAATTATTACTACAACATTTTCCAGCAAGGATATTCGGCTTGCAGATGCCAATAATCTATATCTTTACAATACGACACTGCCGGTAGCAAAGATTAACCGTTCTTTTATTGAGGCTGGCATTGACATTCAGGAGGCCCACCTCTGTGAGGACACTTTGGAGGACTACTTCAAAAAGATAACGGGGGGTGAAGGGATTGCTTAACTTGATTAGGTGCGAGTTTTGGAAACTGAAAAGAAAAATGTTCGTACAGTTGGTATTAGCAGCATCTTTTTTGTTTCCTATCCCTTTGACCGCCATTATCTATTATCTAAACACAGCCCAGGACAAATATGCTACGAAAGCCGCAGCTTTTGATGCTCTTTGGCAATCTGTGATAGGGTTCGGTATGCTGTTGCTTCTCCCTTGTATTTTAGGAATTGTTGCGGCGCTCCTCTTTTTTATGGAACGTGATAACGATACCTTTAAGAACCTGCGGACAATTCCAATAACAAGTTCGCAGATGGTCGTTGCAAAGTGTATTGTTTTACTCTTGTTTAGCGTTGTGTTTTGTATATCTTCAACCGTGGCATCTATACTTTGTGGCTTTGCTTTTTTTGGAGTAACAGATGTTCTGTTTAAGATACTGTTTTCTGCTGTTTATGGATTGTTAATTGCATTTAGCGCATTGCCATTGGTATTGCTGATTGTATTCTTCAGCAGATCCTATATCTTTTCTATTATGCTTTGCGTATTTTACAGTGTATTCAATCTACTTGCTACATTTTCTATGACAGCACTCCCGAAATGGCTTGTGCTTACCTTGCCCACACCGAGCATTATGATGTGGGGAACGCAGCAAATGGCTTCTCGCATTGCTGTAAACGACACAGAAGATTTGCAGAATTTCATTCAAATGGGGCTAATTCCTTCCACCCCTCAACTGATTATAACTTTGGGGCTAATTGGGGCTGTTTCTCTTCTTCTGGCGGTCTATCTTTATAAGAAAAGGAGTGAGTGAAATGGTGACAATTATAAAAACCGAGTTTATAAAACTGAAAAGATACTTCATTATCTGGATTGGCGTGTCCCTCATGCTTCTCACGGTCTTGTTGACTCTGTTTACTACAATGGCTGATGATGGAATGACATGGGATTACCAATTTCTTTTTGAACAGGTGGTCAAAAATTTTGTAACGATGATATTTCCAATGTGTATTACGCTGATTAGCGGGTATATGATCTCTCGTGAATATACAGATGATACATTAAAAAATATTGAAACATTACCTATTTCGTTCCAAAAACTTTTGGCAGGCAAATTGATTGTTTCCGCAATATTGTCTCTTTTTTTAGGAGCCGTATGCTTTGCCTTCACAGTCATTGCGAATTTTATTATGGGATATGATGGATTTTCTTTAGTCTCTGCACTTACCGGACTGGTGCAAATGACATTGTTAGGCTTTTTTATTTACTTGACGATGCTGCCGATTATTGTCCTTTCAAGCCGGCAGAGGAGCAGTTTCCTTGTCGGGGTTATTGTAGCCTTTGTATATGGCTTCATAGGAATGTTCGCAAATGGAGCGTTGGAATCTATCTATCCAGTTACTGCTGCACTCGGTCTGATCAATTATCGTTCTGGAACAGAGGGCGTTATGTGGAACAAAGGGTTGTGTCTCATTAGCGTTCTAGCCATGTGCGCTATTGGCATTGCCTTTATGTTTATAAAACCAAAACCGGAAAAGAAAGAGGTCAAAAAAACAAATCGTCCAGCACATAAAAAGGGTTGGTAAATGAAAGAGAGGTAAACTTTATGACTTCTAAGAAAAAGATTGGAATTGTGCTTGTTATCGCTGTGTTGGCAATCATCTTTATGACCGTAGCTTTTCTCACTACGCAAACCAATACAGACTACTATACACAGATTGATAATCGCTGGGTAACAGACATTGCACCGCATGGTGCTATGAACTATAAATACACATTGGTTGCCTATGATGATAGCGGGAATGCGAAAGATATTACTTTTGAGACAAGCAAAGTTCTTACAGATGATGCGTACCTATGCTTGAAAGTGGCTCCCATTAGAGGGGTTGTAACATGGGCTGAGGTACAGTTTGATGAATTGCCTTCAGCTGTTCAAGAAAAGTATAATGAATAACCTTTTAGGAAGACAATAAATACCGAAAGTGTGGTGAGTGTGGCATGAAAAGACTAAAAAAACTGACAAAGCGGCTCTTTCTTTTGACAGTAGTTGTAATAGTCATTGCTGGCTGTGCACTAGCCGGAAGCGGCTATAAAATGTATCGTGACGCACTCAATCACCAGAGCCTTGAAAGTAAGGTTGCCGAAGTTCAGTCTAATCTCAGCTATACTACATTGTCTGAAATGCCAGAGTTATATTTGGATGCTGTAGTTGCAGTGGAGGATCATCGCTTTGAACAGCATTTTGGGATTGACTTGATTGCAATAGGCCGGGCTGCATGGAATAACCTGACTTCATGGAGCTTGAGGGAAGGCGGAAGTACCATTACCCAGCAGCTTGCCAAAAATATGTATTTCACACAGGAAAAGAGCTTCATCCGAAAGATTGCTGAGATGTTTATGGCGTTCCGGTTGGAAAGTAGCTATACAAAAGATGAAATTTTAGAGCTGTATGTTAATTCCATATATTTCGGTGATGGCTATTACTGTGTTCGAGATGCCAGTAAAGGGTACTTTGGGAAGGACCCTATTGATATGACAGACTATGAAAGTACCCTGTTGGCGGGTATTCCTAATGCCCCATCTGTTTACTCGCTGACAGCAAATCCCGACTTGGCAGAACAACGACAACAATACATTATTCAGCAGATAGTGAAATACGGATACATAAGCGAGGGCGAGGGGAAAAAACTATCACAGTAAGAGGATAATGAGAAAGGCGGAACAAAAGAAAGAATGAAAAAACTGCTTATCGTAGACGATAACTTAGATTTTTTGGGTTTTTTAGTTTCTATTTTGAAAGAACATTTTGAAGTTTATGAGGCATCAGGAGTAAAAGAAGCCTTGCAGGTGTTGGAAAATCCCGAAATTGAAGCAGTCTGCTCTGATTTCAATATGAAGGATGGCACAGGACTGGATTTGCTCGAAGAAATTCGTCAAAAAGGAATCACCGTTCCATTTCTACTTATGTCTGGCGATGATGATTGTCTACTTGAACAAAAGACGAAACTTTGCAGGGGAGTATTTTGTTCCAAGGCCGATTATGATTTGATTGAAAAAATAAAAGCATTGATTAACACTGAAACGTAATAATGGCTTTCAGATATTGAACAGGTGGTGAGTAATGGAACAGATCGAAATCATCCTCCGGACCACTGCTTCATCTGGAAAGGTAACAGAGAGGCTTCTGGCAAAATTCGATACAGAGAAGCCAGCGACAGCGAGTGATGAGGTTCTTCAGTATTCCGGTCTTTGCATTGATCCAGTTAAGCACCAGATTTCTTACCAGAAGAAGGTGCTTCCTCTGACGGAAACGTATGAATTTCAGACAATTTCTTATTTGGCCAGTCAGCCAGGAAGAGTCTTTACCAAAGAGCAGATCTATCAGGCTGTCTGGAAAGAAGAGCCGGTGGATGTGAGCAGTGCGGTGTTCTGTATCATCGGAAATATCCGCCAGAAGCTGCGGAAGGTTACAAAGAAAGAATATATCCAGACCGTGTGGGGAGTCGGATACAAGTTTGTAGATGTCCCAGGAGAGTAATCTCCTGGGATTTTTCAAATAAAAATAAAAAAATTGATTAAAAGTTGCTTTTTTCTTGTTTTCAAACGTTATACCTTATAAAAGGAAGTAAACGAGAACAAGATAGATGAAACTAGGAGAATTTTTGTGTTTGAAAAAAAGCTTGTGAAAAAACTTATCTTCGATGAGGGTGAGATAGAGACGCTGATACAAGAAAACTATAAATGTATATATAGATATTGTTTTTATCATGTGAGAAATAGGGAGGTGGCTCAAGATATTACTCAGGATGTGTTTTTAAAGTTCATAAAGGAAATAGATAGATATAAAGAATATGGTAGGCTGAAGAACTATTTATATGTTATCGCAAAAAATTCTATCAGGGATTACATCCGTAAAACCAAAAATGTGAATTTGAAATTAGTGGAAGAAGGATATGATGATGGCGGCATAGATAAAAAGTTAATGCAAATGAGCATTTGGGAAGCATTGGACTCTTTGGATGATTTAGACAAGGAAATAATTATTTTGAGATATTATCAGGAACTCAGAATTAAAGATATTTCCCAGATAATAGATATTCCTGCATCTACTGTTCGATATAAATTGAAAAATGCTGAAAAAACGCTGAAAAATAGATTGGAGTTATGAAATATGATAGATAAACGGTTAATGAAAGAACTGGGAAAAATAGAGGTGCCTTTGTACGACATCCGGAAATATGAAGAAACTATTATGAAGGCTAAGGCAGTAAAATTGCATCCAGAAAAACAACGGATGTGTAATAAAGAATTTTTTATAAACCAGTTACGATTTATTAATAAGAAAACATGGCTTCTAAAGTTTATTATTTCTATCATGATCTTATATGTAATCAGCACTGAACAAATTGATATTAGCGGTTGGACATGGACCTTGATCGCAGTATCTGGTCCTGCGCTATGTTTAATTAATGCGAATGAGATATGTAACATATTTCAGCCAGGAATGGTAGAAATACAAATGACAGCCAAAAACTCATTTGGCAAAGTGCTTATGGTTCGTTTGATAACATTCGGATTATTTGATTTGATTTTTTTCGTATGCATGGCGTTAGGAATGTCTATATTTAAGAAAACTATAATTTGGCAGGTAATATTATATGGAATAGTGCCTTATATCATTATGTGCTTTGGATGCTTGATGATTTTAAATAGGTGCAGGGAGGAGAATGTTTCGCTGTATTCTTTAACCTGGGGAGTATGTTTAAATTGTATAATTATAATTTCCAAAATATCAGATATAAGAATATACCAGGCATCTTACTTTAATATGTGGTTAGGCATAGGGCTAATAGCTTTGGGGGGCACGATAATAGAGTTACACAGACTTTTTAAAAAGACAGGAGGAAATCTGGATGAAATTAGCTATGGAACATCTGTCTAAACAATTTAAAAATAAAATTGCGGTAAAACAGATTGATACGGTATTAACAGAAGGAGTATATGGGTTTTTAGGTGCCAATGGCGCAGGAAAAACAACGCTTTTACAAATGATCTGCGGAATCATTGAACCTACATCTGGAGAGGTTAAAGTAAACGGTGAAAATAATTTACAGATGGGAGAGCGGTTTCGGGATTTATTGGGATATTTACCGCAGGAGTTTGGATATACGCCAGGTTTTACAGCGCAGGATTTTATGCTCTATATTGCTTCGATTAAAGGTTTGCAGCCGAAATATGCAAAGAGAAGAACAAGAGAACTATTAAAGCTGGTTAATTTAGAGAAAGAGGCAGATAGGAAAATCAGAACCTTTTCAGGAGGGATGAAGCGACGATTGGGTATTGCACAAGCTCTGTTAAATGATCCTAAAATTTTAATTTTAGATGAACCGACTGCAGGGTTAGATCCTAAAGAACGTGCGTATTTCCGAAATATCATATCTGAAATGTCAAAAGATAAAATTATCATTATATCGACACATATTGTATCGGATATAGAATATATTTCTGATCAGGTACTGGTGATGAAAAAAGGAAGCTTTATCTTGCAGGGAACACCAGAAGAGCTACTTGATAAAGTGAAAGGAGAGGTGTGGTCCTGCCATATTCCAAATAAAGACTGGACAAAATTTGAAGCGCAGTTTTGCATTGCAAATTCACATGCATTAGCGAATTATGTTGATGCCAGAATTGTGTCTTTAGAAGCTCCAATTGAGGGGGCTATTAATGTTGAACCAACTTTGGAGGATTTGTATTTGAAGTATTTTTCGGATGAGATGGAAGTAGGTGACAGAAATTAATGGGTGGAATGATTAAATATGAATGGAAAAAGATATGGAAAAGCAGACTGACACAAATATCAGTTATAGGATGTTGTTTATTTTTGGTTTTTTGTGTTTATTCAAGCATTATTCAAATTACTGCAACAGATCAAAATGGCCAGACTGTAAGTGGAATGCAAGCTGTTGAAGTTTTGAAAGATACTCAGCAGCGGCAAGAATTAACACAGGATAGAGTGAATGAAATTGTAAATCAGTATTTAGAGTATGTTAATAATCCCGGTACTAATTCCAATAATGAAGCATATCATTACTTGTCCGAAGAGAAATATAAAACATTTTATCAACCCAACAGAGAGTTACTGAGTTTGATTGCAAATGTATATAAGGAACCGGGGAGTGGTAGTGACATAAAGGATGTTTTTAAGGAAAATGTTGGTAAAGATTTTATGCAGGCACGTCTTGAACGAGACCAGAAATATATTCAATTAAGAGAAGAACGTGGGCAGCTTACACCCGTAGAAGCAGATTATTGGGAGCTTGAAGTGGAAAAAATACCGGAATATGAATATGGTTATCACAAAGGCTGGGATATGATTTTAGATGCACTGACATGGCCTGTCCTGATTATGATGATTATCTGCATCGGGATTGCACCGATTTTTTCCGGGGAATATCAATCAAAATGTGACTCGTTAATACTATGTATGAAATATGGAAAAAGCAAATTGATATCTGCCAAAATCATTACAGTGTGGCTATTTACGACTTGTGTATATTGGGGAATTACATTGATCTATTCAGCAGTATATCTTGGACTTCTGGGGAGTGATGGAGCAGACTTACCGATTCAATTAAAATATCCTGCGGTCTCTGTTGGATATCATTTAACGATGGGAGAGGCGGTTATTTACGCATTGGTTTTAGCATATTTCTTTACTCTGGGGATAGTGGGAATAACGCTTTTAATGTCTGCATTACTAAAAAACACATATGGAGTTATTATTATTGCTTTTCTTTTAATAATCATCCCAACCTTTTTATCACCAGATACCGGAGGATATACCTGGAGTCGCATATTGTCTTTATTCCCATCCAAAATTGCAGATTTCTCTTTCCAGTCCTATACTGCCTACAGTATAGGAAATGTGGTAATAAGGTGGCCAGATATGGCAATGATAGTAAACGGTGCCGGAGCTGTTATATTTTCTGCAATTAGTTATTGGATTTTTAGAAAACACCAAGTTAATAAATAAGTTGTAGATGATGAATATAAGCCGATAACTGAAATAATATGTCGTTAATTTGTAGTCATTTGAAAGCTGGTGAGAGATGAGGCAAATTGAAATCATCCTCCGTACCACGGATCCAGCTGGAAAGGTGACAGAGCAGATCCTGGCGAAATTTGATACAGAGGAGCCAGCGATAGAGAGTGATAAGGTTCTTCAGTATTCCGGTCTTTGTATCGATCCTGTTCAGCATCAAATTTCTTACCAGGGAAAGGTGCTTCCTCTTACGGAAACGTATGAATTTCAGACACTTGTTTATCTCGCCAATCAGCCAGGAAGAGTTTTCACGAAAGAGCAGATCTACCAGGCTGTCTGGAAGGAAGAACCGGTGGAGGTGAGCAGTGCGGTGTTCTGTATCATTAGTAATATCCGCCAGAAGCTGCGGGAGGTAACAACAAAAGAATATATCCAGACCGTGTGGGGAGTCGGATACAAGTTTGTAGATGTCCCAGGAGAGTGATCTCCTGGGATGTTTTCAATGAAAATCGTAAAGAAGTCTAAGAGTGGTGTCTGTTTATCCACAGTGTACTTTTTCTTGGAATAAAAGCCTGGAGGCAGTCCGATGCAGTTCTTTTGCCCTCGTCATAGATTCTTCCGCCATTTCTTTGCTTACGTCTGGAAAGGCTTCTGAAGATCGATCATCCTGTACTTTGGAAGCGGGCCGTACTACGGATGGGATTCCGGCTGAGAAATCAGGAACATTTCTATGCAACCTATTCAAACCCGCATTTGTACCCTTTGTAATCATTTTCTGCAGATCTATAGCGGATATTGTGCGGAGCCCCTGGGATGCAGATGCGTTGAAATGAAGATACGCAGATTTATAGTCATGATGTTCCATCATTGTCATGGCTTTTGCTAATTCATTAGTAGCCTGCTCGTAGTGGCCAAATGCTAACATATAGTGAGCGCGAAACATGATGCACCTCCTATGTTCCTGTGAAAATAGTCTAAGTTACATTACATAAAATATTCTACTTTATTATCAGAAAACAATCAATAGATGGAAGCAAGTTGTTAAAATTACTTTATTCTTCTGCAGATACTTCCACCAGTTCCTCGTAACCGATCAGCGCCGGATCGTGAAGTGCTTTTCCTGGATTTTCTTCCAGCGCGCATTCTCTTTTAAAATAAAGCCGATAGCTGTGACCAGCCAGAAGCCGGGTATTTTTTTCCAGGCTGAAGCGGTATTCTTTCCCTTCTGCAGTACGGAAAAGCACCTGTTGGTTTCGAGTGAGGGGCGATTTCTCCCGCTTAACACAGGTGCCTTCCAGGATCAGGTAGTCTTCCGTCTTGATGGTACGATATAAAAGAAGGAAGCGGATGATGCAGCACACTCCAAGAAGCAGGCTCATGACCAGCAGGATGGTATCCTTCTGAGACAGGGCATAAACGCCTCCAAACAGGACACAGAAAAGGCCGACTGCACAGATGGCAGCCAGCCGGGTAAATAATGGTTTCGGCATAGGGTTCTCCTTTCGGATCAAATCTTCTGGAACAGGATCTTCTGGTTCAGGTACAGGTTGCTGACCGCCTGCAGGATGGGATACTGGGCGTGGGTGATCTGCACGGTATCCGTAAGGGTGCTGCAGGTGTCTTCCGGCGAGGTGTAGAGCTTCTCCAGGATATCCTCTTCCTTCCGGATCAGGATGCCCCGCTCCATACTGAGCAGCAGCTCTGCTGTGGACAGGGGCGCTTTTCCAGCTAGAGCCAGGACTTCCCGCTCCGTGGGCGTACATTTTGTCTTACGCAGAAGCCGGGGGATATCTTTCAGACGTACCTGCCCTTTGGTGTAGAGCAGGAACACGCTGGCAAGCCGGGGGAGAAAACGGTCCTCAACGGGCGTGATGGTCAGCGTTCCCAGAAGCCGGTACAGGGCATCCACGGCGCTTACTCCCATCCCTTTTACCAGAAGCCCCCGCAGGAGCAGACGGTTCAGGTAATGGGACAGCGGCAGGGAGATGGACTGGCCGGAGTCTGCACAGTTCTTTTCAAACAGACGCTCCAGTTCCGGATAGGTCAGGATCTGGAAGGCCAGGCAGCTCCACACCAGAAGCTCCTCTTTGGACATCCCGTATTCCTTCTGGTTGTTGATCACATGGGGAACCGGTTTCCCGTTCACATTTACAAACTGAAGACTGCCGACAGCGGTATAGAGCGTAAGCATAAAAGTTCCTCCTTTATCGTTCAGGATAACAGAGCGCACAGCGCTGCATCCTGCTGTAAAAATCTGCGGGCTTTGCTCTGCCAGGCCCGGATGTGGTTGGAAGGCACCTTGTAGTGAGCGGACAGCTCCTTGGCCGAGTAACCCTCAAGCTGGAAGCAGAGGGCCTCAATGCCTTTTTGGATGGTGCTGCACTGGGAGGCTTTGAGTGTCTCCAGATAAGCACCTGCCGCCGTATCTTTCAGTGCCAGGGGCGCTGCATCCGGCATTGCTTCCTGCTCCTGGCCAATCTGCAGGGCCGGCATAGCATCCAGCAGGTCTTCCTGCAGCGGGCAGAAAAGATCTTTTCCCCGGATTTCGTGACGCCAGAAGTCATAAACGGCATTACGGATGGCAGCTGCAGCGTATGGAGCGAAGGGGAACCCTTCCCCGCAGGAGACGGCTGCCCGGCACAGGGCCAGGTATCCGATCTGGCAAAGTTCCTGCCGCTGCTCGCTGGTTAAAGGGCTGCCGTTTGTCAGTGAGCGGATGATCTTTGGGACCAGATCCATATGATTTTCCGCCAGCTGCTTCTGGGCGGGTGTCATGGGCTTTACCATTATGGTTCCCTCCTTTCAGCCTGCCGCCTGGAGGCGGGGGCGCTGGTTCGCCAGAAGTTTTTTGGACTCCCGGATTACCTGGTCACACATATAGTTCCCGAACATCCCGATGTGTGCCTGCTCATCGGAGAGGCAGAACTTGTCTGCCAGCCAGTGATAGGCGTCGGGACGGCTCAAGATCCCCCTCAGCCAGATCTGGTCAAAGATCTGATGTGCCAGCATCCGTTTCTTCCGAAGTTCCTGGTCTGCCAGTGTGCCTTTGGGGATCCGGGTTCCGGGATGGACTCCCACATAGGCGTCGCACCTGGGATAATTGCTGCATACATAAACCTTGCCGCCGTAGGACTTTTCCCCGTAGACGAAGGAAGCGTCCCGAAGGATGGCAGTGCCGCCGCAGTATGGGCAGCGGATGATTTTCTTCTGTTTCATAGTCTGTTCACCTCAATTTCATACGTATGGCATAAGTACGGCATACGTTTATCATTCTCTACGTATTGCTTACTTATAGTGTAAGGATAAAGGTGACAGATGCCCATAGGATGAACACCGAAACTGGTCCCAGATCCGGACCAAATGGCACGTTTCACCATTTTTACGGCCAGTCAGAGTAAAAAATGGCCTTGATCAGTGGAAACAGGCCGCTGTTCGTGAAGCGCTCATAGTTGACCGGTGTGAAGATGAATCCGGCGCAGAAGATACGCACCAGAAACAGGATCACCAGAACCTTGCAGACCAGGTACAGCCGCATGGTGCGGGGCGTCCAGGGCTTGGTGGGGCGGAACTTCCGGTACAGGATATACAGCATGGGGAGAAAGATCAGGGTGGTAAATGCCCTGTCGATCCAGCAGATGATCAGAATCAGATAACTCATGTGATGCTCCTCCTTTCGTTTTCTTACTTATCCCATACGTAGAAGCTCCGCAAAACGCAACTTTACCAGTCATAGCAGGCTGCCTCCTGGAGACGCAGCAGTGCCTCCGGAAGACAGGGGGCGTCAAGCAGCCCCTCTTTCTCCAGATAAAGCCGGTACAGGGAGATAAACTGCTCCATGGTCAATGCGCCGGCGCACTCGGTGGGCTCTGGAAGCCGGGCGAAAAGAAGCCTGGCATCCCTCATGGGGAGGACACAGGGTTTCCCCTCCGGATCCGGATGATACAAAAAGTCCGGCTGCCTGCAGTATCCCGGAGTTTTGCAGGAAACGCAGCGCACATATACGCACTGGTGCCAGTTCCCTTCGCAACAGTCCAGGAAATGGCGGATATGCTTGGCATCCGCCGTACAGTGGGTTCGTTCCATATCTGTCGCCTTCCATAGAAACAGGCAGCCCCGGAAAGGGAGCCGCCTGTCAGAGTTCATGTTACTTGTTGTCCTTCTGTTTCCGTCTGTGCAGATACAGGACGGTCAGTGTCCCGGCAAGGACAAGAGCGCCTGCCCCGATGCCGAGGTAAAGAAGGATGGGTGCATCATCCCCAGTCTTGACCGGATTAGAAACGGAAGGTGTTTCCGTCGGTTCTTCCGGTACTTCCGGAGGATTTTCGGAGAGATGTACGGTCTGTCCCGCATCGTCAATATCCTTGTGAGAGCAGATCTCCCGCTGTGTCCCGTCTGCGTCTATATAGTAGAGCGTTTCAAAGACAACCAGGGATTTTCCTGCAAGAGAGCTGCCATCTAAAGTAAAGAGGACTTCTACAGAGCCGCTGCGCTCTTCCGGTGTAAATGCGGTTTCAGCCGTGACCGGATTGCCGTCAAGAAGCAGTTCTTCCCCGGTTTCCTGATCCATCAGCACGCCCTTTAAGAGATAGGATGCCCCGGGAATCAGGTTTTCATAGGAAACCGTATCCTTGATGGTTACTTCGCTGTCGGCCAGGATTTCCTGATCCCCGTCCTCTCCGTCTGTGGCAGAGGTGCCGATCTGCGGGAAGTAGATACTTTGCGGATCTGAGGAAATGTCCCTGTGGGACGCAACCACCTGATCTTTATAAAGGATTTCCTCGAAGACCACCAGGGTTTTGCCGGCCAGTGCCTCTGCATTAAAGGTAAAGGTCAACTCGGTGGTTCCGGAAGTCTCCTCCGGGGTAAATTCTGCTTCAGCCGTCACAGGCTTTTCATCGATCAGCAGCGCTTCGCCGGATTCCTGATCCATCAGCGTGCCGCGGATCGTGAAGGTTTCCCCGGCAATAAGGTTCGTATATTCGGCTGTATCCGTAATGGATGCTTCAGCTTTTGCAAGTCCGGTCTGGTTTCCAAGCTCCGGATTTGCTGCAGTGGTGCTGACAGAAGGCAGAACCAGCGTCTGCTCCGGTGAACTAAGATCCTGGTGGGAAGCGATTTCTTCCTCCCCATAATACAGGGATTCAAAGACAACCAGTGTCTTACCTGCCGCTTCCGTGGCGTTGAAAGTGAACTCCACATCCACGGTCCCTTCCGTGCTTTCCGGTGTAAAGGTCAGCTCAGAAGTCACGGTTTCCCCGTCAATCTCCAGTGCTTCCCCGGTTTCCTTATCCATCAGGATTCCCTGCAGGGTAAGCTCTTCTCCGGCGGGTACGTTGGAATAGGATACGGTATCAATGAGTGTTACCTCTTCATCTGCGTGAGCCATCTGAAGGCCGGTTTCGGAATCTTTCACCTGAGTACCGATCTCCGGGAAGAAGATGGACTGGTCCTGATCCTCGATATCGGCGTGAACAGCCATTTTCAGGTCATCCTGCCACAGTTCCTCGAAGCAGACCACGGTGGTTCCGCCAAGGCCCGTAGCGTCAAAGGTAAATTCTACTTCCACGCTGCCGGTAGACTTTTTCGCCGTAAAGGTCGTCTCTGCCGTTATCGGTTTTCCATCGACCTCAAAAGGCTCTCCGGTTTCTTTGTTCATGAGCGTGCCGACTACCCGGTACTCCACGCCTTTTTTCAGCCCTTCATACTCAACCGTGTCCACAATCGTTACCTTGTCATCGGGCTTTGCCATATGGGATCCGCTTTCTTTATCCAGTGCAGTGGTGGCAATCTCCACTTTGTCATTGGTCAGCGTTCCCAGGTCGATGGTAACAGAGTCCCGGTACACTTCCACATCAAAGGAGAGAAGGTTTCGGCCTTCATTGGCTTCGCAGCGCTGCTCTTCGATGGTGTAAGTATCATAGATCAGGGCGCCTTTGGAGTCATCCGGCTCGGAGGTGCCAAACCAGATGCCGTCTTCCGCAGTTTCGCCCCGGTTTGTATTGGACGTATGCTTATTCCACTCAGCGGATGTGCTGGCGTATCCATTCTGGTCGGTCACGATGGTATGACTCTCGCCAGTGGTTTTGGAAGTAATAGTAAACGGTACGCCTGCGAGACGGGACAGATCCCCGTCACTGACCTTTACAAGCTCCAGATCGCCTCGGATGACCTGGTTTTCAATGGATGAACCGGTTTCGGTCAGTTCCACGATCTTGCCGTTTTCTGTGATGTCAAATTCCAAGGAGATTCGGCCTTCGTTCAGATACTGTTGCTGATTTCATGAGCTGTCACCAGACTGCTCTCATGAGTTGTCTTTAAGCTGCTAAGTTTACTGTCACCGTGATAGCTGATGTATGGGCCGTCCGGATTCCGGACGGCACCTTCTCTATCCGGTTACGGTTCCAAGCATTTCGTGTTCCACTACATACTTGATCATGTAATCATCGATCAGCCGTTTTTGCTGTTGGAACGCATACATAAGCGATTTTTCGCACACCCGGTTGACCATTCTCGGAATCCCGGCCGAAGCTTTATGGATCTCGTCCATTGCTTTGGTTGTAAAGATCTCCTGGCTGCATTCCGCATAATCCATATGGCTTTTGACATACTGTTCTGTCTCTGCCCGGTCCAGATGCGGGAGTGTACAGTACATATCGATCCGCTGGCGGATCGCCGCGTACCGTTGAAGTTTCAGCTTGTTGTCCCACAGTTCTGTCTGCCCTACGAGCACGACAGCCATGGGACTTACAGAATCGAACCTGTAGTTTAGAAGGAAACGGAATTCTTCCAGTGTTTCTTTCTCCAGCAGGTGTGCCTCATCCAAAACGCATACCACTTTTTTATGCTGGACACCATGGATGATCTCGATCTGCTGTTGGAGCTGACGTTTGGAATCGCCGCGGTAGAACCGTGCTTCCAGCCCCAGCTGGTCCAGCATCCCCTTATAAAACCACCGCGGAGTCAGCTTGGAATCGGAAAGATACAGGATGATATATTCTTCCCTCGGAAGTTCCGAATAAAACCTGCGGATCAGCGTGGATTTTCCACAGCCGGGATCTGCTGTTACGACCGCAAACATCTGCCGGTCTGCTACATAGCAGAGCCTGCCGAGCGTTTCCCGGAATGCATCAGACTCATAGAGTTTCTCAGCTGGGATATCACGGACAAAGGGTGTATGCTCCATTCCAAAGAAGGATTCATACATGATCATCCACCTCCTTCCGATAGGAAGCAAAGGAGATTGCATCGGCCATCTGGCGGGTCGATTCCGAATGTTTCTTTTCCAGCGCATCAAGGAAGCGCGAGGTTGTCGGAGTCTGTTCCTGCATCGCAGCAGGAAGTGTTGGGTTCTTATCACAGAACTCGCCAATCCTGACCGGCTGTGTGGTAAACGGCTCGTATCCCGGATAACTTACCGTAATGGTTTCGGGAGCTGCAGGATCATAGGAGATCTCAACCTTATATCCGATCAGAGCCGGTTTCGTTTCATACTTTCTGCCCCTGAAACTGATACAGGCGCCCTTGTCCACTTTACGTGTCTCATGGTGCAGAAATGCTTCGGATACAACAGAGACATCCAGATAGGTCAGGGGACGGCTGTCACGGTTCCATTCCTGAAGGGGAGTGATCCCTGATTCCGGGACTGCCGCACCAAGGCTTTCGTAGTATTCGCTGATCCCTTCATGGGGCTTTTGATGATAGTACGCATCAAGGAACACGGCCCACAGCCGGTTCAGCTCTTCCAGGGTTTTGATGTTTTTTAGTTTTGCCTCCCGGTTAAACATATCCACTACCTGATGGAACTTTTCAATCTTCCCTTTGCTTTTGCCGCTCCGCGGTTTTGTATGGAGGACCCGGATCCCCAGTCTTGAAAGAGAGAGCCTGATCTGTCTGGCGATATACTGGGAACCGTTATCAAAGTAGCAGGCATCAAACTTTCCGTATCGGAGGATCGCCTGGCGGAACGTATCCTCAACAATGGCTTCCTCCTGGCTGTCATAGAAACGGGAAGCCAACAGTAGGCGGGAATGGTCATCGATTGCAGAGGAAAGATACGTCTGTACTCTGGCACCATTTTTCCCAATCGGAAGTTTCGGGCCGTACTTGATATCCCCCTGTACCAGCATCATACGGTGCGGTTTGCAGAAACGTTTGGAAGAACTTCCCCGTGCATCGCGGTACATCTGCATCTGTTCCCTTCCGTAACCAGCCCGGTACAGGTGCCGTTCCAGAGTGGAGCGTTTCAGGACTCCCGGTGCAGCATAGCCTTCCAGTTCCAGGATGCAGATGATCTGTGCGACAGACCGCTCCGGGACTTCTTTACGGAGCTGGACCGCCTGCTCAAGCAGAAGATCAAAGTTTTCCGGAAGTTTCTGTGAACGGCGTTTTTCGCGTGCGGCTGGTTTTAAGCCGGCAAACTGTCCTTCACGGTAGGCCTTTTCATAGCGGTAGATGGACCGGACGGAAATATCATTGTCCTGAGCAATCTGTTTCCGGAGCTGCAGTCTCTTTGCATCGTCCAGATCTTCCTGAAGCAGCGGTGCGATCAGCTGGAATCGGGAAAGGGCTTCCTGTTCCTGCCATTGTTTGATTCTGTTTGTATTGGTATTCATATATAGTGACCTCCTTCTGAGACCACTATACCTGCTGATCCGGTGACAGACGAATCAAAACAGGTGCAATAGCATCACCATGGTACAGCAGGTAAAAAGCCGCCGCTGTTGTAGATGATACGGAGGATACGCTCCAGCCAGTCCTGATGTGTTTGGCGTATGGTATCGAGCAGTGACGCATGGGAGAAAAGAAGTTCTTCTCCCAATCCAAGTATCCGGTATCCGGCATTGCGCAGGAATCCTTCAATATTTGCGAGGTTCATCCGAAACCACTGGAGCCATCGTAACATGGTCAGCAGGGAAGGAGAGTCTTCCGAATCAGCATCCTCCGATGTTACGATCCCGTCGAGCACGCCGGAGATCACCTCGGCTTCATAATGCTTGTGGGGTACAAGGCAATCAGGAAGCTCGTTGTGATGTCGGTGGCATTCCGTACAGCGGAGCCTGCGGATCATAAGATACTCTTTCACGCCGCCTTCCTTCTTCCGGATACGTAGTCTGGTATCGCGATACTTCAAAGTACCGCCACAGACGGGGCAGACAGGGGTGTCATCACTGCTCATAACAAAAAACACCGGAGTCCGCCTTGTAGGTCAGTGTGTATTCTGATATAATAACCATGGTTTTTATAACCGGGTCTCAGAGTACACGACTTTCCAGGGAGGGTGCTCTGAGACTTTTTCTTTCTGTAGTCTTATGACAGTATACAGAGCAATCCGCTGACAGGCAAGTAGATCATAAATATGCTATTTTAAGAAATCAACAACACAGATACCCTTTGGGTGCTTTTGTCTCATCCACCCGGTAATGGCCGTAAGGCAGGGCATCTTTCGCCGTGGAAGCCAGCCCCTTCTCATCCGTCACAAGCGTCAGGACGATTTCCCCGTTTTCGTAGGTTTCCCCGTCCACGATCACCGGATTGGCATTTAAGCTGGTGATGGTAAATTCTGCGCCTTCCAAGGTAGCACCGCCCTGAGCGGCAGCTTCCCCGGTTTCGATGTCACGTTTCTGCACTTTGACACCGCCCCGGATGATCTGGTTCGAGATGGAGTTGTCTTCTCCAGTCAGGTCCACCATTTCCCCGTTCTTAGAGATGGTAAACTCAGCGGAGAGGGTGCCTTCCCCTAAATAACCGGTGGGAGGCGTCACTTCATCTACACGGTAACTGCCGTAAGGCAGAGCGTCCGCAGCAGTGGATGCCAGTCCGGAGGCATCGGTCTTGATGGTCAGGACGACTTCATCCTTCTGATAGGTCGTTCCATCGACGACTACCGGGTTCTCATTTAATGAGGTGATGGCAAACTCTGCGCCTTCCAGTGTGGCGCTGCCCTGGGGAGTGGTGCCGCCGGTTTCCAGATCCCGTTTCTGTACTTTGACACCGCCCCGGATGACAGCATCCGGTACATCCGGCGCCTGGTAAGCAGAGACAGTTTCTTCTGTGCCGCTGCTGGAAATCGGCAGGACGAACACCGTTTCATTGAGCTGGTAGCCTGCTGGCGCTTTGGTTTCCTGGATGGTCACGGTTCCAAGAGGCACGCACAGCGTTTTGCCGTCGCTTGCATAGTAGAACTCATCCCCGCTGACCTTGTATTCTTCCGTAAAAGAAATTCTTCCATCGTCTCCTGTACGGAATACCCAGGTGCGGGCAGGCTCACTGCCGTCTGCAGCCGGATCCGTATCGGAGATGGTGGTGTAGAACTTCACGGTAAACTCCGCATCCTTCAGGCTGGCGGCACCCTGGGGAATGGCATCCTTTAAGTCCGCATCCAGCTTCTGAAGCACCAGGGAGAGCGGGTTGTTCTGGGGGATTTCCTTGACATCCGCTTTTGCTGTCTCACCCGAAGAAACGGTCACATCATAGGCATTGGTATCCAGGGCGTATCCCGGAGACGGAGAAAGCTCTTTGATCGTGTAGCTGCCGACCTCAAGATCTCCGGATTTGGCATAGCCATTCTCATCGGTGGTCAGTGTCTCTACCAGGTTGCTGCCCTGATAAATGCCGTATTGGGCGCCCTTTAAGCTGTAATTGCCGTTCCCGTCAGAAACGGAGCTGTTTGCCGTGGATTTCTGGATCTCGATCCAGCCGTAGGGCTTTTCGTACCAGCATCCCGCTACGGTCTGATTGCTGTCAGATGGGATGATAAAGGCACGGAAGGAGTCCGGTGGCGCAGGCAGGCCCTGGATCGCATTGGCGATCTCCACCGCCTTATCAATGTAGCTTTGGGGCGCACCATAAAAGGCTCCGCTTCCGGCGTCATAATTGCTGTACACATAGGAAGCCACCAGATGACCGATTACGTAGCGGTCATTTTCTGACCAGCCGCTTAAATAGGTGCCGGCGATGTTCTGCTCTTCATAGCCGTAACCGCCGGGCAGGTAGTAGAGCGCTTTGCGGAGCGCAGAGTCTTTTCCCAGCAGGTCGTACTGATAGCTGCCCGCCGCCGGCGTTTTCTTCATGGGCTGGACACAGTAGGCCGTGCCGTTGTTATCCACAGACATCTTTGTGGTGTAGTAATCGCCATAAGAGATTAATTCACCGGTCTGGAAATTAAGGGTTCCATCCGCCGCATGGGCTGTCATGGGGCTTGTGATGGCTGTCCCCGCAAGGACGATGGCTGCCATCAGGAAAGCGAAACAGCGGCGGAGGATGTGGGTTTTGATTCGTTTCATAAAAGTCTCCTCCTTTTCAAAAGGTACAGGGGAATGAAAAAAGGAAGTGCCTGCCCTGTATCAGACACTCCCCATGGGTTGCTTTGGCATCGTTACCCGGCTGCTTTTTGTCTGTGCCGTTCCAGAATCTCCAGAAGTTCCTGCCGGTCCGTAGTGATCAGCTCTTTTTCCAGGGCGGATGCCTTAAATTCCACAGTAATGTTATTGTTATTCGTGGATATCAGACCATTGCCCCGCTGGAAGTGTGTAATGTTCATCACCTCCGTTTCCGAGAGATGCAGGATCTGTTTCACCCGCTGCGCCTCTTCGTCTTCCAGGTTCAGGACAAGTTTAGTCTTGCAGCTGTTTATGATTCCCTTTCCGTACTTGCCGTCGTCCAGGGCAAAAAAGTCGTTTAAGTCCTGCGTTGCAAAGACGGCAGAACCGCCGTATCCCCGGATAATCTTGGCGATCTCCAGGACAAATTCCGCAGCCAGACGGTTGCTGGACGCACCGATGAGCTGCCAGACTTCATCCACGAAGATCGCTTTTTCCTCCGTCCGGTTCTCTTTGGCGATATCCCAGACATAATCCAGGGCAACGAACATTCCAACCGTCAGCAGATCCCCGGTCAGCTCGGAAATATCCAGAACCGTATACTTATTGGTCAGATCCACATTGGTCTGCTGGTTAAACGAGGATGCAGAGCCGTGAACCAGACGGTTTAAGATATGGGCCATGCGTTTCGTGTCATCGCTTTCCATCAGGATATCGTAGACATCCTCCAGGATCGGCATGGGTTTATACCGGTCCGGATGAGCCGGATCGATCAGGGACTCGTTTTTGTGGGTGATCCCCTTTTTGGCATAGGTCTTGATCAGCGCCTCATCGAGAAGCTGCCTCTCCTCATGGGTCATATCCGGGATGAGCAGGCTGAAGAAGATATGCAGTTTCTGGATCTTCCCGGCCAGCGCCGAGTTGTCCATGGAAGGACCGTCCAGCAGCTCATTGACGGAGTTATCCGTTTTCCGGATCTCCATGATGTTGATGCAGTTCCGGCTGGCGGGGGAAATCTGGATGAACTCCCCGCCGATATTCTTGCAGGCCCGGTAGAACTCATGCCCTTTCAGCGGCGCTATGATGAAGACTTTGATGTTCTTGCGCCGCATCCGGGTGGCAAAAAGCTGCATGGTAAAGGTTTTCCCTGCACCGGAGCAGCCCAGGATCGCCACGTTGGCATTTTTGTACTGCCTGGAATCAAAGATATCCGCAATGACAAGGCTGTTGTTGTGCTTGTTGACACCAAATAGAATCCCGTTGTCATCACAGATGGAGTAGCTGACAAAAGGATAGCAGCTTGCCGCCCCGCTGGTTAAAACGTTCCGCCTGGAAAGCTGATACAGCTTCTTATCCAGAGATGCCAGGGGCAGCGTGGATAAAAAGCCCTGCTCCTGCAGAAAGTAGCAGGTTCTCAGGTCCATGTCCTGGGAGATCAGGAGCTTTTTCATCTCCTGTACCCGCCACTGCAGTTCCTCTAAAGTAGAGGCTGTGACGGTAATGAGAAGGCTCATGTAATAGAAGTCCTCATTATTCGCCAGCCCCTGTTTTAAGAAATAACCGGAGCGGATGGCGGAATCCAGGTCGTCATAGTCGGTATTGGTATCCGAGGCGTCCTTGATCTTGGAACGGTTGATCCGGATCTGTTGTCCCAGCCGCTGCTGGATCTTATCCTTTGGCTGCCGGTGGAGGTAAAAATCCACGTCAATGCCTTCCCCGGCGTTTACCAAAAGAGACAGCCACCCCGGCACCACCCGGCTTTTATAGCCGGATGACGGTACGTACAGATAGGAGTGGTAGACCCCGTTGATCAGCACATAGCTGGAGTGCCGGAAATCCAGGGTTTCCGGGGAGAGAAATTCACTGATGCGGATGTCCTCGTCGGGCCGGTTCTCCTTTGCGTACCGTGCCAATACGGAAGCAATGCGCTCCTGCAAGGGATGGGTGGCGCAAAGGGAGCGGTTTAAGAGGGTGTACAAAACATCCGTGGTAAACTCATCCGGATTTTCATGTTCTGTCACCTCATTGCCGCACTGGTACAGAAAGGTCTTGGCTGTCTGCGCCGTCGTCTCCAGGGATTCTAAGATCTCCCGTTCCGTCACCTTCCGGTTGACGTTAAAAGGTTCATATTCCATAACAAGGAAGAACCGCCGGGAAACGGCCTCCCTGGAACTTAGGTTCCGGACAAACTTCAGGTAATCCTCCTGCAGCTCCCGGCACCGGGGATCCGTTTCATTTTCCAGCTCCTGTCTGGATTTCTCCAGATGCTGGTTGATGTCCGCCCGTTTGGAGATCATCTTGATCTGCAGCTTCACCGGGCTGATCTTCAGGTAGCTGATAAAGCTGTAGATAATTCCCATCTGCTCCCTGGCACTTCTTAAGAGGAAGTTGATGGGCTCGACTTCCAGGATTTTTACATACCGGCCATCTGTTGTGTAGATGATACCGTGATCAATCTTTTCAATCGGAAGGTAGTCCTCTATGGTCTGTAACTTCCGTTTCTTTTTCTTGGCGGAAGATTGGGAAGCTGTCTGACTGGATTTTAAAGCACTTTTTGGTACTGCCTTATCTTCCTGTGTTTGCTTTGCCTTCCGGGCTTCTGCTTTGCGGGCAGCTTTCGCCTGCCGTGCAGCAAGGCGGGCGTCCTGTGCAGCCTGTTTCTTTTCCGCACGGAGCTTTTCCTTCTCCGCCCGCTCTTCCCGGCGCTTTGCTATCTTTGCGCATTTCTGCTCATAGGCTAACTGCCGGATATCTTCTCTGGCCTGCCTGCGGATGCCCCGCCGGGTGGAGGTATCAAAGGATTTATGCTCCCGTACCTTTGGCTCCCGTTTCTTTTTCCGATTTGTTTTCCCAGAAGGAGTGGAGGAAGGGGAGCCGGACAGATCCTGCTGGGGCGCCTCTTTCGTGGGAGGTGCATCGTCCTGCTGACCGGCCCCCTCAAAAGGGGGAGAATCCTCCAAAGAGCCCTTTTTCGCTTTTTTCTTCCGCCGTTCCCGTTTGGCAGGCTTTTTGGCTTCTTTCGTACCGGGCTGTTTCTGCCGTTTCTTCTTTGGCTCCGGCATTGCGTCAGAGCGGTAAACCACCCGCCGGTTTTTCAAAAAACGCAGGGCGTTCATAAGGAAAGCGGTGATGCTTTCCCCGCCGATCCCGATGAGGGATACCATGGCTGCCGGCAGTGCGGTCATGCAAAGGATGATGATGCGGGTGGTCAGGGAAAACGGCAGGTGGACCACCGGCATCCCGATCAGCAGGGCGAAAATAATGGCTTCAATGGCATTGCGGATGTCAAAGGTGCCGTTTAAGATCTTGCCCTTTTCGATGAAGTTTGGCGGGATAAAGGAGGTCCGCTGCTCATCCGGATTGCTCATGGCAGCACCTCCTCTCCGGTCTGGGTGTTCTGTACGGGATCCGCAGCATTTTCGGAAGCTCCGCTTTGCGTAGTTCCCGTTTCTTCTGTCCCGGTATCCGGTGCAGACTCTGCAGGTGCGGTCACATCCGCATAGCCGCCTTCCTGGCGCTGCTCCACTTCACTGCTGGAGACAGAAGGAAGGGTATCATCTACCGTTTTCTCATAGGTCTGACCGGATGTCCCCAGCACTGTCCGCTCCTCTCCAAAAGAAAAAGCACCCGTCATGGTGTCATAGAACACTGGAAGGGTGCTGTCATCGGACAGGAGAAAATGCAGTTCAACTGAGGTGGTATCCGGATACCCGGTTTCATCCGGCAGATATTCTGCCGATGTAATGTCTGTCCGCCCGATAAGAGTAAGATATAGCGGAAACTGCTCCTTTAGGGATGCAGTCTGGGCGGAGGAGAAGAACTGGCTCAGTTCTTCAAAGGATAAAAAGTCCATCTCGGTCAGCTCCTCTGGCTGTGTTGTCTCTTCCTGGGTGGCGGCCTCTCCCTGCGCCTCTGGATCCGGTGTTTCCTTTTGTTCCCGGAGCTTGGAGGGAAGAAAGATGGCGACCAATAGGAGAAAGAGCATCAGGAGGATGGACAGGATCAGTTTTAATCTGCTCATAAGTGCTCCTCTATTTCTTCTCGAAAATCCAATACTGCGAGGAAGTCGCATGGATTTCCGTCATCATGTCAAATGCACGGTTCACGTAGTTCTTGGAGTCGTTATCATTGGGATCGTTTACCAGCACCTTCCCGTCCGCAGTCAGCCCCCTAAGGACGATAAAATGCCCCCCGGACGTGAATAATCCGGGACGCTGGGAGGAGATCACAGGCTTCCCTTCTGATAACGCCTGCAGCACCGCATTGGCATCTGTGGTCTGGGTGACGCTTCCGCATCCGAAATGAGAAGCCGCCGCCTGGAAATAGGACCAGTAGGTGCCAGCCCCCGGCTTATAGTAGGAATTGCCGCACCAGGCGACTGCATCCACCGGAGTTATGGTGCTTCCGGTCAGGTAGCTTGCTACCATGGCAAAGGCAGTAGGGCCGCAGCCGCAGTCCGCAATCGAACCGGTGCCATAAGGGATGTTTCCGTATTCCGTCTGGATGTAGAGGGGGATCTGCATCCCGCCTGCCGGGTAAGTGCCGCCGGTATTCAGTACCTGGTAATAGCGCAGGACATGATCCACGTACTCCTTGTCCCCGTAGATGGAATAGTTCCAGCCGGGCCGGGCGCACATCATGTCGGAGTAGGCAATGGCGTTTTCCTTTGTGTAGCCGCCGTCCCGTTCCATGGCCCAGTCGATGTAAGCGGAACCGTAATTATAGCCCTGGAGGGCCAGCTTGATCCGGTCCAGGTCCGTCGGCCCGGTGCATCCGGCTTTTGTCAGTACATCCCGCAGCGCCTGGATGCCGCACTCAATGGAGTATTCCGGATCGGTGATCGTGCCGGGGCCTCTGGGGAACCGGGTATTGTATCCGCTTTCCGATGCCTGCATGGGATCGCTTCCCCGTCCGCCGGATTCCTGCATCATGACGGCCAGGATCAGCTCCACATAATCGCTCATCCCATACCGGGCGGCAATCTCGGATACCAGTGGTCGGTAGGCAAGCACCTCATCACTTAAGTTGATCGCCATAGCCGTGCCGGAGGCAGCGCCAAAGAAGAGGGTCAGGTTACTGGCGTAGTTTTCCGCCAGTTCCTTTTGTTCCTCGCTCAAGTAAAATACATGGTCAGCAAAATAGGCGTCACCGGCAAAGGAAACGGTATAGGTATAGCGGGTAAATGTAACGGTTTCCGTCTGAGGCGTTTCCCCTTCTGCGGCTTCCGTCTCCACTTCCACAGAAACGGTTTCTTCCGCTACATCATAAGAAAAAAGCCCGTCCTTGTTTTCCCGGATCAGGCTTTGGAGTTTGTCGATATTGATATTTTCATAATCATCCTGGCTGGCACAGAACTGGGAGATCAGCAGGTGGGCATTGACCGCTATGGTCGTCTCATAGGGATCTACGATCTGTACGGTGGAGCCCTCCGGAAGCGCTGCAATGGCAGTGTTGATCTCTTCTAAAAGATCCGCATGGCTTTCTTCCAGGACTTCCACAATCGCCTGCCTGGCGTTCTGGATATTTTCATTGATCAGGGCATTGCTGTTTAAAGCCCCAGTGTTTTCTGTCAGAGATCCAAAGATCAGCCCCGGCAGCATCAGGATGAACAGCACGGGAAGCAATAAAAACCCCAGGATAACGGCTCCGGCTTTCAAAAGAGTATGCCGGTTTGCGATGGCAGCACTGATGGCTGCCGTAAAGGGACCGGCTGCCGCACCCGCCACGGTCTTGGACAGATGGGCGGCGGTCTTCATGGCCTGTAAGTGGGAGGCTGCACTGGTGCCTACATCGACAGCTTCCCCAAGGCCGGAGCTTTGCTCCGCCATTTACATCCGGTCCTTTCGCTGCGGGGCAGGCGGCAGCTTCTGGACAATGGATTCGTTGTAGGCGACTTTTCCATTGCCAGCGTCATACGGTGTTTTCTCCACCGTATCCTGTGCGTACTGCTTATACCAGGCAGCACCGTCCACGGATTGGACTGTCTCAAAGCTGCCATGGGTAGGGGCTGCATATTGGTCAGCACTGTAAAGGGCAAATTCCCGGCTGCCGGCATCCGTTTTTTCCACGCCGGTCATCCGTCCACCGCCAATCTCCATGTTCGAGTAGGTGGCAGCATCCGGAGCAGAGGTGTCGATTCCCATGTAGGAGGCATAGGCTTTTGCCGCATCCTCCCCTTTGATAGAGCCGACCTGCCCGTAATTGCCCTGGGCGATATTGCTGATCACGTGATTGGCAAAGTCTCCGCCTTTCTTGAGCGAGGACTGATAGAGCATATTCCCGACGCTGGGCCCTTCCGAATAGTGGGTAGCAGCATTGACGGCTTCCCGCTGTACCTGGCGTCCCACTGCACCGGCAAGCCCTCCGGAGAGAAAGCTGCCGCCAACGGCTGCGCTTCCGGGAGAGGATGCCCTGCGGTATCCGCCGCCACCACCATGCCCATGGAAGGCTCCGGCAAGGCCCCGGCCTGCAATGAGCAGCTCCGCCATCATGTTCCCGCCGGTGTTTCCTACATTAATCCCCAGGGATGCCATAAAGCTGTCGATCTTCTGGGAAACCTTGAGGAAAGCAATGGCACAGAGGAACCAGATGAACACATTTCCGGTCACGGCTTCCTTTCCCTGTTCTGCTACGGCTTCCTCCACCTGGGCTTCTGTCAGCTCTGCCGCAAAGACCGGCATGGAGCAGAACAAAACCAGGCAGGAAACCAGTACCAGGGCAGTGAGGATTGGTTTTTTGTATTTCATGGACTCCTCCTTTCATCAGAGTGATAACGGGTTTGCGAGGAAAGTGCCGACCATGCTGGTAAACAGCCGCAGGCACCAGGCGTTCATCAATAATAGGAAGAACTGCCCGCCCAGCATCCGGCACCAGGAATGGAAGATGTTCCCGGTGGACTGGGAGGCACCTGTGGCAAAGGCAACCGGCGCCGTATAGACCAGCACTCCCAAAAGGATGTAGCGTTCCGCTGCCTCAAAGAGCAGCTTGATGTAATTCCACGCCAAAATCAAAACTAAAATCAGGGCGATAATCGCCACGGCTCCATTGGCGCATACACCCAGGATGACGGTGATGACTGAATTGAAGCTGGCAAAATCCAGGGAGGGAAGCTCCTCCGTTAAGATCCAGTCGTAGGGCGTCCCGGCGATGCCAAGGAGCAGGTTCACGATGTCTTCCGCATAAAAGGCCAGGAAGATAAAAATAAAAGAACGGATGGAAAGTTTCAGGGGATCCTCCGCCTCAATTCCTGCGCCCAGAAAATAGTTTTTGAAAAGCTGCCACACCCAGTTTAAGAGGATGAGGCCAAGCGCCAGAGCCAGAAACACATCGTACATGGTTTCAGCCGCAGGAAAATAGCGCAGGAACGTGTCCATGGAGCAGCCGAGGGCGCCCAGGACTGAAGTGGTGATCAGATCCAGGATGTTCATGACCTGTTCTGCGATCCATTCCACAATTCCGTCCAGTATTCCCATGTGGTTTCCTCCTTTCCGGGCTTATCCGCTGTATGTGCCTCCGGCAAAGAACGGAGTGATGTATGCCATGATAAATCCAAGTCCGTTTAGGATCGCCCAGGTGATGACGATCCGCTTCAGCCAGGCCCGGCTCTCATCCACGGTCTTGCCGGATTTTGAAAAATTCATCAAAAGCAGCGCCACGGATGCAGTCACAACGGCGGCAATGGTGGAAATGAGGACAATCTGGTTATAGACATCCTTCATGATCTCATTGGCCTTGTCCCACATATTGGAGGCAAGCACCGGCTGGACATTCGCTGCGACAAGCGTAAAGAGCAGGAAGGCTGCGTAGAGGTATTTCCCGTAGCAGACCGTCCGCTTTTTCTCCGGTGAAGAGTTTGCAGGTAACTGTTTCATGTATGACCTCCTTCATTGATCTTGAAAAAACGGACGGGATTGCTTTTCCCGCCCGTGCTTATAATTTCCTGCCTCAAAAAGCAAAAGCAGCCCGGTCAATGCGGACTGCTTCTGCAAAGCCATATGAAGTTGTTGAAGGGAAACCTCCTTTCCCTGCACGAAAAAACGCAGCCAATCCGGGCGGGAGGCTGCCGCCTTTGGATGCGCTGCGTTTTCGCTGCATATAATTTTGACAGTACCTATTGTAACACGGGGAAATTTACGGCACAATCGCAAAACCGTGCCAGTTTCGTGCGAAACCGGGAAGAATATGTGCCACGGTCAGAACGAAGAGAAAGCGGGAAGATTTGGGGAGAAGAATTATTCTGAACCTGGGAGATGGACATCCCGAAAGAAGGTGTTATAGTCCACCTGAAAGATCTGGGACAGACCAGCAAGGACCGAGATGCGGATGCTGTAGGTACCGCCTTCGATCTGAGAGTAGATGCTCCGGGTGATGTCGAGATCCATAAGCTGCAGTTTGGAAACCACCTGGTCCTGCGTCAGTTTCCGCTCCATACGGAGGGAGCGGATGGTTTCGCCAATCTGAATATCCTGTTTCAGTTTTTGTTCCATGAAAGAAGCCTCCTTTTTCGTGTTTCCGGGAGTATGCCGAAACCGATCTCGTGAATTTGCAATGTATTCATTGCAGTTTCCTTGATTCTACTGGATATTCCGAGTATAATTGCAATGTATTCATTGCAAAACCGCAGGGGCTTAGGCCATGCGGTCAGTTCTGTTTCTCTACCAGGGAGGCTTTGGAGAGCAACTCTTGGATCGTTTCGATGGTTTTGTTATCCAGGGAGCTGGCATATTGGATGAGGTTTAAGGCAGCCGGTGACATCCTGTAATCATGCGCCTGGCATAAAAGCCAGCGATCCATGGACAGGCTGAAGGTTTTGGAAAGGACCATGGCAACTTCCAGAGATGGAAGTTGTTGTCCACGTTCAATCTTGGTATAGTATGAATAGGAAATGCCTGCTTTTTCTGCAGCATATTCCTGGGTGTATCCGAGCTGGAGCCGCCGTTCCTTCAGGATCCTGCCGATCCGACTGATTTCAGATTGTTCCATGTTCTTTACACGCCCTTTTCCATGTTTGCCTTTATGGTAAGACATAAATAGTGCCTGAACCACACACTATTTATGCTCATAACAGACATAAATAATGCTTGTTACAGACATAAATAAAGCGGGAGGAAGGACGATGCAGAAGGGAAAGTATTACCGGATGAGGAAAGAACTGGTATGGGGAGCGGGCATCCTGGCTGCCCTGCTTCTTTTTTTCACAGCTTTTGGGAAAATGAAAGATACGGCAGATATGCCGCAACAGGAGGAGTTCACTTCTATGGAGTATAAAAAATTGCCAGCAGTCCAGTCTGAGCTGTCGGATCCGGAGGGCTGTTATCTGTGTGGTACAGCAAAGGAAAGCCTGATGGAATATTTCCGGCAGTTTGATGATCTGGGGGTTATCAGTGTAAACCAGTGGTATGTGCTGGATTTCGGCATCCTGCCTCATGAGGAGGACGGAGCAGATACCAGTGGCACCAGAACTGTCATGACAGGCACCGGAGAAGGCGGGGATTTCTTTTCCAGCACCCAGATCCCTTCCCGTGGGATTTCCACGGTGGAAGTCCGTTACGGGGAAGATAGCATCCTGGATGTGGAGAAGGCAAAAACCATTCTCTGCCAGGACTGCCTGGATCGGCTGCTTTCCGTTATGGAAACCTACGGCCCGGAAGGGGAAGAACCAAAGCCCAGGGATCTGTGTCTGGTGGATTTTCAGACGCTGGAACTGTATTGCCTGCAGGAGCAGTATGCCAGCTATTACATCCGGGATTATTATGTGCGGCTGGATCAGACAGAGGACGGGATGGAGATTGAGGCGGTTTATGCGCCGGAGCGGGATTGACGGGATATTCCGGGGAAAATCAGGCAGGCTGCCACTATGCTATCCGGTCCCTATGTGGTATGATGAAAGTATTCTAAGGGAAGGGAGTGGGATCGGATGCAGGAGCAGGAATGTACGCTGGATGTAAAGACGATTGAGGCGGCGGTCGCAGGGGAACAATGGGCACTTGGAAAGGTTCTGGAATACTATGAAGATTATATTGAAGAACTGGCGACGGTGGAAATCAGACAGCCGGATGGAAGCGTAAAAAAGATTGTGGATGAGGACCTGAAACAGCAGATCGGGCTGAAGCTGCTGGAGGAGATCACGAAGTTCCCGCTGGAGGAAGCGAAGAAACAGGCTGCGGAGGAATGAGAAGGGAATTGGAAGTTAAAGAGGTGTCTGATTGTGAATGAAAGAGAAAAGATTATCCGGTTATGGTTTGATATGTGGCTGCAAAAGAAAGATTTTGGTATTTCTGAGATCTTTTCAGATAATGCCGTTTATATTGAAAGTTGGGGGCCTGAATATCATGGATCTGCAAAAATTAAACATTGGTTCGATGAGTGGAATACCCGTGGCGCTGTTCTTAAATGGGATATAAAACAATTCTTTCATAAAGAAGATCAAACTATAGTCGAATGGTACTTCAAAAATCAAATGAAAAATGGAAAGATTGAAGCATTTGATGGAGTTTCACTTATTGAGTGGACAAGCAACAATAAAATTTTGTCCCTTAAAGAGTTCGGTTGTAATATCAATAACTATGATCCTTATGAACACGGAGATAAGCCTCAATTCAAAGATGAAAAAGCAGGTTGGTTTTAACGTATTAGTCTATAAATCCTAAGTTATAAAGCAGAAAATTGGAATTTGCAGGACTGAAGGCTATAAACTAATAAAAATTTCCTTGTCAAAAAATCTTTGCGTTTATAATAGCGGACTGTAAAAGATGGATTGCTTTTCTTTTTGTTACATTCCACTGATAATATCCTTAGGAGGTAAAACGATGAGTATTGGAAAAACAATATTAAATGTTCGAAAGGAAAAAGGAATGTCACAGGAGGAATTCGGCGAATTATTTCATGTTACCAGACAGACGGTATCAAATTGGGAGAATGAAAAAAACTATCCAGATTTGAATACGTTAGTAACTATGAGTGATATGTTTGAAATTTCTCTGGATAAATTATTGAAGGAGGACAAACAAATGGTAAAAACAATAGATAAGGAAAGATTATACGGGAAGTATTATAAACATAAGCAATCTATTATTGATTTTTTTACAGGTGCTGGTACAGGACTAGTGATTTCGTGTTGTATTTCTCCAGATTCAATTAGAAGAACGGTTATACTTTGCATTGGGATTGCGATGTTTTTAATTGGTGGAGTTAAGAAACTTAGATGGGACAAAGAGGTTGTTAAGTATCTGGAAAAGCAAGAAAAGGAGCAATAAAGATACAAACAAATCCTAATTTGGCAAGGAGTTTGGGCTATGGGAAAGCAAATAAATTATTATATGGGGGTCGATGATTTTCGACAGTTAGCCCAATATGCATTGGACATTGGATGCGTGATATGTAAACAGGAGAACGCTGAAATTGTTCGCAGTAATTCTGTTGATATTGTGATGCCAGATTATAAGAAATATTTTTTTTATTTGCCAGAAGTGGAAAAGGCGCTTCTTCAATTACAAGATGATAAGCAACAAATTGGAGGGTATAACAAGTCTGGAAATGTTGTAATTGAAGCGAGTTTTTCAAGTATAAGGCATGATAGAAAAGAAATATCAAGAGGTAGGCTGTTTTTAATTTCAGGATATTATAATGCTCAAGGAAAGTGGATTGATTGTCCTGAATGTATGAATAAAATATATGAACAACTGAAGAGAAAAGTTAAAAAAATAGCTCCTTATACTGAGATTACTGATTTTATTACTGATTACTCTGCAGATAATTATAAACAGATAGAATGGAGACATAAAGAATATATTGCGCATGAATTGCTTGAATTACATGTGAATAACGAATATAAATTTATAGCATAAAATCCTAAGTTGTTGAATTGAAATATGCCTTTAGAAATGGCAAAAATCGGTTAGTTTCTGCGGTTGCAACCCGCTGTTGCGAAGTTGCAACCGTATTTTGGTTGTGTGTTATCGGTAAAAATTGTATCCTGATAGCGAAAGGAGGACACCTACATGACCTTTGGAGAAAAAATACAAAAACTGCGGAAAGAAGCCGGGCTGTCCCAGGAGGAATTATCCTACCAGTTAGGCGTGTCCAGGCAGGCAATCAGCAAATGGGAGCGTGACAATGGCTATCCGGAAACAGAAAAGATTGTCCGTATGAGCAAAATTTTTCATGTGACACTTGACTATTTATTGAATGAGGAAGGTACACAGGAACCGGAGGCTGCAGCAGAACAAGGAATCTATGTGAGTAGGGAAATGGCAGACGGTTTCCTTTTGTATCAAAAGCGGAAATATCTTAAAATTGCTACTGCCGTAGGGATCATGGTAGGAAGCCTTGCACTCTCGTTTATGCTTTCAGAGATTTCCATGCTTCTGTTTATGCTGGTATGGATTGTGGGAATTGTTCTTTTATTCTCTGTCAAATTAACAGATCATCCATATCGAAAACTTTGGCAGGAGGCGCTGGTGTTTGATAAAGCGGTAAAAGCAGAATTAAATACGGCATACGCCGAGAAAAAGAAATTCCTACAGCTATTTAACTTGATCGGAATTGCCTTGATCGCATTAGGATTTCTGTTTTTCCCTTTAATCGTTCCGGCCGAACTGCTCTTTGCCGATGCGGTTGCTTTAGCGGCAGGAATGGTTGTTGCAGGAATTGGAACATTTTTATGTATTTATATGTCTGGCCTTGTTCGTGCCTACCGGCTGTTGGTCATGAATGAAGCCCGTCAGCAGAAAGAAAGGTGAGGATCTTATGAAGAAAATAATGATTACACTCATGGTAATACTGACACTTCTCTGTGGTTGTCAGGCAAACGAAAACACCAATGCTTCCGATTATGGGGATGATATTTCAAAGGCACAGGAAATAGCTGTTGTTTCTCCTGAGACTGCGGAAGTTATGGATACGATCACTGGCGCAGAGGAAATAAAAGACTTTGTTTTGGCGCTGGAGGTAGACAAATGGAAATTAGAAACGCTGCCAGGGGAAGCGACTGAAATTGGATCTTTTGGATTGGCACAAGAGGAAACCATTAAACTGGGACAGACGGATACGGATGGAACACTTTTTGATATTGCTACCATTACACTATATGATGGAGACTATATCAGTTTTGAAATTGGCGGGCTTGACATGGCATTTGAAGTGAGTGAAGAAACTGCTGATTATTTGAACGGATATTTTGAGTAAGTTTTGTTTGAAATGGGTGCAGCGATGCCAGATCAGACAGATCGTGGAGAGGAAAGGCGGTAAACAGGTATGAAGAAACTTACATTCAGAAGGCAAATCTTTATTGGGATCATGCTTATCGTTGTTGGAAATATACTTGCGTTCATTTTCCATAAAGGAATCTGTGCAAATATTGCATGGATATTGTATGGACTTATGCTCATAGTAAATCCTGTGTATCCAGAAAGATATCGTAATGATGCCAAAAGAGCAAAATGGGGAGTGCGAATAGCAGGAGTTATTTGTATTTTGGTAGGTGTGTTGACGAGATATGTTGTATGAAGCCTAAGTGTTTGTGGTGAGGAGCGCTTATAATCTTGACAAATTTATATATATTGTGGTATAAGAATAGATAAGGAACAATATATAGAGCAAATGATGTTTTTAACCTTACAGAAGATGAAACCATGAGATGGCAAACATTATCTGTAGGGTTTTTTTGGTGAAAGGAGAAATGCTATGTATAAAGAATTGATGGATGAAAAAGCACAGCAGATGTTTAAAAGACTCTGTAATAGAATTGTAAACAGAGAATTTGATGAAGATGATATTTACGAATTTTATATCTTTATACGAAGCTATCTTAAAAGATTTAAAGGGAAATATAAATGGATAAGGGAATGGGGAGATCTGATTGCCCATAGGGAAAGGGTTGAAGGCGCCGTATTAAAGAACATGAAAAATGCAATTTCTAATAGCTATGAAGTGATAGAAGGAACAAATCAGATAAAAGGATATCATGGGATGGAAGAAGGTGAACTGGAAAAGGAATTTTCGGATTTGTTCAGAGAAGCGGGATATACGGTTTCAATGCAAGCCTTGAAAGAAATCAAACTATGTACATTCTCCATTGCCAACTTTTCAAGATATAAAATATCGGACAAACCAGGCAGAACTGGTCAAGTACGATTGGTTCAGACCCAGAATGGTTTGGCATTATGTTCTTATGCTGGGGGGAAAGATGATCTTTACATAGGATTGTCCATTCTAAAGGGAAACTATATAAAGAAAGATTTCCCAGGTGGGGTTATCGACAGACCTGTGGAGATTAGACGGAAAAATAAAGAGTTGGTAATATTGTACGATGGGGCTGAAATATAATAAAAATGGGGGACTTGATTTCTCGCATCCCCCAGTGTATAATGAACTCAGAAAGGTAATCAGATGCAAGATCTGATGCCCTCAGTTAATTTTATAAGTAATACAGAGATAGCATCCTAAACTTTGGGCGGTAGAGGATGCTATTTCTTATTATGTCGATTATCTATGTAAGTCAAAGCCGCAAAAATAACTAACAGTAAAGTCAAGACTTCTGTGATAGTCATGGGCATCACCCTCCTTTGATACTAGAGGGCAAGATCGAAAAGCATCCGTCTTTCTGGTTCAGTTATACCGAAATAGTGTAGCATGGAGTTTGGCCACTGACAATGAAAAAATGAAGGAAGGCAGCACGCTCTGGTTAAGTCCGAAGGTAGCGCTGCCATTTTTATTGCCTTACAGGTTCTGCCGGATGATCCGGGTGATCAGCCCGACCGCCACATTGCGCTCTTCGTCTATGTGCGTAACCACAAAGGATACCTCATCCTTTTTCCCCACAGTGCGGGGATCATAGCAGGAATGGGCGATGGCATTGACGCCGATGGAGAGCCGGATGAATACGGTTCCCTTATGGATATCTTCCACCACACCGGCATATTTGCCCTGCACCTTGCATTTCTTCATATTTTCCTTGCTGGTATTGCCTTCCACGCTTTTCACATCCGCATGGACGGTGATCTGCTCCGGGGACTCTGCCTTTACATCCAGGATCCGGACCAGGATGTGATCCCCCACACGGAACCGCTCCCTTGCGTCTCCCAGCCAGTCAAAGGACAGATCCCTTGCCAGGATGGAAGTCTCCACGCCAAAAATTTCAGCACGGACAACCTTTTCTGCCACAGCGATCACTCTGGCCTGTACGATTCGGTCTTCATAGATCTTGGGTTTCCCGGAGGCGTCTGTATCCAGATAAAAAATCTGACGTTTCTTTAACATGGCTTCTTTGCGGCTGGCCACAATACTGCGTGTCTTCGTATCCAGCCCTTTTACCAGGAAATCAATCTCACAGCCCAGCATATTATTGAGGATTTTATTCTGCCGCAGGGAAAGCTCCCCGTAATCGTGGGCGTTATCCTGGACAAGATTCAGCATCATTTCCGAGATGGGGATGACGGTACGGAAGTCCTTGTAATAGATAATGGCGATCAGACTGCCGGCCTCCGTTTTCTCAATGCCGCCCAGCTTCCCGGTGAGGATTTTCCGGGTGCGGTAGGCGTTCTGGATCTCGTGCCAGATGAGATCCGCTTTGGACTGCGGCGTTTCCAGCTGCGCATCGGCGTCCAGGGTAAGGATAGAAGTTACATGGTTCAGTTCGTTTGGCATAAGCTGCCTCCTTTCAAAAATCAAGACATAATGGAATCTTTATCCAGCGGAACAATCTCCTCTGGAAAATCCGGAAATTCTTCCGGCAGGTCACTAAATTCTTCCGGATGTCCGGAAGGGTAAGCGTGCTTGTCCGGTTCACGGCGAAGCGGTTTCTCCTGCGAGGGAAAGGCAGGGCGTCTGCCGCTGCGGCCGGGCCGGGGCTTTTTCTTTAAATTTTCAGCAAGAGTCGGCGTGTAGTCGTATTCTTCCTGCTCGGCTTTCGCCCGCCACTGGGGAACGTGGTCTGCCGCTTTTCTTGGAATCAGCTTTTTGGAATCCGGGTGGAGCGTATAATCGTATTTCTCCACTTCCAGGATCTTCTGGCCCCGCAGGATGATGAGTGCCTTATTTAATGGCAGCCGCTGGATTTCATCCGGTGTCAGGAGTTTGCGTTTCCCAATGGATCTGGTCTGCCGGTACTCCGGTGTGTAATCCGACACCCGCCAGGAATTGAGCTGTTTGGCTTCGCTGCTGACTCCAACCGTCACATCCCCGGACCGGTTGGAAATAAAGGTGGCGGTCACTTCATCGGTACAGCCTAAGAATAACTGGCTGTCACAATTCCCGATAATTTCCTGCCATTGGTTCAGCGGATACCGGTTCTGCATCTGTGGCAGATTCTGGAAAATACAGGAAATGCTTAAGTTTCGACTCCGGATAACGGAAATTTTTTTGTTCAACTCCAAAATGGCGCCGGTATTGGCAAGCTCATCCGCCAGGATATGTACCGGAACCGGCAGCTTCCCGTCCACGCCCTCTTTGTCCGCAAAACGGACCAGCTTGATAAAGATAAAAGTCATGAACAGGGAGGAGAGGAAATCAAAGGTGCTGTCCTGGTCTGAGGTGATACAGAAATACGCACATTTCTGCTTGCCCGGCAGCGTCAGGTCGATCTCGTCATAGGAGGTGATCTGCCGGATCAGTTTGTTCTGGAACACCTGCAGCCTGGCACCTAATCCGATGATGACACCGGAGCGCACCGTGTCGCTGGCCTGCTTATAGATGCAGTAAGGTACCTTTGCCGGATGGGATACCGGAAGCAGGTCAAACAGGCTGTTCAGTTCTCTCTCGGAACTCATAGTCAGCAGCTTGTACACCTGCCCGATATTTTTGGCTTCCGGCGGAAAACCCTGATCCACGTACAGAACCAGGGCTTTTAACAAGTTCATTTCCGCATTATCCCAGAAGTGATCCCCTTTGGCAGAGCCGGTATTCTGGATGATGACATCGGCAAAGACCTGAGCCATCGTCTCAGAACCGTTGATCTCCATGAGACAGTTCCAGCTGTCGGAGTTTTCCGGGTTGACCAGGTTGAAGCATTTGACAGTATAGCCTTCCTTCTCCAGATACACGGACATACTTTCATACAGTTCGGATTTCGGATCAGTGATGATCAGGCTTTCTCCCGGCCCGTCAATCCCACGGGCAACACTCTGGAAAATGGCATTTCGGACATAGGCACGGCTCTTCATGGAGCCGCTGGAGCCGTAGACTGCCACATTCCGATTCATATAGGTGTGGTAGGGCAGGCAGACAGCCTTGCCATTCAGCTTGCCTAAGATGGTGCCTTTGCTCTTCTTTACATCAGAGGTCAGCTCCAGGACTTTATGCATTTCCTCCGGCGTCATGAAACCGGAGGTGCCGTAGGTGCCTTTGGTCGAGTAGTTCAGGTTCCGTTCCCGGTCTGGGACTTCGCCGTTGCGGTCATAGCCCATCCGCATGAGCAGGAAGATCAGCAGCCCAAACACCACAAGGCAGATCCCGATCCCGTACAGGTTATACGGAAAATCAGTGACTGCCTGGAAACAGGCTGCCGGATGCGGGGATGGCATCGGTGGGGAACTGCCATTGCCCGGCGTGTTACCGGCGGCAGTCCAGATGCGATAGTTTCGGATAAACTGAGCGATATAGCCGCCTGCATATAAGGTGCAGAGGCTGATGGGAAGCAGATAAATGAGCTTCCACCATTTACGGTTCATGCAAAAACCCCTTTCTAAACTTAGAGAGGTCAATACTGGAGAACCGAATGTCGGCGGTCAGATATCGTTTCAAACAGGGGATTTGGAAATCAAAGCAGATCATCACCCCCTTTCTGCCGTATACATTCAGCCCGGTATTGAATCGGTTAATTCGGTGCAAGTCAAAATCATATGCAAGAACCGCAGGGCTCCCGGAAGCGTCCACCCCGTCATGGTCGATGGGAAGGTCTGACTGCCGGGAACCTAAATCGGATAATAGTAACTGGTCAAGTTGTTTCATGAGCCGTGGCCGGACCAGCAGTTTTAATAGTGTCTCACTTTCCGGTGTATTGGGAAGGTAGTGAAAATGTTCATAGGATGTATCCGCTACAAACAGACTCTTTTTGTACCCGCCGGTGCTGGTCAGGAGCTGATATGCGGTGTCCATGTCCTTCCCAGTCAGGATCGCCCGGACTTTCGGGTGTCCCGTATAGGGAAAGTCCTGCAGGTAATGCTGCAGGAAGGCGTTCAGCCGTACCTCTGTCCGGTATTCCCACTTGAGTACATGGTCGCCGGTGTTATACAGTGCATAGGCACAGTGGGGAGCAAGCAGCACACCCATGCTCCGGGAATTTCTGATCTTGGTTGCCTCTGGACCGATGTGCTTAAACTCCCGTGATGAGTAAAAAAGTGGCAGGTTCCCCATAGAAAGGATCCCGGCTTCGCGGCCTTCCCTGAAAATATCCGGTTTCTGGTCAGCAAAGAACGGGATGCCGGCGCTTAGGAGAGTCAGATAGGTTTCTGCTTTCTGGTACAGACGCAGCCGACGAGTTACTTCGCTTCGGACCTGATTGGTTTCGCTATTCCCGGAGAGGAAGTCACGGAAACGCTCCGGATTTTGAGCAAGGAGCATCTGTTTGGCCCGTCCGGTCAGGCGGTAGCCCCGTAAATGATCCCGATAGTGAGTCCGCAATAGTTTTTGTGCCTTTAGCTCTGTAATGAGCTTTTCTCCATAAGATGCGCTCGGGATCAGACGGGTAAGCTGGTCAGCAGGAAATTCCCCACAAAGAGCGACCATTTCCAGGAGCCTGTATTTCTGGGAGGTAGAAGGATACAAAATCGGTCACCCCTCCTTCCGGTAGTTACCCATGTAAGTCTGTACTTGGGTAAAAAGTTGTGCTTCCCGGCAAACAAAAAAGCAGGGTTTTCCTGCTTTCAAAGGATATTTTACCAATGTCGGATAAAATGACGGAAAAATCATGAAATTTCCGATATGGTTTCAATCTCGTTTTTTCGTCCTTTCAACCACTGGGGAAACCGGGACTTTCCCATCACATAGATTACTGTATGATCCGTATCTCCCAGCTCGGTGGTGTGGTAGGAGTCGCAGTACAGCCCGCTGTCATCCACCATGATATAGGTGGCAATCGTGTCCAGAAGCTGTTTGAACTCCAGGTTATCGTAATCCCGTACCCGGTCAAACGGGCCGTTCCGGTCATAGATCTGGCTGAAGCAGACCACACATTCCCGGTACAGGGGAAGAGAGTGGACAGTCAGGTAGTTCTGCAGCGCATAGTTCAGCGGCTCATGGAGAAAGGCGGCGTTGACGTGCTGCTTTCTTTTGGGAAGCAGGCCCGGAAGCGTAATGGAGATAAGATCTTCGTCCTGGCAGATCTCAATCCCTTGGGCATCTGCCGCCTCCTTCAAATATCCGCCCCGTTTTTCCGGGGCTGCCAGGCAGACCAGGTTGCGCATCTGGCAGGCAATCCGCTCGGCACGCAGCGCAGCGTTCATACTCAGATCCCCGTAGTTTTCCGGATATGCACGAATATCTGTGGTTTTCAGGGCAAAAACCGTGTTGTTGAGTTTCTGGATCTCTCCTTCCAGCTTCGCAAGCCGTTCATAGAGTATTTTCTGGTTTGAAATGGTGTATTACCTCCTTCCGTAGTAGCTGACAGAGCCGGAGTCATTCACGACACAGAAAGCAAGCACTCCTTCAATCGAGAGTTTCGCCGCCTGCTGGATATTTTCCAGTACCACAAGACGCAGCACGTCGTGGCGGGGAATGGATTTCATCACATGATCCACCAAAATTTCCTGTTCCAGCGGCACATAGAGGATTTCATATTCCTCATTCTCTGAAAAGAAGTGAAGTTTAACAGGAAAATCCCCGCTGGTATGGAATACGATGGGCTTTTCAAAATCCAGTAAAACCCAGAAGGCGGCAATCGTGCCTCGATCCGGGTTTTTGGCAGCCTCCGGGCTGTCACATAACAGGCCGGCTTCCTTATCATGATAAATCCTTCCCTGCTTGACCAGGCTGGTGATCAGCGACTTGATGGAGTCCTGGTTACCAAACATCTTCATTACCTGCTCATACTTGAGGGCATGGTAGGTGGTTAGGAAGCGCAGGAGCTTTTCTCCTTCCCTGTGGTATATCTGATCTCTTGTTTTCATGCCGGATTTCCTCCGTTCAGTAGAATGTGCGTGTGCTGTACGTAGAGTATACGTAGAAATATCTACTTATTATATACGTAGGCTGTACGTACAGCAGTCAGCGTTGATTTATGGGTACAAAAAAAGCACCGCCGAGGGTGCTGTAAAAAGAAAACTATAAGCAATACCTATTGTAGCATGGGTAAATTTACCCTGCAATCGCAGAACCGGGACAATCCTGTGCCGGAGGTGTGCCACTTCCTACTCCGGGAAGAATTTATTCAGGGTGTCTATGGTTTCCTTTGCCGTATAGCCCCAGAGGATGCTGCTCAGAGCTTCTATCGCCAGGTGGCGTTTCCGGTAGTAAGTACGGTAGGAGATATTGGGAATGTGCTGCTCCAGCTTTTCCAGGATTTCTTCCGTGTTCTTCAGCTGCTGCGGCGAGAGAAAGGCATAGTAGAGGATCCAGTAATACTGCTCCCCGTATTTGTGGTTATTCCGCAGAAGATCTACGGAAGACTCCAGCAGCTTCAGCATCCGGTTGCTCCGCTCAATGCTTTTGGCACGTTCCGCAATATCACTTCCTGCCAGGTCTGCCCCAGCTGCATAAATGGAATCCAGGAACTCATCAATGCTGGAACCGTACTGCACCTTGAATTGGTTCTCCATCTGGTGAACGACCACTTTCAGGCTGTATGTGGCATCCCGGTAACGGCGAAGGAACTGGTACGTATCATGAAACCGGGGATTTTCTTCCGGTGTTGAAAAGTCCTGTCCTTTACGCTTCGGCATACAGATCCCCTCCTTCCTGACTTCCGGCTTCCGCATTATCCGGTATTTGCGGGGGAAGATCCGGCAGTAAGATTTCCGGCGGTTCCATTCTGTGCATCCTCTTAGCTCGCTGGCGAATCCTGCCCTCTTTCGGAAGGGCAGGATTCGCCAGTACGGTTCGGCTCTGCTGTCCACCCTTCTTCTCAGGCTCCAGCTTTGCAGACTCCGGCCTGGGTTCTATGGTCAGCTCAAACCGGTAGTTTGCGGCTCCAAAGGGGCAGATAATATTTAGACCAATTACAGGTATACTATCCTTGCAGTCTGATAAAGGAGATAATATATACCTGGTCCGGGGGCAGTGACAGCAGGAAATCCCTTGTGTATCCAGGAGTTTGGCGACTTTTTTGACCATGTAGCGGATGTGCGAAATTGGAACGCAGGGAATGGGATTTGAAACAGTGATCTGCGCATCCGTCACCGTTTCTGATACGCACACAGTCTCTGGTTCTGCGGTTTCCTCTTCAGGTGTCTCTTTTGGAATGTAAATTGGCAGTTTCATTTTCATGGCGATCTCCTCCTTGTCAATCAGTACGTCGCTGATGTTAAACATAATGGAAAGGTAATTGTTCAGGTAAATCATGCTTCCGTGATTTCCACGGAAGGATACCAGGGTGATCAGGTTCATCTTCTCTAGTTTTTTCAAAAGCCTGGAGACAGTAGGTTTGGAATGTCCCCACCGTTCTCCCAGCGTCTGGAAGCTGGTCAGGGGGGATCCGGTATTATTCCGATAGTAGACGACAGGCCCGGTGTCGGAGCAAAGGACGGACGGATCATTGTAGACTGCATGGATCCAGAGATCCAGAAGAATGTCCATTTCCGAGCATTTGCCTGTCTGGATCAGCTTGTGGGCTTTTCCGATAGGAAAAAAGAAAAAGCCGGTATCCTTTTTGCAGGGATAATTGTATTTCAGGGCAGTATTATCATCCTGCCAGTCAGTAATCCGGAATTTGACCAGGCGGTTTTTCTCCAGCAGGGAATAGGTAATGCAGCTTTCCTCCTGGAGATGCTTCAGGATGGAAATGGCCTGATGCTGAAACCGGCAGCGAAACCAATCCTGCAGTTCTGAAATGCTGCAGATCCATTCGCCCGGTGAGAGCGTATAAGTTAGCTGCTCCATGCGCCGGATGGAAGTGCTGTAATTGGCGTAGGAGCAGAGAACCAGATACCAGAAAAGAAAAGAGCCTCCGGTGGTTCGGATGCTCCTGTCATTTAATAAGGTCTGTATGAAGTTGCGGTAGATCCGGCAGCGTGGAAAATCTACGATTTGTTTGAGTTCTAATTGGTATTCCATAAGTAAGCCTCCTAATAAAAAGGGCTGACAACGAATGTCAGCCTGTCAAAATGATATGATTTGTCAGTAGGTATTGAGAGAGTGCAGAAGCCAGTTGGGTTCCTCTGGTCTGACACACCCCATTGCATTTTTATTGCATTTTTAAATTTTGTTTTATTGTTTTATAGCGCTTTATAATCGCTAAAACCCTTGTAAATAAGCCAATCTTTGTTTATATCGCTTACCGTCTGTCTGGGTATTCCATAAGTAAGCCTCTCTTTCTGAAATAAAATAGAGGCAGCATGATGATGCTGCCTCTAGCCAATCGTTCGGTTGAATGTCACCTTTTTTCTATTAATTCTGGATGTGAGGATATCCTGCCAATATCCCTCCATCATCCCTTTTGCATCGAAAAAGCCTTGCCAAAGTCAAAATCTTGATTTATACTGAATTTGCAAGAAATTTATCATTCAGGCTGTTTCGAGCCGGTAAAAAATCCCCATTTTTCGGGACTCTAAGTTCCATTTCGTACCAAGACGTTCTGGGAAAATCGGTTGGCACTAAATGACTTAAAATCCCGTGGGTAGTGATACCCGTACCGGTTCGATTCCGGTCTGCGGCATTGATTAAAAGCAGGAGGAACGCTGAATTTACAGCGTTTCTCTTATTTTTTTACTTCAAAAAGTTTGAAACACCTTTGAACACTTTTTCTTGTGTCTTAAATTTATTTAAACTATACGGGATAGGAGTTAAGTTAATTGAATATATATAACGGAATTTTGTATTAAGAGCAGACAACACAAAATATTTCGTATAAGTATTTAATCTAGAATATGAGCAATGGAGGAACCTATAGTATCTATGTTGATCCGAATCCCACAATTTAACCTTTCAATAAGATTGACAATATAGAACAGAAAATCATTACCGGTAAAATGGAAATATCTAAAGCAGATTTTCCTTGCCTGCAGAGGATAGAAAACATAAATACAGTATGCTAAAATGAAAGTAACAAACCAGAAACTGAGGAGATAAAGAATGTTTGTCAGAGGATATCAGATGTCGGACTGTAAAGAAATTACAGAGCTGTTTTATAATACGGTTCATACAATAAATGCGAAAGATTATACAAAAGAACAATTAGATGTGTGGGCAACAGGTCAAGCGGATTTAGAAAAATGGAATCAGTCACTTCAAGAGCACTATAGTATAGTTGCTATAGATAACAAAATCATCGTAGGCTTTGGCGACATAGATAAAGACGGTTATCTTGACCGCTTGTTTGTTCATTCTAATTATCAAGGAAAAGGGGTTGCAACAGCTATTTGTAACCAACTGGAACAAGCGGTTGATGGAAAAATTACAACTTATGCTTCTATTACAGCAAAACCATTTTTTGAAAAACGAGGGTATAAAGTTGTAAAGGAACGACAGGTAGAACGACAAGGAATTTTTCTTACAAATTATGTGATGATAAAGGAACAATAAATCTTGAATTTATAAATCGAAAAGGGAATTTATGAAAAAAATTAGTTTATTTATTGCAATGAGCCTTGACGGATATATTGCAGACAGCAAAGGCAGTGTTGAGTGGCTGACTGGACAGGGCAATGATGAGGATAATATTGATTCATATTCTGAATTTGTGAAAGACATAGATACCGTTGTAATGGGTTGGAATACTTATCATCAAATTGTTACAGAGCTTTCACCAGAAGATTGGGTTTATGACGATTTTACAACCTATGTTATGACACACAAGCAAAAAAAGTCTTCCGACAAAATCCATTTTGTCAACAAAAACCCAGTTGAACTGATAAAAGAGCTACGAAAAGAAAACGGAAACGGAATTTGGATATGTGGCGGTGCAAACTTAATCCAACAGTTGGTTAGAGCAGATATAATAGATTGTTATTATATAACCGTCATTCCAACAATTTTAGGATCAGGTATTCGACTTTTTGAAAAAGCTGACCATGAAATTAAGTTGAGGCTGCTAAAAACACAGTCATATAATGGCATGATGGATTTAATCTATGCAAAAAGATAAATCCCAGTTTGCGAGGTAAAGCGTATGGAAAAATTGATAGCAATGGTGATCTGTACAATTCTTGTAGTTGCATTGGTTGGCTGTAGTACTTCAAAGGATGGGAATTATCCTGCAACAATAATGGTAAATGGAACAAATTTCTATTCAACCAACAATGCGGTTGCTGTTGAAGTGGATGATAGTGTTATTCAATACACAACTTCCTATGCGGAGAATGGTGTTCCTAAAAAGGATGGAGAAGCAAATTTTAATAAAGATACCGGAACGCCATACGCAATTCTTGAAGATGGTATGGTAGTAGTGCTTATTGATAATGAATGGATAGAGTTCAAAGCAAAGTAAGCAGAAAAGTTCTAGTTTAATTGAAAAAATTTGAATGTGAGAGGTGCATATAAGTGAAACCGAAGAAAGCCAGAAAACTCATTTATTTTCTGTACATTATTGGATTTATTTTAATACTACTTAGCTACAAGAGTATAATGTTTTTGCCAATTGGTGTGATTGTAGCAGGTTCGTCTGTTGTGCCTAATTTACTTTTTTACAAGTGTCCGCATTGCGGAAAACATCTTGGAAGTAATGGTGGTGATTTTTGTCAATACTGCGGAAAGAGTATTGATAATTAAAGTCCAGTTAGTGTTGAGATGAAAAGAGCTATCTAAATAGGTTTGGAGTTAGGAGATGATGTCAAGCAATTCCCTATATTACTTCCGGGGCAAGTGAAACTATTAAGCTTGAAAAGGGTAAGTGGTATCGTGTTGAAACAGGAAAAGATCTTACAATGAGTATGGTAAATGTTCGTATAGAATAATAAATGTCAATAGAAATTCGTTCTTCGGTTTTTTATATTGTATACTATATAAAATTGCATTATATTACTATAGTAATCAAGTAAATTAGATTTTAAGGAGCGATAACTTTTTATAACAGGTAGGTTGTGAATGGAGGAAATCTGTATGATTATCGAAGGTAATGAAAAAGAAATAGAGGCAATGGAACAATTTCACAAAGGAAACCGACAGGAAGGACTGCGGTTACAAGAAAAATTCGCAGCTGCATTCAGAGAGGAATATAAAGATAAAGATCATTGTCCTTGCAAGAAAGCCTGCCGCTATCATGGAAATTGTAAAGAGTGTGTTGCGATACATAGAGCACATCAAGAACATGTACCAAATTGTATGAGACCTATTATTAATGCAAAGATAAAGCTGTTATCTGAATTAACAGAGCATACGATCGCAGAGGAAATCGAAGCTCCGCATGAGATACTTTTTTCAGATTTAGGGTAACAGATTTTATAACAGTAGCGGGTGAAGCAAATCCCCCTGCTTTAGCTGTGGGGAGTGTCAAAACAGCAGTGAGAGAAAATAGAA
>OGYS01000049.1_pt1 | contig 64464 bp, 44 predicted proteins | sample 1576611 | NCBI WGS metagenome assembly OGYS01 (sample SAMEA3541571, study PRJEB24748) | human gut metagenome | biome: human gut; feature: human-associated habitat; material: faeces | place: China | collected 2012
GGCTGCTCGGGCGGTACGGCGTCTCCTCGGTGAACTTCGCCGGGTCGTCGAGCGCAAGGTCGCCGTAGACCTCGTCGGTGGAGACGTGGTGGTAGCGGACGCCGTATTTGCGGACGGCCTCCAGCAGGCGGAAGGTTCCCTCGACGTTGGTGCGAAGGAACGGCTCGGGGTCGGCGATGGAGTTGTCGTTGTGGGACTCCGCGGCATAGTGGACGATTGCGTCGTGGCCCGGCACGATCTTATCGAGCAGCGCGGCGTCGCAGATGTCGCCCACGACGAGCTCCACGCGGTCGGAGGGCAGCCCGGAGATGTTCTCGGGGTTGCCGGCGTAGGTCAGCTTGTCCAGGACGGTGACGTGGACGTCCGGGTGGTTGTCCACGACGTAGTGCACGAAGTTGATGCCGATGAAGCCGCAGCCGCCCGTGACGATGATGTTCCTGGGCTCAAAAATCTCAGACATTATTCACCTTATTTACACAGCCCGCTGCTCAAGGCACCTTACAAGCTGTTCCTCAGAATGAACAAACTCGAACGGTTCGTACTCTCCATATGCAGAAGGACGACTGATGGTAACGAGTTAGAGGTCAGAGGCGCCAAAGCGCACCTGCACCCTTCACATCTATCTCGACAAGTTCCACGCCTGGTTTAATGGCCATGAGAATCAATAACTGAATCTAAAATCAATTGTTGCGGATCTTGGCAGACTTGACACTTAGAAATGTTCACTACGCACCGGCTCAGCGTCGGCGATATCGACATGTGGAATCTACAAAACAGTCTCACCGAGCAGATTTTATACACCTTGATTAACGCGAAGGCCGATCAGTTCTACGGCGAGGGCGCTAACAGCAGGAACGGATACCATGACCGCACGATCGAGATATGCACGCGGTCACTCAATCTGAGGATGCCGAAACTCAGGACCAAGCGCTTCTTCCCGGAGAACGTCCTCGAGGCTACCAGCGCAAGGAAGGGGCACTCGTCGTAATCGCGGCCATTGTGTACGTCGTCAGTATCAAGTTGAGGCAAAAAAACCAAACAAAACAATAAACAGACGGCTAGTCCCTAGCCGTAGCAAAAGCAGAGCAGAGCTTATCTGCCGAGTTAGCCCATGTATGCCCAAGCTCAACCAATTCCTGAATTGATTTTGATTGCTTGTTTAATACCGATCGGCTAGATGCCATCTGATACACAGCCATCTCAACCGACTCCGCACTCATCGATTTAATAATTGTCCCATAATCGCTACTCGGAATAAGCTCACGTGCCCCCCCGACGTCAGTAACAACAGCAGGACACCCGCATGCAGCTGCTTCTAGCAGTATTGTTGAAAATCCCTCAGAACGAGTTGGGAGACAAAGTAGATTGGACTGTTGAAGAAGAGCGGAGACATCAGATGCAGACAGACGTCCCACCCAGTGAAGCGACTCTCCCTGAGCCAGCTCAACCGCAGAAGTCATTGGTCCATCGCCCGCCAGGACAAAATGGACCCCGAGTTTATTAAGTCGATAGCTTTTCGAAGTGTCAATGATAGACTTGATTCCTTTTTCCGGAATAAATCGACCAACATAGGAAACTATAAGTGGGTCTTCGCTTAATCCAAGTTCATTTCTAAAATCGCGACCTGAAGACATGTTACGGTATTTCTCTGCATCAATTGCATTAGGGATGACGCCTTTGGCAGTAATCCCAAAATGACGAAGCCATTCAGCGCTTTTTTCAGATACACCGTAGTATGCTGGCTTATATCTTTTGCCCCTTAATGTAATAGCATGCTCATAAATGCGTACGAAAGGGTCAAGATACGGACTACTGAATGAAAGATGAGCTGATCCGTGATCAAGAACGACAGGCGTTAGACCTTTTCTTCGCGCATACTTCATGCCCATAATTGAATGAAGATAGAACCGCGCATTTATCAAAACGCCGTCAACATCTTGGGATTCAAGCCATTTCCATAGATTACGGTTCTTCTCGTCATGCTTAGCAACTGGAAAGCGACCATCAACGAATGGAAAACAAGACAAGCGAAGGACCTTAACACCGCAATCGGTCTCAATGTCTATTCCAATTGAATTGGTATCGTTTGTAACAACAATTACCCTAGCACCCTTTTCCGTAAGGGCGTATGCCATATTACGCGTAAAGCTCTCAATTCCGCCCACATGAGGCGGATATTGAGCTGAAAAAATCACATATGTCAGCGCCATCTAATTTCCAGACTCCCAAATTTGCCCATCACCGAAATCAATTAGCAATGGTAAGTGTGTATGGCGATCCTCGGGAGCCGGGATACTCTTCCAGTCACCGTACATTGTTGTAAGGTAGCGCTCCGTGCATCTCGGAACGGGATATGATCTACCTTCAAACTTTGCCCGACAAGTCGGAAGAATATCATCGACTGGAACGGGAGCCATATTAGGCCAGGCAAGCGTCAGGCACTCATTGCTAATTTGTCCAACGTTATCATCGCCAATAGCGTTATCAAATCTGTCCTGATATTGGCGAGGATCCTTACAACGCATCCTTTCAATACCATGGAGCAAAACACAGACTGCCTTTTCGATTTCACCAAGCATGCCCTTATGCGGAACAGAAATACTCCCTGAATGGTATAGATAAGAAAGCCGTTGAGCGGAAGAAGCAGTTTTTATCTGTCGAGAACGCAAATTAGCATCAACATACAAATAATCGTAAGGAAATACATCTACGAAAATACCCATCGCAGATCCGGCGTCTCTTCCTTCTTGATTTTCAAACCTAGTACCGTCCATGTAAACTTTTGAAAACATAGCCGCGTAGCAATCTGTATTTTGTGAGTTATGAAGGGAAAACCCAGGCTGAAGCTCCTTAGGTGCAAGTTCACAAAAACGCTCATAATCTGAACGCATCATGCCGATATCAATATCATCATCCCAAGGAATAAAACCATTATGTCGCATGGCACCAAGGCAGGTTCCCCCGTCGAGCCACCAGTTGATATCAAATTTAGCACAAAGAGACGCGATCGCGTCTAATATTTTAAGTTCAGCCGCCTGTAAGTGCGACAATGCCTCAGAATCATTCATTTTAGAAAACCCATTCCAATTAACTATCTTGAGTATCAGCAGTGCTCTTGCGAACAGATCTATAGAGAAAGCCAAGTAAGATTGTGCAGGTCACAAAATAGCTAATAATAACTACATAGCTGGCACCATTTAATCCCGTTTGCGGAATCAAAACCCAAGACAAAGGGAACGAGACCAAACAACCGATGGTATTTCCAATAAAGCAACCAGACATATCACGAATACTAATTAGAAGGTCACTTAAAAATGCTACTAATGCTGTAAAAGCAGAGCTAAATAGGCCTGCATAAATTAAATAATCATAGCGAGAGATTGTGCCTCCGAAAACCATGCGGAGCAAATCGTTCCCAAAGAAAACGAAAACGCCAGCACACACCGCAAACAAGGCAAACATAGACAAAGCAACGGTAAAAACAAGTCGAAAAAAGCCCTGGACGTCTTTAGCCTCAAATCGTTCGGCAAATGACCCCAGAAGAGGGGCATAAACATATGAAGCGCAAGCTTGAATGATCACGATCGGCGTACAGACAGTCGCATAAATGCCAAGCGATGAGGAACCATAACACTCCCCTAAGAACTGACGAGAATATGTAACGACTACTGAACAGAGAGACATGCCGACTACGGCGGGCAGACATGACTGAAATAAATGTTTACTAGTCGAAAGATTAAAAGAAGGCAATACGTTCGTAAATCGAGATGCAATTTTATAGTCATAAATAATCACGGGATAGGTGGCAACTACCATGCCAAGCAATGCAATATCTAAGCTATCAAAAAATCCCAATCCAATAATAAAGGCAACAAGAAATAGGGTTGCTCGAATAATCATCGAGATACCGCAGTAGTCCATCCTTTGATGTTGCTGATCGACCCCGTGCAGCACATCAATAAAAACATCTCCAGCGCGAAAGGCCAGATAAAGCAATATAGCAATAAAACTATCTCTTGAACAAGTGAAGCACATATATATTAATGTAATTGCAAAGCCCAAGACGATGGTAACAATTCTAAAACCAACGTATTGCCTAGCCGATACCTTTTCATGAATGTCGGACACTTGGTATGATCTAATTCTAAAAAGACCAATTTGCGAAAAAATATTTGATACTGACATCGCCACTGAAAGCAATCCAGCGGCTCCGTAGGTACTAGAAAGCCTTGCTACAACAACGGTAATAAGCCATTGGCAGCCTGAATAGTATAAAGAACCGATAGAGTTCCATAGCATGTTTGACTTAAGTGACTTTTCTTTCAAGTGATCCTCTTACCCAAATTAACAACGCGCACCATTGAGACACATTGTATTTACTCTAGACAAAAATAATATCTATAGTCCAAAGCAACAAACAATCGCGTAAATGCCGCGTATCGAATGTAACATTAGTTACCCTATCGACATGAACACCCTTTTATCAGTCTAATTAATAGTCTTCGTTAATACGTAACAACCTTCGTTCCATAAGGAATATTATCGTAAATCCATTTTGCGTTCTGAATCTCAAGACGCACGCATCCGGCAGAGGACGGAACCCCCATCGTAGGATCCATCACGCGATTGCTGTTGACATAGTAGGGCGAAGAATGGAATAGGTAATCACCATAGAACTGCGTGTAGTAATAGCAAGTATATCCATGCCCAAAGGAGTATCCCTTACCGTAGACTTGATACTCCCCTATCACCGTAGGCGTGCTAGCTTTTCCCGTCGAACATACATATCGACGGTTTAAGGACCAGTTATTCCAGGATCCAGTGTAAATACTCGTAACGCAACGTGATGTATCGACAAGTATCAGCCAATTTGTATTGCTTGAATAACTTTGAGCCTTAGCATCCATATAGTCTGACACCCACGCGCCGTTGGCCATGAAGTAATTCCAGGATCCGTCCACAACGCGCCAGCCAGTAGCCATGGCGCCACTAGCGTCAAGCCAATACCAGGTACCCCCCAGGTTAAGCCAACCTGTTTGCATATAACCAGACGAATTCAAGTAATACCAAGATCCGTTAACGGAAACCCAGCCGGTTTTCATAACGTAGGTAGATGGGTCCAAATAGAACCAGGAGCCATCCTTGTACAGCCAGCCAGATCGTGCATAGCCAGCGGTCTCATCAAAGAAGTACCATTTTCCGTTAACGTTCTTCCATCCAGCGCAGGGGGAGCCATCGGTTGGATCAGCATAGAACTTGCACCCTCCAAGCGTCACAAACCCGTGAGCTTCGGCTAATTCACCATCACCGTTTGTTGTAAATAGCTTTCCACTACGCAACGCTCCACACAATGAGCAATCAGAACCAGCAAAAGCCTTAGACGGCTCATCCTGGACCGAGCCCTGGACATCTACCCATTCACGACAAGCAACAGCGCCTGAAGCTTTTGCATAATAGCTTTTCCCATTTACAGAAAAATGACCTAGCAGCATTTTACCGTCGGCGGCAGGATCGAGATAATAGTATTGGCTATTGTCCTTCAGCCATCCCGCCTTTACAATGCCCGACGCATGAGAAGGCTCAGCGTAATACCAGTCTCCATCGCTCATAAACCAGCCGAGTGACAGCGCCCCCGTTGAAGAAAAATGATATTGATTGGATCCGATGACAAAAAAGCCGGTAGCCATTCTATTGTCATTTGCGACATCGAGCCAATACCAAACGCCATTCACCAAACGCCAGCCCGATGCAAGTGCGCCGGAACCGTCAGCGTAATACCAGTCCGTCCCATCAAACGCCCAACCAACAGCCATTGCGCCGGAATCCGATAAATAGTAACGAGACGAACCGACAGAAACGATTCCTCTAGACATAACACCATCATTGGCGGGATCAAGCCAATACCAGTTATTGCCAGTTTGAAGCCAGCCGGTTAAGACTTCACCATTGCTACCCCAATACCATAAACCGTTATCAAGGCACCATCCATTAATCAATCCATAGGTTCCAAGAAGATAAGGGTGCCCATCAATAACACGTCGACCAGTAGCCATAGAACAGCTGTTAAGGGAGTCAAACCAGTACCATTGGTCTCCAATAAACTGCCAGCCACTTGCCAAAGCGCCTGACGGACCCGCGTAATACCACTTATTTTCAGTAAAAATCCAGCCGCAGCTCATTGCGCCGTCACGAGCGGGGTCCAAGTAGTACAGCGAGTCGTCAATATTCTGCATTCCGGTCAAACGACAGCCATCTAGATAGTAATACCAGGACAAACCGTTCCATTGCCATCCAGATAGTTGTTCTGTAGTCGACGGGTCATGGCTTTCGACAACCTGTAGGCTCGAATCTTCCGTTGTTTTGTCGGCACAATCGCTGGAGTCTTGAGAGCAACCGCCACCGACCAATGCTCCCGGCCCTCCTGTCGAGTCGCGCTCTACGACACCGTTATCCGCCCCCTCTTCCACGGCATAAGCAGTGCAAGAAAATGCGGGGGCTGTAACTGAGAGTAAGGCGGAAAATAGCATCAAGCCAATTACTCGCCAGCAAATTCGATGATCAATCCGAGCATTCATTTCAGGCCCCCAACCGGTACCGACTGTCTTGCAGGGAATCTATTAAATAAACGGACGAGCTGCGCCGATTACATTTCCCCTTGCGCCAATAGGATGAATTCCGACACCTTGATGAGGCCAGGAATCAATCATCAAGCCGCCGCCAAGTGCAATTGCGATATGCCCGCGATAATAAATCACATCGCCACGCTGAATTGAGTTCGTGCTCACGGGCATAAAGATATTGCTTCGATACCAATTCATGGAATTGTAGGTTTGGCTTGGATCCCAGCGATGGTTATAAGGGTTGTAAACACCCATATCCATGCCAGTAGCATAAAGGCACTGCAAGACAAAACCAGAGCAATCAACAGCTCCACCGGGAGCGGTAGACCAAGGCTCAATATATTGCGTACCAATATACTCATAGGCGCGCTGGATAAAGGCGTTCACGCAATCTTCCCGCGTTGCTTCGACAGAAATGCGAGAAGGGGTCACATAGGTAAAGTATCCGGTGCAATAGCTAGGCAGCCGAACAGTCCAAGAACTGACCTGAGGATACTGGGATGGATTTTGCCAGCCAACTTTGTCGCACTGGCCATCGCTCCAGAAAATTCGACGAACGCCATCGATGGTCCTTGCGCCCGTTGCCATAGCGCCGCTGCCGTCTAACCAATACCACTTACCCGAATCTTTAAGCCAGCCAACATGCATACTTCCATTGGACTCAAGGTAATACCATGTTCCATTCAGGCATTTCCAACCAGTTGCCATTTTTCCGTCAGCGTTTAGGTAATACCATGCACCGCCAGTAAAAACCCATCCGGTCTTCATCACGCCAGATTCGGCATCAAGCCAATACCAATCGCCGTCAATCTGCAGCCATCCACGATGAATGGCACCCGTTCCGGGCTCAGCGTAAAACCTTAGATTTGCGACATCAACCCAGCCGGAAGCAACCTGCCAACCATCAGCTCCAGCGATTTTTAGGATAGTGCCGTTTTCGCGAATCACATTCTTGCAAAGATATCCATTATCATCGGCGTATCTTTGATCGCCGTCATTAACGGTAACCCAGCTTGAAACCACAAGCCTACCGCTCTGGTTTGCAAAACAATCGTTGCCGCCCACCTCAAATAAGCCCGTTTTCATGAGATGGCTAACAGGGTCCAGGTAATACCAGCTCGTGCCCTCTTTATACCAGCCAGAAATTAGTGCACCAGATCGGGAGGCGAAATACCAGCCGTCCTCGACCTGAGCCCAACCAACAGCCATAGCCCCGTTAGGCTTTAAATAATAAGCTGCATTGCCAAGGTCTAAATACCCAACGGACATCTTACCATCGGAGGCTGGGTCGAGATAATACCAAGCGCCGTTAACGAGTTTCCAGCCAGTGGCCGCAATACCGTTAGAGCAGTAATACCAATCTGCTCCGTCTTTGTACCATCCATTTGCGAGGCCATAGTCACCAAAAATGTAGGTTCTTCCATCAATCTTTTGACGACCCTTAAACATGATGAACGTCTGTGGGTCAAAATAATAGCGAGCCCCACCTATCGTTTGCCATGACGAAGCAAGGGCACCCGATGAATAAGCCCAGTACCAATTCCCGTCAACGAGAATCCAGCCGGTTTTCATAGCACCAGTGGCATCTAAATAGTATTTCCCGCTCCCGAGGTCGACAAAACCAACCTGCATTATATGGGTGACAGGATCCAGGTAATACCATGTGCCGTCTTGATAAAACCAATCAGCAGCTAAATCGCCTCCAGCATTGGCATAAAACCAATTTCCATCTGAGTTACGTAGCCAGCAGTTCTGATATAGCGCGCCAAAAGGCGTTGCGGCATTGCCGTCATTCGCATAAAACGAAGCAGTCGATCCGCCAGCATCGGTCACATTGAAATATCCTGTCTGCATTGCACCATCATTGGCTGGATCAAGCCAATACCAATAGCCCCCGCTTTGCAGCCAGCCAGTTTGGTGTTTACCGTTTTTTCCGTAATACCAAACTCCAGACGACTCATCCCGTTGCCAGCCATCTTTTATGACGGAAGAAATATCAGGTTGCAAATCATCGGAAACCACAGAAGAAAAAACCGCTTTTGACTCAATACTCTGAGCCTCAACGGAATCCTGTGCAAGCGCGACATTCGCACTCAAGGGCAAGCAGCAAGCAGCGATTAATGACGCAGCAGCACAAACAAGCGTGGCCTTCTTTTCGAATCGATACATAAGCGACCCTCCCAGATATCTCGTTTATCTATTTTAATCCACATTCCAAAATTGATTTTCGTTACTGTCTGTTCAGTCTGTGTAGATAAATATATTAAATTGAACATATCGTTCAATCATTCTATTCTCTTCCTAAGTAATGAACATCTTAATTGGAGGCCTGTAGTGGAACTGACCAAGCGTAACTTTACAGTTCTGTACGAATACCTAAAGAACCCATATGCCAGCCAGCGAGAAGTTGCCGAGCGGACTGGCCTTTCACTTGGATCAGTAAACGCAGCAAATAAAGAGCTCAAGAATGAGGGCCTTCTCGAATCGGACAGCCTAACCGACAGCGGTTACGAAGCGCTTCATCCCTATAAGGTTGAAAACGCAGTGATATTGGCTGCAGGGCTTTCGAGCCGCTTTGCTCCCATTTCGTATGAAAAGCCCAAAGGCCTTTTAAAAGTACGTGGTGAGATTCTCATTGAGCGTCAGATTAGGCAGCTGCAAGACGCGGGTATCAGCAATATCACCGTCGTTGTCGGCTATAAAAAAGAGTATTTCTTCTATCTTGAAAGCAAGTTCGGCGTTTCTATTGTCGTCAACAACGAATACGCATCCAAAAATAACCACGCATCGCTTATGTGCGTAAAAGAGCGGCTTGGCAACACCTACATTTGCTCAAGCGATGATTACCTTCTAAACAATCCGTTTGAAGCATATGTTTGGAAAGCATTTTATTCTGCTCAATATGCTGAAGGCGCCACCAAAGAATGGTGCATTCAAACGGGAGCAATGGATAGAATCACCAATGTTACGATTGGCGGTTCCGATGCATGGTATATGCTCGGACATGTTTACTTTGATAAAGCGTTCTCGCTTACGTTTAAGCAGATTCTTGAAACGGAATATAACAAGCCCGAAACAACGGACAAGCTTTGGGAAGATCTGTATATCGAGCACATCAAGGAGCTCGATATGGCGATCAAGAAGTATCCTGAGGGCGAGATCAACGAATTCGATTCTCTTGATGAGCTGCGTGCCTTTGATCCGCATTTTATCGAAAACGTTGACTCCGATATTTTCGATAACATCGAGCAAGTGCTCGGCTGTTCCAAATCAGAGATTCACGACGTTTATCCCCTTAAACAAGGCCTTACGAACCTGTCGTGCCACTTTAGAACCAATGATGGAGAGTACGTTTACCGCCATCCGGGAGTCGGAACCGAACTGCTTATTAACAGAAATGGAGAAGTAGCCGCACTTAAAAAGGCCAAGGAACTCGGCCTTGACGATACGTTTATTCATGAGGACCCAAAGCGCGGTTGGAAAATTTCGAAGTTTGTACCCAACGCAAAGCAGCCTGATCCGCATGATACTGCCCAAATGAAGCGAATGATGCAGATGTGTCGTTCGCTTCACGAGAGCGGTGCAAATGTCGAAACCGAATTTGACTTCTACCTCGAAGCGAAGCGCTACGAATCACTTCTTCTGGAAAAAGGTCCCATCGACATTCCGGGCTACAGGGAAATGGCCGCCGAAATCGATGAATTGGAGCACTTTGTTCAGGCCGACAATGCGCCAAAATGCCTTTGTCACAATGACTTCTTCTACCTCAATTTTCTTATCGATGAAAACGACAAGTACTATCTCATTGACTGGGAATATGCTGGCATGAGCGATTACGCGAACGATTTTGGAACTTGCAGTGTCTGCTGTGAGCTTTCCGAAGACGAAGTCGACCGCGCGCTTGACGCATATTTTGGGCGCAAGGCAACAAACAACGAAGTTGCGCATAACTATGCGCACATTGCCCTTGCTGGATGGTGCTGGTACCTCTGGTCTCTTCTGAAAGAAGCCGAAGGCGATTTCGTGGGCGAATGGCTCTATATCTACTTCAATTACGGTGCCAAATACCTTAAAAAGGCACTGGAGATCTATCGGAAAGGTGAATAACGATGCAATTCGGCTTTTTTAGCGGTCTTCTTTGGGGCCTTGATACAGTCATTCTTGGAATCGGCTTGGCGCTTGCGCCCTATATTGGATCGGCGGAAGCGCTTGCATGCGCCTCCATTGCGGGATCCTTTCTCCATGATGCCTTCTGTGCAATCTGGCTCTTTGGCTACATGGGAGTTAGAGGCAGATTAAAAGACACGCTCGCTGCACTTAAAACTCGTTCGGGCAAGGTCGTCATCGCCGGCGCACTGCTCGGTGGACCTATCGGAATGACCGGCTACGTATTGGCAATTAATAACATTGGAGCTGCCTATACGGCAATCATCTCCGCCTTCTATCCCGCTGTCGGAGCATTCCTTTCTTTCGTGCTGCTGAAGGAGAAAATGGGCAAAGGACAGATTCTTTCCCTTCTCGTTGCTCTTTGCGGCGTAATGACGATGGGCTATCTATCGGCCGGGTCGAGCGAGATTGCAAATGCCCCTCTCGGCTTACTCGGCGCGGTGCTTGCCGTTATCGGATGGGGATCCGAAGCGGTGCTGTGCGCATGGGGAATGAAAGATGATGCCGTTGATGACGAAACGGCTTTGCAAATCCGCGAAACTACAAGTGCGCTTGTTTATGGAGTGCTCGTACTCCCCCTCTTCGGAGCATGGCATTTCACGCTGGGCGCTATCCCGAGCATGCCCACATTGATTATTGCACTCGCCGGACTCGCAGGAACTGCATCCTATCTGTTCTATTACAAGGGCATTGCGGCAATCGGAGCAGCGCGAGCGATGGCTCTAAATATCTCCTATTCGGCATGGTCGGTGGTCTTTGGCCTGATCTTACTTGGAACAATTCCCGACATGGCATCCGTAATCTGCTGCGTTGTAATCGTATGCGGAACAGTTTTGGCAGCCAGTAACTGGGACGAACTATTTGGACGTAATAAGACGGCTTAGCTTGATTAACAATGTAGTAAAAGGGGAGAGCTCGTCGAGCTCTCCCCTTTTAGCATCATGGCTATTCAATTACCACGGCCTGACTATCCATCTGTTGCCACGTGCCGAAGAACACCTGGGCATTTCGCGTAACATTGCCGTTAATCGAATCCGAAAGATAGACAATTCCCTGCTCGTCATCATAGCCTTTAAGGACTACGGCATGATTACCGCCCCACAGGCCATAAGAATGCCCATTATACCAACGTGCAGCATAACGGCCTCCTGGCCAACTTCCCCACTCGGTATTCCACATCTCAACAGGTTGACCACAGGTCAGTCTGTTCTTAATGGAAGAAATTGACGAGAAAGAGACGTCTTTTGCCTGCTTGCCACTTCCAGCAGCACGCAGAAAGTTATTGCCAGCAATAGTAATCGCAGGGGCGACGCATCCCATGAGACCCCCGCTGCTACGCCTTGGGTTGCCATCAAAGGCGGTAACAAAGTTGCCGTTGCTTCCCTTGGGCAAGTAATAATCCGCAATAATCGTCTTACCTAAACCGAAACCATAATAGTTAAGCAAGTTTGTAAGGGCAACCGACTCACAGCCAGTAGGAAGTTCCGGGTACTGCGAATAGCACGGGACATCGACCCAAGCGCCAACCATTGCGCCGGATGAGCTGAACTTGTAGTCAGTAGAGCCGATCCAATACCAACCACTGCTCAGCATTACTCCCCCACGTGCGGCATCAAGGTAATACCATGTGCCCCCAAGGGAAAGCCATCCCGTTTTCATTGTGCCAGAAGCGGAATCTAGCCAGAACCAGTTACCGCCATCGTTAAGCCAGCCGGTCGCCATTCGACCATCCGAGTTAAAGTAATACCAAGACCCAGCTATTTGCTGCCATCCAGTCAGAATTACCCCATCAGCAGAACAATAATATCGAGAACCCTGACTCTCAATCCAGCCAGTTCTAACATTCCCGCCATCGTCAATCAACTGGATTCCCGAATCGGTCATGATGCCTTTAAGGTCAATTGCGCCGCTGGATGACGAATGATACATCCAAGACCCATCACCGTTTGACCAGCAATTAGCCATCATCTTGCCAGAGTTATTAAATATGTATTCACATGATCCAATAGTTTGAACACCCGTAGCCATGGCATGCGTCGAGAGATCGAGCCAGTACCAGGCGCCGTTTAGGTTGAGCCAGCCGGAGGCGAGGGCGCCGGAGCCCGTCGCGTAGTACCAGGTCCCGCCGTCGAGCACCCACCCGGTCGCCATAGCGCCGGAGGCGTCGAACCAGTACGCTGCGCCGTTACACACATGGAGGCCCTTCGCCATGGCGCCGCCCGCCTCGGGATCGAGCCAGTACCAGGAACCGCCGGTGCGAATCCAGCCGGTCGAGGCGATACCGTCAGCGAACCAGTACCAGGAGCCGTCGACGAGGCCCCAGCCGTTAAGGGGGCCGCAGCTGCCGAAGTAGCGGCGGACGCCCTGCGCGTCCGTCTGGTAGCCCGTCAGCATGGCCCCCGTCCGGGCGTCGAAGCAGTAGGGCACGCCGCCGACGGAAACGGGGCCGCGCGCCAGCGCGCCGGAGCCAGTCGCGTAGTACCAGGTCCCGCCGTCGAGGACCCACCCGGTCGCCATCGCGCCGGAGGCGTCGAACCAGTACGCGGAGCCATTGCACTCATGGAGCCCGATGGCCATGGCATGCGTCGAGGGGTCGAGCCAATACCAGGCCCCATTGGTATGGAGCCAGCCAGAATGCAACGAGACCGGATTGACTGAATCCACATAGAACCAGTTGCCGTCAAACAAATTCCAACCCAGATTCCATTTAACGGATTCTTGAGCAGGACCATCATCGATTGAATCTGAAGGAGAAAGAGTCGAGGGGACGGATTGCCGCTCAAAATCAGTAGGGATGGAGGAGCTTATGGGTTCTGCGTTCGCGATATCAACCACACCGGGTCCAGCGAGCAGTAGAGTTGAAAGAATGATTAGGATTAATGTTATTCGCTTTTTCCTTGCCATGTGCAGCCCCCAGTAGTTACCAATTTTTACATAAACATAGTCTACAAATGGATAGCTAAGAGCAATATGTAATTAGAAAAAAGCAATTAAAGAAGAGTGCTAGCCGAGCCAAGCGCCATTACTAGCAAAAGAGTATTTCACCCCATCGATTTCTTGAACACCCGTAGTCATAGCGTGCGTCGAGGGGTCAAGCCAGTACCAGGCGCCGCCGACGTAGGCCCAGCCGGAGGTGAGGGCGCCGGAGCCCGTCGCGTAGTACCATGTGCCGCCGTCGAGGACCCATCCGGTCGCCATCGAGCCGGAGCCGTTGAACCAGTACATGGAGCCGTTGCACCCATGGAGCCCGGTGGCCATGGCGTGCGTCGAGGAGTCGAGCCAGTACCAGGCGCCGTTTAGGTTGAGCCAGCCGGAGGCGAGGGCGCCGGAGCCCGTCGCGTAGTACCAGGTCCCGCCGTCGAGCACCCACCCGGTCGCCATAGCGCCGGAGGCGTCGAACCAGTACGCTGCGCCGTTACACACATGGAGGCCCTTCGCCATGGCGCCGCCCGCCTCGGGATCGAGCCAGTACCAGGAACCGCCGGTGCGAATCCAGCCGGTCGAGGCGATACCGTCAGCGAACCAGTACCAGGAGCCGTCGACGAGGCCCCAGCCGTTAAGGGGGCCGCAGCTGCCGAAGTAGCGGCGGACGCCCTGCGCGTCCGTCTGGTAGCCCGTCAGCATGGCCCCCGTCCGGGCGTCGAAGCAGTAGGGCACGCCGCCGACGGAAACGGGGCCGCGCGCCAGCGCGCCGGAGCCAGTCGCGTAGTACCAGGTCCCGCCGTCGAGGACCCATCCGGTCGCCATGGCGCCGGACGAATTAAACCAGTACAGGGAGCCGTTGCACTCGTGAAGGCCGGTAGCCATGGCACCGCCCGCGTCGGGCTCGAGCCAGTACCAGGCGCCGCCGAGGTACAACCATCCGGTATATGCCTTACCGTCAGAGTTTGCGTAATACCAGGCATTATCTTTTAACTGCCAATAATAGAGAGAAACATCTACATACGCATAATTCATATCAACGTTGCCGTTGATTCCAGGGACTTTTCCGTTGCTCTTATACTGCCAAATACTGTAATTACCGATGTAGTCACACTTTGAATTATATTGAGCGATCCAATGGTCCCAAGAGCTGCTCTTGAAAACAGAGTCGGTCAAAATGTTGTTAAACCAATTTAAATTTGCATAAATACCAGGCTCATATCCTGCGGCAGAAATCCTATTACAAAAAACCTGCGCCCTCGATGCAATTCCGGTTTGACGTCCATTTGCAATTATCGAATTATCCTCAAGATCGTAATACACCGGCAATCTTGGATTATGCCCAGAAAGGCAATTGATCACCATTGACGCCTCATCAGCTGCCTGCTGATTATCAAAAGCATATGAATAGATATAGACGCCGTAGGGAATTCCGAGTCGCTCGCACTCAGAAATATTTCGATTAAATTGATAGTCAACTCGACCGCCCCAAGATGGAGCGCCAAACCCAACACGCAGAATAGCGAAATCGATACCAGAAGCCTTAACAGCATTCCAGTCAATACGTCCTTGATGCTCACTGACATCGATGCCCTGCGCCGTAGCCCCATCGGGAAGAATGTCCATGGACAATAAGGCTATTCCATCTTCTTCGGAAGAAGCATCCTCTGCGACCAATTGCCCATCCTCATAACGCCAGGAATTCTCAACTAGGGACCGCGCAGCTTCCGCGTTCGAGGGGAAAACAAACACAGAAATGGGCGCAAGGACCATCAGCACCAACAATGCCGAAAATAACTTAAGATGTTTGCTCATGTAAACCTCGTCATTCGTTCTTGTTTGCGTTTAGCTTACAGCATGGCTGTGAAAGATTTCCGAACATCCAACTGGACAAGATGCCATCTGGGACGACAAATAACTGCACGCAATACCACAATGTAAACAAGAACTTCCCAGCAGGGTGAAACCAAGGACTCTTAGTCCCTACTCTTAGCCCCAAAGAATGCCGACATCAGTTAGCTTTCAAACCAGATGTCAAAAAGGTAGGGGGCCCAGAGAGTCCCCTACAACTCGGAATTCTAACGAATCAATATTACTTTCGATGGACTCAAAGCAGTCAAACCAGAAATACGGTTTCCATAACCGTCACTATGCCAAAACAAGTTTTCACTAGGCGTATTGCCCCAGAAAAAGCCAATGTGGCTATCGTCCGCATATAGGTTGTAAGGATTGAAGAACACAATGTCCCCCTTACGAGCCAAACCGCTACGTAACAACTCATCAATAGAGTTGAAATAAGTCACGTTTGCGCACGTATCGATAGCGTAGCCGTACCAACGATAAGCGTTAACGCAGCCGCCCCTTCCGGGACCTCCACTCCAAGGGGAATGACTCTGCTCGGCGGCAATGGGAGCTAAATTACCGCCCGCTTTCATATATGCATGCGATACAAATCCGCCGCAGTTCATACCGGTATACCCGTCCCAACGAGGATCACCCTTTGGATACATGCATGTTTCTTGGCTAAGATGCGTATCGTAGCGTGTTCCACGGTAATAGCCGTCGTTTTCGTGGCTCATAAGCCAATTGACCAGACTGGACCTATTAACCCCCAAAACAGAGCCAGACGTATTCAACCATGCACCACTTGCATTGAAGTAATAGTCAACGCCATCGATTTTCAGCCACCCGTTAGCAAACATGGCACCCGAAGGCTGAAGCCAGTACCACGTACCGCCGTCATTGAGCCATCCGGTCTTCATCTTGTACGTGGAAGGATCCATCCAATACCACGCACCGTTAACATATTGCCAACCAGACTTAAGGACACCATTGGAAGATGCGTAATACCAAGTATTGCCGCTTTCGTCAGAAGCGTCTTTCGACATAATCCAACCAGATGCTACATTGACGGCACCGCTTGCATCCACATAGAAAACCGCATCTCCAATATGAATCGTACCTGGCAATGAAGACAAGTCGGCTCGATCAGCGACTACGGGAGATCCATCAGATGAAGTAGGCATCGGCTCGCTCAGTGCTCCAGACGAATTCGCCCATGCCATACCGTCGTTCAAGTTGATCCAGCACGAAGATGCCATTGCACCGGAATCATAAGAAAAATAGCGCGTGCTTCCTACCGCAAATTCACCAGTACGCATTGCGCCGGATACATCATCAAGGTAATACCAGGCGTTTCCGGACTTTATCCATCGCCCTCGTTGAATAGCTCCGTTTGATGCGGCGTAATACCAAGTACCATCAGCAAGTGCCCAGCCTGTTGCCATGGCACCTGAACTCGTAAGGAAATAGGTGGACGAGCCCACTTGCATAAAGCCCGTGAGCATAATATGGCTTCCTGGATCCAAGTAATACCAAGAATTCCCCAGAAGTAACCAGCCTCCATGCAGCAAGCCGTTGAAGTCAGCGTAATACCAGTTGTTGTCAATAAGCGCCCACTGGGAGGAGAGCATGGCCCCTGAACTGTTAAAGATATAAGGGGTGTCATTACATTCTTTTAGCCCGGTGGCCATAGAACCGTCTGCAGGATCAAGCCAGTACCAACGACCCCCATCCGAGAGCCAGCCCTTTACCAGGGCGCCAGAGACTGAGAAATAGTGCCAAACGGAAGCATCAAGATGCCATCCGATAAGCATTGCGCCAGAAGAAGAGAATCCATACGTGGCTCCCCCGATCTGCAGCATCGAGTCGTGGACCATCTTGCCCTCATGATCCAGCCAATACCAGTTGCTGCCGTCTGAAAGCCAGCCTTTTACCATGGCGCCAGAGCCGGAGAAATAACGCCAAGCAGAAGTGGAGCCCGTAGAATCTAGGTACCAGCCGACACGCATTGCGCCCGAAGAGGAGAAGGCATACGTCGCACCCCCGACTTGAACCAACCCATCCTGAGCCATTCGACCTTCGTCGTCAAACCAGTACCAGCTACCGTTTATATGTCTCCAAGAAGAAACAGCGATTGTTCCGTCGGACAAGCCCCAACGCCAAAAACCAGCCCCTTCTTCGGGTGATATCCACCCCTGATGCCAAATAATTTGATTCGAGACCTCAGAAGGGGTCTCATTATCCACCTGAGAGTTCTGCTCGACGGCAAAGGTCGATTCGCGATGAGCATCAACGCCTGACTCGACAGAAGCAATAGTAACGTTAGATGCGGGACCTTCGTCAGTGTTATTCGAATCAAGGGCGTATAACATCGAGGACGAACCCAAAAGGAGCCCCAAAGAAACCAGGCCCGAAAAGACCAGCTCCCCGAATGAGCATTTCATCATAGCGGCACGGTATCCAATCACACAGCGACCCCGTCACCTCAGGGCAACGGGGCCTCAATCAAAACTAACTCAATAATGTGCTAGCCAATTTGCTGGCAGTTTTTGCACTCTCGTGAAGCGCCACGCCTCTGGGCCTCCTGAATAGAGATCTGCGAATAGCCCTTTGCGTCCTTGCCAACGGTACGGCACTTATGCGTATGGTAAACATCGCTTCCGTTCTTATACCAAACTAAACCGTAACCTGGAATCCACTTGCCGTCCTCGCCGACATAATAGGAGCCGACCCAGGCGTTCGTAGCCATGGCGCCGGAAGACTTAAGATAGTAGTCGCCGACCCAGGCGTCGTGGGTCATAGCGCCGGAACCGCTAAAGTAGTACCAGGCGCCGCCGACCTGACGCCAGCCGGTGGCCATCGCGCCGGAATCGTCGAACCAGTACCAAACTCCACCAACGTTGGCCCAAGAATTAGAGGCCATAGCGCCCGAACCTCCGAGCCAATACCACGTGCCGCCATTGCTGAGCCAGCCGGTTGCCATGGCGCCCGAACCGCTCGCATAGTACCAAGAGTCGCCTGCCAAGAACCAGCCAGTGGCCATTGCACCGGAGTCGCCGAACCAGTACCAGGAGCCGCCGAGGCTGCGCCAGCTGTTAGCGGCCATGGCGCCCGAGCCGTCGAGGTAGAACCACGTACCGCCGATGTTGAGCCAGCCAGTGACCATCGCACCGGATGCATTGGTGCAGTACCAAGTACCCGAATCGTTGATCCAGCCAGTCAGCATGACCCCAGATTCGTTGAAATAGTACCAAGTGCCGTCGAGATTATGCCAACCGGTTAATAGCTCACCGTCGGAGGTCGCATAGGCCCACTTTCCGTAGATGGAGTCGTAGAACCAGCCACTATGCTGCATGCGGCCGTCGGCGTTGGCGCCAGGGGTGTTCAGGAAGTAGTTCTTGCCATCAATCTGAACTCGGCCGTATGCCATATCATGGCTTTCGGGATAGAAGTAATACTTGTCCCCACCGATAGACTGCCAGCCCGATACCGCGGTCCCGTCAGCGCCAAAATAGTACCAGACAGCTTCGTATTCGTTATGCCACTGGTTCGTGACCATGGCGCCAGTTTCGAGATCGAAATAGCGAAGGCTGCCGTCCTCGCACCGAACGAGTCCGGTCTGCATCAAACCATCTTTGTTGAAATAGTATGTACCTGCGGGACGTGATGTAACTCCAGAAGGATCGGTCCTCGAGGCGCTCTGATCAATAGAGTTTAAACCTACTAGAAAATCTCTGTGAGCAGTCCCCCCAGCATTACACTCGACGCTATACCGCGTAAGAGGGCCAGACATCGGTTCATTTTGAGTGCCGTTCCAACCGTCATATTCCCAGTAAGAAATCGGACGGTTATCGCCAACGCACCATTCCGTGGGCTCGTCTACCGAGGCGCTATCCCTCCAACACCGCCAATAAGACCTGCTTTTGCGGTCAATGGAGCACAAGTAAGGCAGGCAGTTGCAAATGCGGCCAACCCGAAAGCCTTTAGCCCGCGCCATCTCCTTCGAACGTCTTTCATAGAACATACTTTCCACGAATCCGGCGGAATCTATATGTTATTTTTAAACTAACAACTGGTGAATTCAAGCGTTTTCAAGTCTGAAACCGAAATATATATTTGACTAGCCCCATTCGCCTCCACATTCAAATATGGCTAGAGCCCCGCTCTCACCCGGGATAAGAAGGCCCGCCCAACAAAACGCTCAGGCAGGCCACAGCAACGAACAGAATGTAGTGACGACGATGGTCTAGCAAGACAACAGACATGGCCGCTCCGATCTACAAATCTCTCTTTCCCAGGATATTCGCGGCCATGCGTTTGCACGCCCGAAGGAGCCCAGACCTAAAAACGTCGTACTCAAACATGAGCCTCCTGCACGCACGGACGCTGGGCGCCTTGTTAGCACGCGCTGCGCGCACCATAGCAGCAACAGAAGGAGCACATCGCGCAAGCGCGGCATCGCTCCCCATAGCGGAACCAGCGAGCACCGTAGATACAGCGTCGAACACTTTGCCGCAGCCCGTACCCAGCAACCTTATTGCATCGTACAGCACCAAATCACACAGGAAGTATGCCAGGTCATCGACATGCTGCGTGTCAAGGCCATCTCGATGCCAGTCGGCCAACACCGCGGAATATATTTTCACATGCTCCAGCAGACGCGTCTCGTCGTCGTAGCGCATGGTGTCCATGAGCGAGCCCTTGCGCGCCACACGGTAGTCATACAATTTATTCGAAATCAGCGTTGTTTTTCGCGAACGACCATAGATCGCCATTTCGAAAACTTGATCTTCGCCATAGCAGATAGATTCATCAAACCGAATAGCGTTATTCGCCAGAAAATCACGTCTGCAGGCAGTCCGCCACACAAAGGGACGCGAATCCTCTTTAAATAATAATTCGAAACTATATCCATGAAAAGAAACGTCCCGCGGACTCAAAACCCGATTAAGCCACGGATACCCCGCCTCCAGCGGATACGGATTCGCGCCAAAGGTCAAAACGTCGCAGCCCTCGCGCTCAAAGGCATCGACGATCACGCGGCATGCATCGGGCGTAAAGCGATCGTCGGAATCCAAAAACGCGACGATAGGAGCCGTGGACGCGGCGATACCTGCATTACGCGCACTCGACAGGCCGCCGTTCTCCTTATCGACCAGCGTAAAGCGCGCGTCCTTTTCGCAATAGGTAGCCGCAATATCGCGCGAGCCGTCCGGCGAGCCGTCGTTGACCAGCACGCCTTCCCAATCGGGCATGTCCTGCGCAAGCAGGGAGTCCAGGCACCAGGCCAGGCACTCCTCCACGTTATAGATGGGAACGACAACGGAAATCTTGGGGGTAGCCATAGTCAAGTGCTCCTACTGTGCGACCGGAACGTCATCGGGGTGCGGATTATCACCGTAGGTGCGCTGATACGTCAGCACGCGCCAGACCAGCGGCAGCCCGCCAATCTTAAAGTAGTGCTTAAACGTATTGATCTTGCCCGGCTTTTTAAAGCCAAAGCGCGAATCGATATAGGCGCGGGGCGACTTGACCATCAGGCGCAAGTCGGTCTCGCCACGCGGATCGAACAGCGACAGGTCAAAGCGACCGGCATCCCAATCGGACTTGAGCTCGGGAGAGGCCTTCTCCCAAAACTGCTCGCGCAACTCATCGACCAGGCGCTCATCATTCCAACGGTACGTATCGACCTTCATGCGCATTAAAATGCCCTGAAGCTGAGCCTTGAGCTCGGGACGCTCGTCCAAAAAACGTTGCATCTCAGCATATTCGTCGCACACGCAAAACACCTTGTTGGGCGAATTAACTGAGCTCTTCTCGTTGTCTTGGCGATAGCACAAAATGGGGTCCGCAATAAACGCGGCACGCTCGGCGCATGCCCAGACCTTAAAGTTAAAACCCGCATCCTGATACGAAGCACCCGGCGTGGGAAGGAACCGAATCTGATTGTCGTTGAGGAACTCGCGCCGATAGATAGCCGACCAAATGGAAGGTTTGCGGTAGAAAATGCCCGGGCGATCGACGGGGCGATAAGCGGCGCCCGTCATATGCTCGTCGATGATCCCAAACAGCTCACGGCGTTCGCTGGGCGTGGACCAATACAGGTAAAAGTCGCCCTTTACCACATCGGCATGTTCAGCATCGGCCTTGGCGACCAGCTTTTGGAGCGAGTCCTCAAACATAAAGTCGTCGGACTCAAGGATGCCCACGTACTCGCCGCGAGCCATCTCCAGGCCGCGGTTCATCGAGTCGCCGTAGCCGCTGTTGGCTTTATCGATCATCTTTACACGGGGGTCGCGCTCCATGTACTCGCGGATGATATCCGGCGAGCTATCGGTGGAGCCGTCGTTGATACAGAGGATCTCGATGTCCTTGAGCGTCTGCGCCACGGCGGAATCGAGGCACTCGCGCAGATAGCGCTCGACATTGCAAATGGGGACAAGCAGCGAAACTTTAGGGGTATCAGAGTTCTGCAAGAGAACCTCCTGTTGAATAGCGTGGAACAGGGTTATTTTAGCAGCCGAGTTGCGGCGGGCGGCAGCGCTTGGAATTAGATAAAGCGCTCCAGGCAGGCTTTGAGACCGCGAGTCGAAAGATAGAACTGCGTGGCGTCTGCCATCGAAACGCCCGAGGTCGCCGCAACGAGCTTGTGGGCAACACGACGAACGGCACCCTTAGCAGGCATATCCGCCCACTCCGTTCCCAAAAACGTCGTGAGGTCCATGTTGACGCGAGCCGCCACGCGATGGAAGCCATCAGCATCCAAGCGCACCAGGTCGAACACAATGAGGTCCAAAAACCAAGTTATCAGCTCGCCGGGGCACAGGTCCAAAAGACCGTAGGCCGCCCAGCCCTCCAAGACCTCCTCGAGCATCCTCATGTGGGCGTCAAGCTTTTTGACGCGAGCCTCGGCACTGTTGAACTCATGCGTCGCCGATTCGCTCTCCATCACGTAGTGGTAGAACTTGTCCGGCATGACAACGGCCTTGCGGGCAAGCGCATAAGCCGCAAATTGGAAGACAACGTCCTCGCCCAAAGCCAAACCGGGGGCGAAGCGAATGCCTTCGCGATTGAGCAGCTCGCGCGAAAAAGCCGCACGGCAGGCGTAGGGCTGCGCATTCGCATGGAACAGCAACTGGGGATCACGGGCGCCGAAGGTACCGGCTTTGGGGCTCATGAGTTGTTGGACGCGTTTGGGGGCAGCATCGGCTGGTTCACAGACGCCGCCAAAAACGGAGACCTCGGCATCTGCAGGCTCCATGGCATGCAGCACGCGCTCGACCGTCTGGACATCGATGTAATCGTCGGCGTCCACAAAAAAGACGGTCTCGCCCTCGGCGGCATCGATACCGGCATTTCGAGCGCACGAGACGCCCGCGTTTTCCTGGTCAATAACCAGTACGCGATCGTCGGCCAGCTCGATCTGGCGCAACACGTTCAACGAATCATCGGTCGAACCGTCGTTGACGCAGACAACCTGAATCGAGCGCTCGGACTGGGCCAACAGCGAATCGACGCATCGCTGAATGGAGCGCGCAGAGTTGTAAACGGGGACGACAATGGTAGCTTTAGGACACGAGGCCTCTCCCATGCCGACCTACCCCCTCAGCGATTCGATGAGGAAGGCGGCGACCACGCCTGGGCCTCCAACCGAGGCGTAATACTTAGCACGCCCCAAGGCACCATCCGTCGCAAAACTCGGATGCTCGTCAACCCAGCCCTCAGGATCTTTGAGGATGGCAGCGAGATTTGCGCGCTTCCACGGCTTGAGATCGTCAAGCGAAAACTCCCCCGCGTCCAAGGCCGCTTGGAACTCCTTGGCCATCTGAACCAGGAACTCCTTATAGAACTTAGGCGCTAGACGCACGTAGTTCCACATGTACGAATCGTACTTAATGAGCTGATTGAACTTGAGCATGCGCGCGACGTCATCACTTGCGTGGTCACGGGCATAATCCTCTCGAATCCAACGCTCAATCTCGGCATACTCGGTATTGACGCAAAAGACTTTAGCCGAAGAATTGACCGAGGAATTCTCGTTGTCCTGGCGATACGACAACACGGCATCATGAAGGTAAACAGCCTTATCGGCGCACGCGATCACCTTAAAGGCGAATGACGTGTCCTGAAAGGATGCCCCCGGAGTCGGCAGGAACTTAATGCCGTTGCGCTCAAGAAAATCGCGACGGTACACGGCCGACCAAATCGACGGCTTTTGCTTAAAGAACTGCGTCGTATCGCTCGGGTGCACCGGCTTGCCACAGTCCTTGGCTTTAAACATCTCGTGCAGCGAACGGCGCTCCTCGGGCTTAGACCAGTAGAAATCAAAGTTCGCCTTCGCGAAGTCGGCATTATTGCTATCGGCGGCCGAGACAAGCTTTTCGAGTGCGTCGGACGCCATAAAGTCATCGGACTCCAAGATGCCCACGTACTTGCCGCGCGCCATCTCCAGACCGTGGTTCATCGAGTCGCCGTAGCCGCTGTTGGCCTTGTCGATCATCTTGACGCGCCTATCGTGCTCCATATACTCGCGAATAATCGCCGGCGAGTTGTCGGTCGACCCGTCGTTAATGCAGATGATCTCAATATCCTTGAGCGTCTGTGCCAGGGCGGAATCGAGACACTCGCGCAGGTAGCGCTGAACATTGTAAATGGGAATAAGCAGCGACAGAACAGGGCTGCCAGAGACGTTAGTAGACAAATGTGCTCCTTAGGAAATACCTGTCGTTTCATGGTATCAAAGGGTCAGCGCGCCAGCGGGCGTTTATATAATCTATGGAGCTCGCAGAGGCAAACCGATACGAAAGGACGTCATGCAGCCCAAAGCCGCACGCAACATATCCATCGAGGCCTTGCGCTTGGTCGCAGTCGCCGGTATCGCGGTGTTTCACACCTTTCAGTGGACCTTCCAAGCGACCTGCGTCGGCTTGCCGGAATACGCGCCGCTTGCCGCCTTCCCCCATTCCGGCGTGCTTGGTTTTATTAACTTGCTAGGCTGCTGGGCCAACGAGGCCTTCTTTATGATCTCGGGCTATTTTCTCATCGCCTCAGCCGCGCGTGCTTGGGACGGTGGAACAACGTGGAAGTCGCAAATGCAACGGACGGCGCAGCGTCTGGGCAAGGTCGTTATGCCCACTGCGTTTTATTGCGTCGTGGCGCTCGCGTGGTCCACGGTCGTCTCCCCCATTCCCGATGTTACCCTCAGCACGCACTACTGGTACACGCTAGGCCTTGAGTTTATCTGGGTCTATGCCGCCACGGTCTTCATGGCGCCATGGTTTGGACTGGCTAAGAGTCGACTCTCCCAGAAGAGCTACACGACGACGGTCATCGCCGTTGGCATCCTCGCATTTGTTGTTAACGGGTATATAGCCGCCATGAGTACGACAAGCACCGGCGAGTTTTCTTGGCTCCAGAAGCTCATGAGCGCTGCCACGTACGTAATCGCGTTTTTGATCGGCGGTCTGCTCCGCGACGTTACCGATGTCATGGATTCGGACAGGGCGGGCGCCTTGGGCATGCGGTCGCTCGCTGCGATTTTGGCGCTCGCCACCATCCTGGAAGGAGCACTCTCCTTCACCGGCAACCTCACGGCGATGGCAGTCCTCTCCTACAAATCGACCTCGTTGATCTCGTTTGCCCTCGCTGCCGCCTCCTTGCTCTTTGCGGCTACCCGACGCAGGGCCTTAGGCAATCCGCGGAATGCAGGTGTCATCGTCACCTTATCGACCGCCACGCTCGGTTTCTATGTGATGCAGTCGCTCACCAGTAGCCTGTGGCGTCCCGTCTTCAACACCCTGCTCGCAAACATACTGGTCAGCCAAAACAGCCCGGCAGCTATATGTATCGTCACGGGTACCGTCATTAGCATCGTCTTTGCTCTGGCGCTTCTCATCATCGATGCAGCTAGAAGCCTTATCGCTCGCTAGCTCAAGCGGCAATAGACACGCTGCCGTCAGACGCCAAAGCCGCTACACCCGTGGCAGGTTCCTGCGTTTTATTCAAAGCTTGCCGACAAGGTGCGGTGAGCCTTTACAATAGAACAGTCCCAAGGACGTATTCGATAGCTTCCGCGCAGCGCTCGCCCGCCGCGCGTGAAAGGATATATTGCCCCATGCCTTCAACCCTTCCCGCTCCCATCGATAAGCTCGCCATCGTTGTCGTTACGTACAAGCGCCAGGAACTCCTGGCCAACCTGTTCGACTCCATGACCGAGCTCACGGCAACGCCCTGGCGCATCGTGATTGTCGATAACGAGAATTCACGCGAGACCGAGGCCATGTGCACCGCATTCAACGAGCGCCTGGCCAGCCTGTGGGGCATCGACACCGAGCAGCCCGACGCGCAGGGCGGCACCGACCGTGTCATCTACGCCCCGCAGCTCGAAAACGGCGGCGGTGCGGGCGGCTTCTCCGCTGGCACTAAATGCGCCTACGATCTGGGGGCCCAGTGGTTCTGGGTGATGGACGACGACGTGCTCGTCATCCCCGAAGGCATCGAGCGTCTTGCCAAATGGACCGACCGCTACGATGTCATCCAGGGTTCGCGCCTGGACTTTGACGGCGGCGCTTTCTTTTGGCAGTACCAGCTCATCCTTTCGCTCGGCATCCCTAACCCCATCGCCAAGTGGGACTTGGGGCCCGAGGGCTACCGCACCATGAACCAACTGTGCTTTGAGGGCGGCATGTTCTCGCGCCGCGTGGTCGACAAGATTGGCCTGCCCGACGCGCGCTTCTTTATCTACGGCGACGATGCCTGCTACGGCTACGTGGCCAGCCAGCACTTCCCCGCCGCCGTGGTTGCCGACGTGGTGCTCAAGCGCGCCCGCGCCGTCTCTAACTGGGATATCGCCGGCAAGCGCCAGCTCAACTCCACGAGCGACACCAACCGCTACTACATCATGCGCAACCGCGGTTATCTGGCACGCTACATGCAGATCTACGGCGACTACCACCCCGTGCTGTTCCGTCTGGGCAATGCCGCGACCTTCTGCAAGGAGTTCATTCGTCTGGCAGCAGTCGACAAATGCTTTAAGACCGGCATTCCGGCGCTGCGTCGCGGCATGAAGGACGCCCGCAAGATCGTTAAGGATCCCAACTGGAAGCCCATGCCGCCCCTGAAGGACGCCGAGTAGTAAAGGGCTTTCGCCCGCCGCTACAGTCGTTGACACACCACGGACACACGCTGACCGTCAAAACCAAAGCCCCAACGCATGCGCCCGACGGCGGGGCGCGGCACGCGGATATCATCGATGCCGTCGCGCTCTATGTCGAGCAGCGCCTGAACCGCTAACAGTTCCAGGCCCAGGGCATCGACGCCAGGGTCATACAACATGTTGATCGTAATGAGCGGTCGCTCATCGAGCATGCCGAGCGTGTCGGCCACGTCAAACACCCGACCGGTGGGAATCACCTGGATATCCCAGCGATCCGAGACGCCACTTCGCTTGGAGCTGGGATTGCAATAGCCGGACAGTCCAAAGCAAAGCCCCTGCAGCGCCAGATGATAGGCTGTCGGCATATCTGATTTGTCCACATCGATGCCCAGATCGCCGATAGCACAGCTCAAAGCTTGCTTTACAGCGTCCTCGCCTCCTCGACACAACCCGTCATGGAACGAGTCGATAACTCCAACGTCCTCAACGGCGCACTCAAACCATTCCAGAATTACAAGACGGAGCGCCTGACGCACTTCGTTGTTAGGCAGGCGCAGGGAACGAAGGCACGCGCCGTCCTCCGAATGCCCTGTCATGTCCGTCGTAAGAAATCCAGACAGATACAGCGCAGTCCAGATATCTTCGGGCTTGGCGGCATCGACCTCCTCGGCATGCACATGCACTGGCGCCTCAATAAACCCATGCGGCTCAACCAAATCGAACAATGCGGACAGGCGCATGAGATTCCAGTCACCGACGCATGCGCTCAGACGGTCGGCGTAACCATACAGATCCGCCCGAACGGGCGCGACGCAATCGCGCTGTGCGTAGTCCACCACGCGCTCCGGGCTCGAGCAATAAAAACCACCAAACAGATAGCCCTCGAGCCACTCACGCGCGTCATCCAGACAGCCGTTGCGACCGATGCAATCCAACAGCACTTGGACTTCGTCGTCCGAAAAACCGAACCATCGATCACACCAACTCGACAACGCTGTCGCCGACCGATAGGAAACCCCACGTTGGGACAACGCAAACTCGGCATGACCGGGGCGCTCGCCCATCAGACACGTCAATCGCAACGAGTCGCCGGCATCGGCAATGGTGTCGAACAACATTCGGCTGAGCGACTCTAGGGAATCCACGCTACCGTCGTCCTTAGCGTCCAAACGCTTTGGACATACCGCGTCGTAGTCGTCTATCAGAAGAACAACCTGCTCATCGAAAGCTGCCTGGAGCAGCTTGATAAGCACGCCAAGCGCCGCATCGATCTCCTTATCGCTGGCCACCCCACGCGCCGCCCTCTCGATAAGACGGACTTCACGTCTTGACAGATCAGGTGCGGCAAGCAGCGGCAGCAATCGGGCGCACTCGTTCGCGACAGCGCTGCGAATAGCCGCCGCAGCATCGGCGTCGCGCCCCGCAGCGGCAGCTGAAAAGTCGAGCGTGATGATCGGATAACACGCGTACTCATCACGATAGTGACCGCCGCCCGCCTGCCAAATCTGGGAGCCGACGAACGGGCTTCGATCCGGCCGCCGGTGATCAGGTCGTTCCAAATAGCATTTGAGCATCGATAGATTCATGCTCTTGCCAAAACCCTTGGGCCGACAGCAAACCGCAACAGGTGCTTCGCTGTCCAATATATCGGCAATAAACATAGTCTTATCGACGAGTAAACACCGATTGATTGCATCGGAAAAGTCGTGTACATCAACCGGCAGAGCTGCGTTATCCGCATAACTGAGCAACCGTGCGCCAAACGCATGAGCAACACCATAATTCGCCTGTTCAGACACCGTAAACTCTCCTTCTAACGCAGCACGATGCCCATTGTAGCGAGCGGGTAGAGCGCAACAATATCGACATGCAAACGTTTCGGGCAACGGTAGCAGCAGACCCCCGAGGGGGCATAACAAATCGTTGCACAACAAAAACGGGGCCCGATGCCGCCGCACCGGACCCCGTCCCAAACTCTTATAGAAAACGATCTAGAAGATTACTCCTCCGAGCCGTCCTCCCCAGAAGCCTTCTTCTGCTGATCGAGCTTATGCTTACCACTTACGATAGACGTAGCGCCCAGTGTGGCCAAGCTCGCGCTGGCAAGGCTCGCCATCACAATCAGATCGCCCGTCTTGGGCATGTTGCCGCCCGAGGACTTGGTCGTTGTAGTCGTCGTGGTCGTGGTCGTCACCGTTTTGGAGTCATTTTGCTCTTGGACCTGGTTGTCAGCACCGCTCTTGTCGTCGTCTTCGGACTGTTTCTTTTCGCCCTCGGCCTTGCTCTTGTCCTTCTCCTCAGATTCAGACTTCTTATCCTCGTCCTTCTTCTGTTCGGACTTGTCGCTCTTCTCCTCAGAGCTAGAACCCTTATCGGATTCGGTCTTCTCGGAAGCCTTGTCCTTGGAGTCGCCCTTTGCGGCTTCGATCTTTTCCGTGGAAACCTGATCAGAGTTGCCCTTGTTCTGGGTCGAGCCGTTATTGACGCCAGCCATCAGCGAAGAGCCCAGCGTAGAGCCAAGCTGCTCGGAGAAAGAAGGCTTCTTGTCCGGCGAAGCAACGGGAACGTCCGGCGCCTTATTCGAGTCATCCTTGGAAGCATCGGAACCAGGGGTTGCGTCAGAGCCGGAGCCGTTGTTAGAGCCGGTGCCAACGGACGAATCGCTCGAGCCGGTGGATGAGTTAGAGGTGCCAGCGCCGGTCGAACCAGAAGCGTCGCTGTCCGTATTGCCGGCAGAGCTTGAAGACGAATCGCCCGCAGCAGAGCCGTTTGAATCGGAACCGTTCGAGGTAGAGCCGTTGTTGGTAGTGCCACCAGCAGAGCCATCACCGTCAGCACCGGTCGAGGGCGCATCCATCCTGTCATCGTTGGCATCGTCGCTCGAGTCGTCATTCGAATCAGGCGTCGGCGAGGGCGCCGGCGTAGGTTCGGGCTGCACGGGCGTCGCAGCGGCCTCGTCCTCGGCGATATAAACCAAGCAGTCCTTCAGCTCATTGCGGTAGCGGTTCTTCCAGCCCTCATGATACTGGGGCTGGCTCGAATACTTGGTCGCCACGTTATTGACCACACTGTTGGAAAGCGCCGTCACAAACTCGCGGTCGGACATATCGTTGGAGAGATTAGCCCAACGGAAGAAGTCCCTGCAGCCACCGGTGCCGCACATGTTGGTGATGCTCCACACCATGCCCTTAACGCAATCGGCGCGGCCCGAAATATCAATGCCCAGGCCACTCTTGAGCCACGCCTCGGTCACCGCATAGTACGAGTTGTACGCATAGGCATCTTGAAGAGCTGAGAACTCAACAGGATCGATGTTATAAGCGCCCTGGAAGGCCTCCTGCGCAATACGGCCCAACTCGGTGAGCTGGCCGTTCTCGTACATGGCATTGCTCATGTTGGAAATCTCGCTGCCGCGATCAATCGCATCCTTGAGCATGCTGTATTTTTCGGGGTTGTAGTTGTAGGCCTGCTTCATAAACGGAATGAGCGACCAACGACGGTCGAACTGGTAATAACCCAGCGCGTTATAACCGTCACCGTACGAAAAGCCCTGGTTATAGTTGCCGTGACTCTCATATTTGGTGAAGTACTTCATCTCGGGAGTCACGTTAACAAACGAAACGCCCTGGACCGACCTCAGCACGCCCGAAAAGGACTGCTGGGTATAGAGACCCTTATCGATATCGGTCGCATCCGAGGCAACGCCCGGCGTGGGCTCCTCGGCAGCGGCGGGTGCCGGCGCGGAAACGGCGCCAAACGAAAGCGCCAGCGTCAGGCCCGCGACAATCGCAGAATGCTTGGGCTGCATAAGATCCTCCCTGCATTGGTGTAGTTAAAGTGCAGTTTGCAAAGATAAAAATAAGTATTGCAGCTCGCCCGTTGTTGCACAACAACCCCTCGGTAAACGGCAACAACCCTCCGCGAAATCTTAAGGAATTGCGCTCGACCTACAGCTTGATGTCAAAGTTAATCTCGGGGACGGCAGCAAGGTCGGCCAACGTCACGCCGTCGACGTACTTTTCGATCACGTCGTCCAGACCGCGCCAGAATTTGACGGTCGAGCAGAGATCGCTGCGGGCGCAGCTGTTGTCGATACCATCGCACGCCACCGGAGCAGTACTGCCCTCGACAGCGCGCAGGATGTCGCCAGCACGCACCTCGGATGGATCCTTGGCCATCATGTAGCCGCCGCCCTTGCCGCGCACGCTCTTAAGCAGGCCAGCCTTCATAAGTGGACGAACCAGCTGTTCCAGATACTTTTGCGAGATACGCTCGCGGTCGGCAACCTCGCGCAGGGCAATCTTGCCCTCGGCGTCGCCCAGCGCCGCGATATAGATCATCAGCCGGAGGGCATAGCGGCCCTTGGAAGAAATGAGCATACCTACCCTCCCATCGCATCTGGGACAACATAACCAGGTTTGTTTGTCCCATTTCTTAAGTAAATGGGACAAACACAACAGGTTATGTTGTCCCAGAATTTGAAAAGTCGAGTGGATTAGTCGGGTTTTCCCTTGACTAACGCCAAACCCATAGTAACTTTATTCCGAGAAGATTCCTAGGGTTTCGCACACCCATGAGTACACCATATACAGAGAGGGACAGCATGAGCGCAAATCCGCTGCTTTCCATCGAAGGTCTGACCGCCTCCGTGGACGAGAAGACCATCCTCCACAACGTCAACCTCAACGTCGCCGCCGGCGAGACCCACGTGCTGATGGGACCCAACGGCGCCGGCAAGTCCACCCTTGGCCACCTGGTCATGGGCGACCCCGTCTACACCGTCAACGACGGCCGTATTGTCTTTGACGGCCAGGACATCACCGAGCTCACCACCGACAAGCGCTCGCGTGCCGGCCTGTTCCTGAGCTTCCAGGCCCCGGTCGAGATCCCAGGCGTGCCGCTGTCGAGCTTTTTGCGCGCCAGCATCGCCGGCCGCCCCGGTCTGGAGATGAAGGGCAAGGAGTTCCGCCGTCGCGTCAAAGAGCTCGCGGCCGAGCTCAACATGGATACCGCCTACCTCAACCGCGAGCTGGGCGTGGGCTTCTCGGGCGGCGAGAAGAAGAAGGTAGAAATGCTCCAGCTTCTGCTGCTGCAGCCCAAGCTCGCCATCCTGGACGAGACCGACTCGGGCCTGGACGTCGACGCCCTGTCCACCGTCAGCCACGGCATGGACGCCTACCGCAAGAGCTGCGACGGCTCCATGCTCATCATCACGCACAACACGCGCATCCTGGAGCACCTTGATGTCGACCGCGTTCACGTGATGGTAAAGGGCCACATCGTGCGCGAGGACGACGCCTCGCTCATCCCCTGGATCGACAAGAACGGCTTTGAAACCTTCGAGCGCGAGGCAGCCGAGCAGCGCACCCAGGCCGAGGCCGCTGCTGTCGAGCAGCAGGCGTAAAGGGGCGACGCAATGACCAAGAACCGCACCGAGGTCGCGGACATCGACCGCAGCCTCTACGACTTCACCTACGGCGAGGAGGGATTCGAGCGCCTCGACGCCGGCATCACGCCCGACATCGTGCGCGAGATCAGCGCCAAGAAGGACGAGCCACAGTGGATGCTTGACCTGCGCCTCAAGTCCCTCGAGATTTTCAATCGTTTTCCCGATCCGACGTGGGGCCCCTCCATCGAGGGCCTGGACATGGACAACATCGTCACCTACGTCAAGCCCAACACCGACCAAAAGCACGACTGGGAGTCGGTGCCCGACGACATCAAGAACACCTTTGAGCGCCTGGGCATTCCCGAGGCCGAGCGCAGCTACCTGGCAGGCGTCGGCGCGCAGTACGACTCCGAGCTCGTCTACCACAACATGCAGGACACCGCGTCCAAGATGGGTATCGTCTACTCCGGTATTGAAGAAGCCCTGCACGATCCACAGTGGGAACCGCTCATCCACGAGAAGTTTATGACGCTCATCCCGCCCACCGACCACAAGTTTGCGGCCCTGCACGGCGCCGTATGGTCGGGCGGCTCGTTTGTCTACGTGCCCAAGGGCACCAAGTTGGACTTCCCGCTGCAGAGCTACTTCCGCCTCAACGCCAAGGGTGCCGGCCAGTTTGAGCACACGCTCATCATCGTCGAGGACGATGCCGACCTGCACTTTATCGAGGGTTGCTCCGCGCCCAAGTACAACGTGGCCAACCTCCACGCCGGCGCCGTCGAGCTCTTTGTGGGCAAGCGTGCGCACCTGCGCTACTCGACTATCGAGAACTGGTCCAAGAACATGTACAACCTCAACACCAAGCGTGCGCGCGTGGACGAGGACGGCGACATCGAGTGGATCAGTGGCTCCTTCGGCAGCCACGTGGGCTACCTCTACCCCATGAGCGTGCTCAACGGCCGCCGCGCTCGCTCGAGCTTTACCGGCATCACCTTTGCCGGCGCCGGGCAGAATCTCGACACCGGCTGCAAGGTCGTGCTCAACGCCCCCGAGACCTCGGCGACCGTCGAGACCAAGGGCATCTCCAAGAGCGGCGGCATCCAGACGTTCCGCAGCTCTATTGTGGCGACACCCAAGGCCGAGGGTTCCAAGGCAACCGTGAGCTGCCAGTCGCTGATGCTCGACGACCAGAGCCGCTCCGATACCATCCCCGCCATGGACATCCGCGCCAAGAACGTCGACATCGGCCACGAGGCCACCATCGGCCGCATCGGCGACGACAAGGTGTTCTACCTGATGAGCCGCGGTATCTCGGAGGAAGAGGCCCGCACCATGATCGTCAACGGCTTTGCCAACCCGGTCTCCAAGGAGCTGCCGCTTGAGTACGCCGTCGAGATGAACAACCTGATCAAGCTCGAGATGGAAGGAGCGATCGGATAATGAAACAGACCACGAACACCGCTGCGACCACGCTCGAGCAGGTTAATGCGATGCCGGCCGCAACTTGGGGCTGGCTCAAGATGAACCAGACTAAGCTCGAGCTTTCGGACGAACTTGCCGCCGCCCCCGCCGAGGCCGTTGAGGTCGAGGGCTTGGACGAGCAGCTTGCCGGCTCGGCCGACGCCTTCGACGCCGCCATGGACGCCATGGCCGAGCGCTTCCCCGAGCGCCGCGCCTCCGCCCCCGGCGACGCTGCCGACCGTGCCCGCATCACGCCCGAGACCGAGCTCGACGTGCCCGCCACCTCTGTTTACCAGGCCGGCGCCATCAAGCTCGAGGAGGAGCTCTCCCCTGCCGAGGCCTTCGAGACCGGCATGGGCGAGGCCGCCTATGCGTATCTGACCGAGCACGCCACCAAGCGCATCGTCATCGATGTTCCCGCCTACCAGCACGCCGCCGTTACCGTGCGCGTGAGTGGCGTCGACGCAGCGGCTGCGATTGCCGCCATCGACGTCGTCGCCCGCCCGCAGGCAACGCTCGACCTCGCCCTAGCCCTGGACTCCCCCGTTGCCGGCGAGGGCGTCGTGGGCTCCGTGCTGCGTGTGTGCGCCCACGAGTACGCCACCGTCAACGTGACCTGCACGCAGACACTCGACGACAGCTGGATCGCACTCGACGACACCGGCCTGTTCCTAGACGAGGGCGCGCGCGTCAACGTGCAGCACACTGTCCTGGGTGCCGGCGCCAGCGCCACCGGCCTTGCCGGCGACCTGCTGGGCGATACCGCCAAGGTCACCATCGATACCGATTACCTGGGCGCCTGCGAGCAGGTGCGCGACTTTAACTACGAGCTGCGCCACCGCGGTCGCAAGACCGAGTGCGAGATCGACGCCAACGGCGTGCTGACCGGCACGTCCAAGAAGGTCTACCGCGGCACCATCGACCTCGTGCACGGCTGCAAGGGTGCAACCGGCACCGAGCGCGAGACGGTGCTTTTGGCCAACAAGGGCGTCGACAACAAGACCGTCCCCGTCATCCTCTGCGACGAGGACGACGTCGCCGGCAACCACGGCGCCACCATCGGTCACGTCCGCGACGAGCAGCTGTTCTACCTCGCCTGCCGCGGCCTTGACCAAAACGCCGCCGAGGACCTGTTCATCCGCGCCAAGCTGGAAGACGCCGCACTTTCCGCCACCGACGAGCGTACCCGCGCCGCCGTCGTCCGCTTGGGCAACAACCTGATCGACAACTTTGAAGAGGAGCTCGCATGATCGACACCGAGCACGTTAAATGCGACACCTGTACCGCCCCCGAGCCCATGGAGCTCGACGCCAGCGACGAGGCCTCGCGCGGCTGGCCTACCGTAGACATCGAGACCAACCCCTACAAGGCACAGTTCCCGCTGTTCCAGCAGCATCCCGAGATCGCCTTCCTCGATAGTGCCGCCACCGCGCAGCGTCCCGCCTGCGTGCTCGACGCCGAGCGCGATTTCTACCAGCGCATGAACGCCAACCCCCTGCGCGGCCTGTACTCGCTGTCCGTCGAGGCCACCGACGCCATCGCGAAGGTCCGCCAACAGATCGCCGACCTCATCGGCGCCCCCCAGGCCAACGAAGTCGTCTTCACCCGCAACACGAGCGAGTCGCTCAACCTGGTCGCCAAGAGCTTTGCACCCACAGTCCTCGAGCCGGGCGACGAGGTCGTCATCACCATCATGGAGCACCACTCCAACCTGATTCCGTGGCAGCAGGTCTGCCGCGAGACCGGTGCCAAGCTCGTCTACCTCTACCCCACCAAGACCGGCCAGCTCACGACCGAGGAGGTTCTGGCCAAGGTGGGCCCCAAGACCAAGATCCTGGCCGTGGGTCAGGTCTCTAACGTCCTGGGCGTCGAGAATCCGGTCAAGAACCTCGGCAAGCTCGTGCACAAGTACGGCGGCTATCTGGTCGTCGACGGCGCACAGTCGCTGCCGCACATGCCAGTCAATGTGGCCGATCTGGGCGCCGACTTCTTTGCCTTTAGCGCGCACAAGGCCATGGGCCCCATGGGCATCGGCGTGCTGTGGGGCAAGATGGATCTGCTCAACGCCATGCCGCCCATGCTTACCGGCGGTGAGATGATCGACTCGGTTACTGAGCAGGACGCCGTCTGGGCTCCCGTCCCCGAGAAGTTCGAGGCCGGCACGCAGGACGCCGCCGGCATCTTCGCCACAGGCGCCGCCCTCGACTACCTCGTCAACACGGTGGGCTACGAAAACATCCAGGCACGCGAGCAGGCACTCGTCCACTACCTGATGGGCGAGCTCATGCAGCTCGACTTTGTCCAGATCATCGGCTCAATCTATTGGGATAACCACCACGGCGTCGTGAGCTTTAATGTCAAGGGCATCCACCCGCACGATGTCGCGAGCATCATGGACATGGACGGCGTCTGCATCCGCGCCGGTCACCACTGCGCGCAGCCGCTGCTCACCTGGCTGGGCGTCGAGAACCTTGCCTGCTGCCGCGCCAGCGTAGCCTTCTACAACGACAAGGCCGACATCGACAAGTTCATCGCCGGCCTGCATCACGTTTGGAGCACGTTCAATGGGTAATCTGTACACCTCCACCACATTTATGGAGCACAACTCGCACCCCGACTATAAGTACGAGATGGATGCTCCCACGCACGAGCACGACGGCATCAACCCTAGCTGCGGAGACGAGCTCACCTTGCAGCTGCGTGTCGAGAACAACGTGATCGAGGAGGCCTCCTTTACCGGTCACGGCTGCGCCATCAGCCAGGCCAGTGCCGACATCATGGCCGACCTCATCACCGGCGAGACCGTCGAGGAAGCTCGCCACCTGGCAGAGCTCTTCCTCGCCATGATCCGCGGCGAGAAGCTCTCCGAGGAGGACCTGGAAGACCTGGACGAAGCCGCCCAGCTCCAGGACATCTCGCACATGCCCGCCCGCGTCAAATGCGCCGAGCTCGCCTGGCGCACCCTCGACGGCATGCTCACGGGACAAAATAATCAGTAGTATTTGTCCCAAATCTTAAGAATTTTATTGGCCGAATCGCTTGACAAGAGTGGTTCGGCCATTTTCTATTCCGAGCCCTCAGCCTGAGCCTTTACCTGCGCATAAGCGCGCACGATACGAGAGACGGTACTCTTGCTGATTCCCGTATACCGTTCGATCTCGCGCACCGTGTAGCCGCCATCGTGCAGGGCGAAAATGATTCCGTCTCGCCGCGAGGGTGCTACGGTCTTGAGTTTGTTGAGCGGCACACCCAGGCGCTTCGCCATCTTGTCGGCAAACGCACGCCGCTCCCACTCTGTCTCATCCATATCGTGAATCACCGGATCGGAACCATCGGGCATTGACAGAGAATAATCCAGAAACCCCCTGACAGACTCAAAGAGCTCGAGCACAAAAGAAGGGTCCGAAAATCCCCTCGTCATATCGTTGTCATACGCTCGCAGATACTCGGCAAAGCTGCTCCACGGATAGCGCTCGATCAGGGCGATACCCGCCTCCTGCGGATTAGCATGAACATAGCGAATGGCGGCCATTAGATAACGGTCGGTATCGAGCGAGCGCCGGTCAAAACGGTTCTGGAACAGATGGCCCGTGCGCCCCGTGCGTTTATTGAACCGACGAGCGTACGTCAAAAGCAGTCGTTGCATCGCCGCGCTCATCGTGTCCTCATAATCCGAGAGTACCAGATCCACGTGATTGCCCATAAGGCACCAGGCGATAACCGTCACGCCCGCCTCGCGGCAGCACTCGCGCATCAGCTCCAAAAACTCCCACCGGTCTTCATCGCCCTCAAAGATGAGCTGCTTGCCCGTACCGCGGGCACAAACATGGTAAAAGCCGGTAACCGTTCTCCAAACGCGCTGCATGGCGCTCCCTTCGCCGGGATCTGCTTGCCATCCAATACAACACGATTGAAGCGTGCCACCAAAACATTCACGCAAAACAATACATTCGCGCGGCCAAAGGCAATAAACAGGCGGCGAACGGCACCGTTGCAACAGGTCAGCCCCTGCAACGCTTACAAGAGCTGACCAAAAGCTTGCCCAAGACGAACCCCCTCTACAAAAGTTCACGACCACAGAATATAGAGTTAAACCGTTTCAATTAAAACTTCCGGACTTCTCGCTACGAAAACTGAGCCGTTCGCCGAATATTCCGTGCATTTCGCGGTATTATAGGGGCTGCATGTCATGTCCCTTTCGAAGGGTCGCCCGGCAATCGCCAGCCACGACCCCCAGACGGGACGCCAACACGATAGAGAGGAGAGGCATGCAGTACTCACAGGAAGTGGAGAACATGTGCCCCGTTGCCAAGGGTGCATACCACGGCCCCGCACCCATCCCCGAGGAGGGCAAGTGGGTCCAGGCTAAGGAGATTTCCGACATCTCCGGTCTTACGCACGGTGTGGGTTGGTGCGCACCTCAGCAGGGCGCCTGCAAGCTCACGCTGAACGTCAAGGACGGCATCATCGAGGAGGCCCTCGTTGAGACCATCGGCTGCTCGGGCATGACCCACTCTGCCGCCATGGCTTCCGAGATCCTTCCCGGTAAGACCATCCTCGAGGCCCTCAACACCGACCTCGTCTGCGACGCCATCAACGTTGCTATGCGCGAGATCTTCCTGCAGATCGTTTACGGCCGCAGCCAGACCGCGTTCTCCGAGGGCGGCCTGCCCGTGGGCGCCTCCCTCGACGACCTCGGCAAGGGCCTTCGCTCTCAGGTCGGCACCATGTTCGGCACCAAGGCCAAGGGCGCTCGTTACCTCGAGCTCGCTCAGGGCTACGTCACCCGCATGGCTCTCAACGACAAGAACGAGATCATCGCATTCGAGTTCCTGAACCTCGGCAAGTTCACCGACGCCGTCAAGGCCGGCAAGACCCCCGAGGAGGCCATCGCTGGCGCTATGGGCCACTATGGTCAGTGGGAGAACGCTGCCAAGTACATCGACCCGCGCACCGACGAGGAGACTCACTCCGTCGCCAGCGTGTTCCCGGTTCACGAGTAGAAAGGGAGGGAAATAACTATGACTGTTACGTTCGAAGGTTACGAGCGCCGCGCTGACAAGATCAACAAGTGCCTCGCCGACAACGGCATCGCCTCCCTCGAGGAAGCTCTGCAGATCTGCACCGACAAGGGCTTCAACCCGCGTGAGATCGTCAACAACACCCAGTCCATCGCCTTCCAGAACGCCGAGTGGGCCTACACCCTCGGTTGCGCTCTCGCTGTCAAGCGTGGCGCCAAGTCCGCTTCTGAGGCTGCCGCCATCATCGGCGAGGGCATCCAGGCCTTCACCGTTCCCGGCTCCGTCGCCGAGGACCGCAAGGTCGGTCTGGGCCACGGCAACCTGGGCGCTATGCTGCTCTCCGACGACACCGAGTGCTTCGCCTTCCTGGCCGGCCACGAGTCCTTCGCTGCCGCTGAGGGCGCTATCGGCCTGGCTCTGAACGCCAACAAGGCTCGCAAGAAGCCGCTGCGCGTTATCCTCAACGGTCTGGGCAAGGACGCCGCCCAGATCATCGCCCGCATCAACGGCTTCACCTATGTGAAGACCCAGTTCGACTACTACACGGGCGAGCTCAAGGTCGTCGAGACCATCCCCTACTCCGATGGTCCCCGCGCTGCCGTTAACTGCTACGGTTCCGACGACGTCCGCGAGGGCGTTGCCATCATGTGGCACGAGAACGTTGACATCTCGATCACCGGTAACTCCACCAACCCCACGCGCTTCCAGCACCCCGTCGCTGGCACCTACAAGAAGGAGCGCCTCGAGGCTGGCAAGAAGTACTTCTCCGTCGCTTCTGGTGGCGGCACTGGCCGTACCCTGCACCCGGACAACATGGGCGCCGGCCCTGCCTCTTACGGCATGACCGACACCATGGGCCGCATGCACTCCGACGCCCAGTTCGCCGGTTCTTCCTCCGTGCCTGCGCACGTCGACATGATGGGTCTCATCGGCATGGGCAATAACCCCATGGTCGGTGCCACCGTCGCCTGCGCTGTCGCCGTCGAGGAGGCCCTCAAGGCCTAATCGCGCCCGCGCGATGCTCATATAGTTGAGCTTTAGAGCCGCTACCTTTTAAGGTGGCGGCTCTTTTTGTTTGCGCTGTCGCAGGGTAGCTAATACCGATATATCAGTTGGGGCGAAATACGAGATGTGATGAGACGGAGCGCCAGAGCGTCCATGACGCCCACCTGCCATATTTGCCCTTTACCGATTTGCCGAGTCTTTGCGGCCCCATTGCCGATCACCCGTGCGACAATGCGCCGGACGAGAAAGGAATCCGATGGAATCGACTGACGTACTGGTAATTGGATCTGGCATTGCGGGCCTTTGCGCCGCCATCGAAGCGGCACGCACGGGTGCAACCGTCACTGTGGCAAGCGCCGGAAAGACTATGAGTGGATCGAGCTTCTTCCCGGGCACCTGGGGCCTGGGGCTTATCGGACCCGTCGACGAAGACGATGAGCAGGACCTCATCGACACCATTCAGACCGTTGGTGGCGGCGTCGCCGACCCCGAGCTTGTCCAGACGTTTGTCCACGGCATTCCCCAGGCAATTGAATGGCTCGAGCAAGACCTAGGCGTTGAGCTCCAGCGTCCGCAAAGCGCTGAGAGCGCCCAGCAAAAGCAATTTATCCCCTGCTTTGACCACAAGACGCGCATGTGGCGCGGCCTCACCCGCAAGCCCCTTGAGGACGCTCTGACGACCCGAATCGAGTCACTCGGCATTCGCCTGCTCCCCCGTCGCGAGCTTATCAACCTTGATGAAGATACGGACGGAAAGATTGTCGGCGCCACGCTCTACGACCGGACAAACGAGCATCTCGTGCCTATGGCAGCTAAGGCCACTATCATCGCTGCGGGCGGCACGGGTGGCCTGTTCGAGCGCAGCCTTACGTCGGCTGATGTGCTCAGCTCCTCGCAGGCCATCGCGCTGGCGCACGGCGCAACACTTACTAATATAGAATTCATGCAGATGATGCCCGGCTTCATCGCGCCCAAGCGCAACCTGGTCTTCAACGAGAAAACCTGGCGCTACGTACATGTAGACCAGCCGGTAGATATTGCCGACGACAAGCTGGACGACCTGCTCGAGCAGCGCTCTGGATATGGTCCCTTCACGTCACGCTTGGCCTCCCGCGCTATCGATCTCGTCATCGATCAGACAGGTGTCGAAGGCCTGGCACTCCACTACGACTTCCCTCGCGAGGATGTCCCAGAGTTTGTGCAGACCTTTGCCACCTGGCTGCAAGACGAGCACGGCATCGCCCCGACTGACGAGATGCGCGTTGCGATGTATGCCCACGCCGCCAACGGCGGTATCAAAATCGACAAGACCGCGTACACGGGCGTTGAGGGCCTCTACGCCTGCGGTGAGGCAACAGGCGGCATGCACGGCGCCGACCGCATCGGCGGCTTGTCAAGCGCCAACGGCATCGTGTTTGGGCGCATCGCGGGCGCATCGGCAGCCCAAGCAGCGCTGGACGCTCCCGAGGCGGCCGCTCCGATGGATATCGCCCTCCCTCAGTATGGCATTGCCACAACAGATGCCGAACGCCTGACACACAGCCTTAAGCACACGATAAGTACCTATTGCATGATCAACAGGACCGAAGCAGGTCTATCCAAGGCCCTGCAACAGCTTGAAAGCCTGAAAGACGAGGCAACGGCGCTGAGCAAGCCGCATGCCAATGACAGCGAGATCGCAGCCCTCGCCCGCCTGCAATCGCAGAATCAGCTGGCAACGGAGATGGTCAAAGCCATGCGCAAGCGGACCGAAAGCCTGGGTTCGCACTATCGATCGAATTAAACTGGAAACCTATCTAGAGCAGAGCACAGCTAATCGATATCTATGGGCCCCGTGACCTCGAAGTGGCACGGGGCCCATTCGTGTCCGCACGGCAGCGTATCCTTATTCTGAGTACAGAGCGGGCAAAGCGCGCATAGACAATAGATCAGCGAGGAGGAGATATGGACAGTAGTGATATCGAGAAGTGGCGTGTCGAACTTGATAGCTACGCCAATGTGGAAGACGGCGTTGAGTATTGGCTCGCACGCGATTTAATGGAACCCATGGGATACACTCGATGGGAGAACTTCGCCGAAGTTGTTAAGAGGGCAAAAGTCTCGTGCGAAACAAACAAAACTCCAGTTGATTCCCATTTTCGTGACACCACGAAAATGATAACTGCCGGTGTCGCCGCTCGCGCGGTTAAAGACTACAAGCTTACGCGCTATGCATGCTATTAATCGCCCAAAACGGAGATTCAAACAAGCCAGAGATCGCGCTCGCCCAGGCATACTTTGCCGTGCAGACGCGCCGCCAAGAGCTCATAGAGCAGCGCTTCGCAGAGATTCAGCGCTTACAGGCGCGCCACTCGCTATCCGATTCAGAGAAACAGCTCTCGGGTATTGCGTTCAAACGCGGCGTGGACTCCAAAGAATTCGCGATCATCAAGTCGAAGGGCGACGAGGCGTTATTCGGCGGCAGAAGCACGGCGGAAATGAAGCAGCAGCTCGGCATATCCAAGAGCGCGGCATTGGCGGACAGGTTAGCCGATGTCCTCATCAAAGCAAAGGACCTTACGAACTCGATGACGGCCTTCAACGCCGAGGAACACGACCTGTACGGTCTGGACCAGATCAAGCAAGAGCACGTCGAGAACAACACAAGCGTGCGTGGCAGCCTCATCGACCGCGGAATTGTCCCCGAGAACCTGCCACCTGCCGAGGATACAAAAAAGCTCGAGCGTCGCGTGAAGGCAGCGGAGAAGAAACTCAAGGAAGGTACTGACGGTTTTACCGATCCCCAGGGTAGACTCGATCTGTGAAAGCGGCCGTGCCCTTTCGGGTTCGACCCCATGAAAGGTCAACAAAAAAGACGGCCAACTTTCGTTGACCGTCTAAACATGCTTTGGTGGGCCGTCAGGGGGTCAGCCTGCTGCGCAGGCGGCCGCTGCGGCGCTTCGCGCCTTGCGCGCTGCGCTGGCAAATGCTCGCGCATTTCCTCAGCTCCGCGCCCTTACGGGTTCGACCCCATGTACTGTTAACAAAAAAAGACGGCCAATTTTCGTTGACCGTCTAAACATGCTTTGGGTGGGCCGTCAGGGGGTCGAACCCTGGACCTTGGGATTAAGAGTCCCCTGCTCTACCAACTGAGCTAACGACCCGATATCAACACGAAGCAAGAACTGGGGTGGGTAAAGGGACTCGAACCCTCGACCTACGGGACCACAACCCGTCGCTCTAGCCAACTGAGCTACACCCACCGTGTCCTGTGCGCTTCGCGCTCGACTATTATTGCAAGGAACGCCACGCGATGCAAGCCCCAATTTTCAAGAATTTTGAAAAGAGTTTTTCGAGACCATTTCGAGCAATTCCCACCGGTTTCATAGGAGTAAACTTGCCCCACTGCAAATGCTCGAAAGGACAAGCATGAAAGAACTCTCCAACCGTACGGCAACGTTTACCGATTCGGTCATCCGCCGCATGACGCGCATCTCCAATAAGTATGGCGCCGTCAACCTGTCGCAGGGCTTCCCCGACTTCGATCCCCCGGCGCAGCTGCTCAACAGCCTGAGCGCCATCGCCAGCGACCCCAAGCCGCTCTATCACCAGTACTCCATCACCTGGGGCTCCCAGGCCATGCGTGAGGCGCTTGCCGCCAAGCAGGAGCACTTTATGGGCATGCCGATCAACCCCAACGAGAACATCGTGGTCACCTGCGGCTCCACCGAGGCCATGATGGCCGCCATGATGACGGTCACAAACCCCGGCGACAAGGTCGTCATCTTCTCGCCATTCTACGAGAACTACGGCGCCGACACGATCCTCTCGGGTGCCGAGCCCATCTACGTGCCGCTTAACCCACCTGCGTTCGACTTTGACCGCGAGACACTCGAGGCGGCCTTCCGCGACAACGATCCCAAGGCCATCGTCCTGTGCAACCCTTCCAACCCCTGCGGCAAGGTCTTTACGCGCGAGGAGCTCACCTTAATCGCCGACCTCTGCAAAAAGTACGACGCCTACTGCATTACCGACGAGGTATACGAGCACATCGTCTACGCGCCCCACGAGCACGTCTATATGGCCACGCTGCCCGGCATGTTCGATCGAACCATCAGCTGCAGTTCGCTGTCTAAGACGTACTCCATCACCGGCTGGCGTCTGGGCTACACCATCGCCCCGGCCCAGATCACCGAGCGCATTAAAAAGGTCCACGACTTCCTCACCGTGGGTGCTGCCGCTCCCCTGCAGGAAGCTGTCGTCACCGCCCTCAAATTCGACGACAGCTATTACCAGGAGGTCCTCGACCTCTACACCGCCAAGCGCGACCTATTCTGTCAGGGGCTCGATAGCATCGGTCTCACGCACAACGTGCCGCAGGGCGCCTACTACGTGATGATGGATATCTCGGAGTTTGGCTATGACAGCGACCTCGACTTCTGTGAGGATTTGGCCTCCAAGGTGGGCGTGGGCGCCGTTCCGGGCTCGAGCTTCTTCCGCGAGCCCGTCAACCATCTGATTCGTTTCCACTTTGCCAAGCGAGACGAGACGCTCAACGCTGCGCTTGAGAACCTCAAGTCGCTACGTGATAAAATCAACCCGCGCGGGTAAGGACGGTCAGTAACTAAAGGCACTAAAGAAACCTCGTGAACCCGTTGGGCCATGAGGTTTCTTTTTATAGCGACCTCATTTATTTTTTAGAGCGCTATACTTTAGTCACGGAGCAACTCGTCCAGAGAGGAATACTATGGCAGAGCAGCAGCTTATCGGAGCGCTCGAGGCCGGCGGCACCAAGATGGTCTGCGCCACGGGCTATGCAGACGGCACGGTCCTGGAACGCGAGCAGATTGCGACCACGACCCCGCAGGAGACCGTTGAGGCCGTCAACGCATGGTTTGCCGACAAGGACATCGCCGCGCTGGGCATCGGCGCCTTTGGCCCCACCGCAGTCAACCCTGCCTCGTCCCAATACGGCAAGATCCTGGAGACGCCCAAAACGGCATGGTGCTACTTTGACCTGCTGGGCACCATCCAAAACGAGCTCAATATTCCCTGCGGCTACGACACCGACGTCAACGTCGCCTGCCTGGGCGAGGTCACCTTTGGTTGCGCCCAGGGCCTCACTGACGTGGTGTATCTGACCATCGGTACCGGCGTGGGCGCCGGCGTGCTCTCGGGCGGTAAGCTCGTGCACGGCATGATGCATCCCGAGGCCGGTCACATCCTGGTCACGCGCGACCCGCGCGACACCATCGGCGAGCACAGCGGCTGCCCCTTCCACGACAACTGCCTCGAGGGCCTCATCGCCGGTCCCGGCGTCAAAAAGCGCTGGGGTGGCAAGAGCGCCGGAGAGATGGCCGATGACCCGGAGGCCATGGACCTGCTCGCCGGCTATCTGGCGCAGGCGCTCATGACCTACATCCTGTGCTACGCACCGCAAAAGATCGTCATCGGTGGCGGCGTGGCCGACCACACCCCCATCGTGCCGCTCGCGCGCAAGAAGTGCGCCGAGATGCTCAACGGCTACATCGTCACGCCCGAGATGGCCGACATCGATAGCTATATCGTCAACAACAGCCTCGAGGGCAAACAGGGCATTATGGGCTGCTTGGCCCTGGGCGCTCAGGCGCTTCAGTAGCAGACGCACCCACAGGGCGTGGCGCACCCGGCAAATCCGACCTATGGAACGACGCCGCCACACCTCATATAAGCCCTCCAATAAAAAAGGCCGCCTAGGACCAAACAATGCGTCCTTAGGCGGCCTTTTTGGCGCACATCAGCGACCGTAAGAGATATCGGAGCACAACGCCCGTTGCCGCTCCACAGCAGTCGATCATCACATCGGTGATCATGCCGGCGCGTCCCGGCACAAAGAGCTGAATCGTCTCGTCGATCGAGGGAATCAGCAGCAGGAACACTGCCGTGGGCAGCAGCACGTCAAAGGTGCGTCGGCCCTCAAAATCAAAGGCGTGCGTTGCCAGGATGCCGAGCACCAAATACTCGGTAAAATGCGCGCACTTACGAACAACAAAGTTGGTCACCCATTCATATGGAAGTCCCACGCCGTGCAGGAAACCGCGGATAGCTTCCATGACCGTTAGGCTCAGTGAGCCCGACCCCGAGCCGGGAACCAGCGAATTGCCCCAGATCAAGAGCGCCATCAGGCAGGTTACGACCGCCCATTTTCGATTGATCTTAACCATGCAGAAGTTATGCCTCCGCACGAAGCGGCGCGAAGCTGGCGGTACCGCCCTCGATAACGCTCAGATAAGCACGGCCCGTACGCTTGGCGGTAGAGGACTGAAGACGCTCGATCTCTTCCTCGAGGATCTGATTGACGCGCTCGTGACGACGATTTTCCATAATGCCGGCGGCAATAGCCTCGGCCCGCTCGATGCTCTCACGCGAGATACGGGCAGTATCCTCGGGGAACACAGCGCTGTGACGGCCGACATAGGCGGGGGCAGCAGACTGAGGGGCAGCGACGGGAGCGGGGGCTGAAACAGGAGCAGGCTCGTCAATCTCATCCAGAATCGCGGTGGCGGCGGCCCACATACCCTCGTGGCCCGAGTAATCGGCCATGGGGACATCAACCTCGAGCGAGGCGTCCGGAAGGTCGCCGGTGTCGATGCGATCTTGGGCATCAATCGATGCGGTGATGGCTGCAGGCTCATCGAGGTCATCGAGATCGATGCCCGCGGCACCGGAGATGATAGGCATGCTGGCGAGGTTTGCATTGTACGGCGCAGCCTCAGCCGCCTGCTGCTGGGCAGGAGCGCCCCAAAGCGAGCTTTCGGCGGCACGGCGGGCGGCAACAGCCTCCTCGTCCGCGGTCATGGCTTCATCAACGTACGAATTATCGGCAGAAGCGTTCGCGTCCGCCGAGGTAGCGCTGTAGGCGTTATTGACCGCCGCATTGGCAACGAGTGCCACGAAAGCCGCCGTGCTGCCCGCAGGGGCGGCCTGGGAGCCCGACACGGCGCGTGCCGCGGCGGCGATATCATCGCGATTGAAGGAGCCGGTCTGCCCGCCGTTGGTGAGCTCGTCGATGGCGACTTGATAGACGTCGCGCGAGCGCGCAGGGTCGCAGCTCACCGGCGAATCGTCGTCGAGCATACTGTCGATCATGGACCAAGCCTCGGCCTCGTCCATGGCATCTGCGGCTCGAGCGATGGTAGGGACACCATCATCGGCATGACGGCGCTGGAACGCACCAGTCAGGCCGGAAAGGAATGCCGAGGTAGACTGCTCCGACTGAGCCTGAGAAGCAGAAGCGGCAGCATATGGAGTCGCATCCTGCTGCTGAGCTGGAATCGAGGCGGTCTTGAACTCGCTTTGATGCTGATTGAGATTGGCGGCACCGCCCATGGCATCGGGCTGGAACAGACGCTCTTCACGCTGCGCACGATACTCGGAGATACCCAGCGAGGCGGCATAGATACCCACGCCCGCCACCGCGCCCACGGCGAAGGGAACTGCACCCGCCACGACCGTCTCGTTCACCGACGAAAACGGCAGCGTCGCGGCATACATCACCACGGGAGCGGCAAGGCCGATCCCGCACGAAAGTCCGGCAAGGACTGCTCGTTGTGTTGCATCAGAAGAAGCCATGAGCTCTCCCCATCTTCCAGCACCCAAATCGCATCATTCAGTTGGCTGCGCGAGAGAAGATGAAGCGGGGCTATGCCCCAAAGCAACGGTATATGGTTCGTTTCATCTGCGTTTTCCGTCGCGAAGCTTAAAAGTTATTATGCGAAACCGTCCTGTCGATTGCAAGTGACGATGTCGGATTGAAACGGGAAACCTGCTGCTCGTCGGTCTTACGGTCAAAAATAAGCGCGGAGCGGCGCTATAGAAAAGGGCCGAGGCTCAAAGCCCCGACCCTTTATCGCATTGATGACTATCGCTGCGCGTGGATGACAACCTAGAACGTCTGCTCGTAGTCGCTGTGTTTTTTGGCCGAACGCACCAGGAACTCCTGGTTGGTGTTGGTGCCCTTAAGACCCTTGATAAACGATGCGGCTGCGCGCTCGGTGTTGTTCATGCCGGCAAGAATGCGACGCAGACCAAAGACAAACGGACGCATCTGCTCGTCGACCAACAGGTCCTCGTTACGCGTACCGGAGGCAACGGGGTCGATAGCCGGGAAGATGCGGCGGTCGGCCAGGTCGCGGTCGAGCTTAAGCTCCATGTTGCCGGTGCCCTTGAACTCCTCAAAGATGACTTCGTCCATCTTGGAACCGGTGTCGATGAGGGCAGAGGCCAGGATGGTAAGCGAGCCACCGTTCTCGATATTGCGGGCTGCACCCAGGAAGCGCTTGGGCGGATATAGGGCCGCCGAATCGACGCCGCCCGAAAGGATGCGGCCCGAGGCGGGCGCCGCCAAGTTGTAGGCGCGGGCGAGGCGCGTGATGGAGTCGAGCACCACCACGACGTCGCCACCCAGCTCTACGATGCGCTTGGCGCGCTCGATGACGAGCTCTGCCACGCGGGTGTGGTTGTCGGCAGGCATATCGAAGGTCGACGCCACAACCTCGCCCTTGATGGAACGCTGCATATCGGTGACCTCTTCGGGGCGCTCGTCGACGAGCAGGCAGATGAGGTGCACCTCGGGGTTGTTAATCGAGATAGACTGGCAGATCTTCTTGAGGATCGTGGTCTTGCCGGCCTTGGGCGGGGACACGATCAGGCCGCGCTGGCCCTTGCCGATCGGTGACACGATGTCGATGGCGCGGCCGGTAATAGAGTCCTTGCCGTGCTCCATGCGCAGCGGCTCGTTGGGATAGACCGGGGTGAGGTCGCCGAACTTGGGACGGTTGCGAATCTGCTCGGGGTCCAGACCGTTGACGGTCGTGATTTTGGCGAGGCCGGCGCGCTTGTCGCCGCCGCGCGAAGGACGCAGCGAGCCCTCGATGACGTCGCCCGTGCGCAGGCGCGCGGAGCGGATGAGGTAGGCGGGCACGAAGGCGTCGTCGTTGGACTTCATGTAGCCATGGGCGTGGATGATGCCGGAGCTGTCCGGGCGAATCTGCAGAATGCCCTTGATGTCGCGGAAGCCCTCGGCCTTCGCAGCGGTGACGTAGATTTCCTCGACGAGCTCGGCCTTCTTCTTGCCGGTCGTCTCGATCTCGAACTCCTTAGCCTTCTCGCGCAGCTCAGCGACCTTCATGGCCGCGAGTTCCTCGCGCGAAAGCGTGGGCTCGGTGGGAGCGGCATTACGCTCCTTGTTGCGCTGTTTGCGATCGCGCTGGCGGTTGCGACGGTCGTTGTTGCGGTCGTCCTTACGCTCGTTGCGCTCGTCGTTGCGCTTGTGCTGGCGACGGTTGGGACGAGTGCCGTCTTCGCCCTCAGCGGGGGCGGCACCATCGGTTGCGGCGGTGCCAACATTGGCCGCGGCGGCGTCATTGGCCTCGGCGCCAGAATCAACCTGCGCTTCGACATCCTGCTGCTCGGACGCCTTGGCCTTAACGGACTTCTTACGACCGCGCTTGGGCTTCTCGGACGCAGGCTGTTCGACGTCCTGGGCCTTGGCGACATCAGTCGACGCATCGGCGGTCGTCTCGGCAGAATCCTCGGACGCACCCTTCTTGGCAGCCTTGGCCTTGGACGTGCGCTTAGCAGCAGTACGACGGCTGCGACCGGGACGGACATCGGCGGGCTCGGCATCGGCAGAAACGGCCTCGGAAGTCGTAGCATCCTGGACGGGTGCATCGGCAGCGGTTGCAGACTCGGCGGTCGCCGCAGCATCCCGAGCGGCGGCGGCTGCTGCTGCGGCCTTCTCTGCCTCGACAAAGGCCTTGGGCTTGCGACCGCGACGGTGCGGGCGCAAAGCCGGATCGACAACGGGAACTTCGTTGGCCTCGACAGGCGCAGCGGGCTCAACAGGCAATGTGCCCTCCCCTGCCGCGGAACGGACCGAAGCCTCAGTGAGCTCGGGGGCTACCTGTTCCGCAACTTGCTCGGCCTTAGCAGCCGTGCGGCGGCGTGTGCGCGGTGCCGGCTTCTCGGTCGGCAGGTCGGCGGCAGGGGTCTCGATGGCGGCAGGCGTCTCGGGCACAGACGGAGCTGCAAGCTCGGTCAGAGCCGCGGCCTCGCGCTCGGCAGCACGACGGCGGGCGCGCACCACCTGAGCCTCGCTAACCTGCGCCAACGCACGTGCCTGCGCGACCTCATCGGAAATCGGCGCCGAGGAGTCAGCTGCAACGGTGCGCTTGGCGCGCGTCGTGCGCGTGGTACGGCGCTTGGGCTTGGTGACCTCCTCGCCGTCGGCGGCAGGCTTGGCCGTGCGGCGCGCGAGCTTGGGCTTTGCCGGAGCAGCCTCCTCACCAGTTGCAGGCGCAGGCGTCGAAGCAGCCTTAGGCGTCTCGGGAGCCGAGGCTTGCGCGGGCGCCGCGACCTGGTCCGACGCAACCGGTGCAGCGGGAGCGGCTTGCGTCGTCGTTATTTCGTTTTCTTGCTGTTGATCAGACACAGTGTTTGCTCAACTTTCTTTTCAAGCCCTGTGATCACATGCTCCCTGCATAAACCTTCAGGGCGGCTAAACAGTCTAGTTCCGTTCAAAACGACGGACATCATTGATCTGTATCGAGATGATTGCGTCAACTACGCAGCGTTAGTGTAACACAACCGCCGCCACCTGCAACTTAGTCATTGGGGGCGTTCTTAAACGACTAGTCAAAAGGGACACTCTTTGGTCTACCACCCACAAATCAGACTGCCTCCGCCAAAACTATGGCGGTTTACTACGACGAATCGATCAACCGCGACCACTCCGAAACATGTTGAACTAAAACCGCAGGTAGATGCCTTGCGCTTTTTTGCGAAAAGCCGGCGTGGTTGGAAATTCCCAATTCATCGTAGTAAACCGGCATAGTTTCGTATTTCCAGCAGTTCCAAATTCGTCAATACGTCGGCGTTTGCGAAAAAAGCCCGACCTCCGTAGGAGATCGGGCTTATAGGGCTCAGTTAAACCAAACCTACACGGTCAAATGACCCGCAGATTACATCTGCTCGGGCGCGGAAACGCCAACGAGGGTAAGCACCAGGGCGAGCGTCACGCGGACAGCGTCGCAAGCTGCCAGACGGGCGCGCGAAAGCTCGGGGTCGACGGGACGGCCCTCGCTCGGCAGAACCTGGCAGGCAGCGTAGAAGCTGTGGAAGTCGCCGGCGAGCTCCTCGGCAAAGTGGGTCAGACGGAACGGAGCGCGATCGCGAGCACAGCTGGCGATCAGGTCGGTGAGCTCGTTGAGCTTGCGCGAAAGGGCGAGCTCGGTCGGGTCGGTCAGCAGCGAGTAATCGACGTTCTCACCGATGGCCTTGGCGGCAACGGCCTTCATGCCCATCTCGTCGGCCTGCTCGGCGGTAACGTCGGCGGCACGGCGCAGGATGGAGCACACGCGGGCGTGAGCATACTGCACGTAATAGACCGGGTTGGAGTTGTCGCGCTTCTTAACGGCCTCGATGTCGAAGTCGACCATCTGGTTGGAGCTCTTGGAGATGAGCGTGTAGCGAGCGGCATCGGAGCCGACCTCGTCGACGAGCTCCTGCAGGGTCACCATGGTGCCCTTGCGCTTGGACATACGGACGGGCTTGCCGTTACGCAGCAGGTTGACGAGCTGGCCCAGCAGAACCTCAAACTTGCCGGGGTAACCCAGAGCGTCGCAGACGCAGCGTACGCGCTCGATGTAACCGTGGTGGTCGGCGCCCCAGATGTCGATGACGTGATCGACGCGCTGGAACTTATCCCAGTGATAGGCGACGTCGGAGGCGAAGTAGGTGTACTCGCCGTCGGACTTGATCAGGACGCGGTCCTTGTCGTCGCCCAGATCGGTGGAGCGGAACCACAGGGCGCCGTCCTTGGTGTAGAGGTAGCCCATCTTGTCGAGCTTCTCAAAAGCGCGGTCGACGGCGGAGGTGCCGGCGGTCTCGCCCTCGGTGTCCTTCACATACAGCGAGCGCTCGGAGTACCAACGATCGAAGTCGCAGTTGACGGCGTGGCAGAGGTCGCGCATGTTATCGACCATCTTTACATAGCCGCGCTCGCGGAAGCTCTCCATGCGCTCCTGAGGATCGGCGTTGACCCACTTATCGCCGTCGGTGCGCCAGAACTCGGCGGCCTCGTCGATGATGTAGTCGCCGCCGTAAGAGTCCTTGCCCAAGGTCTCGGCAAAGTTGTCCTGATACGGATGGGTCTCGGGGTGCTCGTCGTTCTCGTCGGCAACAAAGGCGTCACGGTCGGCGATCAGCAGCTTGTGAGCCTCGTCGATATCAACGCCCTGCTTGGCGATGATGTCGGCAAGCTGCATATAGCGCGTGCTGATGGAGTTGCCGAAGGTGTTCATCTGAGAGCCGTGGTCATTGATGTAGAACTCACGCTGGATCTCATAGCCGGCGTGGTCCATAACGCGGCAGAGCGAATCGCCCAGCGCGGCCCAGCGGCCGTGGCCGATGTGCATGGGGCCGACGGGGTTGGCGGAAACGAACTCGACCTGGGTCTTCAGGCCACCACCGACGTTGGACTTAGCGAAGTCCATGCCCTTCTCGCGAGCCTCGCCAAAGATGGCATTCTTGACGGCAACGGAGAGGTAGAAGTTGATGAAGCCGGGGCCTGCGATCTCGACCTTCTCGATCGCGGGGTCCTCGGGCATATGGGCAACGATGACCTCGGCGATCTTGCGCGGGGCGCAGTGGGCCAGCTTGGCGGACTTCAGGGCCATGGTAGAGGTCCACTCGCCATGAGAAGTGTCAGCCGGTCGCTCGATAGCGCAATCGTCAAGTTCAAATGCGGAAAGGTCGCCGGCCTCCTGGGCCGCAGCAAGCGCAGCGCGTACCAGCTCTTCAATCTTCTCGGGCATAGATCCTCCTTGTGTTAAAGCCCCCGAGCTCTTGGTCACTCGTAGGGCAAAAGCCAGAGTTTGTAGCACTCTATCACAAGCGAGGGGCACTGTCGCAGGGTAAAGCCAATCGAAATTGCATATGCACAAAATTGACTACAGCTTGTATGGAGTCACTCAAAGATGCCGGTCTGCCTGCAGATTATGCACGCGTTGAAAATGCATAAAGGTGTGAATGAGCTGTGTCTTTTATCGAATACTCTTACCTATCAGAGTTGTGTGCTTTTCCTGCATAAAGCGAGGATTTGCGCACGTCAGCGTGTTATTCTAGACATACGTAAATTCGTATAAGTTGGAGGTAGCATGTTCTCAATCGGTCAACACGTCATTCATCCGGGTCAGGGAGTCTGCACCGTCGTCGGTTTTAGGGACGACACGCCGCAGCCCATGTTGTTGCTCGAGGCCAAGCAAGGGCATGCGCAGACGATCCTTATGTACCCCGTGGCGCAGGCCGACCGTCTGCATGCCGCCATCTCTCAGCAAGATGCCGAGCATCTGCTGAGCCACTATGACGAGCTGGAGTGCGACACCTTTACCGAGCGCAACAGCTCGCTTGAAGAGACACACTTTAAGCAGCAGCTCAAGCTGGGCGCGCCCGAGACGGTCCGCGTGGCAAAGACCATGATGCACCGCATTCGCCAGGCCGAGGAAGCCGATAAAAAGCCCAGCTCTTACTATATGCGTGTACTCAAGGAAGCCAAGCGCCGCTCCATCGAGGAGTTCGCCGTGGCATTGGGCGTCACCGAGGAGGCCGCCGAAGCCCGCCTAGCCCAAGCCGCCCTCAACTAACCCATCCGCGCCAAAAACCACCACAAAGGGGACAGGCACCTTTGTGGTGGTTTTTTCGTTCTAGTCGTTCTAGTAGTATTCATTCTTAGCGATACCTGCGAGCACAAGGAGTCTTTTATGGCAGAGCCACTTTCCGCCGGAATCACCCGCGACCGTGCGTTCGAATTGCTCAACGAGCACAATAAGGACCCGTTCCACATCACCCACGGCGAAACGGTCGAGGGCACCATGCGCTACTTTGCGCGCGAGTTCGACCCCGAGAACGAGGAGTTTTGGGGCATCGTCGGTCTGCTGCACGACCTAGATTGGGAGGAGCATGAGGACGACCCCATGAACCACACCATCTATGCGGCCGAGATCCTCGAGGGCGAGGGCGCCTCTCCCGATCTCATTCGCGCCATTCAGACGCACACGTCGGACTTCAACACCTCGCTGCCCAAGCCCGAGCTGCAGATGGAAAAGATCCTGTTTGCCTGCGACGAGCTCACCGGCTTGATCGGTGCTGCCGTCATCATGCGTCCGAGTAAGAGCGTCATGGACTTTACGACCAAGTCGCTCAAGAAAAAGTTCAAGGACAAGCGCTTTGCCGCCGGCTGCTCGCGCGACGTGATTACGCAGGGTGCCGAGATGCTGGGCTGGGAGCTCCCCGAGCTCTTCGACCGTACCATCGCGGCCATGCAGTCCTTCGCCCCCGACCGCGACACCTTTCAGGCTTAATTCCAAAACCACCACAAAGGGGACAGGCACCTTTGTGGTGGTTTTTGTTTGCGCGGGCGTTAGGGGCGGACCTGGCCGGTGCCTCGGAGCTTGTATTTGTAGGTGGTGAGGGCCTCGGCGGCAAAGGGGCCGCGGGCGTGGAGCTTTTGGGTCGAGATGCCAATCTCGGCGCCCAGGCCAAACTCGCCGCCGTCGGTAAAGCGCGTGCTGGCGTTGGCGTACACGGCCGAGGCATCGACCGCGTCCAGGAAGCGCTCGCAAGCATCCGTGTCCTCGGCAACGATGGCCTCGGAGTGCATCGTGCCGTAGCGATTGATGTGTGCGATGGCCTCGTCCTCGTTTGCCACGACCTTCACGCTCATCTCGAGCGCCAGGTACTCGCGACCCCAGTCCTCCTCAGTCGCGGCAACGTAGTCATCGCCCTCGGCAAGCCCGGCATCGGCGCACGCGGCGCACGTGGCCTCGTCGCCGTGAATGAGCACGCCGTGGTCGTGCAGCACGGCAACAACCGCAGGCAAAAACACATTGGCCACAGCATGGTCGACCAGCAGCGACTCGGCGGCATTGCACACGCCCACGCGCTGCGTCTTAGCGTTGACGATAATATTGAGCGCTTTATCGAAGTCGGCGGATTCATGCACGTAGATGTGGCAGTTGCCCGTGCCCGTCTCGATCACCGGCACAAGCGACTCGCGCACGCAGCGCTGGATCAGGCCTGCACCGCCGCGCGGAATGAGTACGTCGACAATACCGCGGAGCTTCATGAGCTCGCCAGTGGCCTCGCGGTCGGTGGACTCGATCATCGACACGGCCTCGCGCGGGAAGCCCTTGGCCTCGAGCGCATCGGCCAGCAGCTCAGAAATCATGGCACACGAGTGATAGGCCAGCGAGCCGCCGCGCAGAATACAGGCGTTGCCGGTACGGATGCAGATGCCCGCGGCGTCGGCCGTCACGTTGGGACGCGCCTCGTAAACCATGGCGACCAGGCCCAGCGGCACACTCACACGGGTCAGGTCCACGCCGCTTGCAAGCACGCGGTGGTCGAGCACGCGGCCTACGGGATCGGGCAGCTCGGCGAGCTTTTCCAGGCCGGCGGCCATGCCCTCGACGCGCTCAGGCGTCAGCAGCAGACGATCGAGCAGTCCGGCCGAGGTACCCGCATCGCGCGCGGCGGACATATCGAGCTCGTTGGCGGCGACGATGGAGTCGACACCGTTGCGCAGCGCTGCGGCCATGGCGCGCACGGCCTCCTGGCGCTGTTCATCGCTCGCCGTGGCAAGCGAGGCCGACGCTGCCTTGGCGGCAACGGCAAGATCGTGGACATACGTGGCTATATCGACCGACATGGGCGGCCCTTTCTCCTAGAAGTTTGCAACCATGGTAGCCGATTTGCGCATGGCCTCGCCCGCGGCGGTAGAATTGGTCAACCCGAAACACCGCAACGAACGGAAGACTCACATGGCCCTCATCACTTCGTACCACGTCCCCGGCCTTTACGTCGAGGACCACAGCATCGACGTCCCCCTTGACTGGCGCGGCCTGGAGCCGATGCTCCTGGCCGTCGGCAGCACCATGCGCCGCGGCGCTATGCCGGCGCCCATCGCCGGCGCGCCCGAGAGCATCAAGCTCTTCTACCGTGTGGTTTGCGCGCCCGACCGCATCAACGACGATCTGCCACTGCTCCTGTTTTTGCAGGGCGGCCCCGGCGGCGAGAGCCCGCGTCCGCTGTCGCCCACAAGCGACGGCTGGATCGAGGAGGCCGTCAAGCACTTCCGCGTGGTCCTTCCCGACCAGCGCGGCACCGGACGCAGTAGCTGCGTGGACGGACGCACGATCAAGGCACTGGGTGATCGCGCAACGGCCGCCGGCGCCGATACAGCACGCTCGCAGGCGGATTTCCTCAAGCGCCATCTTGCCAGCTCCATCGTGCGCGATTTTGAGTACCTGCGCCTGGTGGGCTTTGGCGGCAAGCCCTGGGTCACACTGGGGCAGAGCTACGGCGGCTTTTTGACGTTGAGCTATCTGTCGCTCTTCCCCGAGGGCGTGGCGGCAAGCTTTACCTGCGGCGGCATTCCGCACGTGCCGGCGAGCGCCAGCGAGGTCTACGCGCACACCTTCCCACGCATGGCAGCCAAGACGCAGCAGTATTACGACCGCTACCCCGCCGACGTCGAGCGCGTGGCGGCCCTGGCAGATGCCCTCGAGGAGCAAAAGCCCGTGTTGCTCGACGGCTCGCCGATGACGGTCGAGCGCCTACAGCTCATGGGCAGCGACTTTGGCATGAAGCCGAGCTTTGAGCGCATGCATTGGATTATCGATCACGCGTTTGTTACAGGCGACGGTACACTGAGCTGCGGCTTCTCGGTATCCGACAGCTTTTTGATGCGCGCCTTCGAGCGTACCAACACGCGCACGAATCCGCTGTACCGGACGCTGCAGGAGTTCATATACGCCGACGGTGACACTATGCCCATTGGCTGGGCCGCAGCTGAAGAGAAGGCACACCGCGCCGAGTTCGACACCCTCGCGCGCCCGCTCATGTTTACCGGCGAGGCCATGTTCCCGTGGATGTTCGAGCAGATGCCCGAGCTCAAGCCCTTCAAGCCCGCCATGGACCTGCTGATGGAAGACACCAGCTGGGACAAGATCTATGACCCGCAGCGCCTGGCCTGCAACGAGGTGCCGCTCCAGGCCGCGGTGTACTTCGATGACATGTACGTCGATTCGAGTCTGCAGCTCGACACGCTCAGCCGCGTGGGCAACTCGCACGCCTGGGTAACCAACGAGTTCGAGCACGACGGCCTGCACGGCAGCGTGGTGTTCAAGCACCTCTTCGACGAAGCCCTCAACCGCGGAGACCTGCGCCAGATCTTCTAGCAAAGGAGTGTCCCAAAGTGCCGGCACATAAGGAACGTCCCCAAGTGCCGGAAAAGGAGAGGCAGCACTGCTGGCAAAACGAGCCGCAGCGCTGCCTCTCTTTATGCAAACACTATCAAGTTGTCCCTATGGATCGCGGGCTTCTCGGCCAGGTCTGCGAGCAGGCGGTTGCTGGCAATCTGGTCCTGGCGGCGGCCGGCGGCAAGCTCCAGCACGTCCGAATCGGCCTCGGCGATACCACGGGCGACAACCATGCCGCTCGGGTCGCACACGTCGAGCACATCGCCCTCGGAAAACACGCCATCGACCTCGCGAATACCCACCGCGAGCAGCGACGAACCGCGGCTGACCAGCGCCTTCGCGGCGCCGTCATCGACCGTCACCGAGCCGTGCGCCTTGTCGCCCAGTGCGATCCACAGCTTGCGCGGCGCAATGTCCAGGCGCTCCGCCGGCGGATCGAACAGCGTACCCACGCTCTCGCCGCGGGCCAGACGCACGAGCGCATCGGGCTCCTCGCCCGAGCAAATCACGCTTTGAATGCCCGCCGTCATGAGAATGCGGCTCGCGCGAATCTTGGTGATCATGCCGCCCGTACCCACCGATGTGGAAGAATCGCCCGCCGAGGCGATAATCTTGGCATCGATCTTATGCACGACAGGAACAAACTCGGCCGTGGGGTCCTCATGCGGATTGGCAGTATAAAGGCCATCGATGTCCGAGAGCGTCACGCACAGATCGGCAGAAACCAGGCAGCTCACAAGCGCCGCCAGTGTGTCGTTGTCGCCAAACTTGATCTCATCGACGGTAACGGTATCGTTCTCGTTGACGACCGGCACCACGCCAAGCTCCACGAGGCGCAACAGGGCGTCGCGCGCATGCAGGTAGGACGTGCGGCGCGCCGTGTCGTGGCGCGTGAGCAGCACGAGCGAGGTGAGCAGGTCGCGCGCATGGAACTCCTCGTCATAGGCCGACGAGATGATGCACTGACCAGCCGAGGCGCAGGCCTGCAGGCTCGGCAGGTCACCGACCGGCTTACGGTCGAAGCCCAGCACGGGATAGCCGCAGGCAATGGCGCCCGAGCTCACCACGACCAGGCGCCAGCCAAGCTCGCGCAGCGTTGCGGCCTGATCGGCAAGCCCGCCGATAAAGGCGCGGTTGACCTTGCCGTCGGCGCCCACCACCGTAGACGAACCGATCTTTACCACCATCGTTTTATAAGAAGTCGTCATACGTCAAACCAATCAACTGTTCAGCGAACGGCCGAGCCGGCGGCCAGGGAAGCGTGACTCGCCCCTACCGCCCAAGGAATTAGTGAGCCCAGGGAAAGGCAGAGGCCGCGGCCATGTTCTTGCGCACGAGCTCGTCGCGCACCTGAGCCAGGCCCTGTTCCATGCCCACCACATAGGTCTGCGGGTACAGGAAGCGCTTGAAAGCTGCGTCCAGATGATCGAGTGCCCAAGCACAGCGCTCGCGCGCGTCCTGGATGCTCTCACGCGGAGCCACCGCGCTGCCATCGCGCACGATCGGCACCAGCAGCTCGCGATACTCAAGTTCGGACACGTCGGTCACCAGGGCGGCATCATTCACGGCCACGAGGGTATTGCCGCGCGCGGCGCCCTCCCCCGCCAGATGGTCCTCGTCGTAGATCATGTCGCAGACCGGGCCGCCAAAGCCGTCGTAATAACGGCGCACGCGTTGCACACCCGGGATCGTGCGCTTGTATGGCTGCTCAGAGAGCTTGACCACCGGCGTCCATGGATCTGCCTCGCTCGCACGGCGGGCGGAAAGCTTGTACACGCCGCCCAGCGCCGGCTGGTCATAGCAGGTCGCAAGCTTGGTACCCACGCCAAAGCTGTCGATGGGCGCGCCCTGGTCGAGCAGCGACTGAATCGTGTACTCATCCAAATCGTTAGAAACCGAGATCCCCACATAGGGCAGGCCCTCGGCATCAAAACGGCCGCGCACATACTTGGAGAGCTTGGCGAGGTCGCCGGAGTCGATGCGAATGGCCGACAGACGCTCGCCCACCGCTTCCATCTCCTTGGCAACCGTAATGGCATGTTCACAGCCCTCGCGCACGTCATAGGTGTCGATGAGCAGCGTACAGTTCTTGGGGCTCGACTTGGCAAAGGCGCGGAAGGCCTCGAGCTCGGAATCGAAGCTCATCACCCAGCTGTGCGCATGCGTGCCAAAGACGGGAATACCGTAGCGGCGGCCGGCGAGCACATTGGACGTAGAGGAGCAGCCGGCAACGTAGCTCGCGCGCGCGACGGCCAAGCCGCCATCGGGACCCTGAGCGCGGCGCAGGCCAAACTCGGCAACGGGACGGCCGTCCGCCGCCAGCACCACGCGCGCCGTCTTGGTGGCGACAAGCGTCTGGAACCCAACGATGTTGAGCAGCGCCGTCTCGAGCAGCTGGCACTCCAGCGCGGGGCCGGTGACGCGAACCATGGGCTCGCGCGGAAAGACGAGCTCGCCCTCGGGCACGGCGTCGATGTTTACATGCGCACGAAAATCGCGCAGGTAGTCGAGGAATCCAGGCTTGAACATCGCGCCGCCGGCCGGGGCCTGGAGCGAGGCGAGGTAGTCGATGTCCTCGGGCGTAAAGTGCAGATTCTCGACCAGCTCGGGCAGTTCGGCGGTGCCGCACATGACGGCATAGGCGCTGCCAAAAGGATGGTCGCGGTAAAACGCGGTAAAACAACCCTGCTCATTGGCCTTGCCGCTCTCCCACAGGCCCTGGGCCATAGTGAGCTCGTACAGATCGGTGAGCATTGCAATGTCGGTGGGATGCGAGATGTCGGTCAAAGCCATGGGGCGACCTTTCGGATGCGCTGTGCAGAGGTTGAGGGTTGGAAAAGGGCAGAGTGTTCGGGCATGGCACCCAGCGCGAATGGGCTAGAGCAGGCCCATGCTGGTCAGGATCGTGTAGCCCATAAAGATGACAAACGCGATGAGGGCAAGGACAATGATGATTTTTTGAGCCGGCGCCATGCCAGGGATCTCGTTCTCGCCCGTGGGCTCCTTGGAGGTAACCATGCGCTGGGCAAAGGTCATCTCGTCACGGCTCGGCTTGGGCTCGACGGACTTGGAACGAGCGACCTTTTTAGGCTGAGGTTTAGGTGCGGTGGGCGCGGGCTTCGCGGCGGCGGGCTTGGGCGCGGGGGCGACGTTCGCAGCGGCCTCCTCGGCCTTCTCGCACTCGGCACGCAGGGCGGCCAGCTCCTCACGCTCGCGGCGTGCCTCTTCCTGGGCCTCGCGACGAGCTTTCTCGGCGCGGAGCTCTTCCAACTCGGCGCGTTCCTCGGCAGACAGTGGTTGGGACTCAAGCTTGGCCATGGTACAGCCCTTTCTTTTAAAAAAAGCCGCCGACACAATGTCAGCGGCTTATCAAATCCAAGGGTGGAGACGAAGGGAGTCGAACCCTCGGCCTCTGCCATGCGACGGCAGCGCTCTCCCAACTGAGCTACGTCCCCAGGACAAGTTGATATTTTACCTACGGCTCGCCAACTGTCAACGCCCAATACCCAGTCTTTTTGGGACGCGGCTATTTTGACAACTTTTCGAGCAGGCGATCCTCTCGATGATTTTTTAATCCCCGTCCCAGAAAAATCATCGGCGAGCGCACTACTTTGCGCTGGTGAGGACGCCGGTGGTGTCGAACGCCGGGGTGAAGCTCTCGTCTACCGCTCCGCCTTCTTGCCAAAACATCGTCGTAAAGCCCAGGTCGTCGGCATGGTCGAGCACCTGCTCGTACTCCTCGCGCGTCACGGCGCGCGCCAGGTCGCCGCCTTGTTCGCGCATGAGGGCATTGGGCGTGTACTGGTTCATGACCGAGATCGGCACGTCGCCCACCGTCTGCCACACCAGGTCCAACACGCGGCACGAATCGTCCGCATGCCCCGGCAGCACCAGATGACGCACGATTATGCCGCGCTTCATGAGCCCGTCCCCGTCTACCAGCTCTCCCCCGCGGCGCTCAATTTCGCGCGCCATCTGGGCCAGACCCGACACAGCCACGCGCGGGTAGTCCTTAATATGAGAGAGTGACTGCGCAAGCGCCGCATTGGCATACTTAAAGTCGGTAAGCCACACGTCGACCAAATCGCCGAGCGCCGCCACGGCACTCGCACGCTCATAACCGCTCGTGTTGTAGACGATTGGAATGACCAGTCCGCGCTCCCGAGCTGCGGCAATCGCGGCCGGCAGCAGGTGAGCATAATGCGTCGCCGTCACCAGATTGATGTTATTGGCACCTTGGTCCTGCAGCTCCAGCATAATCTCGACCAGGCGCTCGGGCGAAATCTCAAGCCCGAAATTGCCCGTCGAGATCTCGTGGTTTTGGCAGTAGATACATTTGAGCGAACAGCCGCTAAAGAAAATCGTACCCGAGCCGGCCTCGCCCGAAATGGGCGGCTCCTCCCACATATGGAGCGCCGCGCGGGCGACCTTAAGCGTGTTGTCGGCGCCGCACACGCCACGCGCGCCCTCGTCGCGCGCCGCACCGCAACGGCGCGGACACAAATGGCAGGCGGGCGAAAAAAGTTCGGTCAACGACGTCGGCATAAAAACATGCTCCAAAACAATGATTCAGCAGCTCAAACGTAAAGGGACCAACCGCACAGACGGCTCGAGCCCAAGGCGCCGTAATCGTCCGACACGATTTTTGTAATGTCAAGACTGGAATCGATAAAGTGCCGCTTTATGATGTAGGTATTCCGCCCCCCGCGGAGCAACTGGGTGAACCGTCGCGTTTATTTAGGGAGCCCACACAGTCGTACCTAGTACAGGTATCCTTCGTTGTTAAGGACGCTGGAACAGTCGATGAGGGCACCCACCTGTTTTAGGTGGGTTCATTTTCGTAACGTGGGGGGTGGTTTTCATTTGCCGAAAACCACCATTACAGCCCATATGGATCCCCGCCGGTATCCCGACAAGCCATCGACAACATCCCAATATCTGGTAAGCGCGTGATTATCGCTGCATGCAATTCCATGCACCCCCCGTGGTCGAGTATCATGGTTCGGCTATGCCCTTTGCGCATGGCGTTCTTCTGACCTTTTCCTTCGACGCTTGGCGGTTTTTAGATTCATGGCTTCATCCCCGAGCTACATACCGTATCTATGCGTGGCAGCGGCGGCCTTTATCACGACCTTCCTCACGGTGCCCCTGGTCAAGCGCTTGGCAATTAAGCTCGACGCCGTCGACTATCCTTCTAAGCGCCGCATCAACACCAAGCCCATCCCGCGTTTGGGCGGAACGGCGGTGTTTTTGGGCCTGGTCGTTGCCTGTATTGTGCAAATCCTAGGCACCTGGTACCTGGGTTGGCCGCCCGTTTTGGTGCCCCACCCCCGTCTGCACATCAGCTACCCCATACTTGCGCTTTCTTTTACCGTCATCTTTGCGACCGGCGCTATCGACGACGTCTTCCAGCTCAAGCCCAAGCAAAAGCTAGCCGGACAGGTCCTCGCCGCGCTTATCGCCTGTATCGGCGGCCTGCGGATCGGCGTCATCGTCAACCCGTTTGCCCCCGGCGAGATCATGCTCGGATGGCTCGCCTACCCCATCACCGTGATCTATCTGGTGGCATTCACCAACATCATTAACCTCATCGACGGCCTCGACGGCTTGGCCACGGGCATCTGCGGCATCGCGTCGTTCACCATGTTTTCGATGGCCGTTCTCTCGGGCCGCATCGACGCCGCCGCGCTCTCCATTGCGCTCTTTGGCGCTTGCCTGGCCTTTTTGCGCTACAACTTCAACCCCGCAAGCATCTTCTTGGGCGACTCGGGGTCGTTGCTTCTGGGCTTTGCACTGGGCTCCATCTCGCTGCTCAACGTGAGCCGCACCGCCGCGCTCACCTCGCTTATCATCCCGCTCATCGTTGCCGGCGTGCCCATCATCGACACGTTTAGCGCCATCGTGCGCCGCAAGCGCGCCCACATTAGCATCGGGCAGGCCGACAAGGGCCACATCCACCACCGCCTGATCCAAGAGGGCTACAACCAAAAGCAGGCAGTGCTCCTCATCTACGCCTGGTGCATCATGCTTTCGGCCGGCGCCGCCGCGATTAACCAGGTCGAGGTGCCCATGCGCGTGCTCATCTTTACCGTACTCGCCATTGGCTCGGCGGCCTTTGCCAAGCACCTGCACCTGTTTGAGCCCGTGCTGCGCCACCATTACAACAAGCGCACGCACGAGGACGAGCTCGTCACCCCCGACGATCCCGCCTTTAAGCAGGAGGAGCAGGCGGCAGAAGAACGCAGGGAGGAGCGCCACCACAGGCGCTAGGGTAAGCTGCCGAGGATGCGCCCAGGCGCCGCCGGCCAAACGCGCAGCCACGCCGCGCCCATCGCACATGCCGCCGCTCTCCCGCCCCTCGCGTACTTACGCCCCGACCCTCCAATAAACGCGTTATCATCTTGACCCATGAACATACGTTAGGAGCAATCATGCCAAACGAGAACAGCTACGAAGTCGCGCTGCAAAAGAGCAACGCCATTCGCGAGGGCCTGGCCAAAACGCCCGAGAAGTTCACCATGCTCACCGGCGACCGCCCCACCGGCCGTCTGCACCTGGGTCACTACTTCGGCACCCTCAAGGGCCGTGTTGAGCTGCAGAACATGGGCGCCAAGACCAACGTGCTCATCGCCGACTACCAAGTCATCACTGACCGCGATACGACCGAGCACATCCAGGACAACGTGTACAACATGGTCATGGACTACCTTGCCTGCGGCATCGACCCCGACAAGACCATGATCTACGCGCACTCCGCCGTACCCGCCGCAAACCAGCTCATGCTGCCGTTCCTGTCGCTGGTCTCCGAGGCCGAGCTGGCGCGCAACCCCACGGTCAAGGCCGAGATGGAGGCCTCGGGCCACGAGCTCACCGGCCTTCTGCTCACCTACCCGGTGCACCAGGCCTGCGACATCCTGTTCTGCAAGGGCAATGTGGTGCCCGTCGGTCGCGACCAGCTGCCGCACATCGAGCTCACCCGCACCATCGCCCGCCGCTTTAACAACCGCTACGGCAAGGTGTTCCCCGAGGTCGACGCGCTGCTGTCCGAGACCCCGCTGCTGCCCGGCCTGGACGGTCGCAAGATGAGCAAGAGCTACGGTAACGCCATCAACATCTCGATGACCGCCGAGGAGACGGCCAAGCGCATCAAGAAGAGCCAGACCGACTCCGAGCGCATGATCACGTTCGATCCCGAGAATCGCCCCGGCGTGTCCGGTCTGCTTTCGACGGCCGCCATCTGCACCGGCCGTTCCGAAGTCGAGATTGCCGAGGAGATTGGCATGGGCGGCTCCGGCCAGCTCAAGAAGTACGTGACCGAGGCCGTCAACGAGTACTTCGCGCCGATCCGTGAGCGTCGCCAGCGCTACGAGAACGACCTGGATTACGTAAAGGACGTCCTGCACGAGGGCAACCGTCGCGCCAATGAGATCGCCGAGCAGACCCTGGCCGAGGTTCAGGACGCCATGGGCATGGTGTACTAGGCAAAGCGCCTTCGCACAACATAGACGGTGAGGCTGAATCCTCACCGAAACAGGAACAGGCCCGCTGGCAGCTAGTTGCCAGGGGGCCTAAATGAGGTCTTTGGGCTTATGAAAGGCGAGAAACT
>OGYS01000060.1_pt1 | contig 60032 bp, 50 predicted proteins | sample 1576611 | NCBI WGS metagenome assembly OGYS01 (sample SAMEA3541571, study PRJEB24748) | human gut metagenome | biome: human gut; feature: human-associated habitat; material: faeces | place: China | collected 2012
GGCGCGCCGACGACGAGCGCCGCACGAGGATGGCCAACTTCCCCTACATAAAGACGCTGGCCGACTTCGACTGGGGCTTCCAGCCGAGCGTGCCGCGCGGGCTGGTCGAGCAGCTGGCCACGCTCGAGTTCATCGACCGCGGCGACAACGTCGTGCTCGTCGGCAGCCCGGGCGTCGGCAAGACCCACCTGTCGATAGCCATAGGCCACGAGGCGGTGATGGCCCGCAAGCAGGTGTACTTCGCCGACTGCTCGAGGCTGGTCGAGGACCTCAAGCACGCCTCGGCGAAGGAGGCGCTGGCGCGCAGGATGCGGTTCTACGAGCACTGCAGCCTGCTGATAATAGACGAGCTCGGCTACCTCGATATCGGCAAGGAGGGCGCCGACCTGCTGTTCCAGCTGGTCAACAGGCGCTACGCGCTAAAGCGGTCGACCATCGTCACGACCAACGTGCCGGTGGGCAGGTGGGGCGACGTGTTCGGCAGCAACGTCACGGCCTCGGCGGTGGCCGACAGGCTTTGCCACCATTGCGCGATGATCAAGATAACGGGACGGTCGTACCGCCTGAAGGACGTATCCATCGGCGGTGAGGACGGGAAGGAGGAGGGAGCCTAGACGCCGAAAGCGGCGCATCCGCGTTGGCGAATCCGGCGCATCCGCGTTGGCGCGATTGGCGAAAATACGTTGGTGAAAATGGTGAAAAATATATTGACGCTAACAGGCGCTTGTCGGGGTGCAGCCCGATCGACCAGGCGACGGGCATCCCGTCGAAGCAGTCGATGACCGGGCTCAGGTAGACCTTCTCGCCGCCCGGGAGCCTGAACTCGGTGATGTCGGTGAGCCACAGCCGGTTGGGCTCGTCGGCGCGGAACTTCCTGTTCACGAGGTTCTCCGGCGCCTTGGAGACCTCGACGGCGTAGGAGCTGTAGCCCCGGGCGCGCCTCTTGTTGTAGACGACCTCGAGGCCCTCCTCGCGCATCACGCGGGCCACGCGCTTCTCGCTGGCGCGGACGCCCTCGCGGCGCAGGCGCGCCCAGACGGTGCGGTACCCCCAGCACCCCGAGCCCTCGCGGAAGATGCGCACCACGCGGCCGCGTATGTCGGCGTCGCGGTCGCGCGGCGCGGCGACGCGGGGCCTCCAGTACTCATAGGAGCTCTTCGATATCCTCAAGAAACCCGTGATCGAGCGGAGGGGCAGGGCGGTCGCCCGCCTCAATCTCTCGCCGAGCTCGCACTTGCTCCTGTTCGAGATCGAAGCCGGGTCCCACCCTTCCGCTTTTAGGTCGGCCAACACCGCCCTGAGCAGCAGGTTCTCTATCTGGTCCTCGTTGAGCCCGGCGAGCGGGCCGGTCGCGGGCGGGGCGTAGGTCGACTTGTCGGGGCCCAAGCTGGCCTCCTTCCGTGGCGGTTTCCTCGCCACGATTCTACAGCCCCCGCCGGTGTAGCTGCGCGGGAGGTGCCCCGTCGCCCACTTCTTGGCCGCGCTCACCGTGACCCCCGCGAACTCCGCGGCGGCGGTGGGCCCCATGCCGTCCTCCATCGCCAGGAGGAAGAGCTCGACCTTCTCCCTGCTGTACATGCGAACCTCCAGTCCGGACCGCCCCGCGGTCCAACTTTCTGTCCGCACCCCCGTTTGCTTTATGCGCTGCTGCCTTTTTAACTTATTTGATGTTTGCTGCGGGGGCTAGCGGCTTGCCATTCAAGGGGTCATTTGCAATGTTTATTGGGTCCAATGAGCCCCATCTTCTCGGCCATCCTCTGCACCTTGCGGGTGCTCGTGCCGGTGGCGTACATCTCGGCGACGGCGGCGACGAGGGCGCGGTCCACGCGCTGGTAGCGCTCGATCACGTCGTCCGGGAAGAAGCTGCCGGAACGGAGCTTCGGGATGCGCATCGTCAGCGTGCCGACGTAGGTGGCGAGCGACCTCTCGCGGTAGCCCTTTCGGCTGTTCGCCCCGCCTCCGCACAGCTGGTCGGCCTCGGCGTCCATCGCTGCATTCACGACCTGCTCGGTGAGGCGCCTGAGCAGCTCCTGCTTGTTGATGGCGCCGTCGTCGAATCGTGGCATGGCTAGCATGTCCGGCGTTGGGTCTGATAAGATTTCCATAGCGGTCTTCGTTCTTTCCCAGAACCTGTTGTTGTGGTGATTTTAGACTCTAGGCCGAAGGCCGCTCTTCGTTATACGGGCGCTGGTGCGCCACCCTTACACTAACATTTCCGATGCGATCTAGATTTTTTGGGCGAAGGATTATTAAGTACTTCGGCTCGTAGACCTGTTGCCCGTTAAGCGGATTATTTAAATATGAATAAAAAGGCTAAGTTATGGGAATGCGGGACCTGGGTAACATTATTGCGGATTAACTGTCGCGGTCACTAACTAAATGTGACCCTGTTTTTGTTTTTATGAAAAGTCTAACTATGAAGAAGAAAGTGTTTGTGTCTTTCGACTATGAAAAGGATCGCTTTTATTACTACTTACTAAAGGCGTGGGATGCGAATTCTAATTTCGACTTTACCATGGTTGATAAGACGCCGAATGAGATTCAGAGCGATTCGGTTGCGGTAGTTAAACGTGCGCTGTCTCGTAAAATCAGTGAGGCGTCATATACGCTTGTAATTATTGGTGAAGACGCAAATAAAGTGCATCCTGATCACGTTGAGATTGGGTATCGGAACTGGCAGAACTATGAAGTTGCAAAGAGTTATGAACTCGGGAATCGCTTGGTTGGCGTAAAGATCGATGATGGCAACGAATCTCCTGAGCAACTGTATGGAAAGGGTGCGACATGGGCGCGAACTTTTAGTCAAGATTCAATTGTTGCAGCGCTTAATAAGGCATAGCTTTGGGCGATTCTGTTTTGTATGATCACTATAAGGATACAGTTGCCGAGAAAAATGCTTCTGCCAATAACAGGAACCGGTATTTTATCCTTACTGTGGTGGGGACATGTGTGCTCTGCATGTATGCATATGATCCCTTGCTGCTTTCAGCTGCAGCACAATCATGGCTTTCTCAGTACGGAATTAAGGCATCCGTAAGCGGATCCGTTCTATTGTCGTCGCTTTGGGTCTTTGTTTTATATTCATTTGTGCGGTATTTGCAAGCTGTTGTGACCGTCGAACGCTTATACCTCTATTTACGTAAGATTGAGTCTCAATTACTGGATGTATGTCGTGAGGGAGAGGATTACGATTCTCTTTGGAACGGCCTTTCTCAGACGATTGACTTCCTATATAAACGTATTTTCATTGTTGCGATGAATGCTGCATTAATTATTAAATCTGTATCGGAGTATCCCTCGTTTTCAATTCAAGTGGCATTTGATTGGACCTGTTGCATTGCGATTGTTGTGCTTTCTGTTTTATATTGGATTTTTCTGAAAAGGGTTAATGAGCTTTACTCCGATGATGCGTAGTGACGTTGTTAGCATCGGGTAATTTTTGCCACAAATGGGAGGCTGATTCAATCAACTTCGGTTACTGCTTATTTGCTGCCTACTGATTTCGTTAAATGGGCTGATGACGTGCATTTATCTGCTACTTACTTGATTCATTCTTTCCGGCCAAAGTGGTATTTCATTATTATGAGGGTCGATTCAGAGCCGATTTTCTTTTAGAAGATACAGACAATTAGGAGATTCGTAAACTTGGATTTGGTGCTTTTGCCTATGTTTTCGATATGGTTTCAGCATTCGCATCTTTGCCTGTGATTCGTAAGGATGCCGAGGTCGAATAAGGCTTCGGCGCCCTTTTTCCTTTGATTATTGCCTTGCGTTTCGAAATAAATAGAGCCTGATCTATTCGTTTGATGGTGGCGTCAGGTGCCGAAATAGCTCTTGATCGAATTCCGTATATGTTATTCCGCGATTGCATAGTTCCTCAATTCTCGGATCTCTATAGTCGCTAACGAATACCAATGCACACGCATCCTCAACAAAACGTTTGTGCCTGGCCTCGGTATCCTGCTTATAAGGAATTTCGTCCTTTTTTGAGCCCCACACTTCTTCAATCACCATGTCGAGGCATTGTATAAAATCCTTGCTGTGTTTTGCGAGTTGATAGACGCTGCTGAAATTGGCGTTCGTTTTAACTTCATACCAACCGAGCGGCTCAAAATATACAAGAACATTTAATATTGGTAGAAGACATAGGTTTGGGAAAAGCCTTGCTTTGCCGTTGCCATAAAAACTTTGGTGAGTATCGGTGTAATCCAGTTGTTTTTTAATGGGATCGGTAAATCTGTTGCAAGTTCTTACCGACGCTTGTTTGGTGCTGAGTAATCCATTCGTTATGTCAATAAAACTTTGGGTATAGCCGTTGTTCGTGCTGACGCCTTTATGCAAAAGGTAATCGGCGGGCCTTATCGTATAGCACACCCCGATTTTTGCCAACAAAACCGCAGGTCGCGGATGCCAAAAACCGGGGTCTGGTCGACAGGCCCCAGTTTTTCGCCGCACTTCCGAATTCACCCGCCGGAAGTATGCGGCAGATTCTGGAACCCCCGAGCACAACGGCTTTTCCGCATAAAGGAACCGCGGGTAGATGCATTGCGGCATTCCGTCGCGCTCTGTATTCCGGGAATTTGCCGCATACTTCTGAGTTTTAGACCTTGCACACTTTGCTTCAGGTGACGCAAACACTTGATTGATACTATTTAATGTCTATAATCAAATAAAAACTCTGAAATATCTTTTCAAAACAATGAAAGGAATGTTGAGGACGATGCTTTGCCAGTTCACCTTCAGGAACTATAGATCCTATCGCGATGAGGTGGAGCTTTCCATGCAGGCGACGCCGATGAAGGAGTTTGAGCGTTCCCTCATAGAGTGCCCTGACGGGCAGAGTTTTCTTCCGGTGGCTGCGGTATACGGGCCTAACGCTGGCGGCAAGTCTAACCTGCTCGAGGCGCTTGACTACATTCGTTCGGCGGTGGCCAGGCCTATCAGATTGCTGTCTGCCAGCACTGATGCGCCAGAGGGTAACCGTCCTTCGATACCCCGTTGCTCTGCGTTTGAGTTCGATGACGTGTCTGCTGCCGAGCCCACCGAGTTCGAGCTCTACTATCGCGCGGGTGAGCACGAGTACCGCTATGCCCTGTCCGTGCATGCGGACGAGATCGTGTCCGAAGGCCTGTGGCGGCGAAAATTGGGAGCGTCACGCACGGCGATGCTGTTCGAGCGTGAGGGCGCAGAGGTTGAACTCGGCCCCACGCTGCGTAAGCTCGTGACGGCTGCGAGATTCAACCCGAGACTGCCGTACCTGTCGTTTCTCTGCATCAACTTTGACGCGCCGGTGGTCAAGGAAGCTGCCAGCTGGTTTCTTGACGGGGTGTTCCTGAACTATAACAGCTCCTATCTGGAGCAGATGCTCGAACAATTGCTCGACGAGGATGACTCACCCGACGTCACGCGTTTTTTGCGCGCCGTTGATGTGCGTATTGATGGCTTCAGAGTGGAGAGGGCGCCGGAGTGGCGCGGCCAGCGCGTCTTCGTGAGGCACAAGGTGAGCGGCAAGGCGTACGAGCTGCGTTTATCCGAGGAATCTGCCGGAACCCAGAAGCTCATGGGGTTGGCTGCGTATCTGATGACAGCGCTTGAGCGTGGTGGCACCGTTGTGGTAGACGAGCTCGACGCCAAACTGCACCCGAAGCTTCTTCGCTATGTGATTCTGCTGTTTAAGGATCCTGGGGTCAACAAGAGTGGCGCGCAGCTCATCTTCTCGTCCCAGGATGTTTCAACCATGCGAAACGATGTGTTCCGCCGTGACGAGATATGGTTCGCTGCGCGCGGCGAGGGGGAGGCGAGCCAACTGTGGTCTCTCGCCGACATCCACGAGGCAAACGGTAATCTGGTAAGCAAGAACGCGGCTTTCGACAAGCAATACCTGTCCGGTCGCTACGGCGCCGATCCGTATCTCACCCGCATCGAGGAGTGGGATTAGCATGGTGGCGAAGAAGTCGAAGGGCTGGCGTAGCGGCAAACGAGAGGGCCGCTCGCGCATGGTTCAGATGACGCGTCATCTTGTAGTGAGCGAGGGCAAGGAGACCGAGCCTCGCTACTTTGAGGGTGTGCGTGCGGCGTTGGGTGCGGCGAACGAGCGTAAGGTTGCCATTGTCGTTAAGGGGACCGGCAAACATACACTTGACCTACTTGACTTTGCCGTCGAACACTGCCGCTATGCGCCCGAGACATTCGACCATGTGTGGCTCGTGTATGACAAGGATGACTTTCCTGCGTCCGACTTTGACGCGATGGAGCGCAAATGCGACGAGCTCTCCGATGGTTCGAGGACCTTCCATGCGTTGTGGTCGAACCCCTGCTTCGAGCTGTGGCCGCTTCTGCACTTTCGCTACACGACCGCGCATATGTCCGCGTCCGACTGCCAGCATGCCCTCGCGCAGGAGATGTCGAGAGACCTGGGCATCGAGTACCGCAAGAACTTGGACGGGCTGTTCGAGGTGGTGGACGGCAAACGAGGCGAGGCATTGCAGCGTGTTGGGCGCCTCGTCACATACCATAGGGGGCTGGGTAACGTTAAGCCATCTGCGCAAAACCCTGCAACTAAGGTGGGCGAAATTTTCGATGTAATCGGGCCGTATCTGGCTGGCTAGTCGAGTCTGTGGATTGGCTTTCCGGTTAGGGCGATTGGCGGATTGTGATGCGCGATTGCAAATCCGGTGCGTAGGAGAAGTGCGGAGAAAAATCGAAACTCGCCGAGCATAGCCCGATTTCAGGCAACAAAACCGCAGGTCGCGGGTGCCCAAAACTAGGGTCTGGTCGACAGGTCTCGGTTTTTCACCCCACTTCCGAATTGGTCGCTCATTTAGCACTCTTGATGTCCCCACATCCTCTAAAAAAGTTCTTAAAACAGCCTTAAAGGCGTTCCAACTCGCGTTGACAGCGTAAAATACGCATGTTTGACTATAACAGAAGTGGATTTTAGGGGAGGAGTACGCCATGGAGGTGCTGGTTGTTGGCAACACCGCATATGTTGACGATGGCTTTTGCGCCAAGGCATTCCCTGGGGACCACGTTAAGGTTGTAGCCGCGCAGGAAGCGCGCCGCGATGAGTCGTCGCCCCATGCCTCGTGGAAAGAGCTGCTCCAGCACTTGGAGCAGGCCTACGAGTTCGACCGCGTGGTCTACCTGTCTAATTACCTAACCCCGCATACCGATACCGTGGGCGATATCGAGCTGCTGCGCTCGGTCTTTCGTACGTGCGCGGGTCGCCGGATCCAGCTGTTGTATATAGCAGGTCCCGCGGGTGCCGAGGGTGCCGCCGATGCCGCGGGGCGAACGGGCAAGGGCATTATCGCGCACGCAGCCAACGACCTGTGCCGCTACTACGCTGCTCGCGAGGGCGTTCAGACTAAGATCCTGCGCGTGCCGTTCCTGTATACCGCGTCTGCCGCGCTGGAAGACCCGTTTTTGGTGCCGCTGTTCGACGCGTGCTCAACCGGATCGGCCGCTCTGCAGGGCGCGCAGGATGCGGCGTTTCCCCTGCTGTGTGCCGAGGAGCTTTCGGTGCTGGTACGCCGTATCTTCGACAGCTGGAATGGTAACTTTGAGACGCTCGACGTAGTCGATACCTTCCATCACACGGTGGGTGAGGTGGGCGAGGCCCTTCAGGCACTGTTCCCAGGACTCTCAGTTGCCTATGGCGATTCTGCCGGCTACGCCCTGCCTGCCAGCGACGTCGCTCGCGTGCGCTATGGCTGGTTTCAGCGCTACGACTTGCTACGCGACCTCTCGACCATTCAGGCTCGCTGGGATGCTGGTCGTGCAAAGAAGGTCAACCCCTTGCGCGCGGCCATCGACCGCATTCAAATGCGCACGCTGCCTGTCAAATGCCTGGAGACGGCAGTCGCCTGGGTGCTCTTTGAAGTGCTGGAGCGCTTGTTCTCTCAATCGACCCAGCTCAACGTGCTCGATTATCGCCTGCTCTACGTGGTGCTCATCGGCACGCTGTATGGCTTGGACTTTGGCCTGGTCGCGGCGCTGCTGGCGTCGGTGGGTTTGGCCGCGAGTTACTTTACTCTGTACGGCTATACCTTCCAGGGCCTGTTCTACGAGCCGTCCAACTGGCTGCCGTTTATTGCGTACTTTGTTGTGGGTGCCGTGTGCGGCTATGTGCAGCTGCGCAATAGCGAAGCCATTAGGGCGGAGCGCGATCAAAACGAGCTCGCGCGCAACCGCAATACGTTCCTTACGCAGCTCTACCACGACGCGATCGAGGACAAGCGCGCGTACAGGCGCCAGATCGTGGGTCGCCACGTCAGCTTTGGCAAGATCTTTGCCGTGACGCAGGAGCTTGACGTGCTCAACCCACGCGACATCTATCGCAAGTGCTGCGAGCTTCTGGGCGAGATCCTCGAGAACGATTCGGTGGCGATCTACCATGTTTCGGGCGGGGCATTTGCACGCCTGGTGGCAGCAAGTCCCGCGATTGCGGAAGATGCTGCACGCTCGCTCACGCTTGAGCAGCTTGCACCTCTTTTGGGCGACGGGGGTCGTTCGAATCTGTGGGTGAACCGCGAGCTGACGCCGGGGCTTCCCATGTTTGGATACACGATCGAGCGCGACGGGGCACCCGCCGTGTTGATTTTTGTGCGTCGTGCGGCCGAAAACCAAATGACGCTCTATTACCAAAACCTGTTCCGCATCTTGTGCGGCCTGGTCGAAAGCGCGCTTGGCCGTGCCTTTGACTATGAGGCGGTGGCACAGGATAAACGCTGCGTTGACGGCACTTGCGTGCTCAAGCAGGCTGCCTTTGGCCAAGAGCTCGCGGCCGAGCAGGCGCTGGCAGATGGCAAGATGGGCAGCTTTTTGCTCCTGCGCGTGGTACCGGGCATGGAGCCTGTCGGCGAGTTGGTGGGCGCAATTGGGTCGGCAATCCGCGAGAGCGACGCGGCGGGCTTGGTCGATGGCGACGTGCTCTACCTGCTTATGCGCCAGGCAAAGGCGTGCGATCTGCCCATTATCCGCGAGCGCCTGAGCGCAAAGCAGATTGCGGTGGAGCCCGTCGACGGCGAGGACATCGTGGCGCTGCTGCAGCACATCGCTTACACCGGTGACGGTGAGGGAGGTGCCGCTTGATCTCGCTTGTCGTTGCCGCCGTCTTGCTGCTGATTCATGCGCTGGTTTGCCTGATGCTGTGGACGCTCATGAAGTTGGGCCTGCTGCCGGTGCGCGGGCACATGCTGGCTGTAATAGTGCTGGTGCCGCTGTGGGGCCCGTTGCTGGTGGTTCTGCTATCGGTCCGCAGCGCGGTGTTTGGCGAGGGGCTGAAAGAGTCTGCGCTGGAGTCGCTGCGCTTCAACGACGACCTTCATCGCAGCATCTTAGTGCACGACCGTGAAGCCGATGCGGGCGTGATCCCGCTCGAGGAGGCGCTCATCGTCAACGATCCGGCAGACCGGCGCCGCCTCATGCTCTCCATGCTCACCGAGGAGCCCGAAGCGTACCTGGCGCAGCTGCAGGCGGCTAAGCTTAACGACGACGTTGAGGTGGCTCACTATGCCGCGACGGCGGTGGCGCAGATCTCCAAGGAGTCCGACCTTAAACTGCAGCAGCTGGAGCGTGCCTTTAAGACGGACCCGAGCGCGCAAAACCTCAACGAATACTGCGATTTTCTTGGTGAATACTTGGGCTCGGGTATGGCCGAGGGGCGCGTGGCTCAGATTCAGCGCCAACAGTACGCGCGTTTGCTTGCGCGTCGCTGCGAGCGCGAGGACACCCTTGAGCTTCGCATTCGATACGCGACGGCGCTGGCCGATGTCGGACAGATCGACGAGGCGCAGGCCGTGACCGACCAGCTGGTGCTCGATGTGCCCGAGGAGCAGGAGGTTTGGATGCTTTGTCTGCGCCTTGCGGTGATGCGCCGCGACGGTGACGAGGTCCACCGCGTGATCGATGCGATTGACAAACAGCATGTATACTTGAGCGCCGCCAACCGCGAGGAACTGGCGTTTTGGCGCAACGGAGAGGAGGCCCGATGAGCGTGGTACAGCATATCCGCGACCGTGCGGGCCATTTTCGCTGGATGGGGCTGCTTGTGGTGTGGGCGGTCTTTATTGCCATGGCGGCCGTGCTGCTGGTGGAGCGCGCCGGCGTGCAGTACAGTGCGGGCCAGCATAAGCTGGGGATGCTTGCCGCCAACGATGCGGTTCCGGCCTCCTCGGCAATATTTGGCCAAAAGCCCACGTGCCTGGTCATTACCGATTCCGATCAAGCTGGCGTCGAGGACGTAAAGGAGCAGTTCGATCAGATTCTGCTCGACATGAAGATCGCGCACCGCGACGTGGACCTTGCCCTGGACGGCGCGGATGCCATTCCCTCGCTGACCTCCTACGATCGCGTGATTTTGCTCATGCCGTCGCTCGATGGGCTCGGTACGCACCTGAGCGACATTATGAGTTGGGTGAGTGCCGGCGGTTCGCTTATGCTCGCCATGCCTCCGGATAACTCGGGCTATCTGCAAGTGATTGCTTCCAAGCTTGGCATTGAATCTGCCGGATATGACTATGTAAAAGCCGAGAGCATTGTGCCGAGCGAGGACTTTATGCTGGGCGGGGGAGAGCGCTACGAGCTCTCGGACCCCTTTGATTCGTCGCTTTCGGTTTCGCTGCGCGAGACGGCTCGTGTGTGGGCTAAGACCGGCGATGCGGGCGCCCCGCTCATTTGGTCGAATGACTGCGGTAGCGGTCGCACCGTGGTGTGCAATATCGGTATCTATGACAAGGTCATGCGTGGGTTCTATGCTTCGGCCATAAGCTTGCTGGGCGATGCCACGTCCTATCCGGTCATCAACAGCGCCGTCTTCTATCTGGACGACTTTCCCAGCCCCGTGCCCTCGGGCGACGGCACCTACATCAAGCGTGACTACGGCCTTTCCATTTCGGATTTTTACACCAAGGTCTGGTGGCCCGATCTGCAAAAGCTCGCGCAAAAATACGGCATTCGCTATACCGGCGTGATGATCGAAAACTACGAGGATGCGGTCAACCAGACCGAGCCCGCGCGCCAGGCCGATACCACGCAGTTCCGCTACTTTGGCGGCATGCTGCTGCAGATGGGCGGAGAGCTGGGCTTTCACGGCTACAACCATCAGCCTCTGGCGCTCTGGGATACCGATTACGGCACGCTGTATGACTACAAGACCTGGAAGAACAAGGAAACGCTCGTCGCATCGCTCAACGAGCTTATAGCCTTCCAGGACGAGGTACTGCCCAACGCGCACGGCTCGGTCTATGTGCCACCGTCGAATATCCTTTCGGCCCGTGCGCGCAAGCTTATCGGCACCGACGTTCCGCGCATTAAGACTATCGCCAGTACGTATTTTGAGGATGGCACCGACCTGCCGTACGTACAGGAGTTTGGCGTGGCGAGCGATGGCATTGTGGAGCAGCCACGTATTGTCTCGGGCGGCATGGTCGACGATTCCTATATGCGCCTGGCAGCCGTGTCCGAGCTCAACATGCACTACGTGAGCACGCACTTTATGCACCCGGACGACCTACTGGATCCCGGTCGCGGAGCCAAGGAGGGCTGGGAGGTCTACAAGGGCGGTCTGACCGACTACCTGGAGTGGCTTACCAAGTCTGCGCCCGACCTGCGGCGCCAGACCGGTTCGGAATGCTCGGGCGCCATCCAGCGCTTTTCGTCCGTGACGGTGAGCGTGGATACAAGTGCGGATGCCTGGACGCTCAGCCTGGGCGATTTCCACGACGAGGCGTGGCTCATGTTCCGCGCCAACAACGGCGACCCGGGTGCAGTCACGGGTGGCGAGATTACGCATCTGACGGGCGACCTGTACCTGGTCAAAGCCACGGACAAGACGGTGACCATTGCACGCAAGGAGGGTGGCGACAAATGAGAATCTGCTTGGTACTCGAGGGTTGCTACCCCTATGTGCACGGCGGCGTGTCCACCTGGATGCACGGCTACATACAGGCCATGCCCGAGCACGAGTTTGTGCTGTGGGTGATCGGCGCGCATGCTGCCGACCGCGGCAAGTTTGTCTACGAGCTGCCCGGCAACGTGGTCGAGGTACACGAGGTGTTTCTGGACGACGCCCTGCGGCTTTCGGGTGAGCAAGAAGAGGCCGACTTTAACGCCCGCGAGCGCGAGGCGCTGCGCCGCCTGGTGTCGCTCTCCAATCCGGACTGGGACGTGCTATTCGATATCTTCCAGCGCCGTCGCGTGCATCCGCTCTCGTTTTTGCAGAGTCGCGCCTTTATGGATATCTTTCGCGACGTGTGCCTGGCCGAGTACCCATACACGCCCTTTGCTGATGCATTCCACACCATGCGCTCCATGCTGCTGCCCGTGCTCTACCTTCTGGGCGGCGAGGTGCCGGTGGCCGATGTGTACCACGCCATCTCGACCGGCTACGGCGGCCTGCTCGCCTGCCTGGGCTCAAGCGTTCACCAGGCTCCGGTGCTGCTGACCGAGCACGGCATTTATACCCGCGAGCGCGAGGGGGAGATCATTCGTGCCGACTGGGTGGTGCCGTCGTTTAAGGACCGCTGGATTCGCTTTTTCTACCTGCTTTCGGAGGAGATCTACCGCCGCGCCTTCCGCGTGACGAGCTTGTTCCATAACGCTCGCAAGACGCAGATCGATATGGGCTGCGATGCGGACAAATGCATGGTTATTCCCAACGGCATCCAGTTTGACCGCTTTAAGGACATTCCCTTAAAGCCCGATGACGGCTGGGTGGACATTGGCGCGGTGGTGCGCCTGGCGCCCATCAAGGACGTCAAGACCATGATCTATGCCTTCTTTGAGCTGCACGAGCGCCTGCCCCGCGTGCGCCTGCACATCATGGGTGGCGTGGATGACGAGGAGTACGGTGCCGAGTGTCACGCGCTGGTCGATGCCCTGGGCGTGCGCGACTTGATCTTTACCGGGCGCGTCAACGTGGTTGAGTACATGGAAAAGCTCGACTTTACCATTTTGACGAGCATCTCCGAGGGCCAGCCGCTCAGCGTGCTGGAGTCGCTTGCAGCGCGCCGTCCCTGCGTGACGACCGAGGTGGGCTGCTGCCGCGAGCTGCTCGAAGGCGCCCCGGGCGACGACTTTGGCGTGGCGGGTTTTGTGACGCCGCCCATGTATCGCAAGGGCTTGGCCGATTCCATGGAGCGCATGTGCACAAGCCGCGCCCGTCGCATTGAGATGGGGGAGCGTGGCCAGCGTCGCGTTGCCACGTACTTTTTGCACGAGCAGATGCTCGCCAACTATCGCGCGCTGTACGACGAGACGGCGTGTGCGTTTAACCTGCCCAGAGAGGGGGAGTAGCCGGTGGCCGGAATTGGTTTTGAGCTCAAGCGCCTGTTTAGGCGCAAGGGCCTGTTTGCCACGATGCGCGCTTACGGCTACGCCGGCATCGTATGCACGGGCCCCATGCTGCTGGGTGTGCTGCTGCAGGTGGGTATTTTGGTGCTGTGCGGTCTGTGGGGTGTGGGCCGTGCCAACCAGGATCTGCTGGTGTGCATGGTGACCTACACACTGCTGGCCTCGCTTACGCTCACGAGCTTTTTCTCCATGCCGGTCACGCGCTTTTTGGCTGATATGTTGTTTGCCGAGCGCGAGGATGAGATACTGCCGTCGTTTTGGGGCTCCAATGCTGTCATGCTCGTTGCGGGCACGGTGCTCTACGGCGTTTTTTTGCTGTTCTCGGGCGCCACGCTGCTGCAGGGGCTGCTATGCCTGTGGCTGTTCAACATTATGATCGTCAACTGGAACGGCATGAGCTATCTCACGGCCATCAAAGACTACCGCGGCATCCTGTGCAGCTTTGCGGCCGCCATTGGCGTGGCGTGCCTGTGCGCCCTGGCCGCGCTGGCACTGGGGCTGCCGCCGGTCGAGGGCCTGTTGGCATCAGTTGCTTTGGGCTACGGCGTCATGCTCGTCTGGGACGTGGTGCTGCTTTACCGGTATTTTCCGCAGAGTGACCGCAGCCCCTGGCTCTTTTTGCAATGGCTCGATCAGTTTATGCCGCTGGCGCTCACGGGCCTGTTTACCAACCTAGGGCTCTTTGCGCACCTGGTGATTATTTGGGCCGGTCCCATTGGCGTGCAGGTCAAGGGCTTGTTTTATGGCGCGCCCTACCACGATGTGCCGGCGCTCATCGCGTTTTTGACTATCCTTGCCACGACCGTTAACTTCGTGGTCTCGGTCGAGGTCAACTTTTATCCGCGCTACCGCGACTACTACAGTCTGTTCAATGACGGCGGCGTGGTAGGCGACATTGTGGTGGCCGAGGAGGAGATGCTCTCTACGCTTAATAGCGAACTACGCTTTTGCGCGCTCAAGCAGCTGTTTGTGACCGCGGCGGTCATTTCGCTCGAGACCACGGTACTCTCGGCCCTGCCGCTGGGCTTTAACAACCTTATGCACGGGTATTTTCGCACGTTATGCGTAGGCTATGGCCTGTATGCCGTGGGCAACACGATCCTGCTTATCTTGCTGTACTTTACCGACTACAAGGGAGCCGTTCTGGCCTCGGGCCTGTTTGCCGGTGTGGCCGGGCTGGCGACCGCCGTGTCGTTGCTTTTGCCGCAGCAGTTTTACGGCTTTGGCTTTTTGTTGGGTGCGGGCGTGTTTTTTATCGTGGCCCTGCTGCGGCTCGATACCTATACTGCCAACTTACCGTATCGTATCCTGAGTCAGCAGCCCATGGTGGCGACCGACAAAACGGGTCGCTTTACGGAGTTGGGCCGCTTGCTCGACCGTGCCGAGCAGCGCTATGAGGAGTGCCGCCATAAGGGTGAGCCGCACGGCGCGTTTGAGCGCACGGTGGTCCGTGTGTATCGCAACCATTGGGGAGGTTCTGATGGCCGATAGGATGATGTCTCGCCGTCGCCTGTTTGAGGCGGCTGCCGGTGCGCTGTTGCTTTCGGGCTGCTCGGTGCAGGAAGACTCCTCGACCAAAAAGGTCAAAAAGCAGGACAAGATTAAAAAGGCCGAGTCCTCGGACGGTACCAAGCACCTACGCGATAAAGACGAGCTGTACGAGGTCTACGACGACTCGGGCATTGTGACCATGTACCTGACGGTCTCGCGCGGCAACAGTTCCGAGAACACCGACCACAGCTGGGCCGAGATCAATACGTACTCGGTGTATGACTATGCCGACATGGGCGTGACGCGCTATCAGGTTATGGGCCTGCTGCAGGCGGGCGACGAAGACGGCCCGGTGGCCGGCGAGGTTGGCTATGGCGAGGAAGCGCCCAATGCTACCGTGCAGGTGCGCGGTCAGACATCGAGCATGAACTCGCAAAAGAATTACAAGGTGGAGCTCAAAAAGGCAAGGGTACCTGGCGCCAACAGCGCGCGATTGCGCTCAACAAGCACATGGGCGAGGGTATGCGTTTTCGCAACAAGATGGCCTACGACCTTATCCGCGGAATCCCCCAGATGATGGGCCTGCGCACGCAGTTTGTGCATCTGTGGGTGTGCGACCAGACCGAAAAGTCCAACGACACCTTTGAGGACTACGGCCTGTTTACGCAGGTGGAGCAGCTCAACAAGACGGCGCTTAAGGCGCATGGCCTGGATAAGAGCGGGCACCTGTACAAGGTGAACAGCTTTGATTTCCATCGCTACGAGGACACCATTAAGCTTGCCGATGATCCTGACTACAACCAGGCAAGCTTTGAGGGCATGCTTGAGATTAAGGGCGATTCGGACCACACCAAGCTCATCGAGATGCTCGATGCGCTCAACGACGAATCGCAAAAGATCGATGACGTGCTCGACGCCTACTTTGATACCGAGAATCTGGTCTATTGGCTGGCGTTTCAGATCCTGACGGGCAACTGCGATACTCAGAACCGTAACTGCTATCTGTACAGCCCGCTCAACTCCAATACGTGGTACATCCTCGATTGGGACAACGATGGCATGCTGCGTAAGATGGAGCTTTCTCTTACCGGGTTTTCGGACTATGCGAGCTGGGAGCGCGGCGTAAGCAACTACTGGGGCAACGTGCTATTCAATCGCGCGTTGCGCAGCAAATCGTTCCGCAGTGAGCTCGACCGCGCCGTCAAGGACTTGCGCTCGTATATGACCGAGGCACGCTTGGCCAAGATGATCAAACATTATCGCGAGGTTACCGAATCGCTGATTTTTGCTTCGCCCGATATCGACAATCTGCCTGTCACCAAGGACCAATACGAGCAGATTGCCGCGGCGATTCCCTCCGAGATCGAGGAGAACTACAAGAGCTTTCGCGAGAGTTTTAAAAAGCCTATGCCGTTCTACATTGGCGTGCCGCAGATCGATAACGGTAAGCTGCGCATTAACTGGGATGCGTCCTACGACTTTAAGGCGCGTGACATTCGCTATGCCGTGGAGCTGGCGCGCGACTATGCCATAAGCGACGTGCTTTTTAAGGCTGAGGACGTGCTGCTTCCCGAGGTGACCTGTGATGCGCCCGATGCCGGCCAGTATTTTGTGCGCGTGCGCGCCACCAACTCAGACGGCTATGCCCAAGATGCGTTTGACTACTATGTGACCGACGACGGCAAGCACTACGGCATGAAGTGTTTTTACGTGCAAGACGGCGGTAAGGTCGTGGAGGACACGTATGAGGAGGGCTAGCGCGCTGCTTGAGCGCTTGGCGGCCCCGCCCGCACGCGCCACGCAGGAGCGTTACCGCCACGAGCTCAAATATCTCATTAACGAGGGCGAGCACGCCGCGCTTGCCTGCCGCATGGCGCCGGTTTTTAAACTGGATAAGCATGCGCGGGCGGGTGGTTACACCATTCGCAGCCTGTACTTTGACGACTACTGCAACTCGGCCTACGAGGAAAAAGACGCCGGCATTCTCATGCGCAAAAAGTATCGCGTACGCATCTATAACGGCAGCGACAAGGTGATTAAGCTCGAGCGCAAAAAGAAGTACGGCAGCTGGATCTACAAGGAGGACGCGCCGCTCACGCGTGGCGAGTTTGAGCAGATTCTGGCCGGTGACTACGACTTTTTGCTGAGGAGCCCCTATCCGCTCTGTCGCGAGTTCTACATCGAGTGCATCTGCAATATGATGCGCCCACGGACCATCGTGGACTACGAGCGCGAGCCGTGGGTGATGGACGAGGGCACCGTGCGCATTACCTTTGATAGCAACGTGCGTGCCGCGGTGGGTAGCTTTGACATTTTTGACGCGACCTTGCCTGCATTGCCCGTGCTGGAGCCCGGCAAGCTGGTGATGGAGGTCAAGTTTACGGAGTTTTGCCCGCAGCTGGTGCGCGATATGGTGCCGCCAGGTGCGGCCGAACTCACGGCGGTCTCTAAGTACTGCCTGTGTTACGAAAAGACCGCCTACCTGCGCGGATTTACCTACTGGGAATCGGATTTTGAGAACCGAGGGGATTTTTAGACCATGAGCACCAGGGACTTTTTTAAGAACTCCGTCTTGGAGGCGTTTGGCCAGGTCGACCCTGCCAAGATCGGCCTGTCGCTGCTCGTGGCGCTCGCCATGGGCATCCTGATCTACTACGTGTACAAGCGCTTTTTTACTGGCGTGGTCTATTCGCGCAGTTTTGCCGTGACGCTCGTGGGCATGTGCGTGCTTACCTGCATGGTCACGCTCGCGATCTCGACGAACGTGGTCATCTCGCTCGGTATGGTCGGTGCTCTGTCCATCGTCCGCTACCGTACGGCGGTTAAGGACCCGCTCGACCTGCTGTATCTGTTTTGGGCCATTACCACAGGCATTACGGCAGGCGCCGGCATGTATGCGCTCGTGGGGCTCACGGCAGTGGTGATCGTGGTGATGATCGCTGGCTTTGCGAGCCACCAGGACAAGGCGCGTGTGTACATGATGGTTATCCACTACACGGGCCAGACCACCGGCGACGATATCGTGCGCGCGTTTGGGCGCACTAAGTTTTCCGTCAAGTCCCAGACCATGCGCGGTGACAAGGTCGAGATGGCCGTCGAGGTGTTCTCTGATGGCGTTGATATGCCCTACGCCGATGCGATTCGCGCGCTCGACGGCGTTGAGGACCTGACGCTCATCCAGTACAACGGCGAATATCACGGCTAGTTTGGTTCAGTTTTATTTAAGGGGCGGTGTCGCTTGGACGTGCAGCAGCTTGAAGAGACCTGGGCCGTGAGGGCCGGCGCACGTGAAACGTGTCTTGTTGCGGCCTCGCATGTGCCGGCGGCGCTGTCGATGCTGGGGATTGTGCAGCCCGGCGATCGCTTGGTGGCCTTTGCGGACGACTTTGCCGATGCATTTGCCTGCGGCTTTGATGGCTGCGATGTTGCGCTGGTGGGGGAGCCCGCGGCTGCGGCGTTTGCTGCTGCGTCCGAAGGCTTTGATGCTTCGTTTGATGCCGAGGGGCCGCACCTGTGGTGGTTCGTCAACTCCATCGGCGGGTTTGGTCTGCGTGTGCCCGACCTTCGCGCTCTGGGCCGCGCCGCTCGTGAGCCGCATGCGCTGCTCGTGGTTGATAACACTGTGTCAGGCGTCTTTGGGTGCAACCCGCTGCGTCTGGGCGCCGTGCTTTCGCTCGAGGCGCTCGACCGTGTGTGTGCCGGCGTTGCGCCGCGCAAACTCGTCGCCGCTTCGGTGGCGCGCTCGCAGCTTAAGCGCCATCGCGTGGATGCCGCCGCCGAGTGTGCGTATGCGCTTCTTGCGGATTGCGGTGCGTCTGCACTCGACCTTTCTGTTAATGAGGCTTGCATGCTGGAGCGGGGGCTGTCTTCGCTCGACGCTCGCATGCAGGCCCACTTCGACCGCGCCCGTGCGCTGGCCGAGTATCTGGCCGCCAACGAGATGGTACGCAACGTGCGCTATCCCGGGCTGACCTCGCATCCCGACCATGCCATCGCGACCGGCATCCTGGAGCACGGTTTTGGCCCGGCAGTAGAGTTTGACCTGATGGACTGCATCGCGGGTGAATTTTTCAGCATACTGCCGGATGAATTCCGCACATCACCCGCCGGCGGCTCAACAACGCGCCTTTCGGCCCCGCGCGGTAAGCAGGGGAGCGCCATCCGCCTCTTCGCCGGCACAGACGACCCTCTGCAGGTGGCTGCCACTCTCGATAACGCCCTTCGCAAGTAGCTAATCGGGGTCTGTGTCACGAAAACGACCTATTTACTACGTTTAAGCAATAGGGGTCGACCACACCCGCCTATTTTGAAAATTACCAAGCTGTTTACCAGCGGTTTTAATTTCATAATGTCCGGTATGGTCGTGGGTATTCAACTAAACGTAGTAGATGGGCCCGTTTTGTGGCGCGAGCCTCAGCCCGAGGGCGCTGTGGGCTAAAAACCGCCTAAAAGGACTACTCTGCATTGATGCTGGCGATGAGGGCGCCGGCCTTGGCAGCGATGACGCTGTTGATATCGGCCTGTAGCTCCTCGTAGACCGCTATGGCTCGCTCGCCGGCGGGGGTGAGGGTGGATCCGCGGGCGCCATCGCGCTCGATGAGCTTGCAGCCCAGCTGACCTTCGGCTTCGTTCACGATGCGCCAGGCCTTAGAATACGCCATGCCCATGCTCTTGGCGGCACGGTTGAGCGAGTGCTCCCGGGCAATACCCTGCAGCAGCAAGACGCAGCCATGGCCGAACACGCCCGGCAAATCCTTGTCGCACGCTTGAATGACCAACTTTGCCGTCGTCTTGTACTCCATGTGCTCCACGTCTTCCCGCTAAAGTGTTTGCTGGGCAAACGCAAAGCCTGCGTCAAACCCTCGTGTGCTCTTCTTAAATCATGCATTGTAGCAGTCAAAGTGCGTTAAGATACTTCCCCAGTATTGGGCGCCCAAGGTTGGGCTGGGTCCTACGAGGCCTGCAGCCGACCGGTCGCATGGAAAAAGGAGAAACATGGCTACGTTCTTTCCCGGTGAGTCCCACACGTTTTCGGAGTATCTGCTGGTCCCTGGTTACTCGTCCTCGCAGTGCATCCCCAACAACGTCTCTCTTAAGACGCCGCTAACCCGCTTTAAGCGCGGTGAGAAGCCGGCAATCACCCTGAACATCCCCATGGTTTCCGCCATCATGCAGTCCGTCTCGGGCGTCGACATGGGTGTCGCGCTCGCTACCGAGGGCGGCCTGTCCTTCATTTACGGTTCTCAGACCCCCGAGTCCGAGGCCGCTATGGTCAAGGCCGTTAAGGATCACAAGGCTGGCTTCGTTCAGTCCGATTCCACACTGACCCCCGACATGACCATGGAGCAGGTCATCGAGCTCAAGGAGAAGACCGGCCACTCCACCATGCCGGTTACCGACGACGGCACCCCCAAGGGCAAGCTCCTGGGTATTGTTACCAGCCGTGACTATCGTCCCAGCCGCGATGACCACCAGAAGAAGGTCTCCGAGTTCATGACCCCGCGTGAGCAGCTTATCGTGGGCGACAAGAACATCAGCCTCAAGGTTGCCAACGACGTCATCTGGGACAACAAGCTCAACGCCCTGCCTATCGTCGACGACAACGATCACCTTATGGGCATCGTCTTCCGCAAGGACTACGACAGCCACAAGACCAACCCCAACGAGCTGCTCGATAACGACAAGCGCTATATGGTCGGCGCCGGTATCAATACCCGCGACTATGCCGAGCGCGTGCCGCTGCTCATCGAGGCCGGTGCCGATGTCCTGTGCATCGATTCTTCCGAGGGCTTCAGCGAGTGGCAGAAGCGCACCATCGAGTGGATCCGCGCCAACTACGGCGAGGACGTCAAGGTCGGTGCCGGTAACGTCGTCGACGCCGAAGGCTTCCGCTTCCTGGCCGATTGCGGTGCCGACTTCATCAAGGTCGGTATCGGTGGCGGATCCATCTGCATCACCCGTGAGACCAAGGGTATCGGCCGTGGCCAGGCCACCGCGCTGATCGATGTCTGTCGCGCTCGTGACGAGTACTACGAGGAGACCGGCATCTACGTGCCCGTGTGCTCCGACGGCGGCATCGTCTACGACTACCACATGACGCTCGCCCTTGCCATGGGCGCCGACTTTATGATGCTGGGCCGCTACTTCGCCCGCTTTGACGAGAGCCCGACCGAGCGCGTCAACGTCAACGGCCAGTACATGAAGGAGTACTGGGGCGAGGGTTCTGCGCGTGCCCGCAACTGGCAGCGCTACGACCTGGGCGGCGCCGCGAAGCTCAGCTTCGTCGAGGGCGTCGACTCCTACGTTCCCTACGCCGGCTCCCTCAAGGACGGCGTGGGCGGCACGCTCTACAAGGTCAAGTCCACGATGTGCAACTGCGGCGCCCTCTCGATCCCCGAGCTCCAGGAAAAGGCACGTCTGACCCTGGTCTCCTCGACCTCGATCGTCGAAGGCGGAGCCCACGACGTCGTAGTCAAGGACTCCCAACAGAGCGTAACGTATCGATAAGATAAGACCTGCACATAAAGGTTGAGCCTCAACCACGTTATTTAGATAAAGCGAGATGCCTGCAAGTTGCAGACATCTCGCTTGTTGTATTTGCTATCATCATGCGAGTTAACCTTAGGGTCGGGCGGCTTAGCTTTGTTCGCTACAAGTTCCGCACGCAAAGAAGAGCACTTAATGTGCTCTTCGTCTTGCGCAGGACTGTCCGCAGTAGCGAACAAAGCTAAGCCGTCCGACCCCAGCAAGATTAAAGGAGCTGATATGTGCGATTGCACAGATCATAAGGATGAGATCCCTGCTTACGACGCGCAGGCCATTGAGTCCAAGTGGATGAAGGCCTGGGAGGACTCCAACCTCTTTGCCGTCGACACCGACGCCATCAAGCCCAAGAAGTATGTGCTCGAGATGTTCCCGTATCCGTCGGGCGACCTACATATGGGCCACGCGCGCAACTACACCATCGGCGATGCCATGGCCCGTCAGGCCCGCATGCGCGGCTTTGACGTGCTGCACCCCATCGGCTTTGACGCCTTTGGCCTGCCCGCTGAGAACGCCGCCATCAAGCACAACACGCAGGCTGCCGCCTGGACGTATAAGAACATGGACCAGGCGCTCGCCACGATGAGGCGCATGGGCTTCTCCTACGACCTGGATCGCACCGTTAAGACCTGCAGCCCCGACTACTATCGCTGGGGCCAGTGGATCTTTGAGAAGATGTGGGAAAAGGGCCTGGTCTATCGTAAGAAGAATCCGGTTAACTGGTGCCCCACCTGCAAGACCGTTCTTGCCAACGAGCAGGTGACCGAGGGCAAGTGCTGGCGTTGCGGCACCGAGCCCGAGAAGCGCGACCTTGAGCAGTGGTACTACAAGATCACCGAGTACTCCCAGGAGCTGCTCGACGACCTGGAGAAGCTCCCCGGCTGGCCCGAGCGCGTCAAGCAGATGCAGGCCAACTGGATCGGCCGCTCCGAGGGTGCCGAGGTCGACTTTACCCTGTGCGACGCCGATGGCGAGCCCATCGAGGGCGATGAGGGCAAGATTACCGTCTTCACCACGCGTGCCGATACCCTTTTTGGCGTCTCCTTCTTTGTCCTGGCTCCCGAGTACGCCCATCTGCACGAGCTCGTCGAGGGCACGGAGTACGAGGCGGCCGTCACCAAGATCGTTGAGGACTCCAAGCACATTTCTGCCGTCGAGCGTGCCCAGGGCACTCTCGAGAAGCACGGTGCCTTTACCGGCCGCTACGTGGTGAACCCCGTTAACGGCGAAAAGGTCCCCGTGTGGGTTGCCGACTACGTTGTGGCCGACTACGGCACCGGCGCCGTCATGGCCGTTCCCTGCGGCGACCAGCGCGACTTTGAGTTTGCCCGCAAGTATGACCTGCCGATCGTGCCGATCATCCTGGACGACGATGATCGCGCTGCCGTCGAGGCCAGCGGCGAGACCATCGATACCTTCCATGCCGAGACTGTCGACTGGGAATGCGCCCACGCTGCCGAGGGCACGCTGGTCCAGTCGGGCAAGTACACCGGCATGCGCGGCGGTAAGCACTCCGAGGGCGAGTCTGCCATCGTGGCCGACCTCGAGGCCATGGGCTGCGGTCGTCGCAAGGTCGAGTTCCGCCTGCGCGACTGGCTCATCAGCCGCCAGCGCTATTGGGGCAACCCCATCCCGGCCATCCACTGCGAGCACTGCGGCATCGTGCCCGTGCCCGAGGATCAGCTGCCGGTGACGCTGCCCGAGAACCTGGACCTGGGTGCCGGCGAGACGCTTGCTGAGTGCAAGGACTTCTACGAGACCACCTGCCCGGTCTGCGGCCGCCCGGCCAAGCGCGAGACCGATACCATGGACACCTTTACCTGCTCCAGCTGGTATTACCTGCGCTATACCGACCCGCACAACACCGAGCTGCCCTTCTCCCGCGAAGCCGCCGACCGTTGGATGCCCGTCGATAACTACATCGGCGGCATCGAGCACGCCATCCTGCACCTGCTCTACAGCCGCTTCTTTACCAAGGCACTGCGCGACCTGGGCCTGCTGAGTGTGGACGAGCCCTTCACCAACCTGCTGTGCCAGGGCATGGTCAAGGACGAGAACGGCGACACCATGTCCAAGTCCAAGGGCAACGTCGTGCCCCCGAGCTCGGTCATCGAGCCCTACGGCGCCGACACCATGCGTCTGGCGATCCTGTTTATCGCCCCGCCCGAGAAGGACTTCGACTGGGATCCCAAGGCCGTTGAGGGCGCCAACCGCTTCATCAAGCGCGCCTGGCGTATCGTGTGGCAGCTCGTCCAGTCCGGCGACGCCAACGTGGCCTTCGACAAGTCCGCGCTCGACGAGGTTGCGATGAAGCTCTATCGCGAGCGTCACCGGACCATCGCCAAGTGCACCGAGGACTTCGATCGCGGCCAGTTCAACACCGCCATCTCGGCCGTCATGGAACTCGTCAACGCCGCGAGCGCCTACCTCAACGCTACCGAGGGCGCTTCCCGTGACAAGGCCCTGTGCTACGGCGTGGCCAAGGATATCGTGAGCGTCCTTGCCCCCATCTGCCCGTTCTGGGCCGACGAGCTGTGGCATGAGGCACTCGGCTGCGAGGGTAATGCCTACACCGCCGCCTGGCCCGAGTTTGACCTGGCCGAGTCCATCGAGGACACGGTGCAAATCGTCGTACAGGTGCTCGGCAAGGTCCGTGGCCGCATCGACGTCGCCCGCGACGCCTCCAACGAGGAGATGCAGGCTGCCGCCGAGGTCGCCGTTGCCAAGTGGCTTGAGGGCAAGACGGTCGTCAAGGCCATCTGCGTGCCCGGCAAGCTGGTTAACCTGGTGGTCAAGTAAGCGCTGCGCGCATAGCTGACATCAAAACCGAGGGGCGATTCCGTAGGGAGTCGCCCCTCGGTTTGGTTATGGACACTTGCGACAACACCCAATTATCCATTTCTTGTGGAGAACCTGTGCTCACGCTGACCTGCGGGTTTGTGTTGTGGTTGCACGTTTGTGCAGGTATTGGTATAGTTTGCTTGCAAATGAAGTTGTAATTGAAAGAAGTGGGGTTTCGGCCCCGCTTCTTTTTTGTATGGATGGAGGTGCCGCAATGGTCAAGACCAAGACCGAACAGGCGATCATCGACGCGCTCGAGGCCGTTGCTCCCCAGCACGATGTCGACATCGTCGACGTTGAGCTCGTGGGTGCCACCAAGGCCCCCTGCGTGCGTGTGCGTATCGAGGGTGCCGAGGGTCAGAGCCTGTCGCTCAATGACGTCACGGCCAACACCAAATGGGTCGGCGATGTGATTGAGGAGCTCGACCCCATCTCTTCGAGCTATACGCTCGAGGTGTCGAGCCCGGGTATGGCGCGCCCGCTGCGCCGCCCGAGTGACTTTGCCCGTTTTGTGGGCGAGAACTGCGAGCTCACCTCCACCGCCACCGAGGGCCGTCGCAAGTACGCCGGCAAGATTGCCGCCGCCACCGAGACGAACGTGACCCTCGAGCTCGAGGACGGCGAGTCCGTTACCCTCGATTTCTCTGATGTTAAAAAGTGCAAGTTGAAGCCCACCTATGACTTCAAGCCCGCGAAGGAAGGAAAATAAGATGGCAGCATCCGACATGATGTCCGCCCTGATGGAGCTTTGCCAGGAGAAGCACATCGACCAGCTCTACCTGATCGACCGCCTGGAGCAGTCGCTCGCCAAGAGCTATGCCGAGATCCTGCATCTTGAGTGGGGCGCCAAGGTGACCATCGACCGCACCACCGGCAAGATCTACGTCTACCGCCTGGAGCCGATCGACGATTCCATGGACGAGGAGGGCAACTTCACCGAGTTCGAGGAGATTGACGTCACTCCCAAGAACACGAGCCGCATCGCCGCCCAGCACGCCAAGGCCGAGATCAACGCCATCGTGCGCAACTCCGCCCGCGAGCAGATCTACGAGGAGTTCTCCGGCCGCATCGGTGACCTCATCAGCGGTACCGTGCTGCAGTCCACCCCCGACTTCACGATCGTCAAGATTCGCGAGGGCGTCGAGGCCGAGCTTCCGCACTTCGACCAGCGCCGTTACGAGAACGAGCGCAACGAGCGTCCGATGGGCGAGCGCTACCTGCACAACCAGCACATCAAGGCCGTGATCATCGACGTTCGCGACCCCAACTCCAACCTGCAGCCGGTTCGCGGCGAGCACAGCCGTCCGCCGATTGTCATCTCCCGTACCCACCCCGAGCTCATGCGTCGTCTGTTTGAGCAGGAGGTGCCCGAGATCTATGAGGGCACCGTCCAGATCAAGTCGATCGCCCGCGAGCCCGGCCAGCGCTCCAAGGTCGCCGTCCACTCGCTCGACGATCGTCTGGATCCCGTTGGCGCCTGCGTCGGCCCCAAGGGCAGCCGTGTTCGCGCCGTCGTGGGCGAGCTCCGTGGCGAGCGCGTCGACGTCATCCTGTGGGATGCCGATCCGGCCGTCTACGTCGCTAACGCCCTGTCGCCTGCTAAGGTCACTCGCGTCCTTATTGACGAGGAGAAGGCCTACGCCGGCGTTATCGTGCCCGACGACCAGCTGTCCCTCGCCATCGGCAAGGAGGGCCAGAACGCCCGCCTCGCCGCGCGCCTGACCGGCTGGCACATCGACATCAAGTCCGAGACCCTTGCCGCCGACATCCTCAAGAACGTTCCCGTTCACGAGGAGCCCGCCGCCGACCTGATCGGTGACGAGGAGGACGAGGACGTCCGTCGCTGCGAGTTCGTGTCCGAGGACGGCATCCAGTGCCGCAATCAGGCCCGTCCCGGCTCCCGTTTCTGCGGTGTCCACGACACCGACGCCTTCGATGATGCGGAGGACCTGATCTAGCGCGCGGTCGCGCCGGGCAGGTCCCGGCGCATACCCCACGCTCGTTCAGTCTCTAGGCACCCAAGGTGCCAGAAAGGGTAGGTGAAGTCATATGGCAAAAGTCCGTGTGTCCACCCTGGCCAAAGAGTTCGGCATGACCTCCAAGGAACTGATGGGTCATCTCGCCGAAATGAAGATTCCCGCTAAGTCCGCTTCCTCCGCTCTGGAGGACGCCTACGTCGCTATGGTCCGCAAGCAGCTCGCCTCGGTGATCGAGGCCCGCGCCCAGGAAGTCGAGGCCGCCAAGCAGGCCGAGGAGCAGGCAGCCGCCGCCGAGGAGGCAGCGCGCGCTGCCGAGGCCGAGCGCGAGCGCATCGCCGCCGAGAAGGCACGCGAGGAGGAGCGCCGCCAGTTCGCCGCCGCCCAGGCTGCCGAGGAAGCCGCCCGCGCCGAGGCCGAGGCCAAGAAGAAGGCCGAGCAGGAGCGTCTTGCTCGCGAGAAGGAGGAGGCTGCCCGCGAGGCCCAGCGCCGCGCCGTTCCCGCTTCCGACTCCGGTTCGCGCTTCCGTTCGCTGCTCGACCAGATCGCCGCACAGGAGACCGTGCTCAAGGAGAAGAAGGACGCCGAGCAGAAGGCCAAGGCCGAGCGCGCTGCCGAGCGCGGCAACCGTCGTGGCGGCAACAACGACCGTCGCGGTGGCCGTCGTAACGATCGCAACGCCTCCGATAACAACTCCGAGCGCAACGCCTCCGAGAGCCGTTCCCACAGCCATCGCACCAATGCCAGCAACAACGTCGCTGCCGGTATGGACTTCCCCAACCCCGACAAGCAGGGCAAGGGCAAGAAGCGCAAGGGCGGTCACAACAACGAAGAGGACCACTACAGCCGCATGGCTCGCGAGGCCGAGGAGTACAGCCGCGAGAAGGTGCTCGAGGAGGCTCGTGCCGCCGTCGAGGAGGCCTCTCGCGAGTCCACTGGTCGCCGCAAAAAGCGCAAGGAGAAGCGCGAGCGCGAGGCCGCTAAGGCTCAGGAAGAGCGCAAGATTGAGGAGGCGCTGGCCCAGGGCGTGAACCCCGAGGACCTCGACGCCATCAAGGTCTCCCAGGGCGTTACCGTCCAGGAGCTCGCCGAGGCGCTCGACGTTCCGGCCAACGACATCATCAAGCGCCTGTTCCTGCTGGGCACGCCGCTTACCATGACGCAGTCCATGTCCGACGACCTCGTCGAGCTCGTTGCCGACGACCTGGGCCGTCAGATCAAGATCATCACTCCCGAGGAGGAGAACACCTTCTCGTTCTACGACGATCCCGCCGACCTTAAGCCGCGTGCCCCGGTCGTCACCGTCATGGGCCACGTCGACCACGGCAAGACGAGCCTGCTCGACGCCATCCGTCACACCGGCGTCGCTGCCGGCGAGGCGGGCGGCATTACCCAGGCCATCGGCGCTTCGCAGGTCATGATCAACGACCGCAAGATCACTTTCATCGATACCCCCGGTCACGCCACCTTTACGGCCATGCGTGCCCGCGGCGCCAAGGTGACCGACATCGTCATTCTGATCGTGGCTGCCGACGACGGCGTCATGCCCCAGACCATCGAGTCGATCAACCACGCCAAGGCCGCCGGCGTTCCTATCGTCGTCGCCGTCAACAAGATCGATAAGCCGGGTGCCAACCCCGACCGCGTGCGCCAGGAGCTCACCGAGTACGGCATCATCCCCGAGGAGTGGGGCGGACAGAACATGTTCGTCAATATCTCGGCCAAGCAGAAGATCGGTATCGACGACCTGCTCGAGACCGTCCTGCTCCAGGCCGACGTGCTCGAGCTCAAGGCCAACCCCGATACGTTCGCTTCGGGCAACGTCCTCGAGGCTAAGCTCGACAAGGGCCGCGGCTCGGTTGCCACCGTGCTCGTGACCCGCGGTACCCTGCACGTGGGCGATACGCTGGTCGCCGGCCTTACCTACGGCCGCGTCCGCGCCATGCTCGACCCCAAGGGCAACGCCGTCACCGAGGCCGGTCCCTCCGACGCCGTCGAGATCCTGGGCCTGCAGTCCGTCCCCAACGCCGGCGATGAGTTCCGCGTGTTCGAGGACGAGCGCGAGGCTCGCGCCCTGGCCGATGAGCGTTCGCTCAAGGCCCGCATCGAGGAGCAGAGCCGCGTGAAGCATGTGACGCTCGAGAACCTCTTCGAGACCATCGCCGACGCCGAGGTCAAGGAGCTCAACCTGATCATCAAGGCCGACGTCCAGGGTTCTATCGAGGCCCTTCAGGACTCGCTCGACAAGATGGATCAGTCCGAGGTTCGCATCAACACGATCCACTCTGCCGTTGGTGCCATCAACGAGACCGACGTCGTCCTGGCCGACGCCTCCAACGCCATCATCATCGGCTTTGGCGTCCGTCCCGACGGTAAGGCCCGCTCCGCCGCCGAGCGCGAGGGCGTCGAGATCCGTTGCTACGACGTCATCTACAAGTGCCTCGAGGAGCTCGACGCTGCCCGTATCGGCATGCTCAAGCCCACCGAGGTCGAGGTCTCCACGGGCACCGCGACCGTCCTGGACACCTTCAAGGTGCCCAAAGTCGGTATCGCCGCCGGTGTCCGCGTCGAAGAGGGCGAGATCGCCGCGACCGATTCCGTGCGTCTGGTGCGCGACGGCATCGTGGTCTTCAACGGCAAGATCGCCTCGATGCGTCACTACAAGGACGAGGCCAAGAGCCTCAAGAGCGGTTCCGAGGGCGGCATTGGCCTGGAGAACTTCCAGGACATCAAGCCCGGCGACCAGATCGAGGGTTATCGTATCGACCAGGTTGCCCGTACTGAGTAGGGGGTAGCGCTATGAAGCAGACGCAGGCAACCCGCCGTCTGGGCGAGCAGCTTCGCGAGAAGCTCGGTTATATCCTGCTCTTTGAGGTTTCCGATCCGCGTCTCGACCTGGTTACTTTGACCGCGGTCGAGGTCGCGGTGGACCGTTCGTTCGCGCGCGTGTACGTGTCGTGCGATGCGAGCCGCTACGACGAGGTCTTGGAGGCGCTCGCAAGCGCTAAGGGCCGTATTCGCAGCCTGTTGGCTCGCTCGCTCGATTGGCGTGTTACGCCCGAGCTCGATTTTCGCATCGATCGCTCGACCGATGAGGCCGAGCGTATCACGCGTGCGCTGGAAAACGTTCCCGCCACGCTTGCGATCGAAAAGGACGAGGACGGCTATCCGATAGCGGATGCCGCCCAGGAGGCAGCTTTAGATGACTAATTCCGCCGACCTCGCCTCGTGCGAGTCTGCAGATATTCAGCGACGCATCCTCGAGCTCATCGAGGGTGCGTCCTCCATTGCGATTTCGGGACATACTTCTCCCGATGGCGATGCCTTGGGCTCCGTTTTGGGTCTGGGCCTTTCACTCATGAAGTTTTTCCCCAACAAGGACATTGCCCTGCTGCTGGCAGACGATGATCCGGTTCCGCGTATCTACCGCTTTATGGAAGGCTCCGATCGCCTGGTACCGGCATCTGCGTATACCGGCAATCCGGACCTGTTCATCTCGGTGGACGTGCCGGTCGTCGAGCGTCTCAATAATTCCGCCGAGGTGCTTTGTCGCTCCAAGCATGTGGTGTGCTTCGATCACCATCCGGCGCGCGAGGAGTTTGCCGAGCTCAGCCTGAGGCGCGTCGAAGCTGCAGCCTGCGCCATGATCATCGACCGCTTCTTGGACAATTGCGGCATTGTCGCACGTGATGGCGTTGCGACCTGCCTGCTGTGTGGCTTGGTTACCGATACCGGCCGTTTTCAGTACCAAAACGCCGATGCCGCCGCGTTCCATGCAGCCTCGCGTCTGGTTGCCCACGGTGCCGATCCGGCGCGTGTGGCACTCGAGGTCTACCAGAGCATGCGCGTTGAGTTTTTGCACCTCAAGTCCATCGTTATGGGCCGCATCAAGACGGTGGCCCACGGGCGCGTCGCGTATAGTTACGCGTACCAGAGTGACCTTGAGGCTTGCGGTGTCACCTCGGATGAGTGCGACGGCCTGGTCGATGTGGTTCGCTCGGTGATGGGCGTCGAAGTCTGCCTGTTCCTGAAGGGCATTGAGGGCGATACCAAGGTGCGCGGCAACCTGCGCTCCAAGGGCGACCTCAACGTGTCCGAGATCGCTGCTGCCTTTGGCGGAGGCGGACATCCCGCTGCCGCCGGTTTCTCCAACAACGGAACGATTCTCGAGACGCTCACCGTGGCACTTCCCATGCTGGCCGAACTGGTAGGGGAGGATCCCGCTTCGGTGACCGTCGAGCTTTAACTTTTTGGATGGTACATGGCTCGTCGTACGCCTTCTCAACTGAATATGCTGCTCGCCGTCGATAAGCCGGTGGGCTGCACGTCCCACGATGTGGTTTCGAAATGCCGGCGCGCCCTCCATGAGCGGCGCGTCGGCCATGCCGGCACGCTCGACCCCATGGCATCGGGTGTCATGGTGGTGGGTGTGGGCCAGGCCACCCGTCTGCTGGGCATGCTAACCCTCGATACCAAAAGCTATGTCGCCGACATTTCGTTTGGCGCCGAGACCAATACCGATGATGCTGAGGGCGAGGCTGTCCGCACGGTGGCTGTTGCCAACGAGCTCCGCGATCCTGCCTATGCCCGTGAGCGCTTGGCCGCTATGCTGGGTCCGCAGATGCAGGTGCCGCCGGCGTTTTCGGCTATCTCGGTCAATGGCGTTCGCGCCTACAAGTCTGCTCGCGAGGGCAATGCGGTGGACCTACCTCCGCGCCCCGTCGAGGTCTATGCCGCCGACCTGATCGCCGTGGGAGGCGAAGGTGATACGTGTGTGTGGACCGTGGCGTTCTCTGTGAGCAAGGGTACCTATATCCGTGCGCTCGCTCGCGATTTGGGCCGCGCCTGCGAGAGCGCCGCGCACATTTCCGCGCTGCGCCGCACGGCTTCCGGTGTTGTTTCCATTGGCGCTTGTCATGCGGTCGAAGAGCTTTCTCCCGAGTCCGCGGCTGGCTTTGCCCTGGATCCCATTGCGGCCCTGGGCGCCTCGCGTGTTGACTTGCCGGGCAATCTTGCCGACGATCTGCTCTGCGGCCGACGCATTCCCGTTGAGCGTGCGCTTGCCGATTTCGATGCTTCGAAAGCGCCGTTTGCGCTGGTGCTCGATGGGGGACTCAAGGCGCTCGCCCGCATCGAAAGTGGCCGCTTTGTCATGGAGCACGTGTTTCCGCAGGCAATCGGCGGTGTTCGATGATGTTGTCCGCTCGCGAGCTTGCGCGTATCTTTTTTGAAGGCGAGTCGGACGAGGCTCGCATCGTCACTGCCGATGCGTTTGATGAGTGCGAGCACTTGGGTGCTGCCTCGATCGCCATCGGCGTGTTCGACGGCGTTCACCGTGGTCACCAGGAGCTCATTGCGGCGCTTGTTAGCGATGCGCGCGCCCATGGCTGCAAGGCGGTCGTGGTCACTTTCGATCCCGATCCGGACGTTGTGGTGAGTCCTTCGCCCGCTCAAAAATTGATGACGACGGCCGACCGTCTACATGCCTTGGCTCAGACCGGGGTCGATGCGGTGGTGGCCGTTCCCTTTACGCCTGAGGTTGCGGCACTCGACCATGTCGGTTTTTTCGCTCTGCTGTCACGCGTGGTCGACATTCGTTCGATTCGCGTTGGCAGCGACTTTAGGCTGGGTCGTGGCGGTGCTTCTGGTGTTGCCGAGATGCGCTCTTGGGGTTCCGAGCGCGGCGTTGACGTGTATGGTCACGACCTGCTTTGCGAGGGCGGTGAGGCCATTTGCGCCACCCGCATTCGTCATGAGCTGGGACAGGGCCATGTGGAGCTGGCTGCTGAGTTGCTCGGTCGCCCGTATATGCTGCGCGGCGGTGTTATTCGTGGCCGCCACGAGGGCTCTGGTATGGGCTTTCCCACGGCAAACCTGCAGGTTCCCGACGGAATTCAGGTGCCTGCCGATGGCGTGTATGAGGGCCTGGTGCTCGTCGATGACACCGTATGGCCTGCTGCCGTTAACGTCGGCCTGCCGCCGACGTATGCCGACGATGCCGCTTCATCGCATCTCGAGGCTAACTTAATTGGTTATACGGGCGACCTGTACGGCGCTTCCGTTTCGCTGGCGTTTACGCGCTGGCTGCGTCCCTCGCGTGTGTTCGAATCGCTGGATGAGTTGATCGCGACCGTCGAGGGTAATATCGAGGATATTCGTCACAACTTGGGCGAGCAGGGGGTGAGTATCCGTGATTAGCGATGAGGAAAAAGACCAGGTACGCGCTGCGTCCGACTTAGTTGCCATCGTGCAGGAAACGGTTGAGCTCAAGCCCCGCGGCCATGAGTTTTGGGGTTGCTGCCCCTTCCATGGCGAAAAGACGCCTTCTTTCCACATTATCCCCGCTACGCAGGTCTGGCACTGCTTTGGCTGCGGCGAAGGCGGCGACGTCTTCACCTATATCATGAAGCGCGAAAACCTGAGCTTTCCCGAGTCAATCCGCTATTTGGCCGATCGTGCGGGTATTGAGCTGCATGACACCGGAGATCGTCGCGAGCGCGGTACCAAGCGTGCCCGCATCTACGATCTGTGTGCCGAGACCGCCCAGTTCTACCACACCATGCTTATGCGCGGTAAGGACGGCCGTCCACGCGAGTACTTTGCCAGCCGTGGTATGGGTGGCGACGTCTGCCGCCGCTACTGCCTGGGCTTTGCACCGGGCCGCAACGCGCTGGTGTCGCACCTGTCCCAGGCGGGTTTTACCCCGCAGGAGATGATCGACGCCAACGTTGCCGTGAGCCGCGGGCGCGGGCAGCTTGCCGACCGCTTCTACGACCGCGTGATGTTTCCCATCTTTGACGAGCAGGGTCACAACATTGCCTTTGGCGGGCGCATCATGGGTGACGGCCAACCCAAGTACCTCAACACCGCCGAGACGAGCGTGTTCCATAAAAAGCGAAACCTCTATGGCTTTAACTGGGCCAAGGAGTTTATCGTCGCGCAGGATACGGCCATCGTGGTGGAGGGCTATACCGATTGTATCGCCTGCTGGGAGGCGGGGATCAAAAACGTTGTCGCCACGCTGGGCACCGCGCTCACGGAGCATCACGTCAAGACGCTCACCCGCTTTGCCAAGCGTATCGTGTATATGTTCGATGGCGATGCCGCGGGCCAGAAGGCCGCCCGTCGCGCGATTCAATTTATCGAGCAGGATTCGATGGACCTGCGCTGCGTGGTGCTGCCCGACGGCAACGACCCCATGGAGTTCATCACAGCGCATGGTGGACAGGAGCTTCAGGCGCGCATCGACGCTGCCGAGCCGCTCATGGACTTTGTCTACCGTTCGCTGCAGGAGTCGAGTGACATCACCACGCCGGGCGGTCGTGCCAAGGCGCTGGAAGATGCGCTGACGCTTATCTATCCGCTGCGCGATAGCTATATGATCGACACATACTTTATCCAGATTGCCGATCTGCTGGGTTTGGATCTGGAGACGGTTCGCGCGAGTTCGGGTCGCGTGTTTCGCGATGTCGCCAAGCGCGAAGATGCGGAACGACGTCGTGAGCAGAACTATGAACGCCAGCGGGCGCAAGCCGAGCGCTCTGGTAGCGCGGGCGGTCGGACGTCTGGTTCGCAGGGGGCATCTCGCGGTGCTTGGGCATCGGGCGCGACGCCGCCGGTGTCCGCGCCGGTCGAAGAAGAGCCGTATGACTACGTCCCGCTCGATGCCTACGGTGCCGCGCCCGTGGAGGTCGTCGACGACCTGCCGCCGATCGATGTGCCTGATGGTATGGGTGCTGTGCCTGTGACTGATGGTTTGGGCGCTCCGGCTGCGGCGGCGCCGATGGTTCTTACTGATCTTGAGCGCAAGTCCTTGGCAGGGGAGCGCGAGCTGTTGACGATGCTCACGAGCTACCCCGACCTGTTCCGCACGTATGCCGACCGCATCTGCTCTATCGAGTGGGTTGACCCACGTCACGAGTCCATCGCATGGGCCGTTCTGGCAACGCCGCCGGGAACCGATCCTGCAGCCTGCATGGATGCGGCGCGCTCGGTGTGTCCCGAGGCGGCAACGCTTGTGAGTGCCGGGCGCATCTCGGCGACGAGCAAGCACCCCACCGAGACGAACATCGTGTTTATGCTTGATACGCTCGAGCTCTATACCATCAAGCGCCGCATGCGTGCCGCACAGGCCAAGCTGCGCCAGGACCGTTCGCTCGATGATGAGGCCCGTCGCGCGCTGACCGTGCAGGCCGCGCAGGATTCGCAGCGTCAACGCGAGCTGCAAAAGTCGATCGGCGGCGTGGCGGACCCGTTCCGTTTGATCGGTCTGGAGACCGCGGGCACCGAACAGGCCTAGATGTTGTGGTCAAGCAGCGTATTCTCGCCTATATCCAGTCCTCTTTTTGGGTATAGACGTCAATGTGTGTGCTAAAGTAATGAGTCCTGTGGACTATGAAGGGAGAATCTGTGCCAAAAAAGACTGAGAGCACGGGTACTGGGCTGGAATCCTACGTTGCAAAGCTCATGGGCAACGGCTCAAACAGGACTTCGGTAACCGAGGACGAGATTCAGGTCGCCCTGAAGGATATCGATGTTTCTGACGAGCAGCTCACCGCGGTGTATTCCGCGCTGCGCAACAGCGGCATCCAGATTATCTCCGCGAGCGGTAACGACGACGCCCCCATGGACGTCGACGATGACGATAACGATACCGATACCGACGATTTCGATGACGACGACGAGCACGATTCCGGCTCGCTCGACGATCACGAGCTCAAGATGGCCCGTCAGGCCGATGCCGAGATGGGTTCTTCCAAGAGCAAGAAGAAGCGCACCGTGCGCACGTCCCGTTCACGCTCCCGCGTGCGTGGCATCGATGCCTCCACGGTGATGCTGACCGGCGATCCGGTTCGTATGTACCTCAAAGAGATCGGCAAGGTCGACCTGCTGACCGCCTCCGAAGAGGTCGATCTGGCCATGAAGATCGAGGCCGGTCTTGAGGCCACCGAGAAGCTCGAGGCCGCCGATGCCGGTGAGCTCGAGCTCACGCGTGCCGAGATGCGTCGTCTTACGCGCATTGAGAACGTCGGCCTCGAAGCTAAGCAGGCACTCATCAGCGCAAACCTGCGTCTGGTCGTCTCCATCGCCAAGCGCTATGTCGGCCGCGGCATGCTGTTCCTTGACCTGATCCAGGAGGGCAACCTCGGTCTGATTCGCGCCGTCGAGAAGTTCGACTACCAGAAGGGCTTCAAGTTCTCCACGTACGCCACGTGGTGGATCCGTCAGGCCATTACGCGCGCTATCGCCGACCAGGCCCGTACCATCCGTATTCCCGTGCATATGGTCGAGACTATCAACAAGCTCGTCCGCGTGCAGCGCCAGCTTCTCCAGGATCTGGGTCGCGACCCGACCCCCGAGGAGATTGGTGCCGAGATGGACATGAGCGCCGACCGCGTCCGCGAGATCCAGAAGATCTCGCAGGAGCCCGTGTCGCTCGAGACCCCCATCGGCGAGGAAGAGGATTCCCAGCTGGGCGACTTCATCGAGGACTCCCAGGCTATCGTTCCGCCCGATGCGGCCAGCTTCTCCATGCTGCAGGAGCAGCTCACCCAGGTGCTCGACTCGCTTGCCGATCGTGAGCGCAAGGTTATCGAGCTGCGCTTTGGCCTTGTCGACGGGCATCCCCGCACGCTCGAGGAAGTCGGCCGCGAGTTTGGCGTCACGCGCGAGCGTATCCGCCAGATCGAGTCCAAGACCTTGGCCAAGCTCCGCCACCCGAGCCGCAGCAGCAAGCTCAAAGACTATATCGAAAGCTAGTCAAGCAAGAAGCGCCCTCAAGCACATCCGCTTGGGGGCGCTTTCATGTGGTCATTGGGGACGTCCTCAATGACTAGGTCGGAAAAAATCTCAAAAAAGTTCTTGCCCTAAGCTGATTCGTCCGTATAATAAACTTCGTTGCTTGAGAGCACGCACCTATTCCTCGGTAGCTCAATGGTAGAGCACGCGGCTGTTAACCGCGCTGTTGTAGGTTCGAGTCCTACCCGGGGAGCCAGGTTGTAAAACCCGTCGCTTATGCGGCGGGTTTTTTCATGCCGCGACCACTTGACTCGAACGTTGCCATATCAACATTTCGTGTCGAGGATGTAATCCCGCGACCCACCACCTCAACATGGCGCGGTCGTTGTAGAATATTGCAATGATTGCTCCCACGACATGGTGCCGCGAGCACCAGATAAGGAGATTCTTGTGTCTGAGACCATTAACGGCAGCCTGAGCGTCTCGAACGACGTTATTGCCGATATTGCCGGTTATGCCGCGATGACGTGCTATGGCGTCGTCGGTATGGCTGAGCAGCTCCAGGGCGCCGAGAGCGTGCGCCTGCTTGCCGGTCAGCGCCTCCGCAAGGGCGTGCTTGTCTCCGCCGACGAGAACGGCCTTACGGTCGATCTTCACGTCGTGCTCGAGAACGGCGTCAACATGAAGTCCGTCTGCCACAATCTTTCGAGCTCCGTTGCCTTCACCCTGCAGGAGATCGCCCAGATCGATCCCGCCAGCCTTAAGATCGGCATCCATATCGACGCGCTCAAGAGCCGTCTGAACTAGCATCCGAAAACGGAGATTCAAATACCCATGATTGCAAAGACCATTCGCACCTGTTTTCCGATCGCTGCGGCTGCCGTTTCCGACAAGGCCGAGGAGATCAACAAGCTCAACGTCTTTCCCGTGCCCGACGGCGACACCGGCACCAACATGTCGCTCACGCTCGCCTCGGTGACCAAGGAGCTTTCTGCCCTTCCCGCCGATGCCGACATGGAGGCCATTGCCGGCGCCATCACCCACGGCTCCCTGATGGGCGCCCGCGGCAACTCCGGCGTCATCACTTCGCAGATCCTGCGCGGCGTGGCCGAGGGTCTTGTCTCTGCCGACGAGCCCATTACGTCCGCCAACATTGCCTATGCGTTCCGCCGAGCCGTCAAGGTCGCCTTCCAGGCCGTCCGTAAGCCCATCGAGGGCACGATCCTCACGGTGCTGCGCGATGTCTCGACCAAGGCCGACGAGTGCGAAAAGAAGAAGTTCTCGGCCGAGGATGCGCTCGACGCTATCGTCGTCGAGGCCTACCAGTCCGTCGCCCGCACGCCCGACCTGCTGCCCGTTCTGAAGGAGAACGGCGTGGTCGACTCCGGCGCCTTCGGCTTTGCTATTTTCCTTGAGAACTTTGTTGCCGCTGCGCTTGGCCGCAGCACCGTTGTCGAGGATTTCTCCGCCACGTTTGATTCCGCTGGCTCTGCCCGCGACGCGGCCCTTGGTCGTGTTGAGATCGAGGCCAACGACGACTGGGAGGGCTCGGAGTTCCGCTACTGCAACGAGTTCCTCTTTAAGGCCGACGCTCCTTTTGACGAGGACGAGTGCCTCAAGTTCCTGGGCTCCATGGGTGACTGTGAGTTGCTCGTGGGCGCCTACCCCGACTACAAGATCCACGTGCACTCCAACACCCCCAACCTGGTGCTCGAGCACATGCTGCAGCTTGGTCAGATCTATGAGGTCTTTATCCATAACATGGAGATGGAGGCCCACGACCGTACCGCCAAGATCCACGAGGATCAGGAGAAGGCCGCCGAGCCCGCGAAGGCCCTGGGCTTTGTCGCCGTTGCCGCCGGTTCGGGCGAGGCCGATATCCTCAAGTCCCTCGGCGTCGACGTGATCGTGTCGGGTGGTCAGACCATGAACCCCTCGACCGCCGACCTGCTGGGCGCGGTAGACCAGGTCAACGCGACCTCGGTCATCATTCTGCCCAACAACGGTAACATCCGCATGGCCGCCGAGGCCGCTGCCTCAGCCTGCACCGACAAGAAGGTCGCCGTCGTTCCCACCAAGACCGTTCCGCAGGCCTTCTCCGCGCTGTTCGCGGTCCTACCCGATTCCGAGCTTGAGGATGCCGTCGCCGCTATGGTCGACGCCATCAGCGAGGTCCGCGATGGCGAGGTCACCCGCGCCGTGCGCGATTCCAGCGCCTCTGACGGCTCTCCGATTCACTCCGGTGACGTCATGGGTATCATCGCCGGCTCCATCGACGTGGTCGGCTCCGACGTGAAGCAGGTCACGCTCGATTGCATCAACCGTATGCAGGAGGAAGAGGAGGGCGACGCGCTGACGATTCTGGCCGGCGAGGAACTGTCCGATGAGGCCTTCCAGGAGATCGTCGACGCTATCGAGGAGGCTCAGCCCGATCTGGAGATCGACGCCCATCGTGGCGAGCAGCCGCTCTATCCCGTGATCTTCTCGATCGAGTAGGCAACTGCCTATGTCCGAACTGTGCTCCGTGCCGCGCGTCTCGGAGCGCTTTGCCCAGAGCAATGCGCTCGACGAGGATATCGCGCGACTTAAATATGTTTCGGGTAAACGTGAGGAGGCCCTTCGCCGTCTGGGAATTCGGACGGTGGGGGACCTCCTTCTCCATATCCCTTATCGATACCTGGACTTTACGCGCTCCTGGTCCATCGAGATGGCGCCCATCGGTACCGTGTGCACCATCATCGCCACGGTCGATCGTATCGTCCAAAAGCAGCCGCGTCCGCGCATGCAGGTGACCGAGGTCTCACTCGTTGACGAGACGGGCGTGCTGCAGGTCGCCTTTTTCCGCCAGCCCTGGATTGCCCAGCAGCTTAAGCAGGGCGACCGCCTGGCCGTAATGGGTAAGGTCGAGTTTGCCTACGGCTTTAAGCAGATGGCCTCGCCGCACTTTGAAAAGCTTGAGGAAGGGCGCGCCGCGGGCACTATCCTGCCGGTCCATTACGTGAGTGACGGCGTGAGCCAGGCATGGATGCGCCGTATCGTAAGTGGCGCGCTCGAGGTCGTCGGCAATCCCTTTGATCCCATTCCGGCACGCTTACGCGTTAAACGTCGCCTGATGAGCCATGCCCGTGCCCTTCGATCGATCCACTTTCCCTCGAGCATGGCTGAGCGCGATATCGCGCGCGCACGGCTTGCCTACGAGGAGTGCCTCTACCTGCAGCTGGCGCTGCGCCTGCGCAACGACGGCGGCTTGGTCGAAGTCGCTCCCTACGCCCACGCCGCGGGCGAGCACCTGGCCGCGCTCAAGCAGGCCCTGCCGTTTTCGCTGAGCGACGAGCAGGAGGCCGCGTTCCAAGACATCCTGCGCGATATGTGCGATGGCGGGCGCGTGATGAACCGCCTGCTGCTGGGCGATGTCGGTACCGGTAAGACCGCCGTTGCCGCCTGCGCGCTGGCTGTGGCTGCCGATAGCGGCACACAGGCCTGCGTTATGGCGCCCACGGGCGTGCTGGCGCGTCAATATGCCGATAAGACCGGCCCTCTGCTCTCGCAGGCCGGCATGTCTTGGGCGCTTCTGACGGGTGCCACGCCGGCCGCAGAGCGCGAGCGCATCCATGCACAGCTGGAATCGGGAGAGCTCGACGTCCTCTTTGGAACCCACGCGGTCCTTTCGGATAACGTGGCGTTTAAGTATCTGTCGCTCGTAGTCATCGATGAGCAGCACCGGTTTGGCGTCGGCCAACGCAATGCCTTGCGCGCGAAGGGCCCCGGTGCCGATCTGCTCGTTATGACGGCAACGCCCATCCCGCGTACCCTGGCGCTTTCGGTCTACGGCGATCTGGACACGAGTATCATCCGCCATCGGCCCGTCCCTGGCGCTGGCGTGACGACACGCGTGCTTACCGAGTCGAGCCGCGACCTTGCCTATGGCGTCATCCGCGAGGCGCATGAAAAGGGTCAGCAGGCCTACGTGATTTGCCCGCTCGTGGAGCCGAGTGACTCGGTCGATGATCTGGAGGACGTGCCCGGTATCGCCCGCGACGACGAGGGCCGCGTGACGGTCCCCGTGCCGCTGCACGATACGGCGACCGAGCTCGATCGCCTGCGTCTGGCATTGCCGGGTCTTGCCATCGAGCGCCTTCACGGCCGTATGCCAGCGGGGGAGAAGGACCAGGTTATCGATGCCTTCAAGCGTGGTGAGATTGACGTGCTCGTCTCGACTACGGTGGTCGAGGTGGGCGTCGACGTGCCTAACGCCACCATCATGGTCATCGAGAACGGTGAGCGCTTTGGCTTGGCGGCCCTGCACCAGCTGCGCGGCCGCGTGGGCCGCGGCAGCGTGTCGGGCACGTGCCTGGTCATGACGCACTCCAAGGGCAACGGCGGCGCTTCGGCAGCACAAGATCGCCTGCAATCGCTCGAAAAGACCTCGGACGGCTTTACGCTCGCCCAGATGGACCTTCGTCTGCGCCACGAGGGCGAAATCCTGGGGTACCGCCAGCATGGCGGTGTGACTCTGCGCTTTGTCGACCTGGATGCCGACGAGGAGCTGATCGAGTGGGCCCATTTGGACGCGGTCGAGCTCTTGCGGTATGCTTGCACCCTTGACTCCGTGGCGACGCGCCCCCTGCGCGATGCGGTCGCCATGCGATATCGACACATTTTTAAGGAGGTCAGCGGAGGATGAGAATCATCGGCGGCGAATGGCGCGGTCGTAAGATCGAGGAGCCCCGTGGTCGCGATGTCACCCGCCCCACGACCGATCGCGTGCGCGAGGCATGCGCATCTATGGTCATGTCGGCATTCGACTTCGATCTGGACGAGGTCCGCGTGCTGGACGCCTTTGGCGGCTCCGGTGCCTTAGGGTTAGAGATGCTCTCACGTGGTGCCCGCTCACTCACGACGTTCGAGATCGATCGGAATGCCGCGCGGCTCATTACCAAGAATATCGAGTCGCTCTGCCGTGACCGTGCGCGTTGGCGCGTGGTAACGGGCGACATGCTGGCGAGCGCCTCGCGCGGTCGTGTGCCGGGCGGCCCCTTTGATCTGGTCCTGCTCGACCCGCCCTATGCTTTTGGTGCCGAGCCGGTCGAGGAGCTGCTGCAGAATCTGGCCCAGCAGGGTCTGCTTGCACCTGGCGCTTATGCCCTGTTTGAGCATGCCACCGCCGATGCGGGCGCGCATCCGGCAGGCTTTGAGATCGTGCGCGAGAAGCGCTACGGCATTACCTCGGTCGACCTGCTTCGTTGGGTCGGCGATGACGATGGTGAGGAAGATTGCGCCGGCACCGATGCTCACAACAACGATGCCATGACGGTTCAGGAGAACGCCCATGAGTGACACCATCAACCGCGTGATCGTCCCGGGCACCTTCGATCCCATCACGTTTGGCCATATCGACGTCATCCGCCGTGCCCGCCGCATCTTTCCCAGCGTGATCGTCGCTGTCGCCGAGTCGCAGGGTAAAAACGGTGTGGGCACCACGTTTATGCTGGATGAGCGCGTGGCGCTGGCTCGCGAGGCGCTCGGTGATATCGACGGCGTCGAGGTCCTGCCCTTTACCGGCCTCTTGGTCGACTTCGCTCGCGAGCAGGGGGCGGGGGCCGTGGTCAAGGGCCTGCGCGCCATGACCGACTTTGAGTACGAGCTGCAGCAGGCAGACCTCAACTATCGCTTGGATAACGAGCTGGAGTCCATCTTTGTCATGAGTGCGCCGCAGTACGGCTATATCTCGAGTTCGGTCGTTCGCCAAATCGCCTCGCTCGGCAGCGATGTATCGACGTTTGTCCCGCCCAACGTGGCCGAAGCGCTCAGACACCGCTTTTCGTGACGTTTTTTATTGCCTGGTGGCATGTGGTAAACTAGCACGATGATATGTTACCTATGAAAGGAGACCGGATGCCGGGCGAGAATTTTCCTGGCGATAGGATCGTCAGCTTGGTCGATGAGCTCGAAGGGCTGATCGAGGAAGCCAAGCCGCCTTTCGGCAAGAACGCTCAGTTCAAGGTCATCGACGCCGACGTGTTCTTCAACATCCTCGACGAGATCCGCATGAGCTATCCCGAGGAGTGGCAGAAGTCCCGCCGTATCCTTAAGGAGCGCGAGGAGCTTATGGCTTCCGCCGCCGCTCAGGCCGATTCCATCATCGCCGACGCTCAGCAGCAGGCCCTCACCATTGCCGGTGAGCAGGAGATCGTCCGCTTGGCACAGCAGCAGGCCGACGACATCCGCGATCGTGCCCAGCAGTACGAGCGCGAGACGCGTTATGCTGCCGAGGACTACGCAGAGCAGGTCTTTACGCACCTGGAGGAGAACCTCAAGAGCCTGACCGGCACCGTTACCCGTTGCCGTCAGCAGCTCAACGAGGGTGCCGCCCAACAGAATGGTCAGTGGTAATGGCTGAGTTCCCGAGCGTTACCGTCGATCTTTCCGAACAGCTCGAGTTTCCTGGTGATTCGTATCCGCTGACCGGCAAGGTCGATGTTGCCACCTACACGGTGGGCGAGAAGGAGTACCAGCTACAGGACGGCATCGACTACGACGTTGTCTTTACCAATGCCGGTACCGGTGTCTTGCTCACGGGCATGGTCCGCGCGCACGCCACCGGCGAGTGCGACCGTTGCCTGGAGCCTGCCTCGTTTGATATCGCCGGCGAGATCGAGGAGTTCTACCTCTTTGAGGAGCCCGAGGATCCCGAGGCCTACGAGGACGGCTACGAGCTCCTGGGTGAGGACCGCATCGTCGATCTGGGTGAGCCCATCAACGACGCGGTCGTCATGGACACGCCGTTTGTCGTTCTGTGCAAGCCCGATTGCCGCGGCCTGTGCCCCACTTGCGGTTGCAATCTCAACGTCGAGCAATGCGATTGCGCCGCCCAGGCAGAGGCAGAATGGGCCGCTGCCACGGAAAATCCATTTGCAGCATTGAAGAATCTCAAGCTCGACGAGTAAAACTGTGGTAGTATCGCTACTTGCGCGTAATCGCCACACTGGATAGTTCATAAGGAAGGTCACTATGCCCGTACCTAAACAAAAGCAGGGTCGTATCCGCACTCACACCCGTCGTTCCGCCAACATGAAGATCTCGGCTGCGGCTCAGTCCACGTGCCCCCGTTGCGGCGCTGTCAAGCTTCCGCACCACGTGTGCCCCAGCTGCGGTTTCTACAAGGACCGCGAGGTTATCGTTACCGAGTAACGGTATACTCTGGATGCGATGCCGTTCCAAATGGAACCACAATGGCCGGCTCAATGAGTCGGCCATTTTTGTATAAGGAGTATGTATATGAGTAACGTTCGCGTTTGTGTAGACGTTGTGGGCGGAGACGAGAAACCTCAGGTTGTTCTCGATGGTATCGAGGCTGCGCTTGCCGCCGATCCCGATATCGAGGTCCTGGCAGTCGGTCCCGCCGAAATCGTCAATCCCTTTGCCGCGGCCCATGCGCGTGTGGAGGCTCTGGAAGCCCCTGACATTATCGCCATGGATGACGATCCCATTCGCGCCGTGATGACCAAGCGCAAGTCCTCGATCGTGCTTGCCTGCCGCGCCATCAAAAAGGGCAACGCGGACGCGTTTTTCTCCGCCGGCTCCACCGGCGCCATGACCGCTGCCGCGACCGCCTACGTCACGCCGTTTAGGTATCAAGCAGAAGGCAAGAAGCAGCCGGTGCGCCCCTGTCTGACCAATGCGCTGCCCAATCGCGCCGGCGGTCTGACGGTGCTGTGCGATATGGGCGCCAACCCCGATGTCGAGGTCGACGACATGGTGCGTTTTGCCCAGATGGGTAGCGCCTATGCCCGCGTTGTCCTGGGCATCGAGCATCCTCGCGTGGGCTTGCTTGCCAATGGCACCGAGGACGAGAAGGGCTCCAACTTTACCAAGGCCTGCTTCCCAGCCATGAAAGCCGCGGTTCCCGGCTTTGTGGGTAACTGCGAAGGCACCGATCTTACGTCGGGCAATTTTGACGTCGTGGTCGCCGACGGCATGTCGGGCAACATTGCGCTCAAGGCCACCGAGGGCGCTGCCAAGTTTTTGTTGCAGGAGCTCAAGGGCGTCTTTATGTCTTCGCTTGGCACCAAGATCGCCGCGCTGCTCATTAAAAAGCAGATGCGTGAGATAAAGGCCAAGCTCTCTGGCGACGCCAAGGGCGGCGCGATTCTTTTGGGCCTGCGCGGCGTGGTTCTGATCGGCCATGGCGCCACCTCGGTCGAAGCTGTTAAAAACGGTACGCTTGCGGCGGCCGAAGCCGTGCGCGCCGGGCTGGTCGAGAATGTCGCCAACTCCATGGACGGCATCGTTTTGTAAGAGCGAGTTAGAGCGCTGTTATGTGCCTCGCGGCCTGCTTCGTGGGGTAGAATCAGAACCGTGTCTTGGTACCGCCCGGGCGGTACCATTCTTTTGGTATTCATGCACTATGAGAGGAAGCGCTATGGACCGCTCCGAAATCTTCGACAAGATCGCCGAGGTCGCTGCTGACGTTCTGGGCGTCGATGTTGCCGAAATTAGCGATGAGACCACCTTTGACGATCTCGATGCCAACTCGCTCGAGCGCCTGCAGCTGGTTACGGCTATCGAGGACGAGTTCAACCTCGAGATCGATGACGAGACTCTGCTCTCGCTCAACTCTGTCGCCGACGCCGTCGACGCGATTGAAAACGCCAGGGAGGCCTAGGTCTTGGCTTTGTCTGAACGACTTACGCGTGCCCAGGAAATTCTGGGCCACGAGTTCAATAATAAGGTGCTTCTGCGCGCGGCGCTTACGCATCCCTCGGCAGTCGAGGGCCAGCCGGTTTCTGCCAGCTATGAGCGCCTTGAGTTCTTGGGCGATTCCATTTTGGGCGCCGTCGTCGCCCGTTCGCTCTTTGAGTCCTATCCCGAGTTTGACGAGGGCAAGCTCACGCGCCTGAAGGTGTCGCTTGTCTCGGGCGCTACGCTATCCGAGGTGTCGCATGAGCTGGGCATCGACGACATCATCATCTTTGGTGCCTCCGAGACCGGTACCGGCGCGCGCGGCCTGCACTCGGCGCTCGAGAACGTCTACGAGTCGCTCGTGGGTGCGCTGTACCTGGATGCCGGCTGGGATGTTGCGGCGGACTTTATCCATCGTACGCTCAAACCGCACCTGGCCTCCGAGCGTGCCGAGCACCCCGCGAACCCCAAATCGTTCTTGCAGGAGTGCGTGCAAGCCGACGGTCACGAACCCCCGGCGTATAAGCTCGTTGGCTCCGAGGGCCCGGCGCATGCGCCCACCTTTACCGCCGTGGTGTTGATCGATGGTATTCGCCAGGGTCGCGGCTCCGGCTCCTCAAAGAAGGAAGCCGAGGGAGCCGCTGCACTTGAGGCACTTGACCGCATGGGCTACACCACCAACGGCGTGATTCTCAACAAGAAGCCTGTTTAAGCGAGGAACCGTGTATCTCAAGTCCCTCACGCTCAAAGGGTTCAAGTCGTTTGCCGACCGCGCCCATATGACGTTTGAGCCGGGCCTGACCGTCATCGTCGGTCCCAACGGCTCGGGAAAATCGAACATCTCTGACTCGATTCTGTGGGTCCTGGGCGAGCAGAGCGCCAAGCAGCTGCGCGGCCAGGCCATGGAGGATGTCATCTTCTCGGGCTCGTCAGCGCGCAAGCCGGTGGGTGTCGCCGAGGTCACGCTGGTGCTCGATAACTCGGACCATATGCTGCCCGTCGACTTTGACGAGGTCGCCATCACCCGTCGTATGTATCGCTCGGGCGAAAGCGAGTACCTCATCAACTCGAGTCCGTGCCGCCTGATGGACATTCAGGACATCCTGCACGATTCGGGCTTGGGCAAGGATACGCATTCCATCATCAGCCAGGGCAAGCTCGACGCCATTTTGCAGAGCCGCCCCGAGGAGCGCCGTGCCCTCATCGAGGAGGCCGCCGGCATCTTCAAGCACAAGCGCCGCAAGGAGCGTGCGCTCAGAAAGATTAAATCGATGGACGAGCACCTGACGCGTGCCCGCGACATCAATAAGGAAATTGCCCGTCAGCTGCGACCGCTGGAGCGTCAGGTCGATCGCGCGCGCAAGTATAAAGAGCTGTCCTCGCGCGCGAACGAGCTTACGCAGATGCTGGCCGTCGACGAGCTGCGTTCGCTGCAGTCGCAGTGGAACGACTTGGAGGGCCGCTCCAAGGAAGGTGCCGCCGAGCTGGAGCTTGCGCAGTACCGCTTGGGCGAAAAGGAACGCGAGCTCGAGAAGCTCCAGGTCATGCTCGAGGAAAAGGGCCTGTTTGTGGGCGATCTGGGCGAGCAGCGCCGCCATATGCAAGACGTGGTCGGCCGCATTAACTCCGATATGCGCCTGCTCGAGGAAAAGGGCCACAACATGGTGTCGCGCCTGTCCGACATGCGCGGCCAGATCTCGAGCTCCGAGCATCAGCGTCGTCGCGTGGTAGAGGAGCTCGAGGACGCGCGTGCGCAGCTTGAGGAAGTGACCGGCGCGCACATGCAGGCCCAGGAGGACGTTGACGCCGCCGGACCTGCCGCCGCCGAGCTCCACGAGCGGCGCGTGACGCTCGACAATCAGATTTCGCAGCTTACGCGTGAGCAACGCGATGTGCAGCGTGTGGCCGATAACGCGGCGCTCGAACTCGCCAAGGTGAAGGACTCGCTGAGCAACGCCGAGGTCGAGGACAACATGTATGCCTCGCGCCTGGAGCAGATCGATGACCAGCTCGAGGAAGTCACGGCCTCACTCGAGAGCCGTCGCGACCGCGCCGAGGAGCTTGAGGGTGCACTCGATCAGGCCCGTCAAGCCCAGATTGATGCGCGCGAGGCTACCGAGGTCGCCCGTGCAGCCCTTAAGGACTTGCGTGCCCGCGAGAGCGAGGCGCGCAACAAACTGTCCGAGGTGCGCTCGGAGCTTGCTAGCCAAAAGAAACTCGATGCCCGCATGGCCGACAGCTCGCCGCTGGTGAGCCGTCTGGTGGGCGCGCTGGGCGACGATGTCTCAGGCCGTCTGGGCGACGTGCTCGACGCCCCTCGTGAGCTTGAGGGCCTGGTTGAGCAACTACTTGCCGGCGATATCGATGCTCTTTTGTTTGATGATGCCGCTACGCTTGAGCGCGCCGGTCGTGCGGCTTTGGACCAAAAGAAGGCTTCGGGCGAGGCGCTGCTGATGGCGCGCGGCGTGAGTGGCTCTGCTGCCGCCGAGGGCGCTGCCGGTACGCGTCTGGTCGATCGTCTGTCCGTGCGCTCCGGTTATGGCCCGGTTGTCGAGGCCCTTCTCGGCGGCTATTACGTGGTCGATGACTTGGCTGCCGCGTTGGCTGCCCCTGTCGTTGACGGTGTGACCTACGTGACTCCCGATGGCGCCCGCGTGAGCTGTGGTGGTCTGGTGCGCGTGGGGCTCGATGCCGGCGAGGCTTCGGGTGCCTTGGAGCGCAAGCGCCGCATCCGTGAGCTCGAGGGCCTGGAACCCGATCTGGCTGCCATCTTTGAGCATGCTTCGGACCAAGTCGTTGAGGCCAACGCCGCCGTCGAGGAGGCACGTGCCGCCGAGGGCGATGCCGCCGGTGAGATCGCCCGTCTTGAGGGCGAGCGCCGCTCGCTGCTCTCCGAGATCGGCCGCTTGGAGCAAAGCGTCAACAATGCCGAGGTCGAGCGCGTGCGCATCTCCAAGCGCCGCGAGCAGGCCTCCGAGGCCGTTCGCGCTGCGCGCCCGCGCGTTGACGAGCTCACCCGTTCGCGTGACGAGGCGCGTGCACAGGCAAGCGACCTGGGTCTCCAGATTGCCGAGGCCAACGATGAGCTCGATCGCGTTCGCCGTGACGATTCCGAGGCCGCCGGTAAGCTCGCCGATGCCAAGGTGCGCCTGGCCCAGACGAGCGAGCGCCTGCGTTCGCTGAAGGGCCGCGTGCCCGACCTTGAGCATCGTCTTGAGGGCATCGACCGTCGTATCCGCGGAACACGCCAGGCTTCGCGCTCGCTCGAGCTGCTGCGCCTGCGCGTCGACCCCATGCACGAACGCTATTCTGCCCTGTTGGAACGCGCATCGGATTGGGCAGCGCGCCTGCGTGACCAGGCCTCTCTGGAAGAGGCGGACTCCGCTTCGCTCAAGAAGACCATCGAGGATGCCAAGGCCGGGGTCTCCCGTGCCAAGGAGCGGGTTGATGCCGCCACGGCGATGCAAAATGAGTTCAAGGTTGCGCGCGGCAAGCTCGAGGTGCAGGTAGAGGCGGCCATCAAGGCCATTACCGCCGACGGTACCACGGTGCTCGAGGAAGCGCTCATGCTGCCGGCGCCCACCGATCGCGATGCCGCCGAGCGCGAGCTCAACCAGCTTGTGCGCCAGATCAACAATCTGGGCCCCGTGAACCAGGTTGCCATGGAGGAGTACGAGCAGCTCAAGCGCCGCGCCGACTACATCGAGGAGCAGCTGGCTGATCTGGAGAGCGCGCGCAAGGCGCTCACCAAGATCACGGTGGCCATTGATCGCAAGATGCGCAAGGCGTTTCTGGTGACGTTTGAGAAGGTCGACGCGAACTTCCGCGAGATCTTCGCCATGCTGTTCCCGGGTGGCCAGGCTCATCTTGAGATGACCGATCCCGAGCATCCTGCCGAGACGGGCATTGAGGTTGTGGCGCAGCCGCGCGGCAAGCGCATTACCAAGATGATGCTCATGTCGGGTGGCGAGAAGAGTCTGACGGCGCTCGCCCTGCTCTTTGCCGTGTACCGCACGCGCACGGTGCCGTTCTATGTGCTGGACGAGGTCGAGGCGGCGCTTGATGACGCCAACCTGTCCAAGCTCATCGGAGCCCTCGATGTGCTGCGTTCCGATACACAGCTCTTGGTCATTTCGCATCAGCGCCGTACTATGGAGGACGCTGACGTTCTCTATGGCGTCTCGATGCAAGCCGACGGCGTCAGCCGCGTCGTCTCGCAAAAACTCGATCGCGAAACCGGAAAGGTCGTGAATGCATAATGGGATTCTTTGACGCTCTCTCGCGCGGACTTGAGCGCAGCCGCGAGGCCCTCAACGAGGTCTTCTACTTTGGCGGCGAGGTCGACGAGGACTTTTGGGAGGACCTTGAGGACACCCTCGTTATGGGTGACATGGGTGCCGAGGTCGCTATTCAGGTCTCCGATGACCTGCGCGATGCCGCAGCCAAGAAGAACCTCAAGACCGCACCGCAGCTTCGTCGCGCTCTGGCCGAGCAGCTTGAGCAGCACTTTGTGCCCATCGAGCGCGATCCGTTCTCCGATACGCCGAGCTGCGTGCTGTTTGTGGGCATCAACGGTGCCGGCAAGACCACGACGGTCGGCAAGATTGCGAGCGCCATGGCTTCCCGCGGCAAGAATGTCGTGATCGGTTCGGCCGATACCTTCCGCGCCGCCGCCATCGAGCAGCTCGATGTGTGGGGTCAGCGCGCCGGTGTTCCCGTCATCAAGCGCGACCGCGGCTCCGACCCGGCGAGCGTTTGTTACGACGTGCTCGACGAGGCCGACAGGCGCGGCAGCGACCTGGTGCTTATCGACACCGCCGGTCGTCTGCATACGAGCCCCGAGCTCATGCGCGAGCTCGCCAAGGTGGTCAACGTGACGCGTAAGCGCGCCGCCAATATGGCCGCCGGCCCCATGCCGGTTTCGGTCGTGCTTGTGATCGATGCCGCCACTGGTCAGAACGGTCTGAACCAGGCGCTCGAGTTTAACGAGGCGCTGGGCCTGGACGGTATTATCATGACCAAGCTCGACGGCACGGCTAAGGGCGGTATCGCCATGGCCGTGGCCGAGAAGCTCAAGCTCCCGATCCTGCGCATCGGCGTGGGCGAGCAGGTCGATGACCTGCAGGAGTTTAACGCCAAAGATTTCTGCCGCGCCCTGGTGGGCGAGTCCAACTAAGGAGTAACCAGTGTTTGATTCCCTGAGCGATCGCCTCAACGACACATTTGACCGCCTGCGCGGCAAGGGTAAGCTGACCGAGGCCGATATCACCTCGGCCATGCGCGACATTCGCATGGCGCTGCTCGAGGCCGACGTTAACTTTAAGGTCGTCAAGGAGTTCGTTGCTAAGACTAAGGAGCGCTGCATGACCGCCGAGGTCATGGAGTCGCTGTCGCCGGCGCAAAACGTCGTCAAGATCGTGCTCGACGAGCTCACCGAGATGCTCGGCTCCACCGAGAGCAAGCTCGTTTTTAGTAACCGCATTCCTAATGTCATCATGCTCGTGGGCCTGCAGGGCTCCGGTAAGACCACGGCTGCCGTAAAGCTTGCCCACCTGCTCAAGAAGCAGGGCCGCTCGCCGCTGCTCGCCGCGTGCGACGTCTACCGTCCCGCTGCTGCCGACCAGCTTGCCACGCTCGGCGGCGAGATCGGCGTGCCGGTCTTCCGCGGTGACGGCGAGCACCCGGTCGACATCGCCAAGGGCGCCATCCAGGAGGCCGTCGACCACCTGCGTGACGTGGTCATCGTCGATACCGCCGGACGTCTTCAGATCGACGAGCAGATGATGCAGGAGGCCGTCGACATCAAGAAGGCCGTCAAGCCCGACCAGGTGCTGATGGTCGTCGACGCCATGACCGGCCAGGATATCGTCAACGTGGTCTCGACGTTTGCCGAGCGCACCGACTTTGATGGTGTGATTATCTCCAAGCTCGACGGTGACGCCCGTGGCGGTGGCGCGCTTTCGGTGCGTCAGGTGACCGGCAAGCCCATCAAGTTTGTGAGCATGGGCGAGAAACCCGATTCGCTTGAGCCGTTCTATCCCGATCGCATGGCCAAGCGAATCTTGGGCATGGGCGACGTTGTCGGCATCATCGAGAAGGCCCAGGAGGCCGCCGATGCCGAACAGCTCGAGGCTGCCGAGCGCATGCTGCGCGAGGGCTTTACCATGAACGACATGCTCGACCAGATGAAAGCCGTCAAAAAGATGGGCGGCATGAAGGGTATCCTGGGCATGCTCCCCGGTGGCCAGCGCGCGCTCAACCAGATGGGCGGTAACCTGGACGAGGGCATCTTCGACAAGAACGAGGCCATCATCATGTCGATGACCAAGGAGGAGCGTCTGCGTCCCTCCATCATCAACGGCCAGCGTCGCGCGCGTATCGCCAAGGGCGCCGGTGTGACCCCCACCGAGGTCAATAGCCTTATGAAGCAGTGGGGCGAGATGAACAAGATGATGGGCCGCATGCGCACGATGGCCAATCAGGCACAGGCCGGCGGCAAGAAGGGCAAAAAGGGCAAGAAGGGCAAGAAGATGCGCATGCCCAATATTCCCGGTCTGGATGCCATGGGCTTGGGCGGCATGGGCGGCCTGGGAACGGGTGGTCCTAAGTCCGATATGGACCTGCTGCGCCAGATGGAAGCGCAGATGCGCAATAAGAAATAGGGCTGTAATTCCAGCTTGATATGGCAAAGGCCACTCGGAAGCTACCGGGTGGCCTCTGTTGTTGGCTTTGATAGTTGGGCTGCGTTCAGCGTCGCGCCCCGAGCTCGCGGTGCCGTGCCGTTAGTGGCAGCCGCAGCCCTCGTGGCCCTCGTGCTCGTGATGGCCGTGGCAGCTGCAGGACTCGCCATGTTCGTGGGCGTGGTCATGGCCGTGGCAGCCGCACGTGGCCTCGCCGTTCTGTGCGAGCGTTCCGGCGATAAGGGCCTCGACACAAGCGTCGCAGCTGCCCTGAGCTCCTGCGTACACCGTGATGCCGGCTTGGGCAAGCGCGTTGATGGCGCCACCGCCGATGCCGCCGCAGATGAGCGTGTCCACGCCACCGTTGGCGAGCAGGCCCGCAAGGGCACCGTGGCCGGTGCCGTCGGTGCCCACGACCTGCTCGTTGAGTACCTTGCCATCCTGAATGTCGTAGATCTTGAACTGCTCGCTGCGGCCAAAGTGCATAAAGATGTTGCCGTTGTCGTACGTGGTTGCCACCCTCATGGTGTAGACCTCCTTTGCTGGCCATGCGGCCGTCGTTGCGGTGATGGGGGAGTACGCGATATTGCCGCCCTCGATGACGAGCGCCCGCCCGTTGACCAGAGCGTTTGCCACCTTGCGATGTGCGCGGCTGCAGATGGCCGCCACGGTGGCGCGGGCGATGCCCATTTGCTGGGCGACGGCCTCCTGATTGAGGCCTTCCAGGTCGCACAGGCGCAGTACTTCGAGCTCATCGACCGTCATCTCGATGGCGTCTCCGCTGGCAAGGCCGTCGGGGGTAAAGCCGCGATATTCGGGGATGATCCCAACACGGCGTAATTTTTCGCGTCTTCCTGCCATACGTGCTCCAAATCTGACATATGTCAACAATAGAATAGCGAACGTGCGGATTTGTGCAAGGAATTTCTGGCATATGTCAGAAAATGAGGGCTTATGTTTGGGCTGTGGGGCCGCGTGCGCCTGGGCTACAATAAAAATTGCTTATAGGCGACTGACAGGAGGGTCAATGAGCAAGGCTGATCAACAGTTTGTAACCATGTGCCGCGATATTCTGGACCATGGCACCACCACCGAGGGCCAAAAGGTCCGTCCGGTGTGGGAGGATGGCACCCCTGCCTATACCATTAAAAACTTTGGCGTTACGGCGCGCTACGACCTGCGCGAGGAGTTTCCCGCGCTTACCTTGCGTCGTACGGCCCTCAAATCTGCCATGGATGAGATCCTATGGATCTATCAAAAGAAGTCCAATAACGTGCATGACCTCAACAGCCATATTTGGGACGAGTGGGCCGACGAGACCGGCTCCATCGGCAAGGCCTACGGGTATCAGATTGGCCAGAAGAGCCATTATACCGAGGGCGACTTTGACCAGATGGACCGTGTGTTGTACGACCTTGAGCATACGCCGTACAGTCGCCGCATCATGACCAACACGTACGTGTTTAGCGACCTTTCCGAGATGCACTTGTATCCGTGCGCCTACAGCGTGACGTATAACGTGACACAGCGACCGCAGGATGACAAACCGACGCTCAACATGATTCTCAACCAGCGCAGCCAGGACATTTTGGCCGCGAATAACTGGAACGTGTGCCAGTACGCCATCTTGCTGATGATGGTCGCGCAGTCGGTCGATATGATTCCCGGCGAGCTGCTGCATGTGATTGCCGATGCCCACATTTACGACCGCCATGTCGACATCGTCCGCGAACTTATCGAGCGTCCGCAGTTTGCGGCGCCCAAGGTAACGCTTAACCCTGATGTGCACGATTTCTACGCGTTTACGACCGACGACCTGATCGTCGAGGGCTACGAGCACGGCCCGCAGGTCAAGAGCATCCCCATTGCGGTATAGGTGGCAGGTATGACGTGTAAGCTTTCTGCCATCGTCGCCGTGTGTGACGACTGGGGCATTGGCTGCGAGGGCGATATGGTCGTGTCCAATCGCGCCGACATGCGCCATTTTGTGGCGTGTACCAAGGGCTGTCCGGTCATCATGGGACGCAAGACGCTGCTGAGTTTTCCCGGTGGACGTCCGCTCAAGAATCGTCGCAATATCGTGCTCACGCGCGACGAGGATTTTACGCCCGAGGGAGTCGACGTGGTGCATAGTATCGGCGAGGCGCTCGCCGCGGTTGCCGATGAGCCCGTTGCCTGGGTGATCGGCGGCGGCGATGTCTATCGGCAGTTTTTGCCGTACTGCGTGGAGGCCGAGGTCACGCATAACCACTGCGTCCATCCCGTGGACACGTACTTTCCCGACTTGGACGCCGATCCCGCGTGGGAAGTTGCGCGGCGCGAAGGGGTTGCCACGATTGCCGCGGGCGAGGGTGACGAAGGCCTCGATTATGAGTTCGTGACGTATCGTCGCGTTAGTGCTTAAATCACCTTTTGCCACGGTATTATCGGGTTGGAATGATTGAGGGGCGACGCCTGGCGTCGCCTCGTTGTATATAGATGCTGCTATTGGAAGGGTTCGGGCTGCTATGACTGATGCCGTTGAGGTGCTGCGAATCGATTCGCTCGAGGACGAGCGGCTCGATGCCTACGTGCGACTGACCGAGCGCGAGCTGCGCTGCGTGCTGGAGCCGCAAAAGGGCATCTTTATCGCCGAGAGCGCTAAGGTTATCGAGCGCGCGGTTCGCGCCGGATACGGGCCGGTGAGTTTTCTGTTGGGTGAGCGCTGGCTCGACCAGATGATGCCGCTGTTTGAGCGCCTGGTTGTGCGCGAGGGCGCGGGTCCGGTTCCTGTGTTCGTTGCCTCCATGGAGCTCATGGAGCAGCTGACGGGCTTCAATGTGACGCGCGGTGCGCTCGCGGCATTTCGTCGCCCGCGACAGATTCCGGTTGATGAGTTCTTGGGCGGCGTCGTCGAGGCGGCGGGGGAGCGCCCGGTGCGCGTGTGCGTGCTCGAGGGCATTGTCGACCATACCAATGTGGGCGCAATATTCCGCTCGGCGGCCGCGCTCAACGTCGACGGCATTTTGGTCAGTCCTACGTGTTGTGATCCGCTGTATCGTCGTTCGGCCCGCGTGAGCATGGGCACGGTGTTCCAGGTGCCCTGGACACGCATTGGCAGCGAAGCGCGCGTATGGCCGCATGATGGGCTGGCGGCGCTACACGATGCCGGCTTTTCGTGTGCCGCTATGGCGTTGACGGATGATTCGGTGTCGCTGGACGATCCCGCGCTCCAGGAGATTGACCGCCTGGCAATCTTTATGGGCACCGAGGGTGCTGGCTTGGGCGCCAAGACCATTGCAGGCTGCGACCGCGCCGTGCGTATTCCGATGGCGCATGGGGTCGATTCACTCAACGTGGCCGCGGCAAGCGCTGTTGCCTTTTGGCAGCTGTGCCCGCATGTGAGCAACGAGTACCACTACCAGCCGGGGCTGTATCACTAGGCAGATAGTTAGCACCGGGCTCTGGTTCGGGGCGTTTCGGCCGACGTCGGTCGGTGCTAAGCTGGTATTGGCTTTGGTCTTAAATTGCCGTTTTGTTGTTTGACGTACGCTGGTGGGGAGGGCGTGTGGCTAAGAAATCTACGGCTATCGATGTAACGCAGGGTGTCATTTGGCAACAGCTGCTGTCGCTGTGCGTCCCTATCTTCTTTAGCTCGTTTTTTCAGCAGGCTTACACGCTTATTGGTACGTATATCGTCGGCCAGTTTGGCGGCAAGCTCGCGCTGGGTGGCATTCAAGCCACGATGGTGCTCACCGAGCTCTGCATTGGCTTTTGCGTTGGCGTTGGCGCTGGCTGCGCGGTCATTACCGGTCAGTTTTTTGGTCAGCACGATGATGAGCGATTGAGTCGTTCGGTCCATACGGCCATGACGCTCGCGCTGGTGGGCGGTATCGTTTTCTCGATTCTTGGCATAGTGTTCGTTGAGCCCATGCTGGTACTTATGAACACGCCGCATGAACTATTGGCCGAGGGCGTGGCCTATGCTCGTTGCTATTTTGCCGCCATGGTTGCGGCGCTGCTGCTCAATATGGGAACGGCGCTGCTGCGCGCCGTGGGCGACACACGCGGTCCTGCTGTGATCATTGCTTCCGGCTGCCTTGTTAATGCGGTGCTGGATGTCATCTTCGTTGCCGTGCTTCATATGGAGGCTCTGGGCTGCGGCATCGCGGTGGCGCTGACCATTTGCTCCAACGCCACGATGATCGTGATTCGTATGATGCACGCTCCGGGTGCGTGGCGGCTTTCACTGTCCAAACTCTGCATTGATCCTGGCATTTGTAAGAGCATGATCTCGTGTGGTCTGCCGCTTGGCTTTCAGTCTGCTGCGTATTCGATTTCCAACGTTTTGATTCAGGTGTCGGTCAACTCGTTTGGTGCCGATGTCACCACGGCGTGGGGTCTTTCGGGCCGTTTGGATGGCATTGTCTGGATGGTTACCGAGGCGCTTGGCGTTTCGATCACCACGTTCTCGGCACAGAACTTTGGCGCGCGCAACTACGAGCGCATGCGCAAGGGCTACCATACGTCGCTTGTGCTGTCGTTTATGCTCATTGGTGGCCTGTCTGCCGTGCTACTGGTGTTCTCGGGTCCGTTGTCGCGTCTGTTTGTCGACGATGCTTCGATTTCGGCCTACACCACGACGATTCTTCATTTCATCGCGCCGTTCTACGCGATCTTCTCGATTATCGAAAACGCGTCCGGCTCCATCCGCGGCGCTGGCGTGAGCTTCCAGCCTATGATGCTCACGATTTTTGGCACCGTCGTGCTCAGGGTGATCTGGGTGTTTGCGATTATGCCGTTCGATCCGTCGCTTGAGCACCTGCTGCTGGTTTACCCCGTAACTTGGCTAATCACGGCCACGATGTTTACCATCTACCACCACAGCGGCAACTGGCTCGGCCGCGCCACCGCCTAATGATCCGAAGGGGACGGAGGAAAACGGATCATTGACCTGGCGATAAGGCAAAATGATCCGTTTTCCTCCGTCCCCTTCGGATCATTTAGTATTCGATGCCTTGGCGGGCTAGGAGGCCTTCGTCGAAGTAGTGTTTGACGGGGCGCATTTCGGTTACTAGGTCCGCGAGATCGGCCAGTGGCAGCAAGCCGCGGCCGGTGAGCACGAGCTCTGTGGTGGTCGGTTTCATTGCGATCAACGCTTCGACATCTTCGCGCGTCACAAAGCCTCGGCGCATGGCTTCTCCCAGCTCATCCAAGATCAGCACGTCGACCTGGCTAATCTGCTCGCGCGCCAGCTCCATGATCTGTGCGGCACAGGCTTCGGGCGTGTCGCGGTCGGCTTGTACGATGCGCAGACCTAAACGGGGCGCCGCATCATGCTCGGCGCAGTGCAGCTTCTTGGCAAACTGAAGCATGAGTACGTTAAGTCCATAGCCCGTGGCGCGCAGCGCAAGCCCCAGCGCAGCCGTCGTCTTGCCCTTGCCGTCGCCCGTATAGATTTGAACCTTGCCGACTCCCAGTGATGCCTTCTCTGTCCTTTCGTGCCCGGCGTCGGTTTATCGCCGTCCGGGTTGGGTATTCTAGAAAAAATTATCAACCCCAGTAGATGGAGTTCAAGCAGATGGAGATGGATGACAATAAACGTAGACGGAATATGATCCTCTACGTGCTCATCGCCTTCGTCGTCTACCTCGTGCTCTCGACCGTTCTGTTCCCCAACATCGGTCACACGCAGCAGATTACGAAGACCGATTACTCGACGTTTGTCAAAGCGCTCGATAAGAAGAGCGTCGACAAGGTCGAGTACAACACGGACGATTACACGATTTATTACACCAAGAAGGGCGAGGACGAGAATATCGCCTACAAGACGACCGGTGTGCCGAATGACGCGGGCTTTACCGATCGCGTGCTTGAGTCCGGTGCTTCGCTTGAGTCGGTCGTTCCCGATAAGAACTCGGGCCTGATGACCTACTACCTGCTCACCCTCATTCTTCCCATGGTGATTTTCTTCCTGATTGGCTGGTGGCTCAACCGCCGCATGAAGAAGGCCATGGGTGATGACGGTCCGTCGATGAACTTTGGCGGCGGTGGTTTTGGCGGCGGCGGACTGGGCAAGTCCGGCGCGCGCGTGATCGCCTCCAAGGACGTGGGCGTGACCTTTAAGGATGTCGCCGGCCAGGAAGAGGCTAAGGAGTCCCTCAAGGAGGTCGTCGACTTTCTGGAGAAGCCGCAGCGCTACGAGGAGATCGGCGCCAAACTGCCACGCGGCGCTCTCCTTGTCGGCCCTCCGGGTACCGGTAAAACCCTGCTCGCCAAGGCTGTGGCCGGCGAGGCGGGCGTGCCGTTCTTTAGTATTTCTGGTTCTGAGTTTGTTGAGATGTTTGTCGGCCGCGGCGCCGCTAAGGTTCGCGACCTGTTTAAGCAGGCCAAGGAAAAGGCCCCGTGCATCGTCTTTATCGACGAGATCGATACCATCGGCAAGAAGCGCGATGGCGGCGGCTTTAGTGGCAACGACGAGCGCGAGCAGACGCTCAATCAGCTGCTGACCGAGATGGATGGATTCGATAACCACAAGGGTATCGTCGTCCTCGCTGCGACCAACCGTCCCGACAGCCTTGATCCGGCCCTGCTGCGCCCCGGCCGCTTCGACCGCCGCATCCCCGTTGAGCTGCCCGACCTGACCGGTCGCAAGAATATCCTTGAACTGCACGCCAAGAGCGTGAAGACGCAGCCGCCGATCGACCTGACCGCGATCGCCCGCGCCACGCCTGGCGCCTCGGGTGCCGACCTGGCCAACATCATCAACGAGGGCGCCCTGCGCGCTGTCCGCGAGGGTCGCAAGCGCGCCACGCAGGATGACTTTGAGGAGTCGGTGGAGGTCGTCATCGCCGGCCAGCAGCGTAAGTCCACGGTGCTGTCCGATCACGAGAAACAGGTCGTGTCCTATCACGAGATCGGCCATGCCATCGTTGCCGCCCGCCAGAAGGGTTCTGCGCCGGTTACGAAGATCACCATCGTGCCGCGTACGAGCGGTGCTCTGGGCTACACCATGCAGGTCGAGGAGGACGAGCGCTTCTTGACCACGCGCCAGGAGGTGCTCGACAAGCTCGCTGTCTACTGCGGCGGACGTGCTGCCGAGGAGCTCATCTTTGGTGAGATGACGACTGGCGCGGCCAATGATATCGAGCAGGCCACCAAGCTCGCCCGCAACATGGTGACGCGCTTTGGTATGTCGGAAGAGTTTGGCATGATGGCGCTCGGTACCGTTCAGAATGCCTACCTCAACCAGGACACGTCGCTCACCTGTGCCCCCGGTACGGCCGAGCGCGTCGACGCGATCGTCGCCAAGCTGATCGAGGACGCACATGACCGCGCCCTGCAGATCCTCAAGGAGAACAAGTTTAAGCTCCATGAGCTGGCTCGTTATCTGTACAAGAAGGAGACGATCACGGGCGAGGAGTTCATGAATCTCCTCACGCGCGAGAATCCGCTGATGCCAAAGCAGCAGTAAGGCTGGTTGCACAACGTCGAACGCCCCATTTGAGTTTCTATCTCAAATGGGGCGTTTTGTTTGGGAGGGATATGTATGAAGATCGTGGTGAGTGCCTGCTTGATGGGAGAGAGCTGCAAATATAACGGGCTCGACAATTACCATCGCGCGTTGGTCGAGGCCTGCGAACGCACAGGGACCGAGGTCCTGTTGGTGTGCCCCGAGGTTTTTGGCGGCTTGCCCACACCGCGCAAGCCGTCCGAGATTGTGAATGGCGAGGTTTGTACCTGCGAGGGCATCTCGGTCGATCGCGAGTTTCGCCAGGGTGCTCAGCGCGCGCTCGATATGTGCGAGCAGGCGGGCGGCCCGTCCGAGATCGTTGCGTGCATTTTGCAGGACCGCAGCCCCTCGTGCGGTACGGGTCACGTCTACGATGGCACCTTTAGCGGTACGCTCACCGCGGGCAATGGTGTTTTTGTCGATCTGCTGCTGCGTCACGAGTACCGTGTGATTCCGGCTAGCGAGTTCGATCCCAGCATGCTGGAACATTGTCCACAGCACTCGAACCCAACACTTCCTCACGGGTGACCGTTTTGGCATCATCCGTGAAGTTGATATTGAGTACGACCCGGTCATCAAAGACGTAGACCGAGTTGACAGGCGCCGTACCCAGGCAGCCCCTCCCCACGGCCCTCGCGCAGGAACGCGCACACGGCCTTCCCGTCTCTTGCGCCTCTCCCGGAACTGTCCACATCAGCGTAGCCAATCCAGTCCGCCAAGGGCTGCAGCCCGGACAACGCGGCGATGGAGGGCTTCTTCGGCCTGCTCAAGAAGGAGTTCTGGCACGGCAGGGACTGGTCGGACTGGACCCCCGCCCGCTTCATCGAGGAACTCGGGGGCTGGATCGGCCGATACAATACGGAGAGGCGCAGCGATGCGCTCGGCGGCCGCACGCCGGCCGAGTTCCGCTCCGCGCTGGGAAGGGCCGCGTAACGGTCCAAGAAATCGTCCGCAGTCCCCATTCTTGCCCCTTTGGGACGGCTTCTTGTTGGGGCGTGCCTGCCTCAAACCCTGCTAGGAACGAGTGCAGCAAACTGGAATTTTAAATTACTCTTTGCAAATAACCTTTGAACCTTCACCATCAATTACAATTCCCTGACGATTGTTAATTGGGCATAGATTCAAATCCGAAAACTCAGTTATTATTTTCTCGGTAACTTTCTTAAATGGTGCTGTAAGAAAATGCGGAAGAACATAGAAATCAATCAAATTAAGCCCTGCATCATCTTCTTGTGA
>OGYS01000071.1_pt1 | contig 56344 bp, 38 predicted proteins | sample 1576611 | NCBI WGS metagenome assembly OGYS01 (sample SAMEA3541571, study PRJEB24748) | human gut metagenome | biome: human gut; feature: human-associated habitat; material: faeces | place: China | collected 2012
ACAAAATTCAAATCAGAATTTTGACGTGAAGTTGGTCAAACTACAGAAATCGTCGCGATGAGGTCGCCGGTGCGCACGGTGAAGGTATTGCCGTCGACCGAGACCCCGCACTGGGCGGTAATGTCGGTCCAGCCCTTGGCGGGCTCGGTGCCGGCGCGGCCGTCCCTGCCGGCCGGGACGGCGTCGAAGCCGCCCTCGGTCCCCGACGCCGCGTACACGCGCATGCTCGCGGCGACCCTGGAGGGGTCGAGCCCCGCGCCCATGGTGTCGACGAACTGCACCGTGTAGGCGTCGTAGGCGGAAAGGCCCGCCGGGACCGTTGCCGAGAGGCGCCAGTACAGGTCGTCGCCGACCGTGGCGTCGGCGGCCTTCTGCCAGGCGGCGGTGCCGTCCTCCAGCACGTGCTTGGCGACCCTGGGCGTCGCCGCCTTGGGCTTGACGGTGACGGCGCCGCCGCCCACCAGGGCCATGATCGACGCGGTGCCGGCCTGGTCCTGGGCGATGGCGTCGTCGTCGGCGACGATGAGCCAGTAGCCGCAGGGCAGCTCGGCCGTCGTGCCCGCGTTAAGGGCCACGGGCACGGCGCCAGAGCTCTGGAGGGAACGAGCGAGCTGTGCGCTCAGCGCGCTCGTAAGGTGGGAATCGGCGTTGAGCCACTCGGCAGCTTCCTGCGCTGTGGTCTGGGATTTGGGCATGCCGGCACTGTGCAGCACAGGCAGTGCGGCGTCGTGGACGTCGTCGCTTGCCCAGGCGAGGTCGGTGGCGATCTTGGCGTCGTTGTCGCCGTCGACGACGTTGGCGCTAAAGATTTGGTAGGCATCGTAGCTGCTCGCCACGGTGCCGCTCACCGTGATGGAACCGGTCGAGGTCGGCTCGGCCTGCGCGGATGCGGGGAACACAACCGCGCAGGTACCGATCAAGAGGGCAAGCAGCGCAAACAAGATCGGGAAGGAGCTAACTTTCTTATTCACGACGCTCACCTCCCTTCGCATTCGCCTTGCGACGAATGTGCATCCAGGCCGCAGCAGCGCAAAGCACCGCCGCGCCGGCAAGGTACGTCAGAGTGACGCCCGACATACCAGAAAGGGGCAAAGAGGTGGAGTAGGTGTTGGTGAAGGTGGGGGTGGAGTCGGGTTTGGTGCCGTCGAAGTTGACAGGATGCTGGTCTTTCGTGGCAATATCCTTGCCGTCAGCGCCCTTGATCTTGGTGTAGGTCACCGACTCGGCCTCGATCGAACCGTCCTCCTGGTCCTTCATCCTGACATCAAATCGATAGACCGACTTGTCGTACTTATATTGCGAGAACCACGAAACCTCTGCACTCTCGCGCACGTAGTACGTAAAGTCTTTGCAAGCACCACGACCCGGATCATCGGATTCCTTCTGCTTCAAGTCTTTAAGGCCGTACTCAATATCGGGGAAATAAAGCTTCTGGGGATTGTCGCCGCCGGCTTTGGTCGTAACCCTCTCGGCATTATTGAACTTATCGTTATCCGCAAACTCGAGCGTGAACTCCTTCATCTCGCCGCCCTTGACGACCTTGGTTGCCGCAGGCTTCCAGGAGCCAAGAGAAGTATAGGGCTCAATTTTGTTGATAAAGGTAGGGTTATCATTGTCACCGATAACGACCGTAGTCGTCGTGTCATTCGACGAGTTGTTATCCGATGGACGCGTAACGGAGTAGTTTGCGCGATCAAGTTCTACGAAATCCTGATTCCCCTCGGCCTTTTTACAGACGGTGACTTTATTCACCTTGTAATAATTAATAGGAATCGACATGAGATGGTCAGTTTTGTATGAATTGCTATCGACTGTTGCCACGATCTTGTAAATGGTCTTATCGAATTTGGTATCCAATTCGTTGTCGCCGCTGATGGGCTCCTCAACTAGATAGAAAACATACTGCCCCGAAGAATAGTCCTTGCCAGAGTCGAAGGTGATACTGCCGTCCGATTCAACAGTCGCCTCACCTGCGACGCTGCATTCGCCCATATCAAGCATGCCGTCATCTTTCCAAGAAGGCTCAATGGAACCCTCTTGGCGCAGCAGCTTAAACTTGTACGCGTGTCCCTCAAGGCTTTGCGAGTTTCCCTCTGCATCTTTAAGCACCTTAGTGGCGTTGAGCTTCATGTTCGGATAAACGCTCAGCTCAGCAACCTCGCCAACGGTGAGATCGCCGTTGGTCATGATGCCGCCGCCATGGGTAAACGAGTAGTTGCCACTGATGATGGTCGTAGCCGCCACTTGCGCCTTTTCTACGGCCTCGTCAGTCGGATGGGCCTCCAAGCCGAACATGTACTTGGCCTCGGCGCCGCCGTTAGGATCGATGGCGATCTTTTGACCATCACAGGTACCCTTCCAGCCAGCAGAACCATTGCCGAGCATCTTTCCAAGAACGACTGCGACCGTCTTATCGCTGCCCTTCTTGCGCACGAGGAAGAAGTCCTTGTGGCCGGCAGTTTTGAAGTCATCGGTAATGTACTCAGGCTTACTGTCCTCGTCCTTGCCATTACCACCGGCAGAGAAGTGCTCGCCACGATCCGTATTGTTATAGATTGCGGCACCATTTGAGTGCGAGACAATCGTTTCACCCGTAGGGCAAGCACCAACGCCGCCGCCCCAGCCGCCGGCTTCATTATCAGTAATCAGCGTCTTTACGATGTTGAGCTTGCCGCCCTTCTGGATAAAGATGCCACCGCCGCCCCAGTCGCCGCCACGGCTCTCACCCGTCATGGTCTTGTTGTTGGTGATGTAAACCTTGTTGGACATGCCCGGCTCAGTCCCAATATTGCCGGTAGTACCGGTGGAAATACGGAGACCACCGCCCTCGGCGTTTACAGATTTGTTGCCGGCAATCGTGCCGCCTGTCATCTTAAACGTAATCGCCTGGTTCCAGAAACCAGCGTAGATTCCGCCGCCGGCCTCATGAGAGTAATTGGCAGTAACGGAACCACCCGTCATGGTCAGCTTTCCACCGTTCGTGGACGCAATGCCGCCGCCACCGAGGAGACCGTTGTTGTAAAGGTTGTCACTAGTGATGCGAGCGTCAGCTTGGTTGTTAGTTATGCAGGCAGAGCCGCTAATGGTTACGGTTGCACCCTTGGTATAAACACCGCCACCGTAACCGCCGCTGTCGGTGTTATCGCCATTGTTGATTTCATTGGCATATGTTGCATTGCCCGAAATGACACCGCCGGAGAGATTCAACGTGACACCGCTGTCGGCAAAAATACCACCACCGGAAGCAGCCTTATTCGCTGCGATCACGCCGCCGGTCATGTTGACCGTGACTTTCGCGCCCGCTACGCACAGGCCGCCGCCCCAGCCGCCACGTTGCTGATTGAGATTCGCGCCAGTAATAAAACCGCGATTGATATTCACATGAGTTTCATTGCTTTTCCCCTCGGCAAAGATGATATGACCGTTGTTGGTCAAATCCCTCGGTGTCGTGATCATGCCTCCGTTGAGGTTAAGCGTACCGCCGTCCGCAACAGAGATGACCTGTTGGACCGAGCCACGGTCGGACGCAGCAACGATTGCGCCGAAACCGCTGACGACATGCTCAGTCGTGGTTTCAGTGGTGGTGGTGCCAAGGGTATCTGCGTTAGGCGCGCTCGTGGTTTCATAGTAGGTTAAGCTCTGAGGAGTACCTTTGTTGTCACCGGTCCATGCCATAGTTGCAAGCTTGCCAGGATCTTTATCAACGACCGAAGGTGTATCGCTAACATGGGCAGAGTCTTCAACGGTAAGTGCACCGCTCGCTACCGTAATGAACGTGTCGTTATCACCAGCGGAGTAATAAAGCTTATAGCCCGCAAGGTCGATCGTAGTGTCTTTGTTGATGGGGATCGGCTCGCTCGAACTAATATCAGCAGCCAGACGCAGCTTTGCGGGCTTGTCCGCCGTGGCAAGGGCAAGGTACGTAGACAGGTCTCTGTCATTGTTCAGCAGCGCGTACCCATCCGAATCTTGTTGAAGTTTCTGATCCACACCTTCATTTGCAACAGTAGCGACCTTATAGACAGACTGCCCATCATCCGCGGGCTGCGCAGCGCTCTCGGCTCCCGTGTCATCAGGCAACGGGGCCGCCCTGAGAGTATCGTCGCCAGTCCCGTCGCCCTCGGTCTCGTCACTATTCTGGTTGTCGGTATCCCCGTTGTTGGTATTGTCTACATCAGTAGACTCAGTTGAGGAACCCCCCCCCATCACAGTTTCCTCGGCAGAAACCGTCTGGGCATCGTTGGCAATGGCCTGCGAGATCGGAGGCATGACGAGCGACAGTACCAGGCTCAACACGGAGGCTCCGCACAAAACGCCTGCCAGTACACGACGCGTCGCTTTTTTACTCTGCTTAGTTTTTTCTGAATTCGCTTTCATCGATGTCTCCTCCCCAAGAGACCGCGATCTTGCTCTTTCACTATCAAACGTATCTGCGCAATCTGTAATTGCGCTCGCTAAGTGATGCAATTATAACGATTGTTTAAACATCTGAGCAGCAAAACCGACATTTTTGTGCAAGTTCTTAATTCTCTTGACATTTACTCAGATTTGCCTTTGTTTATTCGCTATCTATTTTTTATTACTGCTGGTAATTTAGTTGCCTATTATTTTTTAATGGCACTAGATTTATTTGCACAACATTTTGCTCAAGAGCAAACATCCTGTGAACGGTCGAATAACGACCGTGAGCGGTAGGTCATCAACCGGGATGAATACCCTACCAAATTGATGAGAATATCTTTAACCCATCGGTGGTTAGAAGCGTAATCTTCAGACAACCATATTTGAATTTATGCGCAGATTTTAGGTATCAATTCGCCCAAATCGCCTGAGACCACCACAAAGGCACCTGTCCCCTTTGCGGTGACTCTCCCCCGGCGCTACAGCAGATGCTCCTCGATAAAGATCGCGATGCCGTCCTCGTCGTTGCTCGCGGTTACAAAGTCCGCGGCGGCACGGGTGGCGTCGCTGCCGTTTGCCATAGCCACGCCCACGCCGGCGTCGGCCACCATGCAGGTATCGTTATCGGCATCGCCAAACACGCAGATGTCCTGGAGCTCCATGTCGTTGAGCTCTGCCACGCGCACAAGGCCGCGCGTCTTGGACACGCGCGGATCCATGAACTCGTAGAGCCGCTGCGTGGTTTGCAGAGCCGCCGCCTTAACAGTGTTATCGGCAAACGTCGACGCCCGCTCAATCACCCGCGGCATTACCTCGGGCGCCATGGTAAACATCACCTTGGGCTGCGGCTCGCGCAAAAACTCGGCAAAATCGACCACCTGGTAGGGCACACCGTCGACGCGCGACAGGTGCTCGACGCACGCGTTGCTCTCGGGTACGTAGAACACGCCGTCTCGGGGGCAGACGGGCGTTGCCGGAAGGTCCGCCATGTGCTTGCAGATGCGCGCGATGGTCTCGCCCGGCAGCGGATAGCTCAGCTCGTTGATGTCGTGCGCGCGGTCGATGACCTCGGCGCCACCGCAGCCCACCATCACGTCCACCAGGCCTTCGATGCCCCAGAGCTCGTACATGGCCTCGGTCGCGTGGGCGTCGCGCCCGGTGCACAGGCCAAAGAGCACGCCGCGCTCGCGCAGGGCGCGAATCGCCGCCACGGTGCGCGGTGACACCGTGTGCTGGCTCGTGAGCAGCGTACCGTCGATATCGCAGAACACGGCTTTGATGTGGCTGAAGGTGGTGTCCATGGGGGCCTTTCTGGGTTGTGCGGCGGTATGGGGTGTATTCGTGAACGGCGTACATGGTATACCAAGGCACAGGCGCGGCCCGCAAACGTCGCAACATTCGATGTTTTTCGGCAAAATCGCGATTTTCATCGAATATTGTGACGGTTTCTTACCGCTTTACGGCACGATCCAAGTGATTGCGTCCAAACAGCAGCAGCGCCGCGGGAACCGCCGTCACGACCATGCCTGCTCCGATGAGCGTCTGCTGCACGCCAAATGTTGCCGCCAGCCACGGGGCAATCGCCAGAGGGGCCACGCCGGCGAACATATTGCCAAAGCCCATGATCGAGTTCACGCGACCGAGCTGCTCGAGCGGTGCCGTCGTTTGCACGATGGTGTTGTGGAGCGGGTTGACGACACCCCAAGCTATGCCCAGGGCGATCTGGCCGACGAGGGCCACGCCCACGTACGGCGTCCCCACATAGAGCAGACTTCCTAGGCCCACGGACATGAGCGCCACGAGCAGCGTTTTAAGGTTGACCAGGTGCGGCGGCAAGCGGAACGCGAGCACGGCACCCAGCACCGCGCCCACGCCCGAGGCAGACGAGAGCCAACCCATCCACTCAACGCCGACGTGCAGGACATCGCGGTAGAAGAACGACTCCAGCGGATCGAAGGCTCCGTAGCCAAAGTTCGAAAGAAAAATGATGCAGAAAAGTAGCGCGAGGACGCTGTTGGTGAAGACTGTCTTGATGCTGGCTGCGAAGGTGGCGCGGGCGGACGTGCTGGGGTTGGAGCTTTGTCCCGCACGCTCCCCTTCCTCTGCCGAATCGGCATCCGCATGCCCGGCGACATGGCTGGTCTGCGACCTAAAGCCCCAACCGGCGACGAGCGCCAGCACGGTAAAGAGCATCATGAGCACAAACACCGCGCGCGACGACGCAGCCGCCGCGACAAAGCCGCCCAGCGTGGGGCCAACGATGATACTCACGTTTGAAAACATGGCAATGGCGGAGTTGATGTCTTTGAGCTCGGCAGGATCATCGGTGAGGTAGGCTGGATAGGATGTGGCGATGGGCTGGGCGAACCCCATCACAAAGCCCAGGAGCATCGCACCGGCAAGGACTGTTCCGGTCGTGCTGCCAAAGGCGATGATTGCCGTGCCAGTTGCGAGCGTGCCGACGATGCTCAGCAAGAAATGGCGGCGCGGACCCCAGGCGTCGAGTGCCGCGCCACCCGCAAAGGATCCCAGGATCACGAAAACGTTCATGAACAGGACGGCCAGCGATGTCGCGACGACTGAGGCATCGTCCGCATAGGTAAGCGTTCCGATGACGCCGATAAAATAACTGGTCTGAAACCCGGTGTAGATGAGGAAGCGCATCGCCACCAGGCGCTTGGCCTGCACGGACAGCGATGATTGAGGCTTTGAGAAAAGAGAGGCGAGCATGGAGACTCCTTGTTTCATACGAATGCGGACGGCGGGCATTCGCCACCGTCTGTCAAATCAATCTATCCGCATGAAACATTAAGGACGCATCAAGCCCCTTTTCTCCGTTTTTCGCCCGTCATGAACTACTTGGTAGATTGTAAGGTATGTCCCACACATCTACCAAAGCAAAATCCACCACAAAGGTGCCTGGCCCCTTTGTGGTGGTTGCGACGTTTACGCTGGTTGAGACTTGGCTAGGCCAGGTCGGCGCCGTTGGTGGCGATGACCTTCTTGTACCAGAAGAAGCTGTCCTTGCGGCTGCGGGCGAGCGTGCCGTTGCCGTCGTTGTCCTTGTCGACGTAGATGAAGCCGTAGCGCTTCTTCATCTCGCCGGTCGAGGCGCTCACCAAATCGATGCAGCCCCACATGGTGTAGCCCATCAGGTCCACGCCGTCCTCGATGGCAATCTCCATCTGCTTGATATGCTCGCGCAGGTAATCGATGCGGTAGCCGTCGTGAATCGCACCGTCCGCCTCGACCTCGTCCACCGCGCCCAGGCCGTTCTCGACGATCATCAGCGGCACCTGGTAGCGGTCGTAGACCTCCTCCAGGTAGTAACGCAGGCCCTCGGGGTCGATCGCCCAACCCCAATCGCTCTTCTTGAGGTACTCGTTGCCGGCGCCACCAAAGATGTTGCCCTGCTCCAGCAGCACCGGGTCAGCCGTGGCCGTGGCGCTCATGTAGTAGCTAAAGCTGTAGAAGTCGACCTTGCCGGCGGCCAGCGTGGCGGCGTCCTCGGGCGAAACCTCCACGTGCACGCCTTCGCGGCGCCACACGCTGGGCGCCCACGAGGGATACGCACCGCGCACCTGCACGTCGCCGCAGTAGAAGTTCATCTCGCGCTGCTGCTTTTGTGCGGCCAGAACGTCTGCCGGATTGCACGTGTGCGGGTAGCAGGCGTTGCCGGCGATCATGCAGCCGATCTTGTTCTGGGGATCGATCTGATGGCCCATGGTGACGCACTTGGCGCTCGCCAGGAACTGATGGTGCAGGGCATCGAAGCGCGCCTGTGGGTCGTCCCAGTCGCAGTCGCCAAAGGCCATGGGCGTGTCGGTTGCCTCGGGCACCATGCCGCCGCCCATCACGCCGCCAAAGCCGCCCATGAGCAGGCAATTGATTTCGTTAAAGGTGAGCCAGTAGCGCACCAGGCCCTTGTACTCGGTCATGACGGTGCGGGCGTAGTTGAGGTAGAAATCGATGAGCTTGGGGTTCTTCCAGCCTCCGTAGTTTTTGGACAGACCATAAGGCAGCTCATAGTGGCTAAGGGTGACCATGGGCTCGATGCCCTGCTCCTGACAGGCCTGGAACACACGGCGGTAGAACTCGATGCCGGCCTGGTTGGGCTCGGCCTCGTCGCCGTTGGGGAAGATACGGCTCCAGTTGATGGACATGCGGTAGCACTTAAAGCCCATCTCGCCAAAAAGCTTGATGTCGTCGAGATAGTGATGGTACATGTCCACGGCCTCGTGGCTGGGATAGTGGTACTGGGGCAGAATGCCGTCGGTAATGTGGCGCGGCTCGGAGACCGTGCCGCCGGTCATGATGTCGGGAACGCCGAGGCCCTTGCCGTCCTCGTTGTATCCGCCTTCGCACTGATTGGCGGCAGTGGCACCGCCCCACAGAAATCCATCGGGAAAAGCCATGTTGGCTCCTTTCGTACGTGTTGGGATGTTGCGTGGACGCCGAAGCGGCGTCCACGAGGTAATTTGCGTCCCGATCGGAGTTCGCGTTGAGTCGGCCGCCACGAAACCGGCCCATCTACTACGTTTAGTCGTGAACCCCCGACCACGCCGCAATTGTCAAAAATAAAACCGCAGGTAGACGGCTTGGCGGTTTTCGAAAAACCACCGTGTGGTTGGCCCCTACCACTTAAACGTAGTAGATAGGCCGGTTTCGTGGCGAGGCATGTTGCGGGACGCGCACGGACCGACCCATCGAAACTATGCCGGCTTAAGATATGCGGACGGAGCTGACGGAGACGACGTTTGCCCAGATAAAACCGACCAAAATAAACCTGTCCCTTATTGGCAGGTTCAAAACCATGCCGGTTTACGGGGCAGAACCAGTGCCCCTTGAGCATGCCAGAAACGGCAAGGACAAAACCGCAGGTAGGAGGCTTGTCAGTTTACGGAAAAACGGGGTATGGTCAGCACTCACCGTTTCAGCCCCGTAATCCGGCATGGTTTTGATTTTGGGCAGTCGCTCGGACGAGCGCATGGCATCTAGCCCCTTTGAAAAAAACCGGCGGGGCGCTCCCCCCGCCGGCTTGGTACCGAGTCTTTGTCGTTTGGGCTACTTGGCAGCCTCGGGCTTGTAGGTGGCAAACTCGATCGCAAAGCCCACGGCGGCACCCACGAAAGAGGCAACGATAGCCCAGATCATGTGGTTGATGCCGTTAACACCGGAGGGGTCGATGAAGGACAGCCAGTTGAAGACGCCCAGACCACCGGACATGTACACCACGGCGCCGGAGAGACCAATGATGAGGCCGCCCACAGCAGAACCGATGCTGGCGTTGATGAAGGCCTTCTTATCGGGCAGGGCGACACCGTAGATAGCGGGCTCGGTGACACCAAAGAAGAAGGCGGAGATCATGGCCGGCAGCGCGATACCGCGGAACTTCTCGTCCTTGTTCTTGAGATACATGGCGAAGAGCACGGCGCCCAGCGAGAAGGAGTGGGCGATAACGGAGCCCAGGATGTAGTCGTGGCCCAGAGTGGACAGGTTGACCAGCGCGATGGGCACGAGCGACCAGTGGAAGCCAAAGATGACCAGGCACATCCAGAAGGCACCGACGAGGGTGCAGCCCAGGAGGGAGCCGATCATGGGCAGGCCAAACAGCAGCGCGAAGAACTCACCAAGCAGGTTGGTGATGAGCGTGGCGATGGGGCCAATGACCAGATAGCCAAGGGTGACGGTAACGGTGACGACGATCAGCGGGGTGAAGAACATCTTCATAGAAGCGGGCATCCACTTCTTAACCCAGTGCTCGAGGGTGGAGCCAAACCAGACCATGAGCAGGATGGGGATAACGGAGCTGGTGTAACCCGAGGCAGGCATGATGAGCGGCAGGCCCAGGAACGTGGTGTACCAAGAGAAGGTGCCAGCAAAGCCGAGCTCGACGGAGCCGACAACCTCGCCCGAGGTCAGGGCAACCATGGTGGGATACACCAGGGCAAAGGCGATGGCCATGCCGTTGAACTCGCTCATCTTGAACTTCTTGGCCGCGGTAAAGCCAAGCACCACGGGCAGGAAGTAGAACATGCCGTCAGCGACGGTGTAGAGCAGCGTGTAGGCGCCGTCGTTGGCAAAGCTCGGGACCAGGAAGGTAGCGAGCGCCAGCAGGCCCTTCATGATACCGGCAGCGGCGAAGGTGCCGAGCATGGGGGCGAAGATGCCCGAGATGAGGTCGATGATCACATCGGTAACGCCCTTGGGAGCGGCATCGTCGTCATCGGCGTCGACGGCGCCGCCGTCGCTAAAACCGCCGGCCTTGAGAACGGCGTCGTAGACGTCCTCGACGATGTTGCCCACAACAACTTGGTACTGGCCGTTGGCGTGCATGACCTTGATGACGTTGGGCAGCTCGGAGATTGCCTCGTCATTGGCCTTCGACTCGTCCTTGAGCTTAAAACGAACACGGGTAATGCAGTGTGCGACGCATTTGACGTTGGACTTGCCGCCAACCAGCTCTACGATCTGGGCAGCAAGATCGTCGTATTTACCTGCCATGATCTGTCCTCTCTTTTCCAAATTTCGACAAAAATATCCCCTACCGCGAGCCGGTACCTTGCCCGCAGTTAGAAACCAAAAAGAATTGTTGCGATTGCCGCCGGGCTGGCGGCTTTACTCACTCGGTCTGCGAAGCCGATCGCAGACGGTTGATATGCATCATCAGATACAAGAGCTCCTCGTCCGAGCAGCTCTGCTTGAACTCTTTCTCGAACACGCGGTTGATGGCGTACGCACACTGGTAGGCCTCGGGAAAATCGCGGGCGGCCTGCATAAACAGTGAGGAGTTCTCGGTCTGCGTGCAGCTGCCCTTAACAAGGCGGCGAACCAAAAAGCGCAGGTGCGCAAGAAAGCGAATGTAGCAGTACGACGCCGTGTCGAGCGAGCAGCCGAGCTGCTTTTCCACGGAATGGGTTACCTCGTCAAGCACGCGGGTGCTCTTCATGATGAAGTCCATGTCCTTGGCGCGGCCCATGCCGTCGACCTCGGCGTTAACGATGTGGAGCGCGATGCTCGTGGCCTCGTTCTGACCCAGCTTGGCGCCGGTGTGCTTTTGCACGATGGCGAGCGCGGCCTGACCGATTTCGAGCTCACGCGGGTAGATGAAAGCCACCTCATGCTCGAGCGGGTTGGGAGCGCTGATCTGGTCATCGTCGCGCTGAACGGCAAACTGCAGGTGATCTGCCAGGATAAAGGGCAGGCCACCGGACAGCTTGCAACCAAGCTGCTGGGATGCGAAGCAGGCAATGTCGCTTGCCGCGAGCAGAACGTCGTCGGGAAGTGTGCCGACCATATCCTGCAGGCTCTCGGGAACGTTATAGAATTTGCGCTGGATGAGCGACTCATCGGCAAGCTCGTAGGGCATCTCGTGAAAACCGATGCCCTTGCCAAAGACAACAACCTCTCGGCCGTCATCGCTGGCGGCGAGAGCAACGTTATTGTTGATCTTCTTTAAAATGAGCATGAAAAAACTCCTCGGACATCGGCGCTAGACGACGGGGCGATATTCCTCGTCTTCTATTATGCGCAAGTGATGCCTCCCGAGGAGTAACAAACTTGTGAGCACGTGGGCGATTGTAGGATGAAACTTGCATGCAGCGTAAGCCCCATTGGTGCGAAAGTCCGCTGAACGGTAGGAAATCGCCTGTAAACGGCAAAACCACCACAAAGGTGCCTGGCCCCTTTGTGGTGGTTTTGGCTGATGCCCCGATGTTACTCGCGCGGGGTGCCGTAGGGGTTGTACAAATCTGCAAGAGCAAATGTGCCGGTAGTAGCATCAAAGTCGAGTTCGAGCACACAGCAGTTGCCAATGCGGTGCTTCATCTTGAGCGGCTCCACGCCCACGCCGCGCATGACCTGAGCCGCTGCGGCGCCATGGCTCACGCACAACACGCTCTCATGTCCAGGGCGCTGCATGAACTCGGTGATGGTCGCCATCATACGCTCGCGAAACTCGACTTCGCCCTCGCCGTCATACTGCTTGTAAAAATCGCCGTACGGCAGGCGCGGATTCAAATCCTCGCTCGCGCCCTCAAATTTGCCAAAGTTCCACTCCTTAAGGCCCTTGACGCGCTCGTAAGGCTGACCGGGGAACGCAAGCTCAAGCGTGTCGCACGCACGCTCGGACGTCGAACTGTACGCATGGTCAAACGTAAGGCCACGCCCTCGCAGGGTCGCACCGACAGTTTTAGCCTGCTCGATTCCCAGCTCGGTGAGCGGCGAGTCACACCAGCCCTGCTTGCGACGAAGCAAGTTAAAGAGCGTTTGACCGTGACGCATAAAGTACAGTTTTGACATGAGGCCTCCGTGATCGCAATCGTTTGTCAGCGATTATGACACCTTGAGCTAACTTTAAGTCAAAGCTTTTTTGCAAAAACCACCACAAAGATGCCTGTCCCTTTTTGGCAGGTTATGGCAGCGCAGCGAGCCGGTTCCAAGTGCCCCAGGTCGCCCCGAAAGAGGAGCGACGCGTACTTTGGTACGCGAGCGACGGCTTGAGGGGCGAGATGGGGTGCTTGGGGCCGGCGCAGCGTCGAGCCTTAAAGGTGATCTTGGATCAGATCGCAGATGGCTCGGGCGTCGTTGATGTTGATGGCTCGGGTCGCAAAGCCGGCGTCGAAGGCCTGACGCGCCAGGGCTTCGTTGCAGGCAAGGGCCAGCGTGTGACCGTCGACCAGGTCAAGCGAGCTCTTGCCGCGCAGACGGTCGACACCGGAGCGCGCGACCACGATGTTGTCGAAGCCCTCGGTCTTGTAGCCCTCGATGATCACCACGTCGACATCGTTGTAGCGCGACAGCAGCTCGCGCGCGGGCATCTCGTCCTCCTCGCGCGTGTCGGCGTACTCCGCCCAGCGCGTGGCGCAGATGAGCCCCACGTGTTTGGATCCGGCCTGGTGATGGCGCCAGGTGTCCTTAGCGGGCACATCGATATCAAAGCCGTGATGCCCATGATGCTTGAGCGAACCCACGCGCAGGCCGCGGCGGGGGAGCTCGGCAATGACCTTCTCGACGAGCGTGGTCTTGCCCGAGTTTTGGTAGCCGATAAACGCGATCGCGGGGACGGCCGGAGTGGGAGCTGCGGACGCGACGGCGACGGGTGCGCTCGCGGGTGCGTCGCCCGCGGCTCCCACGGCCTCAACAGTAGCGGCCTGACGCTCGGCACGATCCCACACGCCCGAGCGGCCGCCCTCCTTGTGCAGCAGGCGCACGTCGACGATCTCCATGCCGCGATCGACGGCCTTGCACATGTCATAGATCGTAAGGCACGCGGCACTCGCGCCGGTCAGGGCCTCCATCTCGATACCCGTCTTGCCCGTCACGCCGGCCGTGACCAGTACGTGAAAGCCAACCTGCCCATCCGTGCGCGCCGGCGCCCAGCCCTCGGGCACGTCCTCGGCCGGCGTCCCCGCCGCAGCGATGGGCGCAATGTCGCACTTGCTCTTGGTAATGAGCAGCGGATGGCACATGGGAATGATATCGCTCGTGCGCTTGATGGCCATGATGCCCGCCACGCGCGCACAGGCAAGCACATCGCCCTTTTTGGCGCGGTCCTGCAGCACCATAGCCTGCGTCTCGGGGTGCATGAGGATGGTGCCCTCGGCGATGGCAATGCGATGGGTCTCGGCCTTGTCGGATACGTCAACCATGCGCATCTCGCCTTTGGCGTCCACATGCGTCAGCTCGTCGCGACGGGCGTCGCGGGCGGGCTCGGCAACAGCGCTGGCAGTCGGCTGCGCGGACGCGTCGGCGTTGCCAGCATTCGCCGCAGCCGTGACTTTGTGGGCAGACATCGCGGCCCTGCGAGCGGCCTTGGTGGCATCGGCGTACCTGCTCTTGGCCATATGATCATCCTCCGATTTGGGACATAAATCGTTGCGTGCCCTCAATTATCGCGTGTTCCTGCGCTTTGTGGGCCACGGCATCGCGCCAAATCGAAAGTACCTGCATATCATCACCATGGCGCAGGGCGTCGCGCACCGAATACTCGGCATCACTGAACAGGCACGGACGCACGTTGCCATCGGCCGTCAGGCGCAGACGGTTGCAATTCGCGCAAAAATGGTTGGACATGGCGCTAATAAAGCCAACCGTTCCCGCCGCGCCCGGAAAGTGCCAATAGCGCGCAGGACCCGCGCCGGCAGGAGCGTCGTTGATGTCGAGCGGCTCGAGCTCGCCCAGTCCCGCCGCGGCGGCCCCGGCATTGATGCGCGTCCGCAGCTCGTCGCTCGGCACGGTGTCGCTCGCATCCCACAACTCGGGATTGAGCGCGGGCGCATGCGGGTCCACAGTGCAATGCGAGCTCGTGTGCTCATCGCCGATGGGCATGTATTCGATAAAGCGCAGGTGGATGGGGCGGTCGAGCGTGAGCCGCGCGAGGGCCGCCACATCCTGGTTGAGCCGGCACACAACAACGCAGTTGATCTTAACGGGCTCAAAGCCCCAAGCCAGCGCCGCGTCGATACCCGCCACGGTCTGCTCGAGTCGACCCAGACGCGTGATCTTTCCAAAGAGCGTAGGGTCGAGCGTGTCGAGCGAGATGTTGACGCGGTTAAGCCCGGCATCTTTGAGCTGCGGCGCCAGCTTGGGCAGCAGGGCGCCATTGGTGGTAAGCGAGATGTCCTCGATCTGCGGAATCGCGCGGATGTCGCGAATGAGCGGAATGATACGGCGGCTGACCAGCGGCTCGCCGCCCGTCAGGCGCACGCGGCGAATGCCCTCCCCCGCTACCAAGCGCACAAAGCGGGCGATTTCCTCGGCGCTGAGCAGCTCGTCGTGCGCGCGGGGTGCCACGCCATCGGCCGGCATGCAGTAAATGCAGCGGAAATTGCACTTGTCGGTAACGGCAATGCGCAGGTAGTTGATATCGCGGCCAAAGCCGTCATGTTGCACGTGCCCGTCCACGCAGCCTCCCCTCACGCGGCGTTTTATTCTTCGGAAAACATAATACCCCACGGGAGAATCATGCCGACACCCGTACGACAGGACAGGTCGCTTTGAGCAAAACGGACTTTCCAAGCCCATCCTCAACACGCAAACCATCACAACATTCGATGTTTTTCCCGTTTTTGGCAAAAAACGTCGAATGTTGTGATGGTTTGCCTGCCCACGGCACCCCGTAGAAGGACCAAAGCGCCCCTAAAGACCGCTGTCCCAGTGCCGAATCACGAATTCTCGCAGGTCGTTCTGCCGCTTTTGGAACGCTTCGCTTCGGTCGCACTTAAGGCCTATCGCGAGTGCGATGGCGTTCATCGCCCGGTGCAATTGCAGCTGATGGGCAAACTGAGTCCCGGTGAGGACGATCATCCTAAAGCCCAGCGCGCTCAGCACGGTCATACGCTCCGCATCCGACGCGCTGCGCTGTTTATCAAGATGGTCCGAGCCGTTGTATTCAATTCCCGTACCGCTCGCAGGCGCATATACGTCGATCTCGAAATACCCGGCCTTTGCGAGATACTTGAACTCGTTGGGAACATCGACCCGATGGTTGAGCACAACCTTGACGTATCCCAGCCCTCCCTGGGAACGTTTCGCGACGACCATGATTGCGGTGGCCGTCTCCATGGGCGAACGCGAGCCATCGTGCACGCGCCTGAACACGGCGGCCGCGCGTACAGCCCCCTGACGAGATCGGTTCTCATTGCAATAGGCAATCAAGTCGGCAACGGTATACCTCTGCCCCATCTCGATATAATCGCCTGTCGACAGATGATTCAAATGGTACCGGGCACAGATCTCGTAGCCATATTCCAGCTGCTCGGGCTCGCTCATCCACGAACCCGCTTGGACAAAGCACATGACCTCATCAACCACCAGAAGGTCCTCTGCCACCTCGATAAGATGGCCTGGAGGTACCGGCGCTCCAAACACGTGGCACCTAAATCCAGCCGGCGTCGAGCGCTCAAAATCGAAGTTGACGAGCGTGTCGATATGATCGAGCTCTTCTCGTGGAATACCAAGCGAAACCAGATAGTCGGTAACGATCCCGACTGCCGTTGAAGCCCTCAGCCCCTTGGCATCGAGCCCCAATTTGGGCAGGCCCGCAGTTGGCTCCGCCTCGTTAGCAAGCGAGTCCTCATCGTATAGGCTGCTTGCCCGCGAGAGCGGCTCGGACGGGCGCACCACGTTGTGGTATAGCCAGGCAGTCTTATGAGACAGGACGATCGGCAGGTCCATGAGCCCTCCAATGGAGTCGGATAACCAACCTTATTCCCCTGCCCACGGGTCCGCACACCTTCGTGCACAAGAAAGCGATTCCACCCGATCGAGTGGTAGAAAAACCATCACAACATTCGATGCTTTTCCCGATTTTGGCAAAAAACGGCGAATGTTGTGATGGTTTGAGGCGAGGTGAGAGGCACGGAGGGGTCAAAGCATCGTGCTCGAACGGGTTAATCCAACTCTTTTAAGCCATGCGCCAGCTGCCAGTACTCGCCGTGCTGAGCGAGCAGCTCTTCGTGCGTGCCGCGCTCGATGATGCGGCCGTGTTCGAGGACCATGATGGCATCGGCGTCGCGGACGGTGGACAGGCGGTGCGCGATCATAAACGTGGTGCGGCCACGCATGATGCGGTCCATGCCGCGCTCGATGAGCTTTTCGGTGCGCGTGTCGATAGAGCTCGTGGCCTCGTCCAGGATGAGCACCGGCGGGTCGGCGACGGCCACGCGCGCAATGGCGAGCAGCTGGCGCTGGCCCTGCGACAGGTTGGCGCCATCGGCCGTGACCGGCGTGTCGTACCCTCTAGGCAGGCGGCGAATAAACGAATCCGCGCAGGCGGCCTCGGCAGCGGCGCGCACTTCCTCGTCGGTCGCGTCGAGCTTGCCAAAGCGGATGTTCTGTGCAATGGTGCCGCTAAACAGGTGCGTGTCCTGCAGCACAATGCCGAGCGACCCGCGCAGGCTGGCCTTGGCAATGTGCTTGACGTCGATGCCGTCGTACGTGATCTCGCCGTCATCGACCTCGTAGAAGCGGTTGATGAGGTTGGTGATGGTCGTCTTACCTGCGCCTGTGGAGCCCACAAAGGCGATCTTTTGGCCCGGCTTGGCAAACAGGTTGAGGTCCGTGAGCACACGGGTGCCCGACACGTAGGAAAAGTCCACGGCATGGAAGCGCACGTCGCCAGCAAGCGGGACCAAGCCGCACGTGAGCTCGGTACCGTCGGTAGCCACCGCGCGGCCCGACTCATCAACGGCAGCCACATCATGCAGGTGCCCGTACGCGCCCACGCCCTGGCCCTCGGGAATCTTCCATGCCCACGCGGCGTCGCCCGTCTGCACCAGCTCCACGCAGCCCTCGTCCACCTCGGGCTCAAGATCCATGGCGGCAAACAGGCGCTCGGCACCGGCCAGCGCGTTGAGCAAAAAGTTGCCCAGCTGCGTGAACTGGTTGATGGGCATGGCGGCCTGACGCACAAAGACCAGGTAGCTTGCGAGCGCACCTACATCGGCGAGCCCCTTGATGCAGAGCATGCCGCCCGCCACGGCGACGATGGCGTAGTTGGCATAGCCAATCACCACGGTCATGGGAACCATGGAGTTGGCGTAAGCCTGCGCGGCGCCACCGGTGCGGCGCAGCTCTTGGTTACGCACGTCAAAACCAGCCACGTTGGCCTGCTCGTGATTAAAGACCTTGATGACCTTTTGGCCCGAGACCATCTCTTCGATATATCCGTCCAAATCGCCCAGCGACGCCTGTTGGGCGGCAAAAAAGCGCTTGGAACGCATGCCCGAGTAGCGCGCGTACAGCACAATGGCCACATCGCACACGAGCGTGATAATCGTGAGCTGCCAGTTGAGGATGATGAGCATGGCCGTGGTGCCGACCACCTGGATGCTCGCCTGAATCACGTTGGCAAAGCTGTTGTTGAGCGCCTCGGAGACGGTGTCGACGTCGTTGGTAAAGAAGCTCATGATGTCACCCGAGCGCGTGCTGTCGAAGTAGCTCAGCGGCAGCGTCTGAATGTGGGCAAACAGGTCGCGGCGGATATCGGACACCACGCGCTGGGCCGCGCGCACCATAATCTGCGAGTAGCCCAGAGCCGAGAGCACGCCCGCGGCGTAGATGGCAGCGGTAAAGATAACCTGCTTAGCGAGCAGTTCCTCGCCGCCCGTTGCCAAACCGTTGACGATGGGGCGCACCATGTAGGTACCGGCAAGGCTTGCGATGGCCGCAACAGAGGCAAGCACACCCACTGCGAGCAGCGAGAACTTGGCGTGACCCATGTAGGAGAGCAGGCGGCGGAGCGTCTGCGCCAGATTGGCGGGACGGGCCTGAGCGGATGTCTTAGGCATGGCGCTCACCCCCTTCCGTGGCTTGAAGTGATCCGCTGGGGCCAGACGAAGACGGGGCATTTGCGCCGTCTGCGACGTCCGCATCCCCCGCAAACTCCATCTGCGAGGCATAGATCTCCTGATAAATGGCGTCGCCCGCCAGCAGCTCCTCGTGCGTGCCCACACCGTGGACACGGCCGTCGTCCAGCACAATAATGCGGTCGGCATCCATGACGCTCGCAATGCGCTGTGCAATGACAATCACCGTCGTGTTGGGAATCTGAGCGATATGCTCGCGGATCTTGGCGTCGGTCGCCATATCGACCGCGCTGGTCGAATCGTCAAAGATGAGCACACGCGGATGCTTGAGCAACGTACACGCGATGCACAGGCGCTGCTTCTGCCCGCCCGAGACACCGGCACCGCCCTGGCCCAGATAGCCGTCAAGGCCGCCGATGCGATCCAGGAACTCGTCCACGCATGCCGCCCGGCAGGCCGCGAGGAGCTCATCGTCCGACGCCTGCGGATTGCCCCACTGCAGGTTCTCGCGCACGGTACCCGTAAACAGCACGTTCTTTTGCAGCACGATACCCACGGCGTCGCGCAGGGCAACCAGGTCGTAATCGCGCACATCGCGCCCGCCCACGAGTACGGCGCCTTCGGTGGCGTCGTACAGGCGCGCGATCAGCTGCACAAGCGAACTCTTGCCCGAGCCCGTGCCGCCGAGCACGCCCACCGTGGAGCCCGCCTCAATGCAAAGGTCAATATGCTCGAGCACATCCTCGGCAGCATCCGCGCGGTACTTAAACGACACGTCGCGAAACTCGATGCTTCCGTCGGCCACCTCGTGCACGGCAGCGGCAGCGTCGGGCGCCTGGATAAGCGAACGCTCGTCGAGCACCCGCGAGATGCGTTCCACGCTGGCAAGTGCGCGCGTGAGCAGCAAAAACACGTTGGAAATCATCATGAGCGAGTTCATGATCAGCAGCACGTAGCTCATAAAGCCCGTGAGCGAGCCCACGCCGAGCTCGCCGGCAAGGATCATGCGCCCGCCGATCCACAGAATGGAAAGCGCCGCCACGTACATCGACAGCTGAAACACCGGCAGGTTGAGCACGGCGTTGCCGAAGGTCTTCGTCGCCGTGTGCGCAAGCTCGGTGTTGACGGCATCGAACTTGGCCTCCTCGTGCGCGGCGCGCACATACGCCTTGACGGCGCGCACGGCGGTGAGGTCCTCCTGCACCACGCCGTTGAGGTGATCCATCGAAGTCTGCAGCTGGCGGTAGAGCGGGCTGACGCGGCAGGTAATAACGCCCAGTACGATCGCCAGCACCGGCAGGATGATCGCGAATACCGTAGCAAGCGGACGCGACAGCACCAACGCATAGACCAAGCCAACGATAAGCGTCACGGGACCGCGCACCATGGGGCGAAAGCCGTTGCCGATGGCGTTTTGAATAACAGTGATATCGGTGGTCATGCGCGTGACGAGCGAGCTGGCGTCGTAGTTGTCCAGATTGCCAAAAGCGAGCGTCTGGATCTTGCGGTACTCGGCCTCGCGTAGGTTAGCGCCCAGCCCCGAGGCAACGCGGGCGGACGTGCGCGCATAGCCTAAGCCAAGTACCAGCGAACATGCGGCGCATACCAACATATACGTGCCCTGCAACAGCATGTAGTTGATGTCGCCCGCGGGCACGCCCACATCGATGATATTTGCCATGATGACCGGAATAAACAGCTCGAGCGCCGTCTCGGCAGTCACAAAGAGCACGCCGAGTATGGCATCGCGGCGGTATGCCCCCAGGTAGGAAAACAGAATCTTGAGATTGCGCACGCAGGTTCATCCCCCATCAAACGTTGTTCGCAAACCCACGTATTATGGCGCGCCGTGCGGCGGTGTCAAGTGTTCCGAAATCGATTTCTGCAAGGCTAGTGCAGGCACCAAGCTCGCAGGACGCATGTCCGTATTCAATTGGAAATGAACGCGTGCGTGACTTTTTCGCCCCACTGCCGACACAAACCTTGACTCTACAATCGTTGTAGGGTTTTCACTACACTGGTACTTAAACGATCTAAGCCAGAAAGCGCCCCACCCATGGAACACGACCTCACACACGGCAATGTCCTCAAGACCATCGCGGTCTTTGCCCTGCCCTATATGCTCTCGTACTTTTTGCAGATGCTCTACGGCATGGCCGACCTGTACGTGGTGGGACAGTTTAGCGGCGCCGCGGGCATTACCGCCGTCGCCAACGGCGCCCAGACGCTCTATATCATTACCGTGACGCTCGTGGGCCTGGCCATGGGAACGACGGTCATCGTCGGCCACGCCGTGGGTTCGCGCCGCTTCGACCGCGCCGAGGCCGCCATCGGCAACACCATCACGCTCTTTATGGGCGTCTCGGTGGTGCTGGCCGCCATCTTACTCGCGCTGTGCCCGCAGATCGTGGCGCTCATTGGCACGCCGGCCGAGGCGGTCGAAGGCACCGCTGCCTACCTGCGCATCTGCTTTGTCGGCATTCCCTTTATCGCCGCATACAACATCCTCTCGGCCATCTTTCGCGGCCTGGGCGATTCGCGCTCGCCCATGTACGTGATCGGCGTGGCATGCGTCATCAACGTTGCGCTCGATTTTCTGTTTATCGGCCATATGGGGCTCGGCCCCGTGGGCGCGGCACTTGGCACGGTGACCGCCCAGACGGCAAGCGTTGCCCTCGCGCTCGTGTGGCTCAAGAGCCGCCGCACGCACATTCACCTCAAGCGCAGCGACCTGCGCCCCCAGCCCGAGATACTCGGCAGCATCCTTAAAATCGGCGTGCCCGTGGCCGTGCAGGACGGCTGCATCCAGGTGGCGTTTATGTTCATTACCGTCATCGCCAACCACCGAGGGCTCGTCGACGCCGCCGCCGTCGGCCTGGTCGAAAAGATGATCAGCTTTTTGTTTATCGTGCCGAGTTCTATGGGCGCTACCGTCAGCGCGCTCACGGCGCAGAACGCCGGCGCGGGCAAGGGCGACCGCGCGCGTCAGGTGCTCAAAGACGCCATGACCATCTCGGTAGTGTACGGCTGTCTGATCACGGTGCTGATGTGGCTGGTGGCGCCGGCGTTTCTCGGCTTTTTTGCCAGGGATGCCGCGGTCGTCGCGGCAGGCACCGGCTATATGCGCAGCTACATTTTCGACGCGATCTTTGCCGGCATCCACATTTGCTTTAGCGGCTTTTTCGCTGCGTATGGCAAGAGCTACATCGGCTTTGCGCACAACGTGCTGGCCGTGGCGCTCATTCGCGTACCCGGTGCGTGGCTGCTGTCGAACGCTTATTCCGACACGCTGTTCCCCATGGGCATCGCCTCTCCGTGCGGGTCGATTCTGTCGGCGACCATCTGTGTGGTGGCGTTTACGGTGCTCAACCGCCGCGGAGCTTTTGACAAGCTGGTGGCGTAGCACGGGACTTTCACGTCAAGAAATACGGTGGGGCCGTCCCGTTTCCGTCTGCCGCAGAAAGGAGCAGAGCCATGACCGACATATCCGACGAGCACACCGAGGGCCTGCTCCGCATTGGCGAGGTGGCGCGCCTGTTTAACCTGAGTGTGGGTACGCTGCGTCATTACGAGCAGATGGGCCTGCTGGAGCCAGCGCGCATCGATCCGGCGAGCGGGTACCGCTACTACGGATCGCGGCAGCTCTCCACGCTCAACACCATCAGCCACCTGCGTGTTCTCGATTTGCCATTAGCACAAATCCGTGAGTTTGTGACTACGCGCGACGTAGACCTCATGCAGCGGCAGCTGGCCCAACAGCAGGAGCTCATTGAGCGTAAGCGCCGCGAGCTGGAGCGCGTGTCGCGCAAGATCGACAACCGACTTGCCCTGTTGCACGATGCCTTGGACGCCCAGCTCGACACCATCTGCGAAATCGACGCACCCGAGCTTCGCTGCGCCGTGCTACACGAACGCGTCAACCCCACCGACGCCTATGCGCTGGAGTGGCAGATTCGTCAACTGCAGAAGGGCCAGCACGAGACCTTTGTCTTTTTGGGCAACCTGGGCGTCGGGATCAGTGCCGAGCGCCTCGCCGCCGGCGACTTTGATGGCTACGACGAGGTCTTTCTGCTGCTCGATGACACCGACGATTACCTGGGGGATGTCGAGACACGACCCGCCGCGCGCTGCCTGACCATAAGCTTCCGCGGCACACACGGGCAAGCAGCCCCACGCTACGAACAGCTGCTCAGCTACATGCACGAATACAGCCTGACGCCCGCCGGCCCCTCGCGCGAAATCGCCCTCATCGACGACATCATCAGCGACGATCCAGAGACCTACGTGACGCAGATCACGGTGCCCGTTGCAGCGGCCGAATAAAAACCTCCCGGAAAGCATCGAACTTTCCGGGAGGTTATTCAATTTAATTTTCGACGTCTTAAGCCTGGGGCACCTGACCAGTAGCCAAGATCTGCTCGAGTGCATCCTCATCCAGCACGGGCACACCCAGCTGCTCGGCCTTGGTGAGCTTTGAGCCCGCTTTGGGACCGGCGACCAGATAGCTCGTCTTCTTTGACACGCTGCCCGAGACCTTGGCGCCAAGCACCTTGAGCGCCGCGCCCGCCTCGTCACGCGTGCGGTTGACGAGCGTGCCGGTGAGCACGAAGGTCAGACCCGCGAGCGGCTGCGCGTCGGCGAGCTCGTCCGCCACGCCAGCGTCGGCTGCGGCCTGCGCGTGCGCGGCGCCCAAGTCGACCTCAAGCGACAGACCCGCCTGGCGCAGACGCTCCAGCACGGCAAGGTTCTCGGGCACAGCCAAGAACTGCTTGACGCTCGCCGCAATCTTGGGACCGATGCCCTCGCACTCGGCAATATCCTCTTCGCTCGCCAAGATGAGCTTGTCAATCGACAGGAATCGCTCGGCGATGACCTCGCCCACGCTCTTGCCCACATGACGGATGCCCAGGGCAAACAGCACACGCCCGAGTGGCTGGCTCTTGGACTTGTTGAGCTCGGCGATGATTTTCTCGGCCGTCTTAAGGCCTACCGGAATGGGATCGCCCTTCTTAACGCCCTTTTTGCTGTTGGAGCTGGCGTACACGCGCCCCGTGTCCAGGCCGGCGATGTCGTCGACCGTGAGCTGGTAGAAGTCCGCGACATCGTGGATCAGGCCAGCGGCGATCATCTTGTCGACGATCTCGTCGCCCAGGCCGTCGACGTCCATGCAGCCGCGGCTCACCCAGTGGAGCAGGCGCTCCTTGAGCTGTGCGGGGCAGTCGATGGACACGCAGCGGTAGGCCACCTCGCCATCCTCGTGAACCACGGGGCTGCCGCACACGGGGCAGACCTCGGGCATGTGCCAGTCGACCGAATCGGCCGGGCGCTTGTCGAGCACCGGGCCCACGACCTCGGGGATTACGTCGCCCGCCTTGTGCACGATGATAGTGTCGCCCTCGCGCACGTTCTTGCGGCGGATCTCGTCGATGTTGTGCAGCGTGGCGCGCGCGATGGTGGAGCCGGCGACCGTCACCGGGTCGAACTCGGCGACCGGCGTGAGCACGCCGGTGCGACCCACCTGGATGCGAATCTCGCGCAGGACGGTCTGCTTTTCCTCGGGCGGGAACTTAAAGGCGATGGCCCAACGCGGCGCGCGGGCGGTAAAGCCCAGGTCGAGCTGCTGTTGGAAGCTGTCGACCTTTACGACCACGCCGTCGATGTCGTAGTCCAGGTCACCGCGATGCTCGAGGGCCTGGGCGCAGAACTCGTGGACCTCGGCCGGCGTGGCGCAGTGTGCCACGTTGGGGTTGACGCTAAAGCCGGCGCTACGCAGCCAGTCCAGAAACTCACGCTGGCTGTGAACGTGCAGCGGGTCGGTATCGGCAATGGCGTAGATAAAGGTGGCGAGGTCGCGACGTGCCGTGACCTTGGGATCCTTCTGGCGCAGGGATCCTGCAGCGGCGTTGCGCGGGTTGGCAAAGGGGTCGCGGCCCTCGGCATCGGCCTCTTCATTCAGGCGAACAAAGCTGCCCTTGGGCATATAGACCTCGCCGCGTACTTCGATGGTACGCTCGCGGTCGGCGCCCATGTGGGTGAGCGCTGCCTCGGACAGATGCATGGGCACATCCTTGATGGTGCGCACGTTGAGCGATACATCCTCGCCCGTGGTGCCGTCGCCGCGCGTGGCGGCGCGTACGAAGGTGCCGTTTTGGTAGGTAAGGGCCACGCCCAGACCGTCAATCTTAAGCTCGCAGGTATAGGTGACGCTGCCGGCACCGAGCGCATCCTCGGTGCGCTGGAGCCATGCGTCGAGCTCGTCCAGATCCATGGCATCGTCCATGGAATACATGCGTGCCATGTGCGTGACCGGCGTAAACTGCTCGCTCACGTAGCCACCAACGCGCTGGGTATAGCTGTCGGGCGTCACCAGATCGGGATAGGTCGCCTCAATTTCCTGCAGCTCAACGAGCATTTTGTCAAAGGCGGCGTCCGTGATCTCGGGCGCGTCGAGCATGTAGTAGCGATAGGCGTGGTAATCGAGCTCGTGGCGCAACTCAGCCGCGCGCGCGGCGGCCTGGGCACGGGCATCGGCCGGTGCAGCGGTATCCGTGCTCGCGGGCGTTTCGGTATCGATGTCCACGCCGTCACCAAACAGGCTCGATTGCTCCATAGCGGCACTCCTTCGCTCGATTTCAAACGGATACAAGAGTACCACCGGTCACGATGGGGCCGAATAACCCTTTCGAACCGCACCGAATCGGCAGCCGACAGACCGTGGTGGACAGTTAGTTCAGACCATTACGAGCCAGGCCTCTTGTCAGCCACAAGTGATTCGTTTTCCTCCGTCCCCAAGGGATCAATAAGAAAAGAGGGGGCTGTCCCGCGTTGGCGGAACAGCCCCTCTGGCTTCGATATGTGCGATACAGCTCGTTAGAAACCCTGGCCGTAGCCCTGGCCCTGGCCCTGCTGGCCGAGCAGCTCCTCCAGGTACTGGCGCAGCTGCTCATCGGTAATACCGCCGTTGCCAGTGTCGGTTGCACTGTCGTTCTGCTGCTGGTTCTGCAGTTCCTCGTCGGAGCCCAGCTCGACGGTGACCTTCTTCTCTTCCTTGCCGCGCATGAGCGTGATTTCGACCTTCTCGCCCACCTCGTGGCTGCGTAGTGCGATGATCAGGCCATCGGCGCTCGTAATCTCGTCGTCGCCCAGCTTGGTAATGACATCGCCCTCTTGGATACCGGCCTTGGCAGCAGGACCGTCCTCGACGACGCTCGCCACATACGCGCCGCTATCGGTGCTCAGCTTGTTGGTACGGGCGTTGAGCGCGTTGACGCTCGAAAGCGTGGCGCCCATGTACGGATGCACCGGCGTCTTACCGTCGATAATCTGGTCGGCAATGTTCTTGGCGTAGTTAACCGGAATGGCAAAGCCCACGCCCGAGCTGGAGCCCGAATAGCTCTCGATGAGCGAGTTGATACCCACGAGCTCGCCGTTGTCGTTAACGAGCGCGCCGCCGGAGTTGCCCGGATTGATGGCGGCATCGGTCTGGATCATGTTGGCATAGATGGTGTTGCCGCCGGTAGAGCTCATGGCCGTGGAGCGATACAGCGCCGAGACGATACCGGTGGAGACAGACTGTTCGTTGCCGAAGGGCGAGCCGATCGCCATGACCCACTCGCCCACGTTGAGCTTGGAGGAATCACCGATCTCAATCGGCGTGAGCTTGGAGGCGTCGGCGTCCTTGAGCTTGATGACGGCCAGGTCGCTCGAAGCGTCGTTGCCCACGAACTCGGCCTCGTAGGTGGTGCCGTCGTCCATGGTCACCACGTACTGGTCATAGCCATCGACCACGTGGTTGTTGGTGAGGATATGGCCCTCGGTATCGAGCACCACGCCCGAACCGACGCTGCCCGAGTTGTCCGACTCGTCGGCAGACTGCGAAAGCGAGCCATTCTGGCTGCCGCTCGACGTGGCGGTGATGGAAACGACGGAGGGCAGGGCCTTGGCAGAAACGGCCTCGGCCAGCGTAGTGTCCTCGGAATCGATGGTGATCTTTTGCGTCGATGAACCCGAAGCACCCGCCGTCACGGCATTCTTGCCACCGCCAATGTTGAGCGTGCCGCTCATAATGAGTGCAATGACCAGCAGGGCGCCGCAGGCACAGCCGGCAAGCGCCGTAATGAAGATCGGCAGCTTTTTGGTCTTGGTCTTGACCACCGTGTGCTTGTTTACAACCTGCTGGCCGCCCAGCGGCTTGCCGGTCTGCGTATCGTAGGCCTGCACGTAGGGAATGTTGCCGTCGGCAGGCGTCGACTCCACCTGCACGCGCGGCTGCTGCTGGGTCTCGCCGGCGTTGCCCGCATCCTGGGGACGCTGGGAATCGTACTCGCTCATAGCTGCGATCCTTTCGTCAAATAACCAAAGGCCCGCCAAACATGTGGCGGGCCATCATTGTTCACGTTGAGTTGTACCCCAATATGCGGGCGTACGTGTACGAGAACGCAATCTTTTAGGAAGGCTTAAGTTCTGCTGCAAACTCGAAAGAAACCCGCACCTGCGTCAAAACCACCACAAAGGTGCCTGTCCCCTTTGTGGTGGAAATCTAGTCCTTAAACAGATAGCCCACGCCGCGGACGGTGGTGATGTGTGCCGCGATCTGCGGGCCCACCTTGGAGCGGATGCGTCGAATGTGCACGTCGACGGTGCGCGTGCCGCCGCAGTACTCAAAGCCCCACACGCGGTGCAGCAGCACCTCGCGGCTGTAGGCGCGGTTGGGGTGCGTCGCCAAAAAGCTCAGCAGCGAGTACTCCATCAGCGTCAGGTCGATGGGCTCGTTATCGAGTGTCACCTGGTAGGTAGCCAGGTTAATCTCGAGGTTATCGATATTGAGTACATCGTCGGCGGTGACGGTCTCCTCCTCGCCCATCAGGCGCTGCGCGCGAGCCTTGAGCTCGTTGGGTGTCGCCGTGGGGCATACAAAGTCGGCATGCGCGTGATTCGGCAGGCGCAGGGTGCCGAGCGCCTCGTCGTCGACGATCACCAGCATGGGAACGCCGCCGCGGTCGTCAAGCCACTTGGCAATCTGATCGATGCGGTCGCCGCGGATGCCATCGGAATCGAGAATCAGCAGGTCAAAGTCGTGCGCCGCAGTTGGCGAATCAGGGGTTGCCAGGCTCACCTCGACACCCAGGGTAGTCGTCAAGCTGCGGGCAAACTCGTGGAAGTGCGTCGTGCGCGCCATGAACAGGGCACTCTTTTCGGACATATCGGCCTCCAAGGAAATGAGCTCAATCGTACTGGAACAAGCCAGCGTGATTAGGAGTTCGCCAGGTAGTGCTTGATCTCCCACTCGGTGATCGTGGACTCAAACTTATGCCATTCGTCGCGCTTCTTTTTGAGGAAGAAGCTGTGGATGTGCTCGCCGAGGGCATCCTTCATAAACTGCGAGTCCTCAAACACGTCGAGCGCCTCTTTGAGCGAGCGCGGCAGCGGCGTATAGCCGGCCTCAACCATCTGACGGTCGGTAAGCTTGAGTGTCTCGGCCGTGGCCTCGGGCGGGAGCTCCAGCTTGCGCTCGATGCCGTCCAGACCAGCCGCCAGCGTGACGGCGTTGACCAGGTACGGGTTGGCCATGGGATCGGGACTGCGCAGCTCGATGCGCGTGGACAGCTGCTTGCCGGGCTTGTAGACCGGAATGCGGACCATACTCGCGCGGTTGCGCAGGCCCCACGTGGCGTACTGCGGCACGGAGTCGCCGCCCGTGGTAATGCGCTTGTACGAGTTGACCGTGGGGTTGGTGATGGCGCTGATCTCGCGCGCGTGCGCCAGGATGCCGGCCATGTAGTGCTTGGCGATATCGGAGAGGTGGTACTTCTCGTCGTCCTCGCCCCAAAAGACGTTGTTGCCGTCGTGGTCGAATAGCGACTGGCACAGGAACATAGCGCTGCCGTCTTCGCCTGCCAACGGCTTGGGCATAAAGGAGGCGTGGCAACCGCTCTCGTAAGCCTGCTGCTTAATGATGAGCTTGGCCGTGGTGATGGCGTCGGACATGCTCAGGGCCTCGGCGTGGCGCAGGCTCATGCCGTGCTGCGAGCGACCGGCGGCGTGGAAGGTGTACTCCACGGGCACGGACATCTTCTCGAGCGTGAGGACCGTGTTGCGGCGCAGGTCGCGGGCGGCATCGCTCACCGAAAGATCGAAGTAGCCCACGTTGTCGAGCGGCTCGGGCGTGTGCTCGTCGGGGAAGTAGTAATACTCCAGCTCGGCACCAACGTTGAGTAGGTAGCCGGCCTTCTCGGCCTTGTGGAACATGCGGCGCAGGGCATCGCGCGGGTCGCCGGCGAAGGGCTTGCAATCGGGGGTGCATACGTCGCAAAACACACGGGCGACGCCGTTGTGGCTCGGACGCCACGGCAAAATCTGGAAGGTCGAGGCATCAGGGAACGCCAGCATGTCGGCTTCCTCGGGCGTGGCAAAGCCCTCGATGGCCGAGCCGTCAAAGCCAATGCCCTCCTCAAAAGCGACCTCGAGGTCCTCGGGGCTAATAGCAAAGTTTTTGAGGCGGCCGAGAATGTCGACAAACCACAGACGCACAAAGCGGATATCACGCTGCTCTACGGAGCGGAGTACGTAATCGATGTTCTGCTGGTTCATGTCGCTCCCCTTTCTTTCGGGCGGGTTTCGACTGGTCTATATCGCAGATACTATCGCAGAAAAATGTTTCCGCAGGGTTAAAGCGTATCAAGCGCTCAAAAAAACGTGCGCGAGCAGACCGTTGCGAACGAGCGGCTAGCGTAAGGTCGAGGCGCGGTGTTCGATGTGGCCGGGGATCTCGATGCGCTTGGGGGCGAGCTTTGCGGCATCGCCCACCGTAGTGGTAACGATGTCGATGCGTTCGGACAGACGCTCGACTACGCGCTCGGCAATGGTAAGAGTGTCCTGCGCTGCCGTGGTCACACCGCCAAAGAGCACGTGGTTCCAGGGATAGTCGTCAAACGTTGCGATCTTGAGACCCGCCGGCAACGAAGGTCCCAACTGTGCCAGCGCCTCGGTCAGGCGCAGGAAGACCAGACCGTTGACGGCAATGAGGCCGAGCTTTTTACCCGCATAGCCGCGGATGGTCTCGTCCAGGCGACTGACACCCTCGACGCCACCGTCGGCCAGGGTGACGACCTCGCCCGCAAGACCGCGGCGCGAAAGCTCGTCGGCAAACGCCTCGGCGCGTTCGCGACGCACGGGGCTGTCGTCGCTTGCCTCGGTGAGCAGGCACAGGCGCTCGCTGCCCGCAGAGGCCAAGGCGTCTACCAGGCCGGCGACCAGCTCACGGTTGTTGGAGGTCACCAGATCGACACCGCCGTCGGCAACATCGCGGTCGAGCAGCACGACGGGCAGGCGTCCCGCAGCCTCGGCGATCGCCTTGTCGTTGCCTCCGCAGGTATTGACGACCAGGCCGTCCACGCCGGCATCGATAAGTCTGGTGAGCGACTCTGCCTCCTTGGCGGGGTCGTTGCCGCTAATGGCCGTCATGAGCGAGCAGCCGCGCGCGGCGGCGCTGGCGGAAAGCCCTTCGAGCATGGCGCTGGAGAACGGGTTAGCAATGTCGGCCAAGATCACGCCGATGAGGTTGGTACGCGAGCTGCGCAGATTGCGCGCGGCGGCACGTGGACGATAGCCGGTGCGCTCGATAACTGCCGCGATGCGAGCACGGGTTTCCTCGGTCATCTGCCCAGGGCGGTTGTTGAGATAGCGCGAGACCGTGGCCGGGCTCACGCCCGCCTCGGCAGCAATGTCCTTAATCCTCATCTGCGCCATAGCGCACCCCGTTTCCCAATTGTCGGCAGTCTGAGCCATTTTAGGCATTTTTTTAAAAATCTCGCTTGCAAAACGTTGTAGATGAGTATACTACAACTCGAAACGAAACCGATTTCGTAAACCGATTTCGGCAAGCGTTGGCACGGAGGTGCAAAGATGTACCCTACCGTCTTGGCACCTCCGTGCCAACGCCATATCAAAGGTGTACGCACGAGCAAGAAGGAGCTGCGCGACCATGGGTAAAACGGTTCTTACCTTCGGCGAGATCATGATGAGGCTCTCGCCCAAAGATCATCTGCGCATTGAGCAGGCGACCGAGTTTGATGTCCGCTACGGCGGCGCCGAAGCCAACACCGCGCTTTCCCTGGCCTACCAGGGTGACAAGGCAGCTTACGTCTCCGTTGTCCCGGCCAACCGTCTGGGCGAGTGCGCCCTGCGTTCGCTGAAGGTCTACGACGTCGATACCTCGCGCGTCGTGCGCCAGGGCGACCGTCTTGGCTCCTATGTGTTTGAGGTCGGCGCCTCGCAGCGCGGCAACGGCTGCGTCTACGACCGCAAGTACTCTGCCATCAACATGGCCAAGCGCGACGTCTTTGACTGGGATGAGATCCTCAAGGGTGTCGATGTCTTCTACTTCTCCGGCGTGACGCCCGCCGTCTCCGACGAGATGGCCGCCGCCTGCAAGGATGCCCTCACCGCCTGCCGCGCCAAAGGCATCGCCACCGTGTGCGACGTGAACTATCGCGGCAAGATGTGGTCGCCCGAGAAGTCGCAGGCCACCATGAAGGAACTCCTGCCGCTCGTTGACATCTGCATTGCCAACGACGAGGACGCTCCTGCCGGCCTCGGTATGACCTGCGTCTCCGGCTCCCTTGCCCACGGCATCGAGGAACGCGACACCTACGTCGAGATGGCCCGTCAGATCTGCGCCGAGTACGGTTGCAAGAAGGTCGCCTCGGTCGTCCGCAACATCTCCTGCGTCGAGCGCTCCATTTGGATGGGCATGCTCTTTGACGCCGAGAGCGGCGAGCACTGGTTCTCCCCCGCTCACGACGTGCACGTGCTCGAGGGCGTTGCCGCCGGCGACGCTTTCAACGCCGGCCTCGTCCATGCCCTCATCAACGACTTTGACCCGCAAGACGCCGTCAACTACGCGATTGCGGCCTCGATCCTCAAGCTCACCATCAAGGGCGATTCCAACCTGGTGACCGCAGACGAGATCGCAGCCGTGGCATCCGCCGCCGACGGTGGCACCCGCGTCGCCCGTTAATTCGTTCCCCATTCCGCGGACTGCAGCTTTCCATACCCATACCCCTGCAGCCCGCTCCCCGATTCCTCCGGCCAGGTAGAACCACTTAGTCCCATTCCGGTTTTGTCTGGCATTCCTTCACGACTGGCCTCGTAGCCGGTTCCGAAATTGCTTGTGACCCAAGCAGTGCCTCCGATAACCAATCCGGAACCGGCTCATGGCCAATCTTCTTTGGCAATCACGCGCCCGTGCGCGCCTCACATCGAAAGGAACACTATGTTCGATCAGTTCTACACCACGCTTGAATCCCTGGGCATCGTGCCGGTCGTCGTGCTCGATAAGGTCGAGGACGCCGCACCGCTCGCCCACGCCCTTATGTCTGCCGGCATGAAGTCCGCCGAGGTCACCTTCCGCACCGCCTGCGCCGCCGAGTGCATCGCCGCCATGGCTGAGGCCGAGCCCGAGATGTGCGTCGGCGCCGGCACCGTCCTGACTGTCGAGCAGGTTGAGCAGGCCCGCGCCGCCGGTGCCAAGTTCATCGTCTCCCCGGGTTACAACGAGGACGTCGTGAAGCACTGCATCGACATCGACTTGCCCGTCCTTCCCGGCACCGTGACCCCCTCCGAGGTTACCGCCGCCGAGAACCTGGGGCTCAAGGTCACCAAGTTCTTCCCCGCGGCTCAGTATGGTGGCCTGAACACCATCAAGGCCCTCGCCGCTCCGTTTGTCGGCCATCGCTTTATGCCCACCGGCGGCGTGAGCACTGCCAACGTCGAGGAGTACCTGAGCTCCTCCGCCATCATCGCCTGCGGTGGCACCTGGATGGTCAAGCCCGCCCTGTTCGCCGATGGCGACTTCTCCAAGGTCGAGCAGATTGCCCGCGAGGCCATGGACGTCGTCAAGAAGGTCCGCGGCTAGGTTTAGCTCTCTATCGTGAAAGGGGGCGTGCCCTAGACCTCGCCCCCTTTCTTTTAAAGCGGCTCGGAAGCGCGCCGTTTCCGTCACGAACAAGAACCAAAACCGTCTTGTATGCTGATAGAACGTGACGGAAGCGACACGCGCCCGAGCCGCTTTGCCTACTCGGCTGGCAGTCGCGCCCAGCTGAGCCACTTCGACAAAAGCCGAGCCACCAAAACAGCTGCGGCGCCGTCTGGAGGAATGGACCCTTGCTTCCGGTTTTTTCCTCCAAGCGGCGCCGCAGCCTTTTCATGCCCCGATTGCACCCCCGCACTTGCGGTGAAACACGGACTGCTTACGCCGCCAAAGCCGCAAAACAGCCCCTATTTAACCGCAACTAATGTAGGGAACGAGTTAGATGGCCGAGTCTTTAGGCAGCTCAAAATAGTCGGGATGCAAGGCGATAACCGGTCCCTGTTCCTCGGGCATCAGATGCAGGTGTGTCTCTGCCAGATAGCTCGCCGTGTCGGTATCGCCCCTCTTAATGGACTCGAGAATCCGGCGATGCTGACGACGAATCGGCTCCCAATCCATATCCTGCGACACCATACGCAACCAGTTGTACCGCTCAAAATGCGTATTGACGCTCTTCATCCAATCCCACAACATGTGGCGGCCGGCAATCTCAAAGCACGTCTCGTGGAATAGGTTGTCCAGATCGAAAAAGCGACGCGTTTCGCTATGGTCGAGCGACTCGGACTCGGCAAGAATCTGCTCGAGCCGATGTTTTTGCTCAGGCGTGGCGGCAGAGCAACATTTAATGAGTACGCTTCTCTCGAGTTTCTCACGCAAGAAACAGGCGTTCTCGGCGCGCTCCATGCTGATTTTTGAGACATAGGTGCCGCTTTTGGGACGCGTTTCCACTAGCTCCTGCTCACGCAGGCGCACAAAGGACTCGCGAATGGGCGTGCGCCCGATTCCCGTCTCCTTTTCCAGACCAATCGCCGAAAGGCGCGTGCCGGGCCTGAGCTCGGCATAGATGATCTTAGAGCGCAGTGCGTTGTATGCCTGATCTTGCAGGCTCTGATAATGCTGGTGCTGTTCCATAAAGCCCTCGGATGAAGCCCACGGTTTGTCGAATATCACCACGTAATACTATCGCATCGACACGCCCCAGCTCCCAATCAGTCTTTTTGGGACGGGGCTCTTTTAGCTACCCTGGCCCGCAGATCGGCCCCCCTTGCCACAAAAGTGGCCCATCTACTACGTTAACACGGATAGCCTCGGCCATACCGAAAACCGTGAAAACAAAACCGCAGGTAGATAGCTTGTCGATTTTCGAAAAAACCGACTATGGTTGACCCCTGCGGCTTAAACGTAGTAGATAGGCCCTTTTCGTGGCGCAGCACTACTGCACCCCAAATTGGCACCCCGAGCCTGTTATAAGTTGCTGTGAAATACGGACGGTTGATAATCAAGGGTTGAAAATCAAGGCGCGCTATACGGCTTGCTATATCTCACTATACTTTGCTGTACGTCGCTGTACTTTGCTTTAACTTGACAATAATCGGCCCGTTACCATCCGGGATATAACGGACCCCAAGCCAACGCTGGCTTGGGGCCCGTCTTGTACCATGGCTCTTTTGGACTATGAGCGCTCGTATTTCGTGGCCCGCCCGGTTCCCTGCCTTACGATTGCATTCCGTTCAAGCAGAGATTCGAGTGCCGCCAACGTCCGCATGCGGCTCAGCCCCGTCTGTTTTTCAATCTCGCTTCGCGACATAATTCGCCCGCCCGACAAGGCCTTGAGAACCTGGACCTCTTCCTCGGACCCTTCAAAGGCATCGGTAACGGGCAATGTGACGGCCACCATGCCGCCGCGAACATCAAAAATTGGTTGATTGATCGAATCGCGATAGGCACGTCTAATGCGCGCGATTCCCGTACCAAATTTCTCGATGTAATCCAGCTTTAAGAAGGCCTCTGCAACGATGGGGTTTCTGAGCACGGATATCTGCCCATACAGGTATTGTTCCGTCGTCAACCCGGCGGGCAGCGATCCAGGGGAGGTCACAACGACACGATCATCGTACAGGGCAATTTGAACGTTCGCTCGAACGTCCCACGTCCGATGCACCAAAGCGTTTGCAACAGCTTCGCGGAATGCCTCAAGAGGAATTCGATCGGTTTGGACGCGCTCCATCCCTTCGATACGCTCATAACGGTAGTAGCGTGCAAACATAGCCACCGCCCTGTCCGCCTGCTCAATTGCGGATACATTTGTCGCCGCCTCGCGATCCAAGATCACATCCTCGGTATCGCCAAAACGGACGCAGTCGATGCCTGGAAAATCATTCTTATCCGCTAAAATCGCCGCGGCATTGGTATAGCCATCCTTGCCGAGCAAGCGGAGCGTACGCATGATATCCGGCGTTAGCTCGGAAATGCCGAGGTGTTCAACACACTTATGCTCGAGCGTATGAAAGCCCAAGTCCTGGCGAGCCGACGTGAGCGCGTCGAACGTCACGTTGCTGCCTTCGAGCGTCAGCCTGCCATACTCAAACCGGTCGACCTCCACCGTTGCCGAATCGTTTCGTCTGTAGGCCTTTCCCTTGCTTCGATAGGGTTTGTCCTGTCCCTCATAAACCGTAAGGATTACGGTCCCGTGTTTCTCATCGGACTCGAGCGTGTAACGGGGAGCGGGATCCAAGCTGTCATTAATCATGTTCTCAATGCGGAGACACTCTGCGACCGGATCTGCAAGGCCGACAGCCACGCCCTCGTCATCAACGCCAAACTCAATCTTGCCCGTCCCGTAGTTTGCATAGGCGCTCACCGTTTTAAGAAACGTCGGCGTAACGCTTTCCTTGTATTCGACTGTAGGGCTCTCTCTAACAACCATATGCACAACCCCCTCGTTTCGTACCATTCATAACCGTATTATAAGACGAAAACCGTTTGCGTACTGATTTATATAAGACGCAAACTGTTTTCGTCTTGATTTGCGTACGGAATTAAGACGCATAATTTCGCTTTCGTATGGCTCAATACCGGACGCAGACTGTTTTCGTCTGTCAATACGTCTGAAATCCAAACGAAAAGAGCCCCGAGCTCGTATGAACTCGGGGCTCTTTGTGCCGCACATCTATGAGAGGAAAAATTCGATGCGTACGGGCGCTACCCCATGAAGCCGCCCTGGGATGGCGGCAACCTCGCCGTTACCCGTCTGATGGGTGTGCTCAAGGCATCCGTTCCCCTCTTTATCGACGTAACGGGCAAAAAAGTTCGTCGAGGAGACCATCCGCACGCACCACGGTGTGGCCGACGCCATTGAGACGCGCAACCCCACCGCCGCTCACGATGCGATGTATCTGCACCTGGTCTTCAACCGCAATATGATTGCGGAAGGCACACAAACAAAAGGCATTTAAGGCTCGACAATAATCTTTCTTTGATAAAACGCAGGCAGCGAGCGCTTGCGTTTTATCAAATGGTGCAATGGGGTCAGGTTTACATGCATCAACTTAGCGCAAAGTAACCTGGCCCCCATGCGCCAAGGGGTTGACTAGAGTTCGCAGGCGATCTTGTAGCCATCGCCGATAGCGTCGCGGATGTTGCCGCACTTCTGGGCATCGCCCAGCACGTGGGTGACAACGCCGGCAGCGGCAAGGTCATCGGCCAGCTTGGTGTTGGGACGGTAACCCATGGCAAGCACCAGCGTATCGGCGTCGGCGATGGTATGGACTTCGCCGTCCTTTTCGTAACTGATGGTGTCCTCGGTAATCTCGGTCACCTTGGCCTCGGTCAGCACGTGAACGCCCTTGGAAAGCATACGCGTGATGAGCACCGCGCGACCGGCACCGCCCTCGTTGGCGGCAAGCGTCTTGGTCATCTCGATGACGGTGACATCGCGGTTGGCCGGCGACAGGTCGTTGACCAGCGGGGCCAGGTAGTCGGCCGTCTCGCAACCGACGGTTCCGCCGCCGACGATGACAATCTTCTTGCCCGGGAAAGCCTTGCCGCCCAGCAGGTCATCGGCCGTCATAACTTGCTTAAAGCCCTGCATAAAGGCTGGAGCAATGGGCTCGGCGCCATAAGCCAGGACAACCTCGTAGCCCGCGTAGTCGCGCTGAATGTCCTCGGCCGAAAGCTCGGTACCAAAGACGCACGCGACGCCGGCCTCGGCCAGGCGACGATACTGATACTTGATCACGCGGGTGAGCTCCTGCTTTGCCGGCGGAACGGCCGCGATGCGCATCTCGCCGCCCGGCTCGTTCTGCTTATCCACGAGCACCACGTTGTGGCCGCGCTTGGCGGCAATATAGGCCGCCTCCATGCCCGCGGGACCGGCACCCACAACGAGCACGTTCTTGGCCTCGGCGGCAGGCTCGTAACCGGCCTCGTCGCGCTCCACGTCCGGGTTGACGGTGCAGGAGATGCGCTTGCCAAACATGATGCCGTTCAGGCAGCGCAGGCAACCGATGCAGGGGCGGATGTCGTCGGCGTTGCCGGCAGCGGCCTTGTTGCAGAACTCGGCATCGCACAGATTGGCACGGCCCATCATGCAGATGTCGGCAGCGCCGTCCTCGATCAGCTCCTCGGCGATCCAGGCCTCGTTGATGCGGCCGACGGTGGCGACGGGAATGTTGACGTGCTTCTTAATCTCGCGCGAGCAGGCGGCGTGCGAGGCCTGCTGGGTGCCGGCGGCGGGAATCGCAGAGCCACGCTTGATAGTGGTGCCGCCCGACACGTGAATCATGTCGACGCCGGCCTTCTCCAGGCGACGCGAGACGTAGATCATGTCGTTGAGGGTCAGGCCGCCATCGGTGTACTCATCGCCCGAGATGCGGACGTCGATGATAAAGTCCTTGCCGCAGCGCTCGCGAATCTCGGCGATGACCTCGAGCAGGAAGCGCATGCGGGCGTCGAGTGAGCCGCCGTACTCGTCGGTGCGCTTGTTGTAGAGCGGAGTCAAAAAGCCGCCGAGCATACCGTGGGCGTGCGCCGCATGAACCTCGACGCCATCGACGCCGGCCTTCTGCATACGCACGGCAGCGTCGCCAAACTGATGCGTGAGCTCGTGGATCTCATCTACCGTAATGGGGCGCGGCGCCTCGCGAGCATAGGACGGGCCCACAAAGGACGGAGCGATCAGGCGCGGGGTGCCCGGAATGTTAAAGGCCATGTAGGCGGGGTGGAAGAGCTGCGGCATGATCTTGCAGCCGTACTCGTGGACGGCGGCGGCGAGCTTTTCCCAGCCAGGGATAAACGTGTCGTCGTAGCAGCACATGTCACCCGGCAGATAGGTATAGGTAGGCTCGACCGTCACGACCTCGGTGATGATCAGACCCACGCCGCCCTTGGCACGGGCGCGGTAATGGTCGACCAAATCGTCGGTCACATAGCCGTGATCGGCCAGGTTGGTAGACACCGGCGGCATAAAGACGCGGTTCTTGACCTCGGTCGTACCGACCTTGATCGGGCTAAAGAGCATCGGGTAGGCGGAGGACTCCATACAGGGTTCCTTTCATTTGAGCCGCTCGGCGGCAGTTGCTAACGTACCTATCGTATCAGCAACCGCGCTGTACCCGACCGTACACGCTCCCCCGGCTTTTACTCAACCCACAAAAAGTTGCGGTGGAATACGGAGTAGATAAGGCCTTTGACAGCCAAAACGGTCCGTATTTCACCGCAACTGATGGGCGGGGTGGAATTGAGGGCTCAGATAGTCAGTCATGCCCTCATCCGCCACTCCCTCACCTACAGCGCGCCGTCCAGCATAAGGTTCACCTTGAGCACGTTGACCGTGGGCTCGCCGAACACGCCGAGGAAACGGCCCTTGGTGCACTGGGCGATGATGTCGCGCACCTCGCCTTCGCTCTTGCCCGTGGCCTTCGCCAGGCGCGGTACCTGGTACTCGGCGGCATCGGGGGAGATCTCGGGGTCGAGCCCTGAGCCAGAACACGTCACCAGGTCGACGGGCACGGCATCCATGCCGGCGTCGGGGTTGGAGGCGCGAATCTTCTCGACGCGCGCGTCCACAAGCTGCCGGTACTCCTCACTCGCCGGGGACAGGTTGGACGGGGCACCATACGCCACGAGCTCGCCGTCTTCGCCTTCGACAATTGACACGTTCTGGATGCGGCCCCACATGTGGTCCTCGTCCTCGAAGTTCTGGCCGATGAGCTCGGAGCCCACAACCTTGCCGTCGACCGTAATGAGCGAACCGTTCGCCTGATACGGGAACGCAACCTGGGCGATGCCGGTCACGACGAGCGTATAGCCCAGGCCGCAGACAACGGTAAACAGCGCGAACACGCCAAGTGCGCGCGATGCAACACCTTTGAACATACAAACCTCCACTTACATAATGCCGCAGAACGCGAGCAGCATGTCGATGAGCTTGATGAATACGAACGGGGCAACAATGCCGCCCAGACCCCACACGAGTAGGTTGTGGGTCAGCAGCTGTCCAGACGGGACCTCGCGGTACTTAACGCCCTTCAGCGCGGCCGGGATCAGCGCGACGATAACGAGCGCGTTATAGATGATGGCCGAAAGAACCGCGGACAGTGGGCTTGCCAGACCGAGGATGTTGAGCGCGCCAAGGCCCGGGTAGATCGGCGAGAACAGGGCCGGGATGATAGCGAAGTACTTCGCCATGTCGTTAGCCACCGAGAAGGTCGTGAGCGAACCGCGGGTCATGAGCAGCTGCTTGCCAATACGCACGACCTCGATGAGCTTGGTGGGGCTGGAGTCGAGGTCGACCATGTTGCCGGCCTCCTTGGCAGCCTGGGTTCCGGTGTTCATGGCCACGGCGACGTCCGCCTGGGCGAGCGCCGGCGCGTCGTTGGTGCCGTCGCCGGTCATGGCGACCAGGTGACCCTCACGCTGGAACTCGCGGATCTTCTCGAGTTTGCCCTCGGGGGTGGCCTCGGCCAGGAAGTCGTCAACGCCGGCCTCGGCGGCGATTGCCGCGGCGGTGAGCGGATTGTCGCCCGTCACCATGATGGTCTTGATGCCCATCTTGCGCAGGTCGGCGAACTTCTCCTTAACGCCGGACTTGATGATGTCCTTGAGGTACACAACGCCCAGCACGCGGCAGTTCTTGGTCACGACCAGCGGGGTGCCGCCGGCCTTGGCGATGCGTTCGACGGCCTCGTCGCACTCCTGGGAGAACACGCCGCCGGCTGCCTCCACATAGGTGCGCACGGAATCGGCAGCGCCCTTGCGGATCTCATTGCCCTCGTAGTTCACACCGGACATGCGAGTCGCCGCGGTGAAGGGGATGAACTCCATGCCCTTATCCTCGAGTGTGCGGCCGCGCAGCCCAAACTGCTCCTTGGCGAGCACGACGATGGAACGACCCTCGGGGGTCTCGTCGGCCAGCGAGGAAAGCTGAGCGGCATCGGCCAGCTCCGCGGGATCGACGCCGTCGACCGGGATGAACTCGGCGGCTTGGCGGTTACCCAGGGTGATGGTGCCGGTCTTGTCGAGCATGAGGATGTCGACGTCGCCGGCGGCCTCGATGGCGCGGCCGGACATGGCCAGCACGTTGGCCTCGTTCAGACGGCTCATGCCGGCGATGCCGATGGCGGACAGAAGGGCGCCGATGGTAGTGGGAGCCAAGCACACGAGCAGTGCCACGAGCGTGGTCACGGCCGTGGGGTTGACCATGTCGTTAAGACCGGCCGAGAAGCAGGAGTAACAATACAGGGCCAGCGTGACCAGGATAAAGACGATGGAAAGGGCCACCAGGAAGATCTCCAGAGCGATCTCGTTAGGGGTCTTCTTGCGCGCGGCACCCTCGACCATCGCGATCATCTTGTCCAGGAAGCTCTGGCCGGGCTCACTGGAGATCTTGACGATGATCCAGTCGGACAGCACCGTGGTACCGCCGGTAACGGCAGAGCGGTCGCCGCCGGCCTCGCGGACCACGGGGGCGGACTCGCCGGTGATGGCGGACTCGTCAACGGAGGCAGCGCCCTCGATGACGTCGCCATCGCCGGGAATCTGCTCGCCGGCGCGTACGATCACCAGGTCGCCGCGCGTGAGCTCGGTGCCGGGAACGACGGTGAAGTGCTCCTTGTCCTCAACGGACTCGATACGATGGGCCTCGACATCCTTCTTGGCCGCACGCAGGGAATCGGCCTGAGCCTTACCGCGGCCCTCGGCAAGCGCCTCGGCGAAGTTCGAGAACAGGTCGGTGAGCCACAGGATGACCGCGATGGTGACCACATAGTAGGTGGGCACACCCGCGTCCTGCACACCGAAGATGGAAGCGACGGCCAGGACGGAGGTCATGACGGCGGAAAGCCACACCAGGAACATGACCGGGTTTTGAATCTGGACGCGAGGATCCAGTTTGGCAAACGAGTCGCGGACCGCGCGGCCCATCATGTCTTTTTGCATAGCCATAAATCTGCGTCCTCCTTTACGCAATCATCTGGAAGAACTCGGCAACGGGGCCAAGCGCCAGGGCCGGGAAGAAGCTCAGGGCACCGATCAGCAGAACGATGAACACGAGCAGGAATACGAACATGCCGTTGGTGGTAGACAGGGTACCGGCGCTCTCGGCGACCCTACCCTTCTTGGCCAGCGAGCCGGCGATAGCCAGCGTACCGATGATGGGCATGAAGCGGGCAAACAGCATCTCGAGGCCGAGCATGACGTTGATCCAGGGATTGTTGCAGTTCATGCCTGCAAACGCCGAGCCGTTGTTGCCACCGCATGAGGTGAAGGCATACAGCACCTCGGAGAAGCCGTGCGCGCCACCATTGTTGAGCTGGTCGGCAAGACCGGGCACCATGCAGGCGATGGCCGAGCACACCAGAATGGCAAACGGAGTTGCCAGGCACAGGACAACTGCCCAGCGCATCTCGCCCGGCTCGATCTTCTTGCCCAGGAACTCAGGCGTGCGTCCGACCATAAGGCCGGCGATGAACACTGTGAGGATGGCGAAGCCGATCATGCCGTACAGGCCGCAGCCCACGCCGCCGAAGACGACCTCGCCCAGAGCCATCTGGAGCATCTGGACAAACCCGCCGAGCGGGGTGTAGGAGTCGTGCATGGAGTTGACCGAGCCATTGGAAGCAGCCGTCGTGAAAGCGGACCAGGTGGAAGAGGAGGCGATGCCAAAGCGGCTCTCCTTGCCCTCCATATTGCCGCCCGCCTGGCCATCGGTCATCTCGATGTTGACCGCGCCGCCATCGGCCAGCTGCGGCGTACCCATATGCTCGTTAACGGCGATGATGCCGGTAAAGACCACGAGCAGGATAAGCATCGCCGCGAAGATGGCCTTGCCCTGCTTGGTGTTCTTGACGCCGATACCGAAGGTGAAGCAGCAGGCGGCCGGGATCAGCAGCAGGCTGGTCATCTCGATGATGTTGGTGAAGGCACTGGGATTCTCATACGGATGGGCGGAGTTCACACCGAAGAAGCCGCCGCCGTTGGTGCCGGACTGCTTGATGGCGACCTGAGGAGCCGCGGGCCCCTGGGGCAGGAACTGCTCGGTGACCACGCGCGCGCCCTCGACAACCTTGCCGTCGACCTTGACCGTGTCGCCCTCGATCTGGGCGCCGTCGATGACGCTCCAGCCGCCGTCTGCATTAGGCTGGACAGCGACGGGCTCTACGAGCTCAGCCTTCTGAGCCGGCTGGAAGTTGGAGATGACGCCACCGGCAGCCAGGCAGATGCCGAACACGAGGTTCAGCGGGATGAGCACATACAGGACGGTGCGGGTGAGGTCGACCCAGAAGGAACCCAGACCCTGCTCCTTGATCTGACGGAAGCCGCGGATCAGCGCGAACATGACCGCGATACCGGTACCAGCGGAAACGAAGTTCTGCACGGTGAGGCCCATGAACTGCACGAAGTAGGACAGGGTGGTCTCACCGGAGTAGGACTGCCAGTTGGTGTTGGTTATGAAGGAAGCAGCCGTATTGAACGACAGGTCCCATGGCACACCCGGCAGGTGCTGGGGATTGCCTGGCAAGAAGGACTGAAGCGCCTGGAGTGCCACAAGAGCCACGAGGCCGATCCCCGAAAAGGCCAGCACGCTTGCCAGATAGCGCCTACACCCCATCTGCTCTGCCGCGTCGATGCGAAGCAGACGATAGACGCCACGCTCCACAGGAGCAATCACAGGCGACAGGAACGTATGCTCACCATCCATGATATGGGCCATGAACCGACCGAGCGGAACGGCCAGGACGACGAGCACGGCAAAGTACAAGATGTACTGAATCGCAGCGTCCATAGTTTACGAATCACTCCTCATCAGAATGTAGATGTAATAGATAAGGAGTCCAATGCAGACGACTCCGATAATGGGAATGAGGATGTCCATTACCGCCCCTTTCACGCGCGGTCCGATGTCTCGGACGCCTGCCCTCGCAAGCGTCTGGGGACAGTAAACGCTTCTAGGTGTTAAAGAGGCGTGAGGGCTGGGGCTCACGACCTTAAGATGCCGTAAAGATGCAGGTAGAAAGCACTATTGCGGCTGCAGTGCGCCTATACTCGACCTCGCGAGCATACAGTGGCGTCCTCACCGCGTATGCACGCATGGACAACGCTTCAGAAAGGCTACGCTATGCAGCGCGACGCATCGGACACTCGCGTCAATCCAGACCTCATCCTCAAGGCAATTGAGAAAGACGAGGCCGCCGATGACGCTCGAACCAGCCGGGGACATCTCAAAATTTTCTTTGGCTACGCTGCTGGCGCAGGCAAAACCTATGCGATGCTTCAAGCCGCCCACGCCGCCAAGCGGCGAGGTGTCGACGTCGTCGCGGGATACATCGAGCCGCACGAACGTCCGGCAACTGCCCATCTTGCACAAGGGCTTGAGAACGTGCCCTGTAAACTCATCGAGCACAACGGCATTGCGCTCAGCGAGTTCGATCTAGATGTGGCTATCGAGCGCGCCCCTCAGCTCATCCTTGTCGACGAGCTCGCCCATACGAATGCGCCGGGGTCTCGCCACGACAAACGCTATCAAGACGTCGAGGAACTTCTACATGCGGGCATCGACGTCTATACGACCGTAAACGTTCAGCATATCGAGAGCCTAAACGACATGGTTGCATCCATCACCGGCGTTGTCGTGAGCGAACGAATCCCCGACCGTATCTTCGATGATGCCGACCAGGTCGAGCTCGTCGACATAGAGCCCGAAGACCTACTTGAGCGCCTTCGCGCCGGCCTCGTCTACCGTCCCGCACAAGCCGACCGAGCGCAACAGCATTTTTTTACCGTCGAAAACCTCACCGCACTCCGAGAAATCGCGCTGCGCCGCTGCGCCGATCGCACCGGCCACCTCACAGACGCCGCACGCGTGCTGGGAAACCGTGACTACTACACCAAGGAGCGTATCTTAGTCTGTGTCTCCCCGGCGCCGACCAATCCCCGCATCGTCCGTGCCGCCGCACGCATGGCGAAAGCGTTTCGCAGCGAGCTCGTCGCCCTGTTCGTAGAAAGCCCGCGCACGCAAGCCATGAGCGATGATGAGCGCGCCAAGCTTGCAGCCAATATCGCCCTAGCCGAGCAGCTCGGAGCACATATGGAAACCGTCTATGGCGACGACGTCGCGTTTCAGATCTCCGAGTTCGCGCGCCTGTCGGGTATTTCGAAGATCGTCATGGGGCGCACGGGCGAGCACAGCAGCGTCCGTCAGGCCCTCTTTGGCCGCAAATCTCTCGTAGAACAGCTCATAGCATTCGCCCCGAACCTCGACATTTACATCATTCCAGACCAGTCGACTCCGCCCTCCCGACCCAAAGGATGCCGCCATGCGCTCGCTCTGCAGCCGCCCAGCAGCCGAAACGTGCTTCGCACGCTGGCCCTCTCTCTTGTCGCCACGGCGATCGGCACGGCTTTCCGCCATCTGGGATTTGCCGATTCCAGCATCATATCCCTCTATATCCTCACGGCCCTGCTGACCGCCGTCACCACGACGGGGCGTATCTGCACGATCGTATCGAGCGTGCTCTCTGTAGTGCTTTACAACTTCTGCTTCGTCACGCCTCTGTTTTCGCTCGCCAGCTACGACCGAAGCTATCTGGTCACGTTCGGCATCATGTTCGCTACCGCTATGGTCGCCGGCGAGTTAACTGCGCGCATCGCCGACAATGCCCGTACCTCCGCCGAGAACGCATTCAAAACGCGCGTACTCCTCGAAACGAACCAGCTCTTACAGCAAGCCCATAGCGCGGAGGAGTGCGCCCGCGTCGCCATGAACCAACTCGTCAAACTGCTAAAACTCGACGTGGTCTTCTACCCCGCCGAACACGGCACGCTCGGCAAGGCGCTCTATGAGTCCGCTGGCACCGAAAACCGATCCGCGTCGCTGCTCACCGACTACGAGCGCGCCGTTGCAACCTGGACCTTCACCAACAACAAGCGCGCGGGCGCAAGCACGCGGACCCTGCCTGAGGCGCGCTGTCTCTACCTCGCGGTTCGCACCGGCGACAAGGTATTCGGTGTCATCGGCATCGCCCTGGAGGGGCGCGAGACCGAAGCCTTCGAGCATTCGATCGTCCTATCTATCGTAGGTGAATGCGCCTTGGCGCTCGAAAGTGACCGAGCGGCGCAAGAGCGCGAAGAGGCTGCGGTCTTGGCGAAAAACGAGCAGCTGCGCGCCAACCTTTTGCGCTCCATCGGCCACGATTTGAGGACACCCCTCACGGCTATATCCGGATCTGCGGCAATCCTTCGGAAGAGCGACGAGAGGCTCAGCCTCGAACAGCGCTGCGATCTTGCCGATGCCATCTACGATGACTCCCTCTGGCTTATTGATACCGTGGAGAACCTCCTCGCCATCACACGCGTCGAGGACGGCACCATTCACCTCAACTTCACATCCGAGCTCATCGACGAGGTCATCGAGGCCGCCCTCAGCCATGCCGCCCAAGCATCGCATGGACGTACCGTCACCATCGAGCACACTGACGACATCCTGCTGGTACGCATTGACGTCCATCTCATCATGCAGGTGCTTACGAATCTCATCATGAACGCCTTCAAATACACGCCCGAGGACTCGACTGTCACCATCAGCGCACGTCGCGAGGGTGCGTTCGTCGTGGTGGACGTCGCAGACGATGGGCCGGGTGTGGCAGACTGCGACAAGCCTCATATCTTTGAGCGCTTCTTCACCTCAAGCAATACGCGGCCCGTGGATTCGCGTCGAAGCATCGGCCTTGGGCTGTCGCTCTGCCGCTCCATCGTGGAGGCGCATGGCGGCGTCATCGAAGTTCGCGACAACCACCCCCATGGGGCCGTCTTCCGTTTTACCCTGCCCGCTGAGGAGATCGAGATTCATGAATAATGCCGCTAAGCCACGCATCCTCCTGGTCGAAGATGACCTGACCGTTCAAAACCTCGTTTCGACCGCGCTTGACCTCCACGGCTATGTCGTGAGCAAGGTTTGCGACGGCCAGGCCGCCATCATGGATGCGGTGTCGCACGGCCCCAGCCTCATCATGCTCGACCTCGGCCTTCCCGACATTGACGGTATCGAGGTCATCACGAAGATCCGAAGCTGGTCGGCAGTCCCCATTATCGTCATTTCGGCGCGCACCGAAGATTCCGACAAGATTGCAGCACTTGACGCAGGGGCAGACGACTACCTCACCAAGCCCTTTTCTGTGGATGAGTTGCTCGCGCGCGTCCGTGCGAATTTGAGGCGCTCCTCGATGGCGTCGAGCGAGTCGACAGAAGCGAGCACGTTCGACAACGGTCCGCTGCATATCGACTACGCCGCGGGATACGCGACGAAAGACGGACGCGAGCTCTCGCTCACCCCAACCGAGTACAAATTGCTCGTCCTTCTGGCGAAAAACGTCGACAAGGTGCTCACCCACACCTTCATCACCCGCGAGATATGGGGCACGAGCTGGGACAGCGATCTGGCGAGCCTGCGCGTGTTCATGCGCACCCTGCGCAAGAAGATCGAGGCAGACCCCTCTCACCCCAAGATGATTCAGACGCACATGGGCGTCGGGTACCGCATGCAGCGTCTCTAGCCCACCCCACAAAAAGTTGCGGTGGAATACGGAGTAGATAAGGCCTTTGACAGCCAAAACAGTCCGCATTTCACCGCAACTGATTTAACGATGCCCAAAATTACTCTTCAACTCGCCGCGCTCGCGTCCAAATGCGCAAAGCGCCCCGCGAACGAATGCTCGCGGGGCGCTTTGATGTCCGGGCCTTATTTGATCCCGCGGCCCAAGTCTTCGGCGATTTTGTCCACGCCCTTAAGTGCGGCGCACGTCTTTTTGTTGGAGCAATGCCCCGTGCAAACGCCACCCTGGGCGCAGTCGGCGCAGGTGCCCTTTCGGTAGATACGCACACACACGGCGACAAACGCAATGCCGATAACAGCCAACACAACAATATCGATAGGTGCCATAGTAAGCCTCCTCTAGTTAACCACCACTTACTTTACCCCATCTTCCACCTGCCAAAAAGGGACAGGTTTGTTTTGGTCGGTTTTATCTGCGGAAACGCCACATCTTACTTCTGGAGCAAAGCAATCTGTCCCCCATTGCACCAAAAAGCCCGAGTGTCACTGGGACACCCGGGCTCGTGGAAAGGGGCTAATCCTTATTTGGACTTAAGCGGAAACTGCGGCGGAAGAGGTGTTGGTCTCGTCCTCGTCGGTCCAAGCATGCTTGGGCATGGGACGGAAGATCTGGAAGAGCATCGCAGCCAGCAGCACGATGGCCACAACCGTCCAGATACCAAACTGCCCAAGAACAAGCAGGTTATAGAACTGGTTGATGAACAGGCCGATGACCCAAGCAAAGGCACACTCGTAGCCGATGGCAATCGCGGTCCACTTACCGGAGTTCATCTGGTTACGGATGGTGCCGATAGCGGCAAAGCACGGAGCGCACAGCAGGTTGAAGGCACCAAAGGCGACGCAAGCGCCCATGGTCGGGAACATAGCCGCAAACGCGGTCCACAGGCTCGGGTCGGTCTCGCCGGCGTCGGCAACGGACAGCAGCGAGCCGGCGGTGGCGACAACGTTCTCCTTGGCAACGAGACCCGAGACGGTCAGTGCGGTGGCCTGCCAGGTGCTAAAGCCGAGCGGGGCGAAGATCCAAGCGACCAGGTTGCCGAACATGGCAAGCACGGAGTAATCCATGAACTCCTCGGGGATGCCCTCCATGGAAGGCAGGTAGCCAAAGGCGCCGTTGTAGCTACCAAAGTTGGAGAGGAACCAAACGACGACGGTGGACGCAAAGATGACCGTGCCGGCCTTCTTGATAAAGGCCCAGCAGCGCTCCCATACATGCAGCGCCCAAGAGCGGATTGCCGGGAAGTGATAGGCGGGAAGCTCCATAACGAACGGCGTCGGGCGACCGGCGAAGAGCTTGGTCTTCTTGAGCATGAGGCCCGAGGCGATGACGGCAAAGACGCCCAAGAAGTAGAACAGCGGGCTGATCCATGCGGCGGTGGTGGAAGAATCGCCGATGATGGAACCCATGAGCAGGGCGATGATCGGCAGCTTGGCACCGCAGGGAATAAACGTGGTGGTCATGACCGTCATGCGGCGGTCCTTCTCGTTCTCGATGGTCTTGGTGGCCATGACGCCGGGGACGCCGCAGCCCGAGGACACGAGCATGGGGATAAAGGACTTACCGGACAGGCCAAAGCGGCGGAACACGCGGTCCATGATGAAGGCGACGCGGGCCATGTAGCCGCAGTCCTCCAGGAAGGACAGCATCACAAAGAGCAGGAACATCTGCGGGACGAAGCCCATGATGGCGCCGATGCCAGCCACGATGCCGTCGCAGACCAGCGAATCGACGAGGCCACCGTCCTCGGTACCGCCCGCCACGAGAGCGTCATGCACCGCGGTGGTGATACCCGGGACATAGGGGCCGTACTGTGCTGGATCGACCGAGTCGGCGTTGTCGCCCGCAGCCTCAACAGCTGCGTCATAGGCGTCGCGACCCTGACCGAGCACGTACCAGCCGTCGGTGCCGAAGAGCTGGTCGTTGGTGAAGTCGGTCACCGTGCCGCCCAGGGTGGAAACGGCGATGTAGTACACGCAGAACATGATGACCACAAAGATCGGCAGGCCCAGGATACGGTTGGTAACCACGCGGTCGATCTTCTCGGAGGTGCTCATCTTGGCCGGAGCCTTGGTCATGCACTCGTCGATAATGTGGGCAATCACGCCATAGCGCTCGCCGGTGATGATGGACTCGGCGTCGTCGTCGCAATCCTGCTCGCACTGGGCGACCAGCTGCTCGACGCGAGCGGCCTTCTCCTTGGTGAGGTTGATGAGCTTGCAGGCGTCCGCGTCGCGCTCAAACAGCTTGACAGCGTAGTAGCGACGCTTGTTGGCGGGAACGCTCGCCGGCAGGTTGTTCTCGATGTGGTCCAGAACGTCCTCGATGGAGGAATCGAACTTGTGCTCCGGCACCTGGCCCTTGGAAGCAGCAGACTTCTTGACCTGCTCGAACAGCTCCTTGATACCCTTGTTTTTAAGGGCCGAGATCATCATGACCGGGCAACCGAGCTTCTTGGAAAGCTTGTCCGTGTCGATCTTGTCGCCGTTCTTCTCGACCAGGTCGGCCATGTTGAGGGCGACGACCACGGGCAGGCCGGTCTCGATAACCTGAAGCGCCAGGTACAGGTTGCGCTCGAGGTTGGTGGCATCGACCACCTGGACAACGACATCGGGCTCGCCGCTCATGAGGTAGTCGCGCGAGCACTGCTCCTCGGGGCTGTAGGGGGAAAGCGAGTAGATGCCGGGGAGGTCTGTAATCGTGACGTTCTTGTCACTCAGGAGCTTGGCTTCCTTTTTCTCAACCGTGACGCCGGGCCAGTTGCCAACGTAGCCGTTGGCGCCGGTGATCAGGTTGAAAAGCGTGGTCTTGCCGCAGTTGGGGTTACCCGCCAGCGCGACATGGATCTGAGAATCCGCCATTCAATCCTTCTTCCTTGTGTGCCCGCGCTGCTTTCTCCGCACGGGCTGGATAATGTGCTTCAACATTGCAAATTTAAGTTAGAAAAACCTAACTTTATCTGCATAAATAGTTGCCGCGGGCCCTTACTGGACCTCGACGACGGCAGCCTCCTCCTTGCGGATGGAAAGCTCGTAGCCGCGCACGTTGATCTCGACCGGATCTCCGAGCGGTGCAACCTTAACGACCTTGAACGAAGTGCCCTTGATGAGGCCCAGGTCCATAAGGTGACGGCGAAGCGCGCCCTCGCCGTGAAGCTTGACGATGGTAGAGCTCTCGCCCACCTTAACGTCACCCAACGTCTTCATATTCTTTTCCCCCTTTCAGCTTTTATGAAATGCTGCGAACTAACCGACGGTCATGATGTGCATGGCGACCTTGGTATCGATACCAAAGCGTGCGCCCAGCACGGTGACGATGATATTGGCGCCACTCGAGCTCACCACGTGAACCTCACTGCCCTCGACAAAGCCGAGGTCCTTGAGGTGGTGCTTCATGTCCTCATTGCCCTTTACACGAGACACGTGCACGGTTTCGCCCGCTTTCACCATCGAAAGCGGCATGGCCGGCATCTGCGGTCCGCAAGACATGAGTGTGCTCCTAACGTCAGTTCGTCCTCAACATCGACGCAGCAAAAGTTAACCACGTCTATGTTCGCTACAGTAAACTAGCACGTGGTTAACTTTTTGGAAAGGTCCCTATTCAGTTTTCGGAAAAGTTTCCCATATGAAACAAAAGAGGCGCCGCAAAGAGCGCCTCCCAGAGATGCGACAAAGGGACTGTCCGCAGTCCCTTGTTGCGTTTAGAGCGAGAGGTTTCTGATCGACGTGACACACGAGGCCTCGTCTACGCCCGAAACGCGAAAGACGATGTCCTCGCCGCACTCGCCGTAAAGCGCCATGAGCCCCATCACATCACGGCCGTCGGTATGGCGGTCGCCGATGCTAACCGACACGTCGCTACGATGCTTGGCAATGATGTCGTAGAGCAGCGCAACCGGGCGGGCATGTAGTCCCAACGGATCTTTAATCGTCTTTGTAAACTCGACCATGTCCCCTCCCGCGGCATCGCACATTCGGCCGGCAAACCCAGCCACGTGGTAGTTATTGTAGCGTGAGATGCTTGCCGAGGCCCGCCAGAAGCTCAACCGGAAACTGTGTCCCGTTATTTGGTTGGATTCTGGGTCGCACTTTCCCAAAGGGCCCTGTTCGGGAAACCGTATCCCGTTCTGGACGCAAATTCCGGGTCGTAGTTTCCGCGGAACAACCCTAGCGGAAAGCTCATCCCATTCCGGACGCAGATTCCGGGACGCACTTTCCGCGACGCCCGGTCATCCCATGCCCTCACAACCTCGGCGCATAAAAAACGAGGGAAGGCACATGTCCTTCCCTCGTTACAGACAATAGGTAGCCGCTCGCCTACATCAGGCGCAGGCTGACGTCCTTGAGCTGGGCGCCAGAAACGGCACTCGGGGCGCCCGACATGAGGTCGGAGCCGCTGGCCGTCTTGGGGAATGCCATGACGTCGCGGATGGAATCGGAGCCGGTGAGCAGCATGCACACGCGGTCCAGGCCCAGAGCGAAACCGCCCATCGGGGGCGCACCAAACTTGAGCGCCTCCATGAGGAAGCCGAACTGAGACTCGGCGCGCTCCTCGGTAAAGCCCAGGAGCTTGAGCATGGACATCTGCATCTCGGCGTTGTGGATACGCATACCGCCGCCGCCGGCCTCAAAGCCGTCCATGACAAAGTCGTAGGTGCAAGAACCGGCCGCCAAAGGATCGGCCTCGATCTTGGCGATGTCGGTCTCGGTCGGCAGGGTAAAGGGCTGGTGCTCGGCAGCATAGGCCTTGCGATCCTCGTCCCAGTGGAACAGCGGGAAGTTGACGACCCACAGGAAGTCGTGGCCCTCGCGCTTGATCTCGAGCGCGTTAGCCATGTGGGAACGCATGCCGCCCAGGATCTCGTCGGAGAGCAGGCGCGGGCCGGCGGCGAACATCACAAGGTCGCCGGGCTCGACGTCCATGCGCTCGCGCAGAGCAGCCATCTCCTCGTCCGAGAAGAACTTGACGATGGGGCTGTTGATGGAGCCGTCCTCGCGGAAAGCGATCCAGGCCAGGCCCTTGGCGCCAAACGTGGAGGCCACGCCGGCAAGCTTATCGATCTTGGCACGCGCCCAGGCACCGGCACCCTTGGCGTTGATAGCCTTGACGACAGAGCCCTCCTCGTTCGCAGCGGTCGCGAAGACCTTGAACTTGGAGTTGGCAAAAATGTCGGTCAGGTCGACCAGGTGCATGCCGTAGCGCGTATCGGGCTTGTCGGAGCCATAGGTGTCCATGGCCTCCCAGTAGTTCATGCGACGCAGCGGCGTGGGCATCTCGACGCCCATGCGGCCGAAGGCGTCGGCCAGGACCTCTTCGAGCGCGCTCATGACATCGTTCTGGTCCACGAAGGACATCTCGATATCGACCTGGGTGAACTCGGGCTGACGGTCGGCACGCAAGTCCTCGTCGCGGAAGCACTTGGCAACCTGATAGTAGCGCTCGACGCCACCGACCATAAGCAGCTGCTTCAGGAGCTGCGGGGACTGCGGCAGGGCGTAGAAGTTGCCCGGCTGGATGCGGCTGGGGACGATGAAGTCGCGGGCGCCCTCGGGCGTGGACTTGAACAGGGAGGGCGTCTCGACCTCCATGAACTCACGGTTGTGCAGCGCCTCGCGAATGGCAAAGGTAAAGTCGGAGCGCAGCTTGAGGTTGGCCATCATCTCGGGACGACGAAGGTCCAGATAGCGATAGCGCAGGCGGGTGTCCTCGCTGGTCTCGATGCCGTCCTCGATCTGGAACGGCGGGGTGACGGACGTATTGAGCACCTCGGCGTGGTCGGTCAGGACCTCGATCTCGCCGGTGGCGAGCTTGGTGTTGGTGGTCTCCTCGCCACGGGCGCGCACGACGCCGTGAATCTTGATGGGCCACTCGGGACGCATGGTCTCGGCGATCTTAAAGGCGTCGCCGTCGGAGTGCTCGGGGTCGAAGGTAAGCTGCGTGATGCCCTCACGGTCGCGAAGGTCGCAGAAGATAAGGCCGCCGTGGTCGCGGCGACGGCTCACCCAACCGGTGAGGGTGACCTCTTCGCCCACGTTCTCGAAGCGAAGCTCGCCGCAGGTACGGGTGTGCATGGAATGCTCATCGATGGGACGGGTCTGGCTCATACCAGTGATCCTCCTTTATGGATCTGTGCCGCCCCGTGTCGTTCCGGGCGGCGTCGTACAGATTTGCCCAGCCTGCGTAAACCGCGCAGCCAGACATGGCGTTCTATCTTATCGCACTCGCGTCGATGTGCCGCGAAAAAGTGGCTCCTGCCCAAAGACTTGACGGAGACGAAACAATTGACGCGCCGCGACACCCGCCCGCGCTCGTCACGTGCGACAATATGCCCCAATAAAACAGCACTCGGAAAGGCCCGCCATGACTGCACGCCTCATCGTTATGGATATCGACTCCACGCTCATCAACCAGGAGGTCATCGACCTGTTGGGCGAAGAGGCCGGCGTGGGCGAGCAGGTGGCACAGATCACCGAACGCGCCATGCGCGGCGAGCTTGACTTTAAGCAGGCGCTCGAGGAGCGCGTGGGGCTGCTCGCCGGCCTGGGCGAGAGCGTGTTCGAGCGCACCTTTGAGCGCGTGACATTTACCCCCGGCGCGTTGGAGCTTGTGCGCTCGGCACACAGCAAGGGTTGGAAGGTCGGCGTCGTGAGTGGCGGCTTTCACGAAGTCGCCGATAAGATCGTGGCCGCCGCGGCCATCGACTTTTGCCTGGCCAATCGTCTGGAGGTCGTGGACGGCAAGCTCACCGGTAAGTTGGCTGCCGACATTGTGACCAAGGAGTCCAAGCTCATCCAGCTGCTGGACTGGGCAGTTGAGTGCGGCGTCGATATGGCCCACACCGTCGCGATCGGCGACGGTGCCAACGACATCCCCATGATTCAGGCCGCGGGCACGGGCATCGCGTTTTGTGCCAAGCCCAAGACGCGCGAGGCCGCCCCGTTTGCCATCGACGAGCGCAATCTGATGCTCGCCATGGACATCATCCTGCGCGACTAGCCAATCCGTCTAGCAATTGAATCAGTCTGTCCTATAGTTTCCGAACAATTCTGTCTTAGTGTTCGGAAACATACCCTTTGAGTGCTAAACTTTGCGCCGTCGAAGGGAACATATATGGATAAGCGAGATCTAGAGCAGCTGCTGAGCGATGTTGCCGGCGGAGCAGTCACCCCTGCCGACGCCCTCACGCGCATCCAGACGGCTCCGACCGCCGATTTGGGCTTTGCGCAGCTAGACCTTTCGCGCGGGGTGCGCCAGGGAGCCGGCGAGGTTGTCTACGGTGCCGGTAAAACCGCCGAGCAGATTGCCGCCATTATCAAAGCGCTGCGCGATGCCGGTCAGGAGCGCATCCTGGTCACGCGCCTGGACGCCGAGAAGGCAACCCGTACCTCGGAGCTCCTCGACAACGGCATCGACCTGGGATATATCCCGGACGCACAGCTCGCCCTCGTGGGCGGCAAGCCCTCCCCCACCGGCAACGGACGCATCGTCGTCGCCTGCGCCGGCACGAGCGACTTGCCCGTCGCCGAGGAAGCCGCGTTGACGGCCGAATTCTATGGCAACGAGGTCGACCGCCTCTACGACGTAGGTGTCGCCGGCCTGCACCGCCTGCTCGCGCATGCCGAGGAACTTGCTCAGGCGCAGGTGGTCATCGCCATCGCCGGCATGGAGGGCGCCCTGGCGAGCGTTATCGGCGGCCTGGTGAGCTGTCCGGTCATCGCCGTTCCCACCAGCGTGGGCTACGGCGCAAATTTTGGAGGCGTAGCCGCGCTGCTCGCCATGCTCAATTCCTGCGCCAGCGGCGTTTCGGTCGTCAATATCGACAACGGCTTTGGTGCCGCCTACCAGGCAAGTCTTATCAATCATCTGAGCGCCGGCACGCCCTGCGCCCGTTAAGGAGCATTCCATGTCCAATCATCAGCACACGCTTATCATCGACGGCACCTCGGGCATCAGCGGCGACATGACCGTCGCGGCCCTGCTCGACCTGGGCGCCAGCGAGGAGCACCTGCGCGAACAGCTCGCCACGCTGCCGGTCGACGGCTTTACGATCGCCGTCACGCGTGCAAACAAGCATGGCATCGACGCCTGCGATTTCGACGTCCAGCTGGCAGAGGAGCTCGAGAACCATGATCACGATATGGCCTGGCTCTACGGCAACGAAGCAGCTGTCGAGCATATGCATGAGCATGAGCACCACCATCATGACCATGACGAGCACGAGCACGAACACTGTCACGAGCACGAACACTGTCACGAGCATGAACACGTGCACTGCCACGAGCATGATCATGAGGCCCACGACCATGGCCACGAGGACCATCATCACGCCCACCACCATCACCACCGTTCTTTGGCGGACGTCACCGCCATCATCGACGGCTCGCAGCTAAGCGATGGCGCCAAGCGTCGCGCCCTCGCCATCTTTACCGCACTCGCTGCTGCCGAGGCCAAGGCTCACGGCAAAACGCCCGAGACCGTCATGTTCCACGAGGTGGGCGCCGTCGACTCCATCGTCGACGTCTGCTCCGTCGCCATCTGCCTCGATGACCTGGGCATCGAGGACATCGTGGTCGAGTCGCTCTCCGAGGGCCACGGAACCATCCGTTGCGCCCACGGCCTCATGCCCATTCCCGTCCCCGCTGTCGTCAACCTGTGCCAGGCGGGCAATATCGCCCTCTCGCCTGCACCGGTCGCCGGCGAGCTCGTGACGCCCACGGGCGCCGCCATCGTCGCCGCACTGCGTACGTCCGAGCACCTGCCGGCCCGCTACCGCATCGAGGCCGTCGGCTACGGCGCCGGTAAGCGCCCCTACGAGGGCTACTCCGGCACGCTCCGTTGCCTGCTTGTTCATGTGGATGCATAGCCATGGATGCCCGCAAGGCAAAAAGCCGCGCCGCCATCGTCGCAGCATTCTCCGAGCTCCTGCGCGAGGAAGACTACAGCAAGATCACCGTCGGCGACATCATCGCTCGCGCCCATGTGGGTCGGGCCACGTTCTACGGCCTCTTCAAGAGCAAAGATGACCTGCTGGCCGAGCTCGTGTGCGATATCTGCACCCATGCCCTCGACGATGACGGTACGCCCCTCGACGACCCACTCGTGCAGGTCGAGCATATCCTCAACAACCTCTGGGAGCGCCGCCAGGGTGTTCGAGCCCTCGTAGCCGGTGCCGGCTCACGCGTCTTCGCCGACTGCTTACGCAAGACCATCATGTCACGAGCAGCCGAAACCGTCCCCACCGACTCAAACGGCCCCGCCGCCACCATGGACCGCAGCTTCCTCCTCCACCACATAGCCTCAAGCTTCGTAGGAATGGTCCAATGGTGGGCCTGGCACAACTTCCAAGCAAACAAAGCCGACGTCGCCAAAGACTACCTATCAGCCATAAAGCCCCTCTTCAGATAGACGCCTCCTCCCAAGGCGTCATCCCTTCCCAAAGTATCGTCCTCATCTCAACGCCCCCAACAGCAAAACGCCCCTCACATCCAAATTCAGATATATGTTGGGTTGCTTGTACGAACGCAACAAAGACCCCGCAGCTGGCCGCATGGGGTAACTTCCCAGCGCATTCCGCAGGACGAAAGAACCCCCGCCGCACGAAGTGTGAACTGCGCCCCAATTCTTGGACGGGCTAATAAGCGGCCTACGCCGCACATAGG